>Ga0066710_100000727_pt1 | contig 21538 bp, 19 predicted proteins | sample GraSoiAngelo_159_FD_79666 | JGI IMG/M metagenome (GOLD analysis project Ga0066710, IMG submission 79666) | Grasslands soil microbial communities from the Angelo Coastal Reserve, California, USA - 14_1009_16_40cm | ecosystem: Environmental > Terrestrial > Soil > Grasslands | place: USA...
CCCGAGCCCGAGCCGGCCACCGCTCCGCTCGAGCAGAAGACGCCCGACGAGGGCGCCGCGGGCACCGCCGCGTCACCGTCGCCCTAGTCGTCTCGCCGGCAGGCGGATCGCTCAGGGGAGCATCACGAGGTCGTCGCGGTGCACGACCTCGTGCGGCAACCCCTCCGCCAGGTCCGCGGTTCGACGCCCGGCCGCCTCCTTGAGGCTCCGGGCTCCGTACCGCACGAGGCCCTTGGCGAACACCCTCCCGCTCGTATCGGCCACCTCGACGGCCGCGTCGGCCCCGAAGTCCCCCTGCACGTCGATCACGCCGGCGGGCAGCAACGACGTTCGCCGTTCGGTCAGCGCGCGGCGGGCGCCCTCGTCGACCACGACCGTGCCCGACGCGGCCACCGCGAACGCGATCCACAGCTTGCGCGCCGACAAGCGGGTGTCGCGGGGGCGCACGACCGTCCCGACGCCGGGCTCGCCTTCCACCGCACCGGCCAGGACGCCCGGGCGATCGGCAGCCGCGATGACCGCGCGCACTCCCGACCAGGCCGCGATCTTCGCGGCCGCCAGCTTCGACGCCATGCCACCGCTCCCGCGGACGGAGCCCGAGGTGCCCGCGATGCGCTCGAGCTCGTGGTCGATCTCGACGATCTCCTCGATGAGCGACGCGTCATCGTCGAAGCGCGGGTCCGCGGTGAGCACGCCGGGCGTGTCGGTCAACAGCACGAGCAGGTCGGCCGACACCAGGTGGGCGACGAGGGCGGCCAGTCGGTCGTTGTCGCCGAAGCGGATCTCGTCGTCGGCGACCGCGTCGTTCTCGTTGACCACCGGCACCACGCCGAGGTCGAGCAACCGGCGCAACGTACCCCGCGCGTGCAGGTACTGCGAGCGGTGCACGAAGTCGAGCGGGGCGAGGAGCACCTGGCCGCCGACGAGCCCGTGGCGGGCGAGGATGTCGTCGTAGACGCGCATCAGGCGGCTCTGCCCCACCGCCGACACGGCCTGCAGGGTGTTCACGTCCGTGGGACGGGCGCCGCTGAGCCCGAGCGCGGGCAGGCCGGCGGCGATGGCGCCCGACGTGACGATGACCACGCGGTGGTCCTGGCCGCGCAGAACCGCGACCTCGGCGCAGAACTTGTCGACCGCGGCATGGGAGATCTCGCCCTGCGCGTCGGTCACCGACGAGGACCCCACCTTGGCGACGACGATCACGGCTCGTACTCGAACGACATGGCGCCGATGCGGACGAGGTCGCCCTCCTGGGCACCGGCCCGGGCGAGCGCGCGGTCGACACCGATGCGGCGCAGCCGGTCGTGCACGTATGCCAGCGCGTCGGACGTGGGGAGGGCGGTGTCGGCGTCGTCTAGCTTCGCCGGCCGGCCCAGGACGACGAACGCCCCGTCGTCGCTGCGCTCGACGCGCACGCCCTCCTGCTCGGGCCGGTGGACGATGAACGCCTCTGAAGCGGGCTGCGCGGCGCGAGCCTGTGCGACCAGCTCGGCCAGCCGGCCGAGCAGCTCGTTCACGCCCGCACCCGTGACGGCGGAGACGCGCAGGTGCGCGTACTCGAGCTGGGCCACGTCGGCCTTCGTGCCGACGACCATCCGCGGCCGCTCGAGGAGCTCGGGGCGGTAACGACCCAGCTCCCGAAGCAACACGTCGCACTGCTCCGCGGGCGGCCGGGCGTCGGCCGGCGCCAGGTCGAGCAGAACCAGTAGCACGCGCGCCCGCTCGATGTGGCGCAGGAACTGGTGGCCCAGGCCCCGGCCCTCGCTCGCGCCCTCGATGAGGCCGGGGATGTCGGCCACCACGAAGTCGTGTTCGTCGTAGCGCACCACGCCGAGGTGGGGCTCGAGCGTGGTGAACGGGTAGTCGGCCACCTTCGGCTTGGCGGCGGAGATCCGCGAGATCAACGTGCTCTTCCCCGCGTTGGGGAAGCCGACGAGCGCGACGTCGGCCATGAGCTTGAGCTCGAGCCGCAACCAGCGCCCTTCGCCGTGCTCGCCCTGCTCCGCGAACGACGGCGCCTTGCGCCGGTTGCTGAGGAAGCTGGCGTTGCCGCGCCCTCCCCGGCCACCGCGTGCGGCCAACCAGCGGTCGCCCTGGCTCACCAGGTCGGCGAGCACCCCGCCGTCGGTGTCGCGCACGACCGTGCCCTCCGGCACGTGGACGACCAGGTCGGGCCCGTTCGTGCCGTGACGCTTCCCGCCCCCGCCATGGGTGGCGTTGGTCGCGCGGCGGTGCGGATGGTCGCGGAACATGTAGAGCGACGCGACGTTGCGGTCGGCGCACAGCCACACGTCGCCCCCCTTGCCTCCGTCGCCTCCGTCGGGACCGCCTCGCGGCACATGGGCCTCTCTGCGGAACGACACCGCGCCGGCCCCGCCGTCGCCCCCACGCACATTGACTGCGGCTTCGTCGACGAACCCGGACACGCCGCGAAGGATAGGGCGGCCGAACATCGGCGCCCGGCGCGCTACGAAGGGATCACGTCGACGAGCTTGCGGCCTTTGCGCGAGCCGAACTTCACCGAACCGTCGGTGAGCGCGAACAGCGTGTCGTCGCCGCCTCGTCCCACGTTGTCGCCCGGGTGGAACCGCGTGCCCCGCTGGCGGACGATGATCGCGCCGGCCTGCACCTGGCCGCCGTCGAACACCTTCACGCCCAGACGCTTCGACGTGGAGTCACGGCCGTTGCGGGTGGAGCCGCCGCCCTTGGTCTTGGACATCTAACCGTCCCCTGGTTCGTCGGAGAGCGTGACGCTCTTCTTCGGGGCCGCGATGCCGGTGATCTCGATGCTCGCGTAGCGCTGGCGATGGCCCCACCGACGGCGGTTGTTGGTCTTGTTCTTGTAGGTGAAGCCGGTGATCTTGGGGCCCTTGACCTCGCCGATCACGCGCGCGGTGACCGTGGAGCCCGCCAGGGCGTCGGCCGCGGTGATCACGTTGTCGCCGTCGACGAGCAGGACGGGCTGGAAGGTGACCTCCTCGCCCGCGTCCTTGCCGAGCAGCTCGACCTGGACGACGTGGCCCTCCTCGACGCGCTCCTGCTTCCCGCCGGTGCGGATCACTGCGTACATAGGGCGCAGAGCCTACAGGAGCGAGTCGTCGAGGACGATCCCGCGGCCGGCGCAGGTGGGGCAGATACCGGAGAACGACTCGACCAGCCCCTCCGACACGCGCTTACGCGTCATCTCCACCAGGCCGAGATCGGAGATCTCGAAGACCTGGGTGCGAGTCTTGTCCCGGGCGAGGGCGTCCTTGAACGCCTTCAGCACCTCCTCGCGGTTCTTCTTGATCTCCATGTCGATGAAGTCGATCACGATGATCCCGCCGATGTCGCGGAGCCGGAGCTGGCGGGCGATCTCCTCGGCCGCCTCGAGGTTGTTGCGGAAGACGGTCTCCTCCAGGTTCGACGTGCCCACGTTCTTGCCCGTGTTCACGTCGATCACGGTGAGGGCCTCGGTGCGCTCGATGATGATCGACCCGCCGGACGGGAGCCACACCTTGCGGTCGAGCGCCTTGTGCAACTGCTCGTGCACGTGGTGGCGCTCGAAGATCGGCAACGTCTCGTCGTCGTCGTAGAGCTCGACCCGATCGGCCAGCTCGGGGATCAGGCTCGTGACGTACTCCTGCACCTCGGCGTGCAATGCGACGTCGTCGATGACCACGCCCCGGTAGTTGCGGTTGAACTCCTCGCGAATGACTCGCACGGCGAGGTCGGGCTCGCGATAGAGGAGAGCCGGCGACTTCGACCGCTTCGCCACGGCCTCGATCGACTCCCATTGACGGAGGAGTCGCCGCACATCGCGCCGCAGCTCTTCGGCGGTCGCGCCCTCGGCCGCGGTGCGCACGATCAGCCCATGGTTCGCGGGCTTCACTTCGTCGAGGATGCGGCGGAGCCGCTTGCGCTCCTCGTCGGTGAGGCGCTTCGAGATGCCGTAGGTGGTGCTGTTCGGGATGAGGACGACGAAGCGGCCCGGTAGCGACACCTCCTGCGTGAGGCGCGCCCCTTTGGTGCCGATCGGGTTCTTCGTGACCTGGCAGAGGATCGTCTGACCCGCGCGCAAGAGGTGCTCGATCCTGGCCTCGCCCTTCTCGACTACGTCCTCGGGGTCGTACTGCACGTCGCCGCGGTAGAGCACCGCGTTCTTGGGCGTGCCGATGTCGACGAACGCGGCCTCCATGCCCGGCAGCACGTTCTGGACCTTCCCCAGGTAGATGTTCCCGTGGATCTGGCTGATGTCGTCCTGGGGGCGCGAGACGTAGAACTCGATGAGGCTGCGGCCCTCGAGCACGGCGATCTGGGTGGCATGGGGGCGCACGTGCACGCACATGAGGTAGCGGCCCACCGGGCGGCCCTTGCGCTCGCGGCCGCGCCGTCGCTCGAGCGTCTCCTCGTCGAGCTCGACCGGCTCGTCGTCGCGAGCCGCCTCGGCCGTGCGAGCCGCCGCGCTCCGGCCCCGCCCGCCGCGCCGGCGACGCTTGCGAGCGGGCGCGGGCGCCTCGTCGCCGTCGGACCCGGGCGACGGGCGCGAGGAACGTGCGGGCGCGGGCCGGCTGTCGCCGATCTGCGGCTTCCGGACCAGCGCCCGCTCGGCTGCCTCCGCCGACGGGCGGTTCTCGCTCATCCGCTCGGGCAGCTCGGGCCGGGGGTCGGCGTCGTCCGAGGGGGTCTCTACCGCCGCCGCACCGGAGGCCGGGCGCTTGCGGTTCCGTCCCCCGCGTGAGCCGCGACGACGGGGCTTGTGGGGCGGCGCGGAGGCGTCGCCCGCGTCGTCAGACCCGCTGGTGACCCCGGCTTCGGGCTCCACCGGCGGTTCGGAGATCGCTTCGGACATGGCGATGGTCCCTTCTCACCGTGCACGCGCTCCTGCAAGGCGCACGTGCTGCGCGTCCGTCGCGTCGAGGGGAACCCCACGCGCGCCGTCGCGCCCGATCCATTGGTTGGTCCTGCGTACCCATGCCTCCTCGAGGCCGGGGTCGATCGCCCGCACCAGCTCGCCCGGTCGCACGGCTCGCGGTTGGGTGGCCAGCTCACACTCGATCTCGACGCCGTCGACGACCCGCAGCGAGAGGATGCCCGGGCGGATGTCGTCGGTCACGAGATTGCCCTTGCGCGTGCGCGTGACGACCAGCGTCGGCGCGGCAATGACGTCTGCCACCTTCTCGCACAGCTCGTCGTGGCCCGTGCCGGAGACCTCGACGCGCCACACGCACGACGAGACTGCCTCCTGCAGCGAGGGCGCGCCGTCCTCGATCACGGCCGCGGCGCACACCTCGACCCCCACCGGGAGGGCCTCGGAGAGGCGGGCGGGCAGCGTCGTCAGGTCGACGTCGTTCAGGTCGCCGGTCGTCCCCTCGACGAGCTCCAGGTCGAGGTACTCCGCCTCCGACTCGGCCCCGGTCGGCAACGCCAGCCCGAAGCTGACCTTGGGTCGGGGGGCGAAGCCGCCGCTGTACGCGATCGGCAGCTGCGTCCGCCGGAAGGCGCGCTCGAACATCCGGGCCAGGTCGCGGTGGCTGGTCCACCTCACCTTGCCCGCCTTGGTGTAGCGCAGCCGCACCCTCATGGCCGCGCTCCCGCCAGGCTCGCGGCCCGCGGCGACCGGGTGAGGGTGACGGGCACCTCGTGCGCCCGGCTCAGGTCCTGGCCCGTGCCCTGGCTGCCGCCCGCGGGCGGGGTGGGCGAGGCCACCAGGTGCTCGATGCCATAGCCGGTGCACACTCCGCAGTCGTAGCAGGGCGTCCACCGGCAGTCCGGGACACCGGCTCCGCGCAGCGCGTCCTGCCAGTCCTGCCAGAGGAAGTCGCGGTGGAGCCCGGCGGAGATGTGGTCCCAGGGCAGCACCTCGTCGTCGGTGCGGTGCCGGTGCACGTACCAGTCGATCGAGAGGCCGTGGCGTGCCATGGCGGCCTCCCAGAGGGAGAGGTCGAAGTGCTCCGACCATTCCTGGAAGACCCCGCCGGCCCGCCAGACGTCCTCGAGGACCGGCCCCAGCCGGCGGTCGCCTCGGCTGGCGATGCCTTCGACGAGCGTGGCCGCGGGATCGTGCCACCGCAGCTGCACCCCCCGATCACGGCGCAGGTCGTCGCGCAGGAGGTTGACCTTGCGCCGCAGGTTGTCGACCGTGTTCTGCCCGAACCACTGGAAGGGAGTGTGAGGCTTTGGCACGAAGCCCCCCACCGACGCGGTCACCGACGCCGAGTGGTTGTGCCGCCGTCCGACCTCGACGCAGTTGCGCGCCAGCTCCGCGATTCCGAGCGTGTCCTCGTCCATCTCCGTGGGCACGCCGATCAGGAAGTAGAGCTTCATGCGCCGCCAGCCCTGCGAGAAGGCGGCGTCGACGGCTTCGTAGAGGTCCTCCTCGCGGATCAGCTTGTTGAGCACCTGACGGATGCGCCACGTGCCGCCCTCGGGGGCGAACGTGAGGCCCGTGCGCCGCACCTTCTGGATCTCGGTGGCCAGGCCCACGGTGAACGCGTCGACCCGCAGGCTGGGCAGCGACAACGACACCTGGTTGCAGTTGGCCGGCTCGTTGATGATGTCGGCGACGACGCGGTCGATCCCGCTGAAGTCGGCACTCGACAACGAGGTGAGGGTGACCTCGTCGTAGCCGGTGCGCCGCAGGCCGTCGCGCACCATCGTGCGGACCTGTTCCGCCGAGCGCTCCCGCACCGGACGCGTGATCATGCCCGCCTGGCAGAACCGGCAGCCGCGCGTGCACCCGCGGAAGATCTCGACGTTGAGTCGGTCGTGCACCACTTCGGTGAGCGGTACCAGCTGCTGCTTGGGGTACGGCCATGCGTTCAGGTCGACGACCGTCCGCTTCTCGACCCGCTCCGGGACGTCGACGAACTTGGGGGTGACGCCCGCCAGACGGTCGCCGTCGTAGGCGACCTCGTACATCGACGGGACGTAGACCCCCGGGATCCGGCTGAGGGCACGCAGCACCCTTTCGCGCGACCCGGCGGTGCATCCGCCCGTCTTCCAGTCGCGGACGACCTCGGTGATCTCGCCGACCGCCTCCTCACCGTCGCCGATGACGAAGAAGTCGACGAAATCGGCCAGTGGCTCGGGGTTGTAGGCGCAGTGGCCGCCCGCCCCGACGAGGGGGTCGAGCGGTCCGCGATCGGCGCCTCGCACCGGCACCCCGGCCAGGTCGATGCAGTTGAGGACGTTGGTGTAGACGAGCTCCGCCGAGAGGTTGAAGGCGATGATGTCGAACCCGCCGGCGGGCTGGTGGGTGTCGACCGAGAACAGGGGCACGCCCCGCTGCCGCATGAGCGCTTCCATGTCGCCCCAGGGGGCGTAGGAGCGCTCGGCGACTGCGTCCGCCCGCTCATTGAGTATCTCGTAGAGGATCTGGAGCCCCTGGTTGGGCAGTCCCACCTCGTAGGCGTCCGGGTAGACGAGAAGCCAGGCTGCCTGGTGCGGACCGTGCACCGGCGCTTGGGACCCGTCTTCGCACCCGATGTAGCGGGCGGGCTTCTGCACCTTGGCCAGGAGCGGTTCTATCCGCGGCCAAAGCGACGTCATGTGTGCGGCCCAGTGTACCCGGGAGGGGCTCAGTCCCCGGTCTGGAGGCCGACCGGGCAGCTCAGGCCGGTGCCGCCCAGGCCGCAGTACCCGTTCGGGTTCCTGGCCAGGTACTGCTGGTGGTAGTCCTCGGCGTAGTAAAAGGCGGGCGCGGGTGCGATCTCGGTGGTGATCTCGCCGTACCCGGCTCCTTGGAGGACGGTCTGGTAGGCGCGGCGGGAGGCCTCGGCCGCCTCCGCCTGGGCGTCGGAGGCGGTGTAGATGGCGGAGCGGTACTGCGTGCCCGTGTCGTTCCCCTGTCGCATCCCCTGGGTCGGGTCGTGGTTCTCCCAGAAGATCCGTAGCAGGTCGTCGTAGGAGATGCGGTCCGAGTCGTAGACGACCAGGACGGCCTCGGTGTGGCCGGTGCGCCCCGAGCACACCTCCTCGTAGGTGGGATTGGGCGTGATCCCCCCCGCATAGCCCACCGCGGTGGTGTACACGCCGTCCGCCTGCCAGAACTTGCGCTCGGCTCCCCAGAAGCAGCCCATGCCGAACACGGCGGTCTCCATGCCGTCGGGGAACGGCGGCGTCAGCGGGGTGCCCAGCACCAGGTGGGTCTCGGTGACGGGCATCGGTTGCGACCGCCCCGGCAGAGCGTCCTCCGCCGTCGGCATGCGGGTCTGGTGGCGACCGAACATGGGCTCACTCCTCGATGTTGTTGCGATAGGCACCCTACCGGTACGTCAATCGCCAACAAGCCGGGGGGCTCGTTCGTTCCGGGGCTCGCCCGTCCGACGTCAGGCGAAACGGCGCATGTGCACGTTCAGCACCAGGCCGACGCCGGCGAAGCTGGCGATGGTTGACGACCCCCCGTAGGACAAGAAGGGCAGCGGGATGCCGATGATCGGCATGATCCCCATCGTCATGCCCACGTTCTCGAACACCTGGAACACCACCATCGCGAGCACCCCGACACAGAGGAGGGTGCCGAGCAGGTCGCGGGCGAGGGCGGCGGCTCGCCAGGTGCGCCACACGAGCAGGGCGAAGAGGGCGAGCAGCGTCGTCGCGCCCGCAAGCCCGAACTCTTCGCCCACGACCGTGAAGATGAAGTCGGTCTGCTGCTCGGGCACGTAGGAGAGGTTGGTCTCCCTGCCGTTCAGCAGGCCCTTGCCGGTCAGTCCCCCCGCGGCGATCGCGTTCACCGACTGGTTGAGGTTGTAGGCCGAGCGCTGGGTGTCGCCCTTGGGGTCGAGGAACGCGCCCAGGCGGTCGATCTGGTACTGCTTCAGCACGCCGAGCTGGAACACCGCGACCACGCCGATCACGCCGAGCAGCGTGAGCACCGCGATGTGACGGGGACGGGCCCCGGCGACGAGCAGCATGGCCATGAGGATGGCGATGAACACGAGGTCGGTGCCGAGGTCGGGTTGGCGGTAGATCAGCGCGACGGGCACCGAGGCCACCGCGAGCACCGTCACCAGGCGGCGGAAGTCGAGGTCGCCCCGATGCGCCGCGCAGTAGGAGGCCAGGCACAGGATGAAGACGAGCTTGGCGTACTCGGACGGCTGCAGCTGGAAGGACCCGAACTGGAACCACGCCTGCGCGCCGCGCGTGTTCGTGCCGAGCGGGGAGAGCACGGCGACCAGCACCAGCACGGTGCCGACGTACAGCACGGGTGCGAGATCGCGCAGGAGGCGGTAGTCGAGAATCGCGGTCACCACCATCACGACGATGCCGATCGCCGTCCAGAGGGCCTGGCGCTTCAGATAGCCGGTCGCGCTGATGTCCCCGACGTTCTCCTTGTGCTGGGTCGCGCTGTAGATGAGCAGCAGCCCCATCCCCGCCAGCGACATCGTGATCGCTACGAGGAACACGTCGACGTGGCGCCACGGTGCCGCTGCGTCGCGCGGGGCGCGCACGTCCTTACCGAGTGAACGGGTCGAGACCGAGACCGCGCTCACCTCAGTCCGCTCCCCCGGCGCGGGCGATCGGCTTGAGCGGCTCGCCGATGAGACCGTCGCAGATGCGGCGGACGACCGGCGCAGCTGCGTCGGCGCCGAAGCCCGCCTCCTCGAGGAGCACGGTCACCTCGAACTGGGGATTGGTGGCCGGGCCGAACGCGGTGAAGAGCGCGGTGTCCTGCTTGTTGGTCACCTCGGCGGTGCCCGTCTTGCCGGCAAGCGGCATGCGGTCGTACGGGAAGCCGATGAACGCGCCGTGCGCAGTGCCCTTCGGGTCGCTCACCGCCCCCATGAGACCGGCGAGGATCGGGTTCCGCAGGGTCGGCGGGAGGTCGAGGTGCCGGATCGCGCGTGGCGCCACGTCGCGCACCTTCGTGCCGTCGGCGTCGATGATCTCGGTGCCCAGCCGCGGCGCCCAGAGCGTGCCGCCGTTGGCGAACGTGGCGTAGGCGTTGCCCAGCTGCAGCGGGGTGATCGCCATCTCGCCCTGACCGATGGCGAGGTTGGCGTTGTCGCCGGGAAACCAGCCACCGTTCGGGAAGGCCTTCGGGTTCGAGTCGTGCAGGCGCTTGCGGATCTCGGGATCGGGCACGCGTCCGATGCCCTCGCCGAGCCCGAGATCGTGCGCCGTGTCCTGGATGGCCGTCTCGCCGTAGCGCCCTCGCGCGTTCCAGAACTTCTCACCCAGCGAGTAGAAGTAGACGTCGCTCGACACCGTCAGCGCCCGGTCGAGCCGCACCCGGCCGTGCGGCGCGGAGCCGGCGTTCCTGAAGATCTGGTTGCCGATCTTGATGGAGCCCTTGTCGTCGACGGTGGTGTTCGGGGAGATGAGGCCCTTGCTCAGCGCCGCGATCGACGTGACGAGCTTGAACGTCGACCCGGGCGCGTAGAGCCCCTCGGTCGCGCGGTCGTTCAGGGGAGCGTGCAGGGCGGGGTCCTGCAGGCGCTTGAACTCGGCGAGCGAGCCGTCGACGTAGATGGACGGGTTGTACGTCGGGTTCGACGCCATGGCCAGCACCGAGCCGTCGCGCGGGTCGAGCACGACGGCGGCGCCGGCAGGGGCGAGGAAGTGCTTCTTGTACTGTCGGTCCTGACCCTGGCGAGCAGCCGCGAGACCCTCGGCCAGCGCGGTCTCGACCATCCGCTGCACGTTGATGTCGATGGTGAGCCTCACGTCGTGGCCGGGCACCGGCGGTCGCGAGTTGAGCGTGCGCAGCACCCGTCCCGCGGCATCGACCTCGAGCTCTTCGATGCCGGGCTGTCCGCGCAGGTCGTTCTCGAAGCTCAGCTCGACGCCGGTCTTGCCGATGGTGTCACCCGGCTTGTAGCCCCTTCGCAGCCGTTTGCGCGCGGCCAGCTCGTCCGAGTTGATCTCGGCGGTGTACCCGAGGACGTGGGCCGCCAGCTCACCCTGCGTGTACTCGCGCTCGGTCAAACGGGTGTTCGCGACGCCCGGGAACTCCGACGCGTGCTCGCGCACGTAAATCAACTTCTCCTTGGGGACGTCGCGGGCGATCGGCACCGGCTTGTAGACGCTGTAGCGCTTGCTCTCGATGCGGCGCTGGAGCTCGTCGCTCGAGATGCCCAGGATGAAGGCGAGGCGCGACTTCACGTCCGGGCGCATGGGCAGGTCGTTGCGGTCGACCGTGATGACGTCGGAGATGCGGTTGCGGACCAGCTCGACCCCGTTGCGGTCGAGGATGCGCCCGCGCGGCGCCTCGGTCGTGACCAGCCGCACGCTGTTCGTCGACACGGCCTGGTACTGGTCCGACGCCATCACCTGCAGGTACCAGAGGCGCACGAGCAGGGCGGAGAAGAGCGACAGCACGACGACACCGAGCACACCCAGGCGCAGGCGCGACGAATCGGGGCTCACGGGCTCGCGCATCAGGCGTAGGCCCGGGCGTGCGGGTTCCGGAATGCACCACGCACCAGGGGCACGACCACGACGGCGAGGACCGCGTCGAGCAACCCGACCACCCCTGCGACCAGGGGCAGGCGACCGGTCACGAGCTGCCGCTCGCCGAACAGCGCCCCGACGAGCGCGAACAGCACCTCGCCGGCCGCGCAGGCCACGAGCGCAGTGACGACCGGGAGCCACCACGACGAGCGCAGCACGCCGGCCTGGAGCAGCCCGACGCCGTACCCGACGAGGCAGAACACCATCGCCGACAGCCCCAGCGGTGTCTCGAGGAAGAGCAGATCCGTGAGGAGGCCGACCGAGAACCCGAGGACCGCTCCCACGCTCGGCCCCGCCACGATGCCCCCGGCCACGGCGACGAGCAGCATGAGGTCGGGGTGCACGCCGCGCACCCGCACATCGGGCAGCAGCTGGGCCTGCACCACGAGCGCGATCAGCACGAGCACGGGCACCTTGAACCGGGGCCCGATCAGGTCTCTCATCGGTGCTCGCTCATCACATGGGGGCTGCGCGCCTCCGCTGCGCTTCGGTGCTCGCTCATCACGGCGTCCACTTCAGGACCTTGACGTACGACAGGCGCTGGAGGTCGACGATCGGCTCCATGGTGACGTCCTGCTGCAGCGAGCTGGGAACCGCTTTCGCAGTGCGCACCCGACCCACGGGGATGGCTCCCGGGAAGACCGCTCCCTGCAGACCGCTCGTGACGACCACCTCGTTGCTCTTGATCACCGTCGAGTTGTAGAGGAGGTCGATGGTGAGCGGCTTGCCCGGGCCGTTGCCCTTCGCCGCGCCGGTGTCCTGCGAGTTGGTGAGCCGCACGCCGACGTTGAAGTCGCGATCGGTGACGAGCAGCACGGTGGCCCGCTTCGACGACACCCGGATCACCTTGCCCACCAATCCGGCGCCGGTCACCACGGGCATGCCGACCGCGACGCCCTTGGCCGATCCCACGTCGATCTCCACCGCGAGCTGAAAGTTGGACGGCGACGTCGTGACCACCTGGGCCGCGACCGCGGGGATCTGCGCCGCGAACTCGAGGTGCTCGTTCGCCTTCACCGTTCGCAGCTCACGGTCGGTCTCCGCCGCGAGCACGTCCTTCGATCGCACCTGGTCGAGCTGGGCGCGCAGCCGGCGGTTCTCGGCCTTGAGGTCGCCGTAGTCGAACACGCCGCTGAAGAAGTCGCCGACCGGTGAGAAGGTGTCGCTGGTCGCGTCCTCGACCGACCCGAACGCATCGCGCGCGGTGGACCGGGCCGACTCGAGCACGTCGGATCCCTGCCCGCGCTGGTCGAGCGTGATGACCGTCACCGACGTGAGGAGGAGAAGGACGAGCAGGAAGCGATGACGGCGGGAGCGCCGGTACACGGCCACGACCCGGCGGCGGCCGCGTTACCGCTCGTGGGCGGAGATCAGGACCTGTCTCAGCACGTCGAACTCCTCGAGACACTGCCCCGACCCGATCACCACCGAGTGCAGCGGGTTCTTGGCGATCACGATCGGCATGCCCGTCTCGGCCGACAGTCGGGCGTCGAGGCCGTGGAGGAGCGCCCCGCCACCGGTGAGCACGATGCCCTCCTCCATGATGTCGGCCGCGAGCTCGGGAGGCGTCTTGTCGAGGGTGACCTTGACCGCGTCGACGATCGACGAGACCGGCTCCTCGATCGCGTAGCGGATCTCCTCGGTGGACGTCACGATCGTCTTGGGCAGCCCGGTGAGCAGGTCGCGACCGCGGATCTCCGCGTGCAGCTCGGTCTCGAGCGGGCACGCCGAGCCCAGCGCGATCTTGATCTCCTCTGACGTCCGCTCGCCGAGCGCGAGGCTGTACTCCTTCTTGATGTGCTGGATGATGGCCTCGTCGAGCTCGTCGCCGCCGATGCGGATCGACTGGCTGGTGACGATGCCCCCCAGCGAGATCACTGCGACCTCGGTGGTGCCGCCGCCGATGTCGACCACCATGTTGCCCGTCGGCTCGTGCACGGGAAGGCCGGCGCCGATGGCCGCGGCCATCGGCTCCTCGATGATGAAGGGGGTCTTGCGCGCCCCTGCGTACTCGGCGGCCTCCTGCACCGCGCGCTTCTCCACGCCGGTGACACCTGACGGTACGCAGATCACCATGCGGGGCTTCGCCCAGCGCCGCTGGTGCACGCGCTGGATGAAGTAGCGGAGCATCTTCTCGGTGATCTCGAAGTCGGCGATCACGCCGTCCTTCAACGGGCGGATCGCCTGGATGTGGCTCGGCGTGCGGCCGATCATGCGCTTGGCCTCGATGCCGACCGCGAGCGGACGACCGTCGCGCACGTTGACCGCGACCACGGACGGCTCGTTCAGCACGATGCCGCGCCCGCGGACGTAGACGAGTGTGTTCGCCGTGCCGAGGTCGACCGCCATGTCACGGCCCAGGAACGATGAGAAGAGGTTGTCGGCCATTCGCGAGGGGACCTCCGCGCACTGCGGGGGGAGGGTCCGGGCAAGGCTACGAGAGTCCGACGTTGTGGACAAGCCGGGGCCCGGCTGCTCGCCCCGGAGGTGCCGCGATCGCGGGGAGCGCGCGGCTCAGTGCACGGTGGGTGCGCCGCGCAGCGCGGCGCGGGCCGTGCCGACGACGTACAGCGAGCCGGTGATCAGGACCATTTCAGCCGGTTCGGCCACCTTGCGCGCGCGCGCCACCGCCGCCTCGACCGACTCCGCGACCTCGGCGGCGATGCCGAGGCCGTGCGCGGCGGCCGCCAGCTCCTCGGGGGGGAGGGCACGCGGCGACGGGGGCGGGCAGGCCACGACCAGGCGAGCCCGCTCGGCGTCGAGCGCCACGAGCATCTCGGTGGGGTCGCGCCCCCGGAGCAGGCCGACGACCAGCACCCGCCCCGACGCGCCGAACGCCTCGTCGAGGGCCTCGGCCAGGGCGCGTCCCCCCGAAGGATTGTGGGCGCCGTCGAGCACGACCAGCGGTTGGCGGCCGACGACCTCGAGGCGCCCGGGAAGACGCACCGCGGCAAACGCCTCGTCGATCACGTCGCGCACGATCGCCGCACCGAAGAACGCCTCGGCCGCGGCTAGCGCGATCGCGGCGTTGTCGCCCTGATGCGCGCCGTGCACCGGCAGCAGGACCTCGTCGTAGGACGCGCCGGGGGTGCGCAGCTCGAGCAGGCGACCGCCGAGCGCGAGCTGGTTGCGGACGCAGCCGAAGTCCTCGTCGCGCTGCCACACCTCCGCCGCCTCGACGGCCCGAAAGATGGACACGAGGTGCGGGTCGGTCTCGCCCAGCACCAGCGTGCTGCCGGGTTTCACGATGCCCGCCTTCTCTGCCGCGATGTCGGCCCGCGTCGGCCCGATGACCTCTTGGTGGTCGAGGCTGACGTTCGTCACCACCGCCACCTGCGCGTCGGCGACGTTGGTCGCGTCCCAACGTCCGCCGAGGCCCACCTCCAACACCGCGACGTCGACCGCGACGTCGGCGAACCAGCCGAACGCGGCCGCGGTGAGGATCTCGAAACGAGTCGGCACCTCGTCGAGCCCCGCCTCGAGGTGTCCGATCGCCTGCAGGGCCTGCGCGAGCTCCTCGTCGGCGATGGGCTCGTCGTTCCACGCCATGCGCTCGTTGACGCGCTCGAGGTCCGGGCTCGTGTACGTGCCCACCGAGAGGCCGCGCGCGGCCAGCAGCGCGGTGATCATGCGCGCCGTGGAGCCCTTGCCGTTGGTGCCCGTGATGTGGATCACGGGGTAGGCGCGCTGCGGCTCGCCCATCAGCGCGACCACGCGTCGCATCCGGTCGAGTCGCATCGAAGCCGCCCTCGGGGCCGGGTCGGCCTCGAGATTGACGTGGGCGTCGAGCCAGGCGAGGGACGCGGCCAGCTCGGCGGTCAGCGCGCTACCGGACCACCACGAGGGTGGGCATGTCGAGGTGCTCGGCGAGCTCGGCCAATCTGGGACGAGCCGCCTCGGCCACCCGCTCCGCCTGCCCACGCGCCACCCCGGCGGCATGCTCGAGCTGGGGCCGGGCCGCCACCGCCGCTCGGACGGCCGCGTCGCGCGTCCGCTCCGCGGCCAGCTCGACGTGGGGACGGGCGGCCTCGGCCGCCTTCACCGCCGCGTCCCTCAGGCCCGCGGCGGACACCCCGGCCAGCCGGGAGCGCCGTTTGGCCCGACGTCGGGCGCGCCGGTCGAGGACGAGCCCGACCACGCCCCCCGCCACCGCGGCGCCACCGGCAGTTCGAGCCATCTTCGACGCCACCACGTCGTTCGGCTCGTCGCTCTGCATCGACTTGGCGGCCACGACAACTGCACCGACGACGCCGCCGATTACCACGCCCTTCACCATCATGCCCATGGCGCGGAAGCCTAACCAGTGTGCGAAGTGCGGAAGCGCACGAGCGCAGGGAGCGCCGTGAGCGCTACGAGGCGGCGCGCGTGCGCCGTGCCGGTGCCGTCGAATCGGTGCGCGGCACGAGCGTGGGGTTGACCTTCTCCAGCACGACCGAGCGGTCGATGACGCATTTGCCGACGTCGGTGCGGCTGGGCAGGTCGTACATCACGTTGAGGAGCACTTCCTCGAGGATCGCCCGCAGGCCGCGCGCCCCGGTGCCGCGGAGAAGCGCCTGCTCGGCCACCGCCTCGAGCGCGTCGTCGGAGAACTCGAGCTCGACACCGTCGAACTCGAAGAACTTGTGGTACTGCTTCACGAGCGCGTTCTTGGGCTCGACGAGGATGCGCACGAGCGCCTCCTTGTCGAGGCTCGACACCGCCCCGATGACGGGCAGGCGGCCGACGAACTCGGGGATGAGCCCGAACTTCAGCAGGTCCTCGGGCAGCACCCGGCCGAGGATGGCGCCGAGCTCCTTCTCCTCGGAGCGGCGGATGTCGGCCGCGAAGCCGACACCCTTGTGCCCGATGCGGCTCTCGATGATCTTCTCGATGCCGGCGAACGCCCCGCCGCAGATGAAGAGGATGTTGGTGGTGTCGATCTGGATGAACTCCTGATGGGGGTGCTTGCGACCCCCCTGCGGCGGCACCGACGCAGTGGTTCCTTCCAGGATCTTCAACAGTGCCTGCTGCACGCCCTCGCCGGAGACGTCGCGCGTGATCGAGGGGTTCTCGCTCTTGCGCGCGATCTTGTCGATCTCGTCGATGTAGATGATGCCGGTCTCGGCCTTCTTGACGTCGTAGTCGGCGGCCTGGATGAGCTTGAGGAGGATGTTCTCCACGTCCTCACCGACGTAGCCGGCCTCGGTCAGCGCGGTGGCGTCGGCGATGGCGAACGGCACGTTGAGCATGCGTGCCAAGGTCTGGGCCAGCAGGGTCTTGCCGCAGCCCGTCGGGCCCAGCAGCAGGATGTTCGACTTGGCCAGCTCTACCTCGGCCTCGGTGTAAGCGCCGACCTGTACCCGCTTGTAGTGGTTGTAGACCGCGACCGAGAGGATCTTCTTCGCCTGTTCCTGGCCGACCACGTAGTCGTTGAGGAACTCGTAGATCTCCCTGGGCTTGGGGAGCTCGTCGAATCGCAGCTCGGAGGTCTCGGAGAGCTCCTCCTCGATGATCTCGTTGCACAGGTCGATGCACTCGTCGCAGATGTAGACGCCCGGTCCCGCGATGAGCTTCTTCACCTGCTTCTGGGACTTCCCGCAGAAAGAGCACTTCAGCAGGTCGCCACCGTCTCCGAACTTGGCCACGAGACTCGATCCCCCGGATCTCTAGCTCACGCCCGCGACCTGGGGCACCTGCGCCAGCTCGCGGGTCACGATCACTTCGTCGATGATGCCGTAGTCCTTGGCTTCGTCGGCGCTCATGATGAAGTCGCGGTCAGTGTCCTTGCTGACTTTCTCGATCGACTGCCCGGTGTGGTGCGCGATCACCCGGTCGAGGAGCTCGCGCATGCGCAGGATCTCCTTCGCCTGGATCTCGATGTCGGACGCCTGGCCGCCCGCGCCGCTGTAGGGCTGGTGCAGCAGGATCCGCACGTGTGGGAGTGAGAAGCGCTTGCCACGGGTGCCCGCGGCCAACAGCACCGCCGCCGCCGACGCCGCCTGGCCCATGCAGAAGGTGCTCACGTCGGGCCGGATGAACTGCATCGTGTCGTAGATGGCGAAGAGCCCGGTGATCTCGCCGCCCGGCGAGTTGATGTAGAGGCTGATGTCTTTGTCGGGGTCCTCCGACTCGAGGTGCAGCAGCTGCGCCATCACGAGGTTCGCCACCGTGTCGTCGATCGGAGTGCCGATGAAGACGATGCGCTCCTTGAGGAGGCGGGAGTAGATGTCGAAGGCCCGCTCGCCGCGGTTGGTCTGCTCGACGACCGTCGGCACCAGATAGTTGCGAGCGGGCTGCATCAGCTTCGTGATCTCCTACTGCTCTGTTTCCGAATTCGGTGTTCCTGAATTCGGTGCTTCTGAGTTCGGTGCTTCCAGATTCGGTGCTTCTGCGTTTGGTGGCACGAGCAGCGCCCGATCCACGGGTCGACCCTCCTCGTCGACGATCTCCACGTGCTCGACGAGCCACTCCAGGGCCTTTCCCTTCCTGATGTCCGAGCGTACCGCGGGCAACTGGTCCCCGCGGTCGAGGCGGCGGCGCAGGGCGGCGGGCTTCTCGCCCAGTCGCTCGGCGAGGCGGGCGATCTCGGCGTCCAGGTCGGCATCGTCGGCCTCGACCGCCTCGGCGTCGGCCACGGCCCGCAGCGCCAGGTCGGCCTTCACCGCGTCGACGGCCCCGGACCGCAGCTCGGAGATGAACTCGTCCTGCGGCTTCCCCATCGCCTCGAGGTACTGCTCGAGGTCGGCGCCCTGCGCCTGCAGCCGGTGGACGATGTCGTGGAGGCGACGCTCCATCTCGTGCCCGACGAGCGCTTCCGGCATCTCCTCCTCCACGAGCTGGGCGATCGCATCGACCACCTGCTCGCGGAGGGCCAGCTGCGTCTGCACCTTCTTCACGGTCGACATGCGCGTGCGGATGTCGCCGCGCAGCTCGTCGACCGTGTCGAACTCGGAGGCCTCGCTCGCCCACTCGTCGGTGACCTCGGGAAGGAGCTTCTCCTTCACCTCCTTGACGAGCACCTGGATGGTGACGTCGTCACCCTCGTCGCCGCCGGGGATCGGCGCGTTGAACTTGAGGATGTCGCCGGGCTTGGTGCCGCGGAGCTGCTCGTCGAGCTCGGGCACCACCGACCCGCTCCCCACCTCGTAGAGGAAGTCGTCGGCCGTGAGCCCCTGGATGGTCTCGGAGTGGCGGTAGCCCTTGATGTCGATCGAGACGTGGTCGCCGTCGCGCGCCGGCCGACCGACCGTCTGCAGCTCGCCGAACTGGTCGCGCAGACGATCGACCTGACGGTCGATCTCCTCATCGGTGACCTCGGGGCTGGGCACGGTGACCTGCAGGCCGCTGTAGCCGCCCACCGAGACCTGGGGCCGGACCTCGACGACCGCGTCGAACGCCACCGGACCCGACTCCTCGCCCGCGGTGATGTCGATGTCGGGTGGGGCGATGGCGTCGACGTCGTGGTCCTTGAGCGCCTGCTCGTAGTACGTCGGCAGCGAGTCGCGCAGCGCCTCCGCACGCGCCGCCTCGGCGCCCAGCCTCGCCTCGAGGAGGCGCCGGGGTGCCTTCCCCGGCCGGAAGCCGGGAATGCGGACCTCGTTGGCGATCTTGCGGAAAGCGGCATCGAGAGCCCGGTCGAACTCGCGCTCGTCCACCTCGACGGAGAGCTTGACCTTGTTTCCTTCGAGTGGTTCGACCGTGGTCTTCATCGGATCGCCGATTCTACCGGGAGCGTGTTTCTGGACGGCACGGCGGTTGACCGGGCAGTCGGCAAGCATGACGCCTGCTTCGACCGGTCGCACCGGCCGGCGCACAGCCGCCACGAACCGTGGCCGCCACCGCCTTCTTCTAACGGGCACGCTCAGAAGGGGTGATCCCCCCGGATGGCGCGGTTCTTCGATGAGTGCGAAACACGAGGGCATGTACGCTCGCCGGGGCCGGACCGGGGAGTGGCGCAGTGGTAGCGCACCTGCTTTGGGGGCAGGCGGTCGCGGGTTCAAATCCCGCCTCCCCGACCACCGGGTCGCTCGCGCGAGCCCGGCCAACGCGGGTGTAGCTCAACGGTAGAGCTCCAGCCTTCCAAGCTGGCGACGCGGGTTCGATTCCCGTCACCCGCTCCCCCTTGAACAAGGGCTCTCGCCCGCTCAGAGACTCGGAGACACGGCCATGTGTCGGTCAGCGCGCACGCGACGCACGGCAGCTCGAGTGGCGGGGGCCTTCGCGCTCACATCGGTCGCAGCCGTCTTGCTGGCCTCGGCGGCGTCTGCCGCGTCGAGCATCACGGTGTCTCCCTCGTCCGCGCCGCGAGGCAGCACCGTCACCATATCCGGGAACGTGCCGGTCAGCGGCACGGCGTCCTGTGCCTCCGGCGACCCGGCCCAGCTCACCTCGACCGCGGACCTGTTTCCGCCGGACGGGTTGGGGCCACAGGCGCCCCGCGACGCGATCGGCAACTTCAACATCACCTACACGATCCCTCCCACCGCGAGCTCAGGGGCTCACAGCATCGGCGTGCGTTGCGGCGGCGGTGCGGTCGGCGTCTCGGCCGCGCTCCAGGTGACCCAGACGCCGACGACGACGGGCGTGGCACCGACGACCACGTCGAGCACATCCACCTCGGTCGTCACGGTCGCCCCGACGACGACAGCGCCCCGAGCCACGACGACGACCCCGCGTGCCGCGCCCGCGCGCAAATCCAGCAGTCGCGCCGTGTGGATCGTGCTCGGTGCGCTCGCGCTGCTCCTCGCAGCGGGAGCGGCCGTGCTCTTCTTCCGGCGCAGAGGAGCTGGAGGCTCGGACTAGCGAGATTGGGCCTTGACACATCCTCGCCGCGTGAACACGATGCGCACACGCGCGGCGAATGCGGTGCGCAGCCGTCGCGACTCGGACGGCGTCCTTGACAGGAAGCTAGGGGGGAAGCCGTGAAGCGCTTCGTACGTTTGCTGTCCGTCCTGTCCGTCCCCGCACTGATCGCTCTGGCCGGTCCGGCCGGCGCGGGCGGCACCGGCGCCGCAGCCTCGCCGGTTCCGGTCCACATCAACACGTCGTTGCTCTCGCAGGGCGGCCGGATGTGGTTCGAGAAGCCGTCGCCGACCGCCACGAGTGGCCTCGCGGCCGCAGCGGGCTCGGTGGCCTTCGGCTCCAACGTCGACGCCAACGACCCGGCTCGCGACCTGGCGGCCGGCCAATCCGAGACGGCGATCGCAGCCGACGGCAATCGGGTTCTCGCGGCCTGGAACGATGCGACCGGGTTCTTGGTGCAGCCCAGCACGCTGCGCGCGGCATCGCTCACCGGCGTCGGGTTCTCCGCGGACGGCGGCAAGACGTTCACCGACTTGGTGGGCCTGCCCAACAACGAGGCCACTCGCCAGTGGTTCGGTGACCCGACGGTGGTGGCGCTGGGTGATGGCGTCCACTTCATCGTCGGGAGCCTCTTGCTGCCGCCCGGTCAAGTCTTCTGCTTCTCGCCCACCGAGAAGCTCATCTCGAAGCTGGCGGTGTCGGTGGCGACGGTGAGCCCCACCAACCAGGTGAGCTTCACCAACCCCATCGTCGCCGCCCGCGGGGCCAACCTCTGCGATTTCAGCAATCCGGACAGCGCGTTCCTCGACAAGGAGTTCCTGAGCTACGACGCCACCACCCGGACCCTGGTGATGTCCTACACCAGGTTCTTCAGCAGCTTCCCCCACTCGGGCACCGGGCAGATCGAGCTGGTACGTGCGCACGTGCCCGCCGACCCGGCCACGCTGTTGAAGACCGACTTCAGCCCGCCGGTAGTCGTGTGGCCCGAGGAGGGGGAGGTGGTGAACCAGGGCGCGTATCCGGCGGTCGCTCCCGGAGGCGTGGCATTCGTGGCATGGGAGCGCAACGTCGACACCAACCTGTTCTTCGGCAATCCCTACGTCTACATCCACGTCGCCCGCGTGCAGCCAAACGGGACTGCCCCCGACATCGGTGGCCCGAATCTCCCCCGTGTTCTCACCACGGGTCAGGCGAACTCCGATGGTTTGGGCGGCGTGCGCTCGCTCGACTCGGTCCCGATCGCTGGTTACAGCCGCGGCCTGGGCCAGGACTTCCCGCGCCTCGCCGTCGACGCGCCGCTCGGCAAGGTGGTGGCCGTCTGGAA
>Ga0066710_100000728_pt1 | contig 21513 bp, 21 predicted proteins | sample GraSoiAngelo_159_FD_79666 | JGI IMG/M metagenome (GOLD analysis project Ga0066710, IMG submission 79666) | Grasslands soil microbial communities from the Angelo Coastal Reserve, California, USA - 14_1009_16_40cm | ecosystem: Environmental > Terrestrial > Soil > Grasslands | place: USA...
AGCCGCGCGCGGCCGTGCGCGTTGCCGGCGGGGAGGAAAGCGCCGAGGAACTGGCCGTTCCAGCCCATGACACTAACGGGTATCTCCGCTCGCAACAGCGCAGCCAGGGCCTGTGAGGTCACCTGGACGGATTCCGCCACCACCAGGCGTTCGAGATCGCGCAGGGGAATTTGGCGGAGAACCTCGTCGCGCTGGGTCTGCTCGTTGAAGCCAAAGACCTCGATGCGCTCGCTCTTGAGGCTCACGCGGCAATCGGGTTGGGTGATACAGGCGGTAGGCATGTTGATTTACGATTTACGATCTTTGATTTCGGATTTGGGCTTTCGGCCCCAAACGACGCACCTGGATTGGCCACAACGACGCACAAAAGGAATTCGTTCCGACCGGAAACCTCACAGAGAATTCATCACGTTGAGGTGCGAGAAGAAGCAGATGGTTAGTCCAAAGTGCGTTCAACATGAGTCGATCCAACGTTCCCCCTCTCCCCGACCCTCTCCCCCGCTGCGCGTGGGGAGAGGGGGTCCACTGTTCACGCCAGTGCGCGGCCGCTCCCTCTCCCCGCGAGGCACGAGCGGGGAGAGGGTTGGGGAGAGGGGTGGTTCGTCTCATCTTGAAAGCAAATTAGAATTAATGATTCGTTCTTTGAGCCTCTTGTGCTTTGTCGCGGCCATTTTTCAAAGCAAGTTGGATTCCGCTCCCTCCGGTGTCGGCTGCTTCTCTTCCGGCAACGGGAGCTGGAGGGGCGCGATGTCCGGCAGCGCATTCTGGCCGACGATGCCCTGAACGCCACCGTAAAGCATCGCGGTGTGGGTGAGGGCCTGTTCGAGTTGTTTTTCGCGGCGCGCCCAGTGTTTTTGCAGCGCGCGCTTTTCCGCCTCGAGGTCTTCGCGCATTGTCTTGAACGCTTCGACGACGCCTTCGATGCGTTGGCGGAACTCGACACTGGTGAGGAACTGGTAGAGCTGTTCCATTTTGCCCTGGCGGCCAACTTCGGCCTGTCGCGCCACGGCGGCGGTGATCAGGCCTTGGCGCAACGCGACGGCCAGCGGAATGACGGTGGCGAAGTCGCACACCCACACGCCGTCCATCAGCCCGAAGCCGCGCACCTCCGGCGGCAACGTCTGCGAGACCAGCACGGCGAGATCGGCTTTGGCCGCGCGCTGGTCCTCCTTCAGTTTGGAGATCCATGTACCGCTCCAGTTTTTCGCGCGCTTTGCCTCCCACAAGATGGCTCCGCAGTAGTGGCCGGTGTTGGTGAGCACGCGCTGGAGCACATCGGCGCCGCGCTGGCCCTTGACGACCTCCTCGATGCTGTCGATGGCAAACTGCTGGCGCAATCGTGTCTCGAGGTCCAGTTCCAACACTTCCCCCTGTAGTTGCATGGAGCCTTGCTCGGCCTTTTGCTTGAGGTTTTGAATCTCGCGCTGGAGATCGCCGATGACCTTCTCCTTTTCGGCAAGCTTGAATCGCTCGGCTTCGGTTGCCGCCTTCTGTGCGTCTTCGCGAATCTTATTGCGTTCAGCGTCCAGCGTGCGGGCGACTTCGAGTTCGAGCGATTGCTTCTGCGCTTCGAGTTGGCGCTGTTGTTTTCGCAGGTCCAATTCGGCGCTCTGGGCATCGGTCAGTTTTTGGCGCTGTTCTGCCACCTGCGCCTGGAGGTCTTTGACTTGGAGTCCCAGCTTGTCCTCGGCCTGGCGGGCGGCGGCGGCCAGCAGTTGCTGCTTCTGCGCGGTGAGCCGGCGCTCCACCTCGACATCGAGGACGCGCTGTTGTTGCTCCAAAGCCGACTGGGATTCGTGCAGTTTCTGTTCGCGGACGGCCAAGGCGGCTTCATTTTCGTGCCGCTTTTGATCAAAGTCGCGGGCCAGTTGTTCGCGAATGCGATGGGAGACGGCCTCGGAGAGGGGAACCTCCGCGCCTCATTTGGGACAGGTGATGGTGATGTCGTTCATAGTTGAGGCTGAGTTTGGCGCTTTCATGTGCACACGACGAGCGTAAGTGTATCTGTTGAGCGTGCTGCCGGCATCTTGCCGGCAGAATGAGACGATGCGTGACCGACCGATCTGCCGGCGAGACGCCGGCAGCACGTTGGAGCGCCACCATAAAGCACCGCTAAACAGATACGTGTAAGTGGGCCTGGCTTTGTTGCTGGCCCCGGCGGTTCGATGGGCACGTGGAATTCGCTGACGGTCCAGCCACTCAATTCGAGGCTGGCAGCAAACGGCGCGGGTCGGGAGGCGTGTCCTGATCGCGCTTCCGCGCCGGCTAGCGGATTCCGGTTCTGACTCGCGTCGGTTGCTGCCAGTTCGAGTTTCATGGCGGCAGTGTAGCGCGTGTCCTGGAAAAGTGGGCGATTCGGACGGTCTGCGGACGTCCGCCGCGGGAAAGCTGTGCGTCCTCAGTCGCGCAAGCGGATTGCGGAGGCCGGCAAATCGACTGAAAACCGGCCCTTTACCGGGAGAAGCGGAACCAACCGGGCTGCTTCCGTGCCGGAACCGCGCAGCTTGTTTTTCAATTCGTCGCGCAGTTTCCGGAGTTTGAGGTCGTCGTGATTCTTAATTGCGCTGTCGAAATCCGCAGGCAGGCGAGCGTTGTGCCGCCAGTCGCTGAAATCGTCCCGGTCGCGCTCGGCGTAAAGTCTGTCAGTGAAATCTTTGAGCGGTTGCAGGGCATCGAGATATTTACCGAGTGGCGGTCGACCGGCCGCGGCGTTTTCCGCCAGAAACAACATCAACAGATGTTGCAAGTTCGAAAGCTTCACGGGCTTCGAAGAGTTAATTTGGATTTCCGGACGCGTGCGCCGAAGGGTCAGACGCAGATCCCGGCGCACTATCTCTGCCACCGCCTGCTGGCAGCGCTCGACGAGGCCAGTGAAGGTGGAAGGCTTTTTGACCAAGTCGCGCTCAAACAGATTGCGGAGCGGCACCAAAGGCATGTCTGCCAAATCAATCTGCGCGTCTTTTGCCTCGACGGTTTTGTCGTCGCGGGTGGTTAACTTCTGCGCGGGCTGGTGGTTGAAGTAGAATTTGGGAGAAACCCCGGTTTCAAAGGGATCACGGATCAGCACGTGCGTTAGGCGGTCGGTCTCCCGGCCCAGCAGGCTCATGCAAGCGTAGAGCAGCGCACCCATGGTCTTTCGTCCTCCAGCGATGCTGGCGATGAGACTGGCGTCGGGGATTTCTGCCAGGGCACGTACCTGCTCAATGAGGAAGTCGGCGGCGGCATCATTCTCCGCCTTAGTCCGGATGTCTTGAAGAAGCATCCGTCACCGAGCAGTAGCGTCTTCAGCGACTCGACCTTGGCGTCGCCGCCGACGCGATCTTTGCAGTCCACGACCCATAGGCGTCCGTTCCAATTGAAGACGAGGTCCAACTCTGCCTCTGTGTTCATGGAGTTGGGAAGCGTGGACAGTTCGACACCGCGGCGGGCGGCGGGGCTGCCGGCTTTGAGCAACGCGCAGGCGGTGCCGTATTCGAGGTTGTCGCCTTCGTTTGGTTCGCGGTGAGAAGGGTCCTCAATCGTGAGCCACTTGCGGAAGTCGAAGCCATTCCGATTGAGGCGCGTTTCAACCTGGAGTTTCGCGGCGAGGTCCTGTGGAGGGGCATTCCGCCCCTTCTTATTGAGGGTCAGACGTTCACCCGATGATTGCATGACTTCATGGCCAAACTGGCAGGACAGAAGCGCGGCGCCATCCAGCTTGTTGGTGAGGCTCGCGTCAAGGTGCTCTGAACTCGTCTCCATGTTGCCGTCGTAAGGCTCAAACCAAGTGATCTGGTTGCCGCGTTCGAGGTAAAAAGCCTTGACTCCCCGCCGTGCCACGCGACGAAAGACTGCCGTGGCCATGAGCTTGTTGCCCCCGGTGAAGTTTACCAGGCATTGGCCCAGGTTAAGTCGGTGCTTAGCGATGATCTCATCAAAGCAGCTTTCGATGGCCGAAAAGTCGTCATGGGGAATAGCCTCGAGGTACGTTGCGCCGCGCGGCACAAGCCCGCTGGCATCGAAGAACCGTTTCAGGCGCTGGGCCGGGCCTTTGGATTCAACGGCGTCCTCGCTGTGCAACAGGAAGACCTGCTCGGGCGCCAGATGCGCGACGGCCAACACCTGCGGCCAGATTTGCTTGGAGGCGAGGGAGAGGAGGATCGTGCGATTTCTTGATTTACGATTCGCGACTTGCGATTTACGGATTGCCTCACGGCTGGCCCAGTTCCCGAAGCAGGAGCGTCAGGTTTCGTCCCGCCGTGAAGGATTCGCGTTCGCCCAGCGGCGTCTGTTGGTAATGTTGGCGCAGGCGCTCCGGTTCAACGATGCCCAGGCGCAACATCGCTCGCAACAGGTCGAGATCTTTCTGGCGGCCGACCATCAGCTTCACGACCGCCAGGTCGTACGGATCGAGCGCGAAGACGTTGTCGTACCTCGCGACGGGGTGCAGGCGCGATTCCCAGCCGGCGGGGAGAGTTTCGGCCATCGTCGGCCTGAGAATGTCGGCGTAGTAGCCGAAGTGTTCCATGAATATTGCCTCCTTGCCGAGCGCTTCCTGCAACACACCAGCCATTGAGTCGTCAACCGGTTCTATCAGGAAGTCGCCGTCCTGGGTGAGCGCCAGAGGCTGGCCCGGTTCGCCCAACTCCGGGTGCTCTGGGAGCAGGCACGCCGAACCAAAAAGATAAATCTTTTGCGGGCGAGCCACGGCCTGGATGACCGACAAGAGATGGCTCAATGACTGTAGCTGCATTGGCGGATGATTGCCCGGCGCTCTGCGGAACTTAGGACACCGGCGAATGGCGAGAAATCCCGCCAGCGACTGGCCTCCTCTGTGTCGGAACGGAGACGTTCCAGAATGTCTTGAAGTGCCGTTGCGTCGGAGCCCGCCCTTTCACACAACTCGCGCCAGCGAAGGAACCGATTGGGCGCCGAGATCACGCCACGAGCGAGCCAGCGGTCAATATTCTCGATGGCGATGCGCAGCAAGGAAGGGTCGCGCTCCAGCTTGTCGGCCACTGCGCGTGCCACCAGGTCGCTGAATGTCGGCGTGCGCTGGGCTTTGTCGGCCGCCCGGTCAGGGAGCGTTTTCATCGCGAAAAAGGTTATTCCAACTCGCTTTCAAGACGAGACTAATTCGCCTGGTTCTTTGGGCCTCTGGATTCGTTGCTTCAAAAATGGTAAGCGCATTCGGAATCGGCTTGGCGACGCTCGTCGCGCGTGAGCAACCCGGCAAACGGTGCGAAATCCCGCAGCCGTTGCGCGGCCTCGCCGGAGTCGCGTAGCGCAGTGAGCAATTCCTGGACGCCTTCAGGGAACCGCTAGGCCCGGAGAATGATCTGCCGCCATTGTTCGACGCGGTGCGGTGCCGTGTGACGGTTGGCCAGCCAGCGATCGATGTTCTCCAGCGGGATGCGGAGCAGCGCCTCGCGGGAAGCCGGATCAGCCCGTTCATATTTGTCCGCGATCAGTTCATGCAAGGTCATGGCATTTGCGATTCATGATTTACGATTGACGATCGTGCGCCGGCGATCAGGCGGCGCCGCAGCATTTCTTGAACTTCTTCCCGCTCCCGCACGGGCACGGATCGTTGCGGCCCGGACGCATGACCGCTCGAACCGTCTGCGGCGCGGGCGGCTGTAACGGCGATGATTCGGCGGCCGCGTCGAGTTCAACGTCTTCCTGAGCCCAGGAGGCACGCTGGGTCTGCCGGCGCGATTTGCGCAGAAGCCGGCGGCCCAGCTGCTTCAACTGCCGGTGGCGCTCGCGGAGAACTTCCCCGAAGTCGGGATAGGCCGCGCGCAATGTCTGCATTAACTCGCCCGCTGCCGGGTGGCGCGGCCTGGCCTCGATCAACTCGGTGAGTCGGCTGACGTAGTCATAGCGGAGCGAAATCTCGGGCTTCACTTTATCGCGCCAGGATGGCGTCCGCTTTGGCAGGCGGAAAAGCGTGAGTGCTGTCTGTGTGCAGGTGCAGCCGGGGCGCACACAGTATTGATCGTCTGCCAGCCACCAGTCTGCACTGAGCATAAAATCCCAAGGCTGCGCCCACGGAAAAACCTCGACGTAACCGACCATCGAACCGCGTTCCGCCATCACCTCCGCAGGGAATTCCGCCGGTACCGTCGCGAGGTCCATGGTCTCCATCCGATGGCGTTTAGTGGCCAGGAAAAAATCCGCCAACGCCTCCCAGTCCGGCGGCTGCAATTCCGCCACTACAGCACGGCCTAGTGCCACGGCCGCGGATGACGACTTGACGTGTGTGTTGAGGTTGCGCTCCAAAACATCGAGATCGAAATCCACGCGCTCTGTCGGGATGGCGCCGCAGCCCGCACTCGCGCCGGGCGCAGGCAGAGGCTGACACTGGAAGGAGATGGCGCCACAAGGGCAGCACGGATTAAGACAAACGTCGAGCATGGCCGAGAAAGTCTTTTCCGCGAAGGGACCCTGCTCCAACGTGAACCGGAACGTGGCACGGGCTTCGGCGCCAGCCTGAGCAGGCGAAGGAATGGAGTCGTCAATCTTCATGCTCGTTCTCTACCGACGGCATCCTGGTTGTGCAACAGACTTTCACTACGGATAACACCGATGAACACGGATAAGGCCATGGCAGTTTTCGATTTTGGATTTGCGATCTCCGATTTGCGGCTGGCAGCGAGTTAAGCCGCAAGAGAGCACACAAAACCTTCGCCGAAACCACAGGAGTGCGGGCCGCTTTGTCCGCGCGAAAGTGAGCTTCCAAACGAACGCGCGGACAAGGCTGTCCGCGCTCCGAAGACCGGCGCGATGACGCGAGGGGCGAAACGCACGCCAGCGCGACTGTCTGATGCCTTCGCGCTCTTTGAGATCTCTGGGTTCTTTTGCGGCCATTTTCGGTGCGGAGTTCCGGGTTCAATGCGGCTGCTCGGCCAACGCTGCGCGGAGGGCCTCTGGCGGACACAGCGCCAGCGCGCGCCGGAGGCCGACGGCTTCCAGGAGCATGGCCAGGACGTGAAAGCGTTGCTCGTCACTCCAGAATAGCTTGCCTTCGATGGCCTCGAATTTCTCGGGCATGTTCAAGTGGCTGTAACGCGCCCAGAACTCGTCGCCGCTGAGCTTGACGGGATCGGTGGCTATTTTCCAGGTGATGTCAGGGGAGGGATTCATGGGACAAGAGGGTTTTAACCACGGATGACTCGGATGGACACGGATAAGGACATTTTTTTGATTTGCAATTTGCGACTGGCGATTTCAGGACTGCGATTGCGCGTCCCCCAACGCCGCGCGAACCGCGACCAACCGACTGCGACCACTGCGCGAAGCTGCCCAACCCGGCCACGGTCTCGCGGATCAAGTCGGCGACGGGTGTGGATTTGTCGGAGGCACTGGGGACGAGCCAGAACTTGCGCGGCCGAACCTGGCGGATCGTATTAGCCAGCCCCTGTGCTACGTCCGAGTGCTTCCCCGCCGTTCCCGTGCCGACGGTGAGGATGAGGACGGAAGTCATGGTTAGTGTGCGGCCTCGCCCTGTGTCGCGATGTGCTCAACTAAATCATGGCTGAGAAGCGCCTCGCGCGCGTAGCCGCCTTTGGAGGAAAGCCGAATCTTCGTGTTCTCAGGTAGAAGCAGCCCGCGAAGGATAACCACCAACACGCGATACTTCCCCGCGAGCCGACAGACCTTGATCCGCACGGGGCTAGGGTAGCGGTCTGTCATCAGCCCTCGACCTCCCATTGGATCAGAGGAGGAATACTTTGAGGAGACAACAGTTGTCGCATTCCCACGGCGGAAGCGCTGAGCCAAAGGCATTCCGAGTGCTTGGCGATGCACGACGGCGTTTCGTTTCTCGGGTTGCAACGGGTCAGCAACGTCATGGTCGTTCCTGCCCCACTCGGTTCGCTCGCCGTAAGTGGCGGTGCCGATCCTCAGATTTCGCATCCAGAGCGCGGCCTCGGCAAGTGCCTGCAGACCGATATCGCTGACAGACGGCAAAAGGCGCACTTGCACCGTCGGAGGCAGGAACGACAAAGCTGCTATCAGTTCGCCCGGCGCGTTGAACTTGTCTTCTGGGTTCCAAACGCTGCCGTAGCCGCGTGTGGCGCGCGTGCCCCTGGTGCCCAGGAGTGAAAAGGCCCTGACCGCACGCTCGATCTTGAGGCCAAGTTCGCGCTGTTCTGCGTGGAACGGCGGAAGCCACGACCAGGAGAAAGAAAAGCTCGCGTGGCTCTCACATTTGGGCGGGTAAAGGGCACCGCGCTTCTGAGTTCGCAGTGGCCAGAGGAAGTAGGACTCAGACTCACGCTTCGAAGCTTGGTCAGTGCGCATCCGCATGTAGGCTTCGAGGTCTTGAGACTCGACCCGTGCTTCCATCTTGTCCAGGCGCAGAGTCACGCGTGACGCGCGCATTCCACCTTCTGCGGCAGCGCCGAAGATTCGGATGTCGGCATTGTCGTCAGGGTAGAGCCCGCGCAGCCACCAGCGGAGTTGTCCACGAATCGTTGCGACGCGGACGTCGGCCTGCGTTGCCGGGTCGGCTCCACCCGCCCAACAAGGTGTGAGCAATTCGAGGCTGACAAGGTGTGAAACGAGTTTCATTTCGGGTACCAGGATTGATGGCGAAGCTCTTTGAAGTCCTTGTGTTGCGTAGCAACTTTGAATTTTTGCAACCATTGGGCGTTCTCCGGTTTGAGCAACTTCGGAATTTCTTTCTGCAACTGCGCCCAACTTCCCTTGCTTTCAGTAAGCCGAAGAACGGCGTTCTTGAAAATGGCTTCGTTGTAATCGGAGCTTGGAACAGCGGCCACCGTGCGCCGCGTCGTGAGCGTGCGTACGGATGCTGACGTAGATGCCTCCGTTGAATTTTCTGCCGGGGCGAATCGCCCGTAGCCGGCGGCAGTCTTCGCGCCGATGCCCACTTGCGTCAGTGCCTCGGTCAACCAAAGGGCAGCAGTATCGAGAAGCCTCGCGTAGTGGAATGGAGAACCTGGGGCATCGTCGGCACGACGGCTGGCCAGCAGGTGGAAGCGCCAGGTGGCGCCTGACGCGACGGTGAGGAAGAAGCTCGGCACGGGATCTCGCGGGCGACCCGAGGCATCGTGGTGGGGATTCACGATGTCCACTTCAAGCTTGAGCTTATCGTTCGCCACCGGGAAGCCGCCGAGGAAAAGGATGTCGCCGGCGTCGGCTTGATGGCTGTCGTCGCTGCCAAGGATACGCAACGTCAATTCGCGTGTATGCGGCAAGAGGTCGTTGCGCTCGGTGGCGAAGGCGGAACGGAATTCGGGTGGAGCATCGTCACGGTCGCCATTCTTGGCATTGCCACGCCAGAAGGCCCACGTGCTGACGAGACCTTTGATCGCAGGACCGGGAATCAGCGGAAGCCCGGTGATGCGGTTGGCGGCCAAGCCCACGTTTTCCAGCACACTTGGGCGGCCTAGCGCGACGGCGAGATGCGAGGTGTTGATCATGTGGACAGGGCGAAACCGGTCACCGAATTGAATCTCAATAGTTTTCAGGAAGCTGTCGGTGGACTTGGCAACTTCGTTGGCAACGAGCGTGTGTGAAAACCGACTGACCGTCGAGTCCAATGCCAGGAATTTACCGGAAGGAAGCCTCTCTTCCATCACTTGGGATGCGGCATCCACCTGTTGCGCGTAGAAAAAAGCCGAGTGGTCAAGCCAGAGGTGCCATGGCCCGCTGGCAAGCCCCAGTTTCAAACGAGACTGGAGGGGTGCGAGGTGAGGGAGCCGTGTACTGGCTGCTTGGGCAGTTCGACTCAAGATTCCGAGATGGTTCATAACTCGTCTGCCTCCTTCTGCGCGTAGCGGCGCAGGAAGCCCAAGTAGGCCTGCGCTTCCGCCGTGGCAAGCCGGAGCCGAAGCGCGGACATCGTGGCCAGTTCTTCCAAGACCACCCTCAGGCCTGCGCCTGCTTCGACCTCCTCCGTGGTTCCGGCTTTGACTTGTTTCAGCCTCTCCAATGTTCTCGCAACCTCTGGCTTAGTCAGATGCCCTTGCTCACGGAGATGGTCTGCCAGCACCTTGAACAACCGGAGATGCCCGAGGGCCTCCTCCTTGGGACCTTTACGGTCGTCACTTTTCTTGTTGAGTTGCTCGAAGCTGAAGGAGAGTGCTGCGAGCAGACCGTTGTTCGTAATGCGGGCTGGCAACTTTTTCACCAGTTCGCCGCCCTTCTTGCCGTTGATGACGTTGTCTTCCGCCGCCTTGAGCGCGTGGCGGGCGCGCGATTGGTCGAGGTTCTTCATGATTGAGAGAATGGGTTCGCGAGGAACTTCGCGGAGCAAAAACCGAAGCCGGTAGTTTCGTCGCCGCCGACCTGGAGTAAGGTGCCGACGGGCAGCAGCGTTTTGAGTTGCCGGCATACGCCTTCTTCGTCCCAGGGCTCCGGCTGGTTTGGCGTGCGCTCTTTCAGGCTGAACAGCGGCGCGTAAAAGAGGGCTTCGCTGGGCACGTTCTCCTGGTTGAAGAGATTTGTGTTGATGCGAGTGGCGGGATTGATGGCGATGCGGGCGGTGATTTCCGTCGCTGCCGTAACGAAGTGTTGGAACGTATCATCGCTCACCACGGCGAGGCGGGTGGCAAGCTTGGAAGTCCAGAGCGATTCGTTGCTGATCCTGGCCAGAGCCTTTACGAGCGTATGTTCGCTGTTGAGCTTGTTTTGCTCGTCCACCTTAAAGGCGAGCTCCTCCAGAATGACTTGTTTCCCCGCGATGAGGTCAGCCCCGGCCCAGACAAGCTCGCTGCCGTCGGTGTCTTTCTGAATCTTGGGGACCAAGAAGGCGGGTGTGACCGCTTCGCTGTTCTGCGGTTCGCCGGCGTCACGGAGCAACCTCTCCAACGCCAGCGGGCAGGTCAGCCAGGCAAAGCAACCGGCTAGCGAACGAACCGGGAAGGCCAGCAACCGAGCGTCGGAAACAATAACGCATCCAGCGTGCATTCGTTTCTTCTCCTCGTCGGCAGTCAGCTTCTCGTCCTTCTCAAATCCGAACAGGCGATTGGCGACAGTCTTGCCAAGCCCGGTCTTGGAATTGGCTCGGCACTCCTCCCGCAGCACGCCCTTGAGGCTGGTGCTGGGGATGACAGGAAAGTTGGTGATGCGCTCGCGCATGATGGGCAGGTCCACCACCTCGACGGAGGTGCCGCTGCCCACGTGCAGCGGCGTGCGCGTGTAGAGGGTCAACAGATGTTTGTTCATGTTCGTTGGCGCTGAGTTTCGAGTTTCATGGTTTCAAAAGCGAACTGCCGGACGTCTCAGGACGTGCGGAACGGCTGCCACACGCCGCAGACACCAAGACCAAACCCTTTTTCCCCAAATGCGTCCGAGCGGGTGCGGAGACGGAGTTGCACGGCAAGCGCCTCAGTTGTGGCCGGGGTGTCGCAGTCGAAGTAGAACACGCTGCCCGCCGGAACGGCGAGTTGGGTGGGCTTTGGCTGCTCGCGTTGCAAGTCCCACCCGGTGACAGCCTGCGGTTTGCCGTGGCAGATGGCGGTGAGGCGCACCCCGTCCAATCGCGGCAAAGCGCGGATAAAATCGCGGTAGGCGGCAGTGGCTTCGCGCACGCCCTTTTCGCGCCAGCCTTGTTTGAGCCAGAGCTTGAAGCCGCGCTCGTCGCGTTCGTCGGCCACCCAATTGGGCCGCCAGCCTCCACTGAAAATGGCGGGTGAGAGGAGCGTCCATTTCAAGTGCGTCAGTCCGCGTTGCTGAAAGTCCGGGCGCTGGATTTCAAGCGTCGGGGCTGCGGTGTGGTTCCACACGCGCGCGAGCCGGCGGTCGCCGCCGAGGAGGATGAAATCGAGCTGCTCGAACGCTGCGAGTTCTTCCTCACGGCGCGTGTCGGTGATCTCGGCCTCAAACCAGAAGCGCGTTTGTTCGCGCGGACGCAGGTAACTGCCGGCGTAGAGTTGCCCCCCCTTGGAAGCTTGAGTAGCATCTTCGATTTCTACGCCGATGCGCGGTTCACTCTCGAACAGGTTCTCGCGGTGGAGTGGACGAAAGTCGGTTCCGTCACCGACCAGATAAGTGGCAAACTGCTTGGGCGTCCAAAATCCCTCCGGCTTGTCTTTGGACGCCGCGACAGGTGATACCGGAAGGCAAGTGAAAGGCGCGGCGGCTGAATCAGCGAGCAATTGGAGCGTGGCCAAACGCTTCTCGTCAGTCACAACGACTTCCGCGGGCAATGGCAACCGAAGGTTCGGCTCTTTGTGGATGGCGGGAACCTTTTCCCACGCTTCATCTGATTCGCCAGGCTGGTGCTGGCGGAAACCGTGGAGGAACGGGCCGCGTGTGCGCAGTGATTGGAAGGCGGTATTGCCCTCGAAGTCGCGGTCACTGCGTTTGTCCCGCGTGCCCCGTCCGCCCTGGCCGGGTGCGAAATCGGTGGTAGAGAGGAGGCTCGTGCGCAGAGCCTCGTGCAGCGTGCTCGGCAGGGGCAGGCGACAGCCGTGGCCGGTGCCTTGGCCGGCAGCCATCGGGCGACCGTCGCGGAAGAAGAGGATGTCGAGCGGTTCAAGCAGGAATGGTTTCATGGGCTTTTTCGGGGGTCGCGGTTGTCGAGCTTGAAGTTTCTTGCTGATGACGGGCTAGCCAAGCAGCAGCTTGAAATGGAGCGAGATAGTCGTTCAGACGGACTTCCGGCTCGAGCGCGCGTGCAAAGTCCGTAATGAGAGCTGCCAGGGCTGTCCGCTTTTCATCAGACAGTTCCTTTCCTTGGCGAGCCAAAGCCCGGGTCGTTTCGGCAGCGGCGATGTCCTTCACCTCGGCCCAGCGGGCGGCCAATCCGAGCTGGCGAAGCAACCGGCCGACACGATAGGGGAACCGTCCGGATAATCCGCTGTGCTCATTGGCCAACAGTGGCAGCAAGGCTTCGAGAAGTCGCACGCGTGGATGGCGGACAAGGCTTTGGCTGCCATCGCGCCAGCGCCCGCCCAGTTCGAGGGACTCGCCGGAGCGTTTGAGAATCTTTAGGCAGAAGGCGTCCCGTCCGTAGTGGTGTTTGGCGCGAGCTTCGGCATCGCGCGCGGCTTGAATAGTATCCTGCATCGGCGAGCGGACATGGCCGATGGCGATACCGACAGACGCGGTGCCGCGCGGCCCCATAACGAGAAAAGGCCAACGTGGCTGACCGGGCTTGGGGTTGGCCAGCCTTACGAATCCACCAGGGCTTTCATTCTCACGGCGCTTGGGCAGGAACTCGAAGAGCGGTTCACGCCGCTCGGTGCCGAGTAGAACTTCAAGTGCTCCACTGGCGAAAACTTCTTCCGCGTCTCCCGTGTCCGGGCTTTGGCCCCGGAAAGTCCAGTATAGAGCTTCGGCACAAGCGAGTGCTTGCACCGCCGGCAGCATGGCTACCACGTCGTCGCCGCCGCAGTAAATGAGTTGGCCCTCGAACTCCTCGATGATGGGGCGCACGCAATAGAGCGCGAAGTTGCTCAGAGCCTCCGATAAGGCCGCGTGGTAACTCGGCGTGAGCACGCGGCGCACTTGGTCGAAGTGTGTTCCCTCGACTTTCGAGGAATCCCAATTGTGCGCGAACCATTCGTGGGCTTCAGGGGCAAGCTGGTTCTTCAGCAGCGGCGATTTGACCCCGCTGACCCATTTGCCCATCTCGTCGCCGTCGAAGCAGAGGACGGCGTAGTAGGACTGGTGAGGAGCGAGTTCAATCCGTTCGTCATCTTCCCGATCCCAGGTTTCCTTTGGCCCGCCAGCAATCTCGATGACGGATTTGAAGTTCCGGCGCAAGTGTTCGCAGACATCGAAGTCGAAGAAACCAGCAGTCTCCCCTTCGCCTTGCTTAGTTCCAAGGTAGGCGCGGGCCCAAAGGCGTTTGATGATTGTCACAGCGCCGTAGGCTTGTTGGCCAGTGAAGTGGCGTTCCGCTTTGTCGCTTGCCGCCTGCTTGTCGCCCAGCACGGGATGATTGCGAAGGGATTCCCAGAAGAGGTCAACGGCGGAACGCATCCGGTTCTGATCAGGATCGAGCATCTCGCCTTCCGGTCCGAGCACTTCGCTCCGTCCGTCCAGCACATCCTTGGGCCGACTGAAACCTTTCCGCGCGGCGAAGGTGCGGGCGTTTTTCCGCGCGGCAAAAAGCCAATCCGTAACGGCATAGTGCAAGGCCCAAGAGAAGCCTGGGTTCATGTCCTTTTTGCTGCGTGCGTAGCTCTCGCGGAGTTCAGGCGGAATCATTTCCATCCACTCGGCGGCGTGGTGGAGCGGATGGTTCGGCCAGCCGTCATGCAGCGGTGGATGCTCATTGCTGGCCGCAGCGAGCGCGGCACCGGTATCGCGCCAGCGGTGAACTACATAATCCACTTGAGGGAACGATTCGATTTGCTCGTTCCAAAGGCCATCCCAGCCGGGGAATTCTGCGCCAACACGGGAGTGGAGAAAATTGTGAACGGCTATCGCAATCTTCTTCCAGGCTTCTCGAATCTGCTCCTTGGCCTTGACAGCAAGGGTTTCAGCTTGGCCGGCAGGCAGGAGTGCCAGAAAACGGTTGGGCAGTCCGGGCGTGAGAAGTTCATTCGGGTGCAGCGAGCCCTTGCCCTCGTCCAGTTGCGTGAAGACGCCAGCGCGTTTCCAGTGCCAATCCGCCAGCGGCACGCCGCGCAATTGCGGATAGATGATCGCATCCGGCCCCACTTCCTCCGCAATGGCGAGCATCCCTTGTGCAATCAGGAAGCTGAGCAAGTAGCTGCCGGCCCACAAGTCCTGAGTCTTTCGGGCCTGCCTTATGAAGTCCTGGACTGGCCCGATCTGAAAGAGCAGAAACGCGCAGTCGAGCGAACCATTGTGCGCACACGACTCGAATGCCGAAACCAGCCCTGCGTGTTGTCAAAGCGTGTGGTCGGGGATGCGCGTGTCGGCTACCAGATAGGCGAGGGAGCGACGTTCCTGACGCTCCGCCGCTCGGTCACGCCAGAATCGCCAAACGCGGAGAAAGTTCCCTGGCGAAGGCACCTGCTGGTCCGCCGGGATCACGCCGGTGAGCGCTCCGTTGACCCAGTCTTCGGCGACGTGACTGGTGCGCGGCAGGAATTCGGGCGTGAGCCGAGTGCCCGCCAGCGGATGCACGAAGACCAGATTGTCGTCGCGCCAGTCCACTTTTAGATCGGACTTGGCAGGATCGGGAAAGACCACGCGGTCAGCGGCAGCGGCCAGCCAATCCGGCCGTTTCTCCCATGCCCACATCTCCTGGATTGTGAGTCCGAGCAGACTCAGGGCGCTCTTCCGCGCGTCCTCGTGGCCAGGGATATTGAATGGCTTGTGCGGCGGGTCGTGCAGGAAGGCCAGAAGTTTGCGTTGCCAGAGGTTCATAGTTTTCAGCGGGCCAGTGGGCTGTCACGAAAGCTTCGAGTGTCATCACGAAACTGATATTCGCACGTCTCCCTCCGTTGCGCAGCCGTCCAGACGTCTGCGGACGTTCCGCAACGGCGCATCACCGATTGCGCACGGGCTTTGCGAACGCTTTCCGCAGGACCGCGTGAACGCGGCACTCCAAACGGCAGAACGCAGCGGAAGGGCTTGCTCGGCGGATCGTGGAGGCAGGCGAGAAGTTTGTTTTTCCAGTCAGTCATACGCTGGTGTTTGAATAGCCCATTTAACTGACAAACGCAGCCGCCCGGACGTCGCCGGACGTCCCAATGCGGACCGTCCTAGGCCGATAGGATCCCGCTGCCGAAGGCACACCGGATGGGTCAACTTGATTTTGGGCAAAACCAATTCGGTACTACCCCTCGACGGCCGGGCAGTGGTTATATGCAAGCTCCGTCGCTCAGTTCAAGTCAAATTGCCAACGGAACTTCTGATCTCAGTAAAAATGCGGGATAAAGCTGCGGCGCTCCCAAATCCAGTTCCGTTGTTCTTCCTTATCTTCGTTCCCTTTTGTGAAGTAAACAGAAGAAAACGAAGGAAGCGAAGAAATGAGTCGAAGGACTTTGGTTTGCGACTCGGATTCCGAATCAAACTGTCTTTTGGTGAGTTCTGAAGATGCGCGTGATGCTCGTGGGCGCAAATCTATTTTTGAGCGGCAGAATGAAGCGTGAGTCCCGAGTATGTGTTTAGCGTGAGGAGCGCACGCGCCTCGCGTGCAGTGTTCGGCGCCCCCGTCGAGCACACGGTCCGGTCGGCGGGGCGCCAACCGGTGCAGCCGAGGCGGCTGCGCTCCCCAGACGCTAAACAATTACAGTCCGGGAGGGACTCAAAAAGTTCCCGGTGTTCAACGCCGGGAACGCCTAGCGACAGTGCAGAGTCCCGGACGGCCGAGTTGGGCATTTTCTCGGCCGTCCCTTCGGGACTTGTTCTTTGTTCAGGCCCAACCCGGCGTTGAAACGACGTATTGTCATGATGTCATTCGGGACAACGTCTTGGTCGATCTGCGGGACTAACCTCTCGTTGGGTTCACCGCCCCAGCAAAGCCAGCCGCGGGGCGCTTTCCGAAGAGAGCGGATTGCGGCTGTGTGTTTCCAATCGCTCCAGCCAGTGGCCAATCAATGCCAGAACGTCAGTGACTGCCAGGCGCTCGTGAATCGCCGGATATTTTTGCAGATTTGAGCGTGCCAACCTCAACAGGGCCGCGGCGGGACCCAGCCGGCCTTTCTGCAAATGCACGAAGGCGCCGGCGAACTGGATGAGTCCTTTGTAAAACGGGCCATTCGAGCCGTTGCGATTCGGCAGCCAGAGTTCCTCCAGAACATCATGGGCTTCGTAAAACAAACCCCGGTTGAAGCACTCGAAGTAGCCGAGGTAGTGGGCGTCCAGCTCCCGTCCCTGGCAACTCGCGATCAAAGCCGCGATCATCGCGCTCTTTTTGCTCATTGATCGCAGGGTAAAAGGGCCGACGCTAAACGGAAAGGGAGAACTGGCCGTTGGCGCCGACTGAAACGCCTCGTTTGTTTCAAGTCGCACTCGGGAACATCTCTCGTGAGCCGCCTCTGAGCGAAACACCAAGCACCAAACCTCAAGCTCCAGATAAATCCCGGAAGAGAAACACCAAACACCAAGCTCCAAACACCAAAGAAATTCCAAGTTCCAAGCTCCAAACCACGGCCCGCGCTTCGAGCTTTGAGCTTGGAGCTTCTCTGGTGTTTGGAGCTTGGTGTTTGGAGCTTTAATTGGCGGAAGGATTTCCCCGCCCTGACTCTCTCCCCACTTCTCCGTCGTGGTGAGAGGGTTTGGACCGCGGGCTTAGTGGCGGCGTCAAGATGCGCCCGTCGCACTCGCTTCGCCACGCGCTTCACGTTGACAACTCCCTGTCCGTTGGACAGTCTCGCGCTATGGCCAAACCTGCTTTAGGCCGTGGCTTGGGCGCGTTGCTGAGCGGTTCGCCTCCGGCAGCAAAGGCCCCGCCGGCACCGGTCCTGGCAACGCCTCAGACCTCAGACCTGCCCGTCGCGGATGCGCGCGAGGGCGTCGAGCGCGTCCCGCTCGCGCGCATTCGTCCCTGTCCGCTCCAGCCGCGCAAAGACTTTTCTGTCGAAGCTCTCCGCGAACTGGCCGATTCGATCAAAGAGCAGGGCATTGTTCAGCCGCTGATCGTGCGCGTGCGCGGCGACGACTACGAGTTGATCGCCGGAGAACGCCGCTGGCGAGCCGCGCAAATGCTTGGCCTGGCGGAAGCCCCGGTCATCGTGCGCCAGGCCGATGACCGCGCGGTGCTCGAATTGGCGTTGATCGAGAACTTGCAGCGTGAAGACCTGAATCCGATTGAAGAGGCGCACGGTTACTCGCAGTTGATCGAACAATTCCAGCTCAGGCAGGAGGAAGCGGCGGCCAAAGTCGGCAAGAGCCGCGCGGTGGTGGCCAACGCCCTGCGGTTGCTCAAGCTTGCGCCGGACCTCCAGGTTTACGTCCGCGAGGGCCGCCTTTCGGTGGGCCACGCCAAGGTGATTCTGGGATTGACCGGCCCCGAAGAACAAAAACTCGCCGCCGAACGCGTGCTCAAGCAATCGCTCAACGTTCGCCAGACCGAAGACTTGGTCCTCCATCTGCAAAATCGCGGCGCGGCCCGTGCCGGTGGCAAACCCGGCGCACTTCCACTGGCGAAAGATTCGCACGTTCTTGATCTCGAAGGCCGGTTGCAGGAACGCCTCGGCACGAAGGTGGATCTGCGTTACCGGCAGGGCAAAGGCGCGCTGCTAATCCATTTTTTCAACGACGACGATCTGCAACGCGTCCTGGAAATCCTCGGCGTGAAATTGGATTAAGGACGCGCGCAAAAACAACTTCGGATTTTGAAGGACACTCCCCCTCATACCGCCCTCTTCCATCGGATGCTGGTCTTTACCCACAAGTCTACTCGCTGGACACCGCGGGTTCTTGGCCTCAATGAGCTCGGTTCAAATCCGAATCCTCCAAATCCGAAATCCGAAACAAATTCGAAATACCGAAAATCCAAAATTCAAGACGCCAATCGTCATTCAAGGGAGTCTGGGAGATTCAACGGCGTTTTCTTTGTTTCGAATTTGGGATTTGTTTCGGATTTCGAGTTTCGGATTTCGGATTTGTCTGCCCGACTGGCAGTGTCCAGCCAAGAAGATGTGGGACATGTTCAGCACCGGATGGGAGAAGGAGAATCGTCCTCCGTCGATCGGCGTATCCAACCGCGTTGGAAGCCGCGAGAGACGGGTCCGGGTTTTCCCTCTCCCGTCAGACGGGAGAGGGTCAGGGTGAGGGATGTGTTTTTCGAAAAACGCCTCCTGTTCGGCATTTGTGTTTGCACAAACCCTAAGCAGATCGATGACCACCTCCGTTGAGTTCCGTGAGTTATGCGCGCAGAAACTGCTCGCGGCGGCCGACCGCGCCGGCCAGTTGACCGCATTCGTCGGCCTCGACGGGTTTGTCGATGAAATCCTGCACGTGGTGGACAAACGAATGGACGCGCAGAATTACGAGCGCGTTCCCACCATCGCGCGCCTGGCCGAACGGATGGCGGAGGCGGGCGGCAAGAGCACGAACATCGAACTCGTCAACCAGTTCACCAAACTCGGCGGCAACGGCCCCATCCTGGCCAACGCCCTGGCGAGTTTTGGTGTGAAGGTCACTTATCTCGGCAACCTCGGTTACCCGCATCTGCATCCGGTTTTTGATGAGTTCGCCAAACGGGCGGAGGTGCATTCCATCGCCGAGCCGGGCCACACCGACGCGCTGGAGTTTGAGGACGGCAAGATCATGCTGGGCAAACACACTTCGCTCAAGGAAGTCAACTGGTCGAACATCGAGACGCGGTTCGGGCGCGACCCATTTGCCGCGAAGTTCCAAAGCTGCGACCTCATCGCGTTCGTTAACTGGACGATGATTCCCTTCATGAGCGACATCTGGGAGGCGTTGCAGCGGGAGCTTTGCCCGGACCTGAAAGGGCCGCGGCGAAAGATGTTTTTTGACCTGGCTGATCCGGAGAAGCGCACCGCCCAGGACATTGCACGCGCTCTGGAGTTAGTGGGGCATTTCGAAAGGCAATTCGATGTCATCCTCGGTCTTAACGAGAAGGAGGCCAATGAAATCGGCGAAGTGCTCGGGCTGAGCCGCAAGGCGCACAGTACGGAAGCCTGGTCGGTTTTGGCGCGCGAGCTGCGCGCAAAGCTGCCCCTCAGCACGATTGTCATACATCCGGTCTCCTACGCGCTGGCCGTCAGCGGCGATTCCGTGGACGTCGTGAAGGGGCCTTACATTTCCAGGCCCAAGATCACCACCGGCGCGGGCGACCATTTTAATGCCGGCTTTTGCCTCGGCAAACTACTCGACCTCGACAACGCGATGAGTGTCCTGACCGGCGTCGCCACCAGCGGTTATTACGTCCGTACCGCCAGGAGCCCCTCGATCACCGATCTGGCCGAGTTGCTGCGTCACTGGCCCGGCAAATGACCCTTCAATTCCGGGAACTGCTTTCCTCCATGCTTGACTTCCGGGCAGCAAACTCGACCCTCGTCGCTTGAAATGGTTTTGCCGATCATTAAATACGGCCATCCGGCCCTCCGGCAGAAAGGCGCGCGCATCGAGAAAATCACACCGCCGGTCAAGCAGTTAATCGATGACTTGCTCGAAACGATGTATGCGGCGGCGGGCGTGGGTCTGGCGGCGCAACAGGTCGGCCACGCGCTGCAACTGACAGTCATTGACGTGCGCGGGCTCAAGGACCGCCCCTCGACACTCGAATTAAATGGAAAGCCGGCGGACGTGGACGGGTTCATGCCGCTGGTGCTGCTGAACCCAAGCATCACGCCCGTTGCCAATCCGGTCACTGGCCCTGAAGGCTGCCTGAGTTTCCCAGAGATCTATGCCGAAATCGCGCGACCGGAATCGGTCCACGTCGTCGCCATGAACCAAACGGGAGAGCGCATCGAGTTCCGCTGCGGCGGTCTGCTCGCGCGCGCGGTGCAACACGAGACCGATCATTTGCACGGCATCCTGTTCATTGATCGGATGAGCAATGAAATCAAAAAGGAACTCAAACCCCAATTGGACGAATTGCAGGAGGCCAGCAGGGAGGAGTTGAGGAACAAAGCGAAGCCCTAATAAACCTTGCGGAGATGGGACGGGAGAATGTTTAGTTCGGAGCGGTATTTAGCCACGGTCCGGCGCGCGATCTTGATTCCCTTGTCCGTCAGGAGTTTCACGATTTCCTCGTCGGACAACGGTTTGGAGGTCTTCTCGTCCTTGATCATGTCGGCGATCAACTCCTTGACGCTTGTGTTCGAGACGCCGACGCCGCTGGTTGTCTGAATGCCGGAGGTGAAAAAGTATTTCATCTCGTAGATGCCCTGCGGGGTCTCCATGTACTTGCCGGACACGGCGCGGCTGACGGTGGTTTCGTGGACGCCAACGACTTCCGCCACCTGAACCATCGTGAGCGGCTTGAGAAAAGCGACGCCTTTCTCCATGAATTCCCGCTGGCGCTTCACGATTTCCTTCGCGATGTTCAGGATCGTTTGCTGCCGCTGGTGGAGGCTTTTAATGAGAAATTTTCCGGCGCGAATCTTTTCACGAATGTACTCGCGAACTTCCGCCGAACTGTCAGCCTGCGCCAGCAGGTCTTTGTAAGTGTTGCTGATGCGCAGATGCGGGACGTGGTCGTTGTTGGTGCTCACGATCAGATCGTCGCCGACGTTTTGCACAAACACTTCCGGCAGGATGTATTGGTTGCTGTCCGACAGGAAGGCGCGTCCCGGGCGCGGTTCCAGATTGGCAATGCGCGCGATCGCCGACTGCACCTCTTCGACGGTCGTGTCCAATGTCCGGGCGATTTCGGGGATGCGCCGTTTGCCGAGCGCCTCCATGCATTCGTTGACAATGCGGTAATCGAGCGTGTCTTGTTTGCCGTCCCGCTCCAATTGCAGCAGCAGACATTCGCGCAGGTCGCGTGCGCCGATGCCCGTCGGATGAAACGTTTGAATGATCTTCAGCACTTCAAAGATTCTTTCCGGCCGGATGTTGGTCGCGAAAGAAAGTTCGTCCACGCTGGACTGGAGGTAACCGTAATCGTCGATGTTCCCGATGATCATTTCCGCGATCTGCCGCTGGTCCTCCATCAGATCGGAC
>Ga0066710_100000730_pt1 | contig 21499 bp, 17 predicted proteins | sample GraSoiAngelo_159_FD_79666 | JGI IMG/M metagenome (GOLD analysis project Ga0066710, IMG submission 79666) | Grasslands soil microbial communities from the Angelo Coastal Reserve, California, USA - 14_1009_16_40cm | ecosystem: Environmental > Terrestrial > Soil > Grasslands | place: USA...
CGCCCGCCGCAAGCTCACTCCGGCGCCGTGGCTCGTTCCGGTCACCCCTGACGTGCGCCGCCGTCTCGCCGTGATCACGCGAGAGTGGCAGCGTGTCGATCCGAAGTATCTCGACGAGGACGAGCAACGCTACTGGGCGACGATCGCCGGACGCCAGATTCGCTTCGACGAGCGCGCGGCGTTCGTGGAGAAGCTGACGGCGCGCGGCGCATCGAAAGCGTGTCTCGAGCAGTTCCTCGCGACGTGCGCCGCCGAGAACCCGAACCGGCGCCTGCGCATCATCGCCCTCTCCGACCGCGTGTCGATGACGGTCGAGCGCGCCGACTTCGACGATCTCGTCACGCTCGTGACCCAGGCGCCGACCTGGGAGAAGGATCGCATGGGCGGCGTCCGCGTTCTCTTGCGGGCGATCGCAGAAGGAAAAGCCGACGCGCCGGAGCAGATCCTGGCGCGCTGGACCTGGCGTCTCGCGCGCGCCTCGCGCAAGTTGCAGGACCGCCGTGCGAGTGCCGAGTTCCCGGAGGCGAAGCGGCTGCTCGGCGCGCTCGCGAACTCGCGCGGACACCGCCACGAGGAGAACGCCGCGAAGCTCGTCAACGCGGCGCTCGAGCTGCCTGCTCCGGTCGGCGCCGCGCTGCTCGCATCGGCCGAGGGATACACGCCGCGGGCAACCCAACTCATCGACGCGGCGCGCGAGCGGCTCGGCACGGTTCACGAGGTCGCGGGCGCCCTGGCGGAGAATCTTCCGCAGCCGAAGCTGACGTCCGGGCGCTCTCGAAGACGTAAGCGTCGCAAGCGCAAGAAGAGCGGCGCGCACCAGTCGCAGGCGCAGCAACAACAGCAGGCCCAGCAGCAGGCAAAGGCCCCAGAGGGGCCCGAGCAGCAGGTCGAGAATGCGGAGGCGAAGCAGCCGAAGCGGCGGCCTCGGAAGCAGCCCGGCCCGAAGGCCGAGCCCGCATCCGCTGAAACGCCGGCCGCCTGAGAAGGACTAACCAGAGTGCTCATCCTCGTCCCGATCGCGTTCGCGGCGGGCCTCATCACCGCGTTCACGCCCTGCATCCTTCCCGTGCTGCCGATCGTGCTGGCCGGCGGCGCCGGCGGAGGAACGAAGCGGCGGCCGTACGCCATCGCGGCCGGTCTCGTCACCACCTTCACGGCGTTCCTGCTCGCGGGCGCGTGGCTGTGGGGACTGCTCGGGATCAGCGCGAAGCATCAGATCCAGATCGGCGCGGCCCTCTTGCTCGTACTGGCGGTGACGCTGATCGTGCCGAAGCTCGGCGAGCTGGTGGAACGGCCGTTCGTCCTGCTGACCCGTCGGCGCGCCGGTGACCTCGGCGGAGGGTTCTTCCTCGGCGCGAGCCTCGGCCTCGTGTTCGTCCCGTGCGGTGGACCGGTCCTCGCATCGCTGACGGCGAACGTCGCGACGGATCGCGTCGGCGGCTGGATCGTCGCCATCGCGATTGCATACGCGGCCGGGGCCGCGCTGCCTTTGCTCGCGATCGCGCGCGGCAGTCGCGGCGTTGCCATCCGGTTCCGGCAGCGGGCGCAGGCCGTTCGCATCGCGGGGGGTGTGCTCATGGCCGCAGCCGCGGTCGTGATCTACCAGGGCTGGGCGGAGAGCCTCCAGACAAAGGTGCCCGGCTATGCGCAGCGGCTGCAGAACGCGATCGAGGGCACATCGACCGCGAAGAACCGACTCGACCGCCTCGCCGGCAAGGCCAACCCGGCCTTCGTCGCGCGTGGACAACCGCTCGGTTCACAACTCGGCAAGGTGCCCCTGAAGGACTACGGCGCCGCGCCCGACGTCCGCGACGTCTCGGCATGGATCAACTCGCGCCCGCTCAGCATTCCCAAGCTCCGCGGCAAAGTGGTGCTCGTCGACTTCTGGACGTACTCCTGCATCAACTGCTTGCGCACGCTTCCGTACCTGAAGGCGTGGGATGCGCGCTACCGCTCGAAGGGCCTCGTCATCCTGGGCGTCCACACGCCCGAGTTCGCATTCGAGCACGATCTTGGCAACGTCCGTGCAGCCGTCAAACGTCTCGCCGTCCGCTATCCAGTCGCCCTCGACAACAGTTACGGGACCTGGAAGGCGTACTCGAACAACTACTGGCCGGCAGACTATCTGGTCGACCAGGCCGGACACGTACGTGACGTTCATTTCGGCGAAGGGAATTACGCACAAACGGAGCGGGACATCCGCCTCCTCCTTGCGGCCGGCAACGCAGGGCCGCTTCCGCCGTCCGGACGTGACACCGACCGGACACCGCTCGAGCTGCGGACGCCGGAGTCGTATCTCGGCTACCTGCGCATCGGCAACTACGCGGGCTCGCCCCTACAAACCGATCGATTGGCCACGTACCGCTTCCCGACGTCGCTCACGCAAGACTCATTCGCCTACGCGGGCGGGTGGAAGGTCGAGGGCGAGCGCATCGTCGCCGGCGACAAGGCGGGTCTCCGCTTGCACTTCCGGGCGCGCACCGTTCATCTCGTGCTCACCGGGCGGGGCTTCGTCGGGGTCAAGGTGAACGGGAAGGCGCGGCCGACGGTTCGGGTCGATGGTGCCCGGCTCTACACGCTCGTCACGCAGAAGGCCGCGGCGGACGGTGTGCTCGACCTCGGTTTCACACCCGGCCTCGCTGCCTATGCCTTCACGTTCGGCTAGGACGCAGGACCGGAAGCTACAGTCGGAACGTGAGTAGTCCTGCCGTTCTCGTCGTCGACGACGACGGGCCGATCCGCCGGATGCTCGAGCGGACCCTCAGCGCCGAGGGTTACGACGTCGCGGGCGCCGCGGATGGTGGGGAGGCGCTCGCTGCAGTCGAGCGATCGGTGCCCGACTTGATCGTCCTGGACGTCGCAATGCCCGGGCTCGACGGCCTCGCCGTCTGCCGCCGGTTGCGTGCCAAGGGCCTCGCCCTGCCGATCCTGCTGCTGACTGCGCGCGACTTGGTCGCCGATCGCGTTGACGGGCTCGATGCCGGCGCCGACGACTATCTCGTCAAGCCGTTCGCACCCGAAGAGTTGCTCGCCCGCGTGCGAGCTCTGCAAAGGCGCGGCCGCGAGCCGAACCAGATCCTCGCTTACGGCGACGTCGTCTTCGACCTCGGCTCGCGCCGCGCGCACCGTAACGGCCGCGAGCTCGGGCTGAGCTCGCGCGAAGGCGACCTGCTGGAGCTCCTGTTGCGGAATCCCGGACAAGTCGTCAGCCGCGAGCTCGCGCTCGAACGTGTCTGGGGTAGCAGAACCGTCGCAAGCTTCAACGCGGTCGATCGCTACGTCTCGTACCTTCGGCGCAAGCTCGGCGAGCCGCCGCTGATCGAGACCGTGCGCGGGGTCGGCTTCGTGCTCGGCCGGTGAGTGGGCGCTCACTTCAGCTTCGGTCGGTCTTCGCTGCCGCGCTCGGAATCCTGATCGCGCTCGTCGTCGTCGGTGCCGCGATCAGCGTGCTCGTGTCACGCCACCTCCATCATTCCCTCGATCGCACGTTGAGGCAACGGGCCGTGGAGATCGCCCAGCTGAACGCGTCTGCCCCGGCGCTGTTGACGACACCCGGTGCGCTGGATTCTCCCGTCGGCGGAACACAGCTGATCGTCGAGGTCCTCGACGCGCGCGGCCGGATCGTGGCGCGCTCGCTGTCACTCGGCGGTCGGGTCCTCCCGACCGATGCAACTGCCCGCAGCGCGATCGGCAGCGGCCGCGCCGGCTACTCCAACGCGGGGCTCGGCAACGAGCGAATACGGGTCTATGCCGCGCCACTGGCCGAGCTCGGTGGTCCGGCCGCCGGCGGCGCAGTGGTCGTCGCGGCTTCGACGCACGACCTGAGAGAGACGCTTGCGAGCCTGCACTTCTTCGTGCTCCTCGCGGGGATCCTCGCGGCCGCGCTCGGAGCCGGCGTCGTCGCCCTCCTCATGCGGCGCGCATTGCGGCCGCTCGGCCGGCTCGCGACCGCTGCAACGGAGATCGAGCGCACGGGAGATTCGCGGCGAAGGCTGCCTCAGCCTTCCTCCGTCGACGAGGTCGGGCAGCTTGCCGGAACCCTGAACGCCATGCTCGCGAGCCTCGAACGCGCGCGCGAAGGGGAGCGCCGCTTCGTCGCCGACGCATCGCACGAGCTCAGAACGCCGCTGACGGCCCTGCGCGGCAACGTTGCGTACATCGCCCGCCACGGTGCGACGGCTGCGGTGATCGCCGAGCTCGAACAGGATGCGGAGCGATTGGCTCGGCTCGCAGACGACCTGCTCGTCCTCTCGCGCGAGGAAACGGACGCCGCCGCGCCCGGAGAGCACGTGCATCTCGACGAGCTCGCGACGGCCGTCGCGGAAGGGGATGGGAGAATCGAGGTCGTCGCTCCGGAGCCGGTCGTCGTGCGCGGGGATCGAGCCGCGCTGGAACGCGCCCTCGAAAATCTCGTCCAGAACGGGCGGCGCTACGGTCCGGCCGAAGGTCGGATCACGATCGATGTCGAAAGGAACGACGGTCTGGCCACGGTGACGGTGACCGACGAGGGCCCGGGGCTTCAGCCCTACGAGGCCGACCTGGCCTTCGAGCGCTTCTGGCGGGGCCACCACGGCAAATCCGGTTCAGGGCTCGGGCTGGCGATCGTGCGAGCCACGGCCGAGCGGCACGGGGGCCGGGCGTTCGCGGAAGGCGCACGCTTCACGATCGAGCTGCCCGTTCTCAGAGATCTCTCAGAGTTCGACGCTACAACGAAGGAGGAAACGCCCGAGAAAGGATCGCCGTGAAACTTCTGCGCACGCTCTCGACCCGTCGTCTGATCGTCCTCGCCTTAGCGGTGCTGGCAGTGGCAGTAGGAGGAACCGCAATCGCCGTCGCTGCGGGTGGAGGAAGCGGCGCGACGCCGCAGCCGAAGCCACTCGCGCAGGTCATTCACGACGCGCTTGCCGCGCCGGACTCAGCAGGGATCACGGCCAACGTCCGCTTCACGAACCGACTGTTCCCGTCGGGTTCCCTCCTCGGTGGCAACGCCTCGGCGCTGATGTCCGGCGCAACCGGCCGGCTTTGGTTGACCAACGACGGTCGCGGGCGCCTCGAGTTGCAGTCCGATGCCGGGGACGTTCAGATCGTTTGGAACAAGGACAGGGTCACGGCGTACGACGCGTCCTCGAACACCGTTTACACGCTCAACCTGCCCGCCTCGGCGACGGAGTCGACTTCACCGACCAACGGCGCAGCTCCGTCGCTCACCCAGATCGGCGATTTCCTGTCGAATCTCGGTGAGCGCGCGGACGTCTCCGCCGCGCAGCCCACGGACATCGCGGGTCGGCCGGCCTACAACGTGAGGATCTCGCCGAAGCACGACGGCGGGCTGCTCGGCTCCGCCGAGCTCGCCTGGGATGCGGAGCAAGGCGTGCCGCTCCGGGTCGCGGTCTACGCGCAGGGAAGCTCGAAGCCCGTGCTCGAGCTCGCCGCGACGGACATCTCGTACGGCTCCGTGCCTGCGAGCGCCGTCGACGTGTCACCGCCCGCCGGCGCGAAGACGGTGGATCTGAGCTCGGCGGCCACGCCTCAGAACGGCTCCGACAAGACAAACGCCGCGACCGGCCTCGCCGCTGTCCAAGCAGCGGTCGACTTTCCGGTGGTCGCTCCCGACACGCTCGTCGGATTGCCGCGCAAGGACGTCCGTACGGTCAAGGGCAACAATGCGCTCGTGATCTACGGACAAGGGCTCGGCGCGATCGTCGTCGTCGAGCGCAAAGCAGACGCCACCGGGACTCAACAGAGCGGCCCGATGTCGGCTCTGCCGTCCGTGTCGCTCGACGGGCTGACGGGGCACGAGCTGGCAACGCAGCTGGGCACCGCAATCGAGTGGCAGCGAAACGGCGTCTCGTTCGTCCTTGCCGGCTCACTGCCGCCGGCCGCCGCGGAATCGGCCGCGCGCGCGCTCAAATGAGCGAGAGTCTTCCGATCTCGACGACGGGGCTCGTCAAGCGTTACGGCGACATCGCCGCAGTGAACGGCGTCGACCTCACGGTCGAGCGTGGCGACGTGTTCGGATACCTCGGACCGAACGGCGCGGGCAAGACGACCCTGCTGCGGATCCTGCTCGGCCTGATCCGGCCGACGTCCGGCTCCGCGAAGCTCTTCGGCCGCGATCCGCTCGTGGACGGTGTTCGTGCACTCGACGGAGTCGCCGGTTTCGTCGAGGGCCCGCGCTTCTACTCCTATCTCTCGGGGCGAAAGAACCTGGAGCTGCTCGCCGACTACGACGGTGACGGCGCACGTTCGAGGATCGACAGCGTCCTCGAGCTCGTCGAGCTGCGCGACCGGGCGAAGGACCGCGTCGGCGGCTATTCGCACGGCATGCGCCAGCGGCTCGGAATCGCTTCGTCGCTCCTACGCCAGCCGAGATTGCTCCTCCTCGACGAGCCGACCACGGGGCTGGACCCGGCCGGCATGCGCGACATGCGCGATCTCGTCCGCCGACTGGCGGGCGAGGGCATCACGATTCTGCTCTCGAGCCATCTCCTCAACGAGGTCGAGGACCTCTGCAACCGCGTCGCGATCATCCGCAAGGGCGGGATCGTCTACGAGGGACCGCTGAACGAGCTCCTGGCGACGGCCGCGACGGGTTATCGGCTGCGGGCCACCGACCCGGAGCGGGCACGGGTCGTCCTTCTCTCCCAGGGCGGCGTCGACGGAGTCTCGCTCGTCGAAGGACAGCTTCGCTTCACGGCGGACGAGGAAGCGGTCGGGCGTGCAGCGATTGCGCTGGGGCAGGCACGCATCGGCATCACGGCGCTGATTCCGGAGACGGCGAGCCTGGAAGAGCTCTTCCTCGGGCTGACCGGCGGAGAATCGTCGGATCACGACCGTGAAGCGATCGTCGCATGACGGCTGCCGTCGCAAAGGTGTACCGCTGGGAGATCGCGAAGCTCCTCGCGCAGAAGCGCACCTACCTCGGTCTCGTCAGTGCGATGGCCGTGCCACTCATCTTCGTCGTCGTCCTCGTGCTCCAGTCTGGTGGGCCGAACGACGTTCCGCTCGGCCGCTACATCCGCGACACGGGCCTGGCGACGCCGTTCGTGGTCCTGTTCTTCATGTCGATCTGGGGCTTCCCGCTCATCACCGCGCTCGTCGCCGGTGACATCGTCGCGTCCGAGAGCCAGAACGGAACGCTGAAGACGATCCTCACGCGCTCGCGCAGTCGTGGCGAGATCTTCGTCGGCAAGATTCTGGCGTCGATCACCTACACCCTCGTCATCGTTTTCGCGATGGGGATCGTGGGCGCCGTCGCCGGGAGCATCGCGTGGGGCTTCCACCCGCTCACCTCTCTCTCCGGCACGCAGGTCTCGGCCGCGCACGGAGTCGCCCTGCTTGCCGGGAGCCTCGCGTTGTACGTGCTCCCCCTCGCCGGCATCGCCGCCTTCGCCGTGCTCCTTTCGACCGTAACGCGCAACAGCGCGGCCGCCGTGGTCGGTGCGTTGATGTGGGCACTGCTGATGCAGCTCCTCGGCGTGCTCCCCGGAACGGAGGCCATTCGCCCGTACCTTCTCGGCACGCAGTTCGAAGCCTGGCACGGCTTCCTCCGAATTCCGGCCGATTGGACACCGGTGATCCGGGCACTGTGGGTGTGCGCGCTTTACATCGCAGCACCTCTCGCGACCGCCTTCGTCGTCTTCCTGCGACGCGACGTCGCCGGCGACTAGCTCTTCCTGAGAGCTAAGGCTGTTCCGACGGGCCACGCTCGGGCCCGCCGTTGCCGCGCTCGCGCTCGCGCAGGAAACGCGTGAGCTCGGCCGCAAGCGATTCGCCGGAAGGTATGTCCTCCTCGTCCTCGAGTAGCTCGGCGCGCTGCTCGAGCTCTTCCACGTATGCCTGGGTCTCTTCGTCCGACGCGACCGCCTCCGTCACCTGCTCGCTGTAGCGCTCCGAGGCCTCCTGGAGCTCGGCCGTGTCGATCTGTGTCCCGAGTATGTCGCCGAGGCGCTGACAGAGCGCGAGCGCGGCACGGGGGCTCGGCGCGAGCGAGACGTAGTGCGGGACGGCGGCCCAAAGACTGACCGAAGGAATGCTTGCGTGGTTGCACGCGTCGTGGAGCACACCGACGACGCCCGTCGGGCCTTCGTAGCGTGAGCGCTGCAGACCCAGACGCTCGACCAGTTCCGGATCGGTCGCACCGCCGGTCACCGGTGACGGCCGTGTGTGCGGCACGTCCGCGAGCAACGAGCCGAGCGTGATGAGCATCTCGACACCGAGCTCCCGTGCAAGGTCGACGATCATGCCGGTGAAGGTCTGCCAGCGAAGGTTCGGCTCGATCCCCAGCAGCAGAACTGCATCGCGATCGAGATCCGGGATCGGCGCATGGTAGAAGGCGTTCTCGGGCCAGTCGATGTGCCGCGTCTGACCATCGACGAGCGAGACGTGCGGGCGAGTGGCCTGGAAGTCGAAGAAGCTCTCGGGCTCGATGTCGGCGAACCGGTCCGCCTCCCAGATCTTGGCGAGATAGCCACCGGCGAGCGACGCGCCCTGGCCGCCGTCGTTCCAACCGCGAAAAGCTGCGATCAGAACCGGCTCACGGAGGCTCGGCCGGTCGACGATGCGAAGTTCTTCAGCGATCGGCGAAGTCTACGTTCGGCCGGAAGAACAGCGTCGCAAGGGCGACCGTGCCGACCCAGACGGTCGCGGCCAGGAAGACGTGTGCCAGTACGAGCCCCCAGGGGAGATGCGTCCGCCACTGCAGCTCCCCCAGCCCCATCTGGACCAGCAACAGCACGAAAACTGCCGCGCCGAGCTTGAAGAGACGCGGCGCGCGATCGCGGCGCGCGGCGAGGTAACCGAGGCTGAAGAGGAAGGTCAGCAGAAAGATCCCGACGATCATCGCGTGGGCGTAGACGAACGGCGCCAACCGTCCCAGCCGACCGATCTTGTTAGCGGCCCCGCCGCCGGAGTGGGGCCCGGAGGCGGTTGCGAGCGATCCGCTCACTATGAGCACGAAGCCGGCGGCTGCGAACGCGAGCCCGAGCCGGCGCAGCTCCGGTGGGACGAGCGGGTCGATTCGGCCGACGACCGCAGCACGGATTTCGAGGACGAGGATCGTCGCGCCCGCGAGCAATGCGATCGACAGGAGCAGATGGACCATGACGATCGGCCAGCGAAGGTCGGTCGCAATTGCGAGCAAACCGATCGGGGCCTGCGCCAGCGTGCCGAGGAAGATGGCAAGCGCGACCCGCCGAACGAAGCGTGGGAGCCCCGGCACCCGCCGCACCGCGAGCCACGCGAGCAGCGCCACCGCGATCGTCACTCCGCCGACCAGACGATTGCCGAACTCGACGAAGGCGTGCGCGTTCTTGGCCGGCAGGGGATGGCCCGCTTCGCAGCCCGGCCAGTGCCGGCAACCGAGTCCGGAGTCGGTGAGCCGCACCGCAGCGCCGGTGCCGACGATGAGCCACAGTGCTCCGAGCTGTACGAGCACGAGCGGATAGATCTGCGCGGGACTGAGAGCGAGCGCCCGAAGCCGAGCGAGCGCCGTGGGCTGGGCGTGCACGGTCTCGAGTCTATTCAGAGAGGATCGAGAATCGCCGGGTACCCGTCAGCGCCGTCGAACGGGGTCGGGCGCGAGCCCATGAACAGCGGACGGTCCGCAGCGTTCAGCAGCACCGGCATCATGTCCGGCCCACGCAGTTGGCCGAGGATTCCCTCCGCGCATGTCGACTCGCCGAACTCGCGGACGCGGTCCGCACGTACGCCCGGACCCGCGACGACGAACGGAACCGGATCGCCCGAATGAATCACGTCCGGAGAGGCAGGGGTCGCGTGATCGCCGGTCAGGCAAACGACGGCGCGGTCCGCCGGCAAGTCACCGAGTGCCGTGTCGAGCGTCTCGATCATCGCCTGCTTCAGCCGAGGATCCTTCGTATGCCCCGCGGCATCCGCGCTCTTGACGTGACAGAAGATGAACGTGTCGCCCGCATCGAGCCGCTCCCGTGCGAGCGCGACGCGGCCGCGCAGATCGGCTGCCGCATCATCCGTCTCGGCCTCCGCCCGCGCATCGAGGCCGACCGCACGCGCAAGCCCACGGAGGAACGCGGAGCTCGCAATGAAGGTTCCACGCAGCCCGTGCCGCTGCTCGAACGTCGGGACGTCGTGCGGCCTGCCCCACCACTTCAGCGTGATCACGTTGAAGCGCTCGCCTTCGAGCCGTCGCATCACCTCACGAGTCCACTCTTCGGCCGCACGCGCGGTTCGCTCTGCTTCAGGAGCGAGCGCCTGCGGACGCAACACGGGATGGCGGTCACGGAAGAACGCGTCGCTATCGGTTACGCGCTCGTCCGCCCCACCACCCGCAACCCTGAGAACGGCTTCGCCGCGCCACACGTGGACGAGCGAGAAGGTGAGACCGTCGATCGTGATGCCGTCGCATGCCTCGACGAGTCGCTCCGCCTCCGCCGCGTCCCGATCCGGATCTGGTCGCCCGGTGAGCCACCAGCCGTCCTCCCGGCGCTCGGCCGGCCGGAGTGCCGCGTAGGCGAAGACGTGGTCTGGGCTCACCGTCTGCCCGCGGCCGAGTGCCTCGAAGACAGCGCGGCCGGGGAACTCGTCGGACCGGTAGCCGAACATCGACCAGTGTGCGACCTCGCTGGAAGGCGCGCGCCCAGGGCCGATCGCGTACAGGACTCCGCAGGAACCCCCGGAGCAGAGGCGGTCGAGATTTGGCGTCGTAGCGGCCTCGAGCCCGCTGCTTCCACCAAGCGACTCGTGAGCACGGTCGGCAAGCCCGTCCAGCAGGAAGACGACGATCGGATGCATTCAGACGGGGACGCGCTCGAGCGACCGGATCACGCGAGCGACGCCAGGCGGCACGAGTGATTCCCAGCCGGCGCCGGAGCGGAGCGCCGCGCGCACCTCGGTTCCGGAGATCTCTTTGTCGACGCCCTCATCGAGCACGACGACCCGATAGCCGGCGTCACGCATCCGCTCGAGCTTCGTGTCGCCCCACTCCGAGAACAGCCGCAAGTACTGGGTCACGCCTGAGGGCACATACGCGGACCACAGCGCGGGCTCGTTCACCGGAAAGGGAATCACGTGCGCGCGAATTCCCTCATCCTCGGCGACAGCCTCGATCATCAGCAGCCGCTCGACGTAGGTGAACGGATTCGATTCGGGCAGGTGGCGGAACGGATCGCTCGGCTCTTCCCTGATGCGCTGCGGATCGGGATTCGTGATCCCGACGAACACCTCGCCGGACTGGGCGGCCGCTCCGCGCAGGTATTCGAGGTGTCCGTTGTGAAAGGGCTGGAACCGCCCGTGGATCATTCCCGCGCTCACTCGACGACGACGCCGGCGCCCTCCTCCACGCGACCGATCCTGCGAACGAAGAGCTTGCGCCCCGCGAACTCGGCCTCGAGGGCGGCGCCCTGTTCTGCGGGCAGGGAGACGAGCAGGCCGCCGGCGGTCTGCGGGTCATAGCCGAGCGCCGCAAGCGTGTCCGAGAGGCCGTTCGTCGTCACGTGCGCGGCGGCGAAGTCACGGTTGCGTGGATCGCCGCTCGTTCGCACCCCCTGGCGGGCGACGTCGAGAGCTCCATCGATGGCCGGGAACCGCTCAGACTCGAGGCGGATGCAGACGCCGCTGCGGTCGGCCACCTCGTGGGCATGGCCGAACAGACCGAAACCTGTGACGTCCGTGACGGCGTTCGGCTCGAGCCTGCGTAGGACCTCGGCCGCGTCCTTGTTCAACGTCCGCATCCACCGGATCGCGCGCTCGAGCTGCATGTCGCCGGCCCGTCCCTTCTTGTAGCCGGTCATGATCAAACCGGTCCCGAGCGGCTTCGTCAGGAAGAGCGCGTCGCCCGGCTTCGCGCCGTTCTTCGGCCAGATCCCGTCGGGACGAACCGTGCCGACGACGGCGAGGCCGTACTTCGGCTCAGCATCGCGAATGGTGTGACCGCCTGCGAGCAATCCGCCGGCAGCACGCACCTGCGCGTCCGCCGCGGCGAAGATCTCGGCGAGCATCTCCATCGGCAGCTCCTCGGGGAACGCAGCGATCGAGAGCGCAAGCAACGGAGTGCCGCCCATCGCGAAGACGTCATTGAGCGCATTCGTTGCTGCGATGGCACCGTAGTCGCCGGGATCGTCGACAACAGGCGGGAAGAAGTCGAGCGTGAAGATGAGCGCGCGCTCGTCGTCCAACCGGTAGACGGCTGCGTCGTCGGCGGGGGCGAGCCCAACGAGCAGGTCCTCCGCCTCCGCGGGGACGAAGCCCGCGAGCAACTGCTCGAGACGGGCCGCCGAATACTTCGCGGCGCAGCCGCCGCACGAGGCGAGGTCTGTCAACTTGACGCGCCCGGTGTCGATGTCCAAAACAGCCCTCCCGAGGGTTGAACCGCAAAATGTAGGGGTCTGTGGGCCTTTCGTCTACAGACTCCGCTCGGTTCACCGTTGTTACGACGTGGTGACCGGTTCTATTCCCGCCTGCCAGGGGGAAAAGGCCACGGAGGAACCAGGCGGTTCCCCCGTGGCTTTCAGGGGAGAGGAGGAGCCTTTCGGTTCCCCCGCGCTCCAATTCTGCAGGGCGGGCGTCGAACCTTCCCGAGTTGAGAGGATGGCTCGATGGAACGGGCAGCGCTCGTCACAGGGGGTTCCTCGGGTATCGGCTTCGCGATCGCAAGCATGTTGCGCGAGAACGGCTTCGCCCTGACGCTCGCCGCCAGGACCCGGACGAAGGTCGAAGCTGCGGCCGAGACGCTCGACGCATATGCCGTCACGGCTGACGTTGCGAACGCGGATGACTGCCGGCGCCTGGTCGAGGAGCATCGCGCACGGCACAGGCGGCTCGACCTGCTCGTGAACTCCGCCGGCGTAGGGATCGCAGGGCCGATCGACGAGCTCGAAACGAAGCACATCGACTTGCAGTTGAACGTCAACCTGCGCGGAACGCTGCTTGTGACTGCTGCGGCGCTACCGATGTTGCGCGAGAGCCACGGACTGATCGTGAACCTCGCCTCGATTGCGGGGACGGCCCCATCCCACCAGCTGCCCGTCTACGGCGCGACGAAGGCGGCGGTGATCAACTTCACGAGCGCCCTCAACAAGGGAGAGGAGAAGCACGGTGTGCGCGCGACCGCGCTGAGCCCCGGCTTCGTGGACACGCCGATGACGTCGTGGGCTCCGGTCCCGCCCGAGCAGATGATCCGTCCGGAAGACTGTGCCGAAGTCGTCCGGGCCCTGCTGAATCTGAGCCCTTACGCACGGCTCCCGCACGTCGTGATCGAGCGTGTCAGCGTCGAAGGCTCCGTCTTCGGCGCAGGCGCTTAGCGTGGCGGCTCGAAATCCCTAGAGCCCCCTGCAGTGCGAATGATCTTCCAGAGCAGGTAGAGCCCGAGCACGAACGCGCAGCAGAAGCCGCCGAAGGCGAGCCAGCGAAGACCGTGCACGCGCGCCAGGAGAGCGGACGAGACGAGCAGTATCTCCGCGCTCTAGGCTTGGAAACGCGTTGGCTTCACGCGTTGCCGCGCGAGGTAGTGGTCGACCGCCTCTCGATGAACGCGGAGGACACGGCCGACACGCACCGCATCCAGTCTGCCGCCGTGAATCAAGCGCCGGATCGTTTCCGGGTGCACGCCGAGCTGGTCCGCAACCTCGCGAACACTGACGAGCCCAGGGTCTCCGTCTCTAGACGACACCGTCCACTGCGAAGACTCGCACGTTCTTCGATCATGCGCATTCGCCAGGCGAACATCGGACCGCCTCGAGCGACCCGGTGATGGGCGCGCCTCGCTCCGAACGGCTCCTCGTGGAGCCACAGCCTGCCGCCCGCGCAATCAGCGCAAAGGCGACGAGCAAAGCGCGCGCACACTCACTCTAGATCTCTGCGCCGTCGTGCGGCCCGTCAGGCAAGAAAGCGAGCGCAGGCAGCAGGGCGGTCACGATGAGGATCGCGAAGACCGCGAAATAGATGATGCGAGCTTTGGACACGGTGGTCACCTCCTTTCGAGGAGTGGCTTTAGAAGCGGACGTCTTGCAGGGCGTCGGCGGCCTGGCGATAGAGCCGGGCAGCAGCCCGATCGTCGCCGCGCCGGGCGGCGAGGTCGCCCTGAGCGACCCAGGCCGATGCGCGATGACTTCCGGAAGAAAGCTGGTCGTAGGCACGCTCGCCGGCCTGGAGCGCCTCATCCGCCTCGTCGAGGCGGCCCTGCTCGAGCAACGCCCGGCCCAGGACGAGCTGGGCGTTGCCGATTTCGGCGGTCTCGTCGACACGGTCGCCGAGCAGCTCGAGCGCGTACCGCGCCTGCTCCTCGGCCCGCGTGCTGTCGCCGGTGCGCAGGTGGACCTGGGCGATGCCGTTGACTGCGTGCGCGGCCTCCGCGTCGTTCCCGACTTCGAGGGCGATGCCGACTGCGTCCTTGAGGAAGTCGACGGCTTCCTCGGGATGGCCCAGGAGGAAGTTGATCCCGCCGAGGTTGTTTAGTAGCCGGCCGAGATTCGAACGATCCGAAAGTTCCTCGTAGACGGCCTTGGCGCGCTCGGCGTAGGAACGCGCGAGGACCCAGTGGCCCTCGCGGTCGGCGATGATCGACGCCTGGAAGTAGACGTCGGCGGCCGTGCGCTTGTCGTTGAGGCCTTCGGCCAGCTCGAGTGCGCGTTCGACGTCCTCGCGCGCAGCCTCGAGGTCGCGTCGCCGCCGATAACAGCGCGAGCGCCACGCAAGGATGTTGGAGCGCAGCTGGTCGGACGGAATCTCCGAGCGCTCGGCCACCTTGAGTGCCTCGTCGAAGAGCCCGATAGACGTCTGGATGCTGTTGAGCTTGTAGCGAGCGACGCCGAGCCGGAAGAGCACGTCGGCGCGTTCGATATCCGAGAAGGATGTGCCCTCGCTGAGGACGCGTGCGCGCTCGAGCAACGCAATCGCCTCGCGAACGTCGCCGGCTCGCATCCGTACCGTGGCTTCACCGGACAGCGCACGCGACTCGAGCTCCGGCATGCCCGTCGCCAGAACCGCAGGGCGGACGCGCTCGAACTCCTCGAGGGCTTCTTCGTTCCGACGCGCTTCCAGCAGTGCCTCCGCGCGCGCAAGAGCTGCATCGACACGTCCGCGCTCGTCGGCCGAGACACCGTTGGCCAGGAAGCCCGAGTCCACGCCGAGCCGCTCGGCGATCCAGTCGATCGTCTCGCGGGTCGGGCGGGTCTTGCCGCGCTCGATCTGACTCACGTACTCCTTCGAGAACCTGTTGCCCGCCAGATCCGTCTGAGTCATCCCGGCGGCAACGCGGAGGTGACGCAGGCGCTCGCCGAGTCTCAGCCCGGCTTGCGCGGCGGAGGCCCGCTGTTGCTGACGGATGGCGGTCGAGTCAGACACTCAAGCGGTAGTAGACGACATGCTTCACCCAACGTCAACCTGTCCTTTTCAGCATCCCCCGAAAAGGTCATGTTTGGGCGGTAAACCGGTCAAGTAAGCCTAATACAAATCACTTGACCGAGCTACTTGACATGCCCCCGGAAGGCTCCTAGAGTGAGCCCATCTTGCATCCGACCCAGACGCCAGGGTCGGCTGCAGGAGGCGCTTCACCAGGTGGGATCCGAAAAGGGCGTGGCTGGGCCGCAGAGCCAAGTCCAGGGGAGACCGCCACACCAGGGCGGAGTCGCCTAACAGGAATCGACCCCCGGAGCCGCAGCCGGGGGTCTTCCTCATTTCGGGCGCGTTTCGCTAAGCCCCGACGGCAGGTTCCGCCGTGGCCTCGGGGCGGACCTGGCGGACCGTTCCGACCGAGATGATCGCGCCCAGGAGGACGAGCGCGGCGCCGACGTGGACTGCTCGGTGATAGCCGCCGACGAACTCGATCCGCCACAGCGGATTCGTCTGCGGGACGCTCACGCGCGTGGCGACGAGGGCGCCCATGATCGCGATCCCGAGCGAGCCGCCGACCTGGCGCATGCTGTTGATGACGGCGGAGCCCACGCCCGCCTTCGCCACCGGGACCGCGCCCATCGCCGCAGCCGTCGTCGGAGCCATCGTCGTGGCCAGCCCGAAGCCGCCGACGAGCAGGCCGGGAAGGATGTTCCAGAAGGACGAGTTGGCGTCGAGCGTCCCGAAGAGGATCAGTGAGACGGCGAGCAGAGTCATCCCCGCGCCCATGAGCCAGCGGGCGCCGACGCGGTCGGAGAAGCGCCCGGCGATCGGGGCGACGAGAATGATCAGGACGGTCAGCGGCAGGAACGTCGCGCCGGTCTCGATCGCGCTATAGCCGAGGACGCCCTGAAGCAGGAGCGAGTTGTAGAAGAAGATCCCGAACATCGCGAGCCCGACGAGCAGCATCGCGGCATTGGCGCCTGCGAACGTCGGATTCCGGAACAGCGAGAGATCGAGCATCGGGAGGCGCTGGTGGTGTTCGAGCAACACGAACACGACCAGCGCGACCACTGCGATCGCGAACAGTATCAAGACTCGTGTCGACGTCCACGCATGAGTGTTCGTCTCGATCAGTCCGTACGTGAGTGCGAAGAGGCCGATGCCGGACGTGACCAGCCCGGGTAAATCGAGACGCTGTTCTCGCGACGTGTCCTTGGTCTCGTCGATGAAGACCCGCGCGGCGAGCACGCCGAGCACGCCGACGGGGACGTTGATGAAGAAGATCCAGCTCCAGTTCACCTTCTCGGTCAACAACCCGCCGACGATGGGGCCGATCGCAAGCGCCAGCGCCGCGACGCCGGCCCAGATGCCGATCGCCATGCCGCGTTGGCGCGGCGGGAAGGTGGCGGTGATGATCGACAGCGTCGCCGGATTCATCAACGCCGCGCCCACTCCTTGCACGGTGCGCGCAGCGATGAGCGACGTCGACCCGCTCGCGAGGCCGCACCACAGGGACGCCCCGGTAAAGATCACGAGACCTGTGATGAAGATCGCTCTACGGCCGAGCAGGTCGGCGAGCTTCCCTCCGGTCAGCAGGAGAACGCCGAACGTGAGGGCGTAGGCGTTCACGACCCATTCGAGCTCGGAGATGCCGATGCCGAGGTCCTGCTGGATCGACGGCAGCGCGACGTTCACGACCGTGTTGTCGAGCATGATCATGAACAGGCCGATCGCCACTGCAACGAGCGTCCACCACTTGCGGTTCTCCGGCGTGAACAGTCGAGCTCGCATCCGGGAGAGAGGTTAGAGCACCACACCCGCCCCTTCGAGGTATGGCTACCCGTACGCTTCGCGCGTGACGGAGTTCATCTGGAGCCCGAGCCCCGAGGACGTCGGGAACGCGAACGTGACCAGGCTCGCGCGCCGACTCGGCGTGGAGGGCTACGGCGACCTGCACCGGATCTCGGTCGAGGAACCGGAGCGCTTCTGGCCCGCGGTGATCGAGGATCTCGGGCTCGAGTTCTCCGAGCCCTGGGAACACGTCTTGGACACGTCGCGCGGCACCGAATGGGCGACGTGGTTCACCGGCGGCAAGCTGAATCTCGCCTGGAACTGCGTCCACAGGTGGGCGGCCGGCGAGCTCGCGGAGCAGGAGGCCGCGGTCTGGCAGGGCGAGGACGGAACCCGAGTCGCGCTGACCTGGCGCGAGCTCTCCCAGGAGGTCTTCCGGCTCGCCGAAGGGCTTGCGTCGATAGGCATCGGCGAGGGGGACGCAGTCGGAATCTTCCTGCCGATGTCGCCGCAGGTCGCGATTGCGTCACATGCCTGCGCACACCTGGGCGCCGTTCAAGTCCCCATCTTCTCCGGCTTCGCGCCGCCGGCGATCGCGGCTCGGCTCGCGGACGCTAAGGCAAAGGCGCTGATCACTGCCGACGGCTCGCTTCGGCGCGGGCAGATGGTGGCGATGAAGGAGATCGCCGACGAGGCGCTCCGCTCGGCGCCGACCGTCACGCACACGGTCGTCTGGCGGCGGCTCGGGCTCGACGACGTGCCGATGACACTTGGGCGTGACCGCTTCTGGGACGAGCTCGTCGAGAACACGTCCGGGGGTCTGACCCCGAGACAGGTCGACTCGGAGCATCCCTACCTGCTCGCATACACCTCGGGTACGACCGGCAAGCCCAAGGGCGCGCTGCATGTCCAGGCAGGCTTCCTCGTTTCGATCGCGCGCGAGGTCGCGTATCAGACGAACGTCAAGCCCGGCGACCGCATCCACTTCGCCACCGACATGGGTTGGATCATGGGCCCGTGGACGGTGGTCGGTGGTGGCGCGGCCGGCGCAACGATCGTGTACGCGGAGGGTGCACCCGACTTTCCGGCCGACCGGATCTGGAAGCTGGTCGAGTCGGAGCGCGTGACGATGCTCGGCGTCTCTCCGACCCTGGTCCGCGCGCTGATCCCCAAGGGCGATCCCCAGACGGACATGTCGAGCTTGAAGGCGATCTGCACGACGGGCGAACCGTGGAACCGCGATCCGTACCACTGGCTGTTCGTGAAGGTCGGCGGTGGCAACACGCCGATCGTGAATTGCTCCGGCGGCACCGAGGTCGGTGCGTGCTTCCTCACGACCTGCATCACCGAACCGGTGAAGGCGGTTGCGCTCGGCTTCCCGGCGCTCGGGCAGGACATGGACGTGTTCGGTCCGGACGGCGCGTCGTTGCGCGGCGAGGTCGGCGAGCTCGTGTGCAAACGACCCTGGCCCGGGATGACGCGCGGCGTGTGGGGTGACGAGGAGCGCTACCTCGATTCGTACTGGCGACGCTTCCCCGGAGTCTGGACGCACGGCGACTGGGCGTCGATCGACGACGACGGCTACTGGTTCCTGCACGGCCGCTCGGACGACACGCTCAACATCGCGGGCAAGCGAATCGGTCCGGCAGAGCTCGAGTCTGCCGCGGTCGCGCACGACGCGGTCGCCGAAGCCGCCGCGATCGGTGTTCCGCACGACGTGAAGGGCGAGGTTGCGTGGATCTTCTGCGTGCTCAAGCCGGGGAACGACGCCTCGCCGGCGCGCGCGCTCGAGATCTCGGCTGCGGTCACCGACGAGCTCGGAAAGGCCTTCAAGCCGGAGCGCATCGTCTTCGTCTCGGCGCTCCCGAAGACGCGCAGCGCAAAGATCGTCCGCCGGGCCGTCCGCGCTCGCGTCCTGGGCAAGGAGCCCGGCGACCTATCCTCCCTGGAGAACCCGGAAGCCCTGGACGAGATCGCCGAGGCAGCCGGCCGCAGCTGAATTTCGGTTTCTCGGCGCATACGCGTGCGAAAAACAAACCTGAATGTAAATTCGGCGGCAGGAATGCGCAGGATTCGGCTCGAAGGGGTATCTGATCGACGACCGCGCAATGGTGCTTGCTGTCACCCTCACCGCGTTCGTACTAGGCCTGGCAGCGCCATCGGGGGCTGTTGCACATGCTTCCGATTCGGCAGCCCTGGCAGCCGTAGCGTCGTCGTGCGCCGGTGCAACAACCGCCGGCGGCGATCAGCACTCGCGCCTCGAAGCGATGTATTGCGGCATCAACGTCGTGCGGCGCGTCTACGGGCTCGGTTTTGTCCGGGGCAGTATCCCGCTGAACCGCTCCTCCCTGATGAAGGCCGACGCGGTGCGGCGATGCGGCTTCTCGCACACGCCCTGCGGCATGGCCTTCTCTCGGACGTTCAAGCAAGCCGGCTACCTCCCGGCCCGCGCGTTCGGCGAGAATCTCGCCTGGGGACAGGGAGAACTCGGGTCGCCGCTGCACACGCTCCAGCTCTGGCTCAACTCGCCGCCTCATCGCGCCAACCTGATGGCACGCCGCTGGCGAGATCTCGGAATCGCCTACGAGAGCGGCCACATGTTCGGCCGCGACGGGGTCGCGCTCTGGGTGATGCAGTTCGGCCAGCGCCGCTGAGGCGGGCGCGCGTTAGTTTTCGACTGAGAGGCGCAAACAGCTAGACTGAGCCCGTGCGGCTCGCATTGGCCCAGATCAATCCGATCGTCGGCGACCTCGAGGGGAACCGCGCACTGATCCTCGAGCGGCTGGCCGAGGCGAAGGATCACGCCGCAGATCTCGTGGTCTTCCCCGAACTGGCGGTGACGGGCTATCCCCCGGAGGATCTGCTCCTTCGGCCCGGCTTCATCCGCGCCGCGGAGGAGTCGGTCGAGAAGATCGCCCGAGAGGCGCGAGGCGCGACCGTTCTCGTCGGTGCGCCTCACTTCGACCGCGATCTCTACAACGCCTGCTACGTCTGCTCGGCCGGCGAGATCAAGGCGGTGTACCGCAAGCGCTTCCTGCCGAACTACGGCGTCTTCGACGAGGACCGCTACTTCGCACCGGGTCGCGACCTGGTTCTGCTCGAGCACGGCAAGACGCTCGTCGGGCCGACTATCTGCGAGGACATGTGGCAGCCGGGCCCACCCGCGACCGACCTCGCGCTGGCCGGCGCGGAGTTGCTCGTCAACATCTCTGCGTCGCCGTTCTACGTCGGCCGCCCCGACGAGCGCGAGGAGATGTTCGTCACGCGCGCGCGAGACAACTCCTGCTTCGTCGCGTTCTGCAACACGGTGGGCGGCCAGGACGAGCTGATCTTCGACGGCCATTCGTGCGTGCTCGACGACGAGGGGACGGTACTGGCACGCGCACCCGGATTCGAAGAGGACCTGCTCGTCGTCGACATCGAGCCGCAGGAGGTGATCGGCCGACGCCTGAGCGACGTGCGCCGGCGCGCTCTCGCGCGCGAGCGTGAGCAGCTTCCGCCCGTCGACATCATCCACGTCGGCTCGCCGGGGCCGTCGAGCAACGGAAGCAAGGCCGTCGGCGAGGTCGTCCCGTTCGTCCACGAAATCGAACAGATGCGTCGCGCGCTCGAGCTCGGCCTCCGCGACTACGTGGGCAAGAACGGGTTCGAGGAGGTGATCGTCGGCGTTTCCGGAGGAATCGACTCGGCTGTGACCGCGGCGCTCGCGGCCGAGGCGCTCGGGCCTGAGCACGTCCACTGTGTCTCGATGCCTTCGCGTTATTCGTCGGAGGCGACCCGCGGCGACGCACGCCGGGTTGCCGAGAGCCTCGGCTGTCCGTTCACGGAGATCCCGATCGGCACGATCGTCGACGCCTTCGACGAGGCTCTGCGGGAAGTTTTCGCGGGCACAGAGTCCGATCTGACCGAGGAGAACATCCAGGCACGCGCTCGTGGGGTGTTGTTGATGGCACTGTCCAACAAGTTCGGCTGGATGCTCGTTGCGACCGGCAACAAGTCGGAGCTCTCGGTCGGCTACGCAACTCTCTACGGGGACATGGCCGGTGGCTTCGCTCTCTTGAAGGACGTCTACAAGACCGACGTGTTCCGGCTCGCGATCTATCTCAACGAGCGGCAAGGGCGCGAGCTGATCCCGCAGTCGATCATCGACCGCGCGCCGAGCGCCGAACTGCGCGACGACCAGCTCGACGAGGACTCCCTGCCGCCCTATCCGAAGCTCGACGAGGTGCTCGAGCAGTACGTCGAACACGACCGCACATTGGAGGAGCTCTCCAGAGACGGATTCGACCACGACGTTGTCGAGCGCGCGGTGGCGATGGTCGATCGTGCGGAGTACAAGCGGCGGCAGGCACCGCCGGGAGTGAAGCTCCGTCCGAAAGCGTTCGGCCGCGATCGCCGC
>Ga0066710_100000733_pt1 | contig 21473 bp, 20 predicted proteins | sample GraSoiAngelo_159_FD_79666 | JGI IMG/M metagenome (GOLD analysis project Ga0066710, IMG submission 79666) | Grasslands soil microbial communities from the Angelo Coastal Reserve, California, USA - 14_1009_16_40cm | ecosystem: Environmental > Terrestrial > Soil > Grasslands | place: USA...
GCTCGGGCTGACGCCGCCGGAGCATGCCGACCGGGCGCCGATCGAGGCCCGGCTGGGCGAGACGGCGTTCCAGTCCGGCCGGTACGAGGAAGCCGAGGGGTTGTTCACGTCGGCCGTCCGGGGATTCCGCGCGGGCGGAGCCGACCGAGATGCGGCCGACGCCATGATCCGGCTCTCCGTCGTGATCGAGTACGGAGGGGACCCGGCCCGAGGACGCGGGATGCTCTCGGACGCGATCCATCTCCTCGAGAACCAGGCGCCGGGGCGCGAGCTTGCCCGCGCGTTCGCCGAACGCTCGGGCACGCTCATGCTCGCCGAGGACTACTCGGGCGCGATCGCCGACGCCGATCGTGCGATCGAGCTCGCCGAGCGAACGGGAGAGCGCGAGGCGGCCGCGCGCGCGCAGAACTTCCGCGGGTACGCGCGCGTCGCCCTGGGCGACCTCGACGGGATGCGCGAGCTTCGCGAGTCCATCAACACCGCCCTCGCGCTCGGCCTGGGTCGAACCACCGCCGTGTCGTACAGCAACCTGGGCGCGGCGCTGCTCATGGTCGATGGACCTCGCGCGTCCATGGAGTGCGGTCGGGAGGGCCTGGCGTTCGCGGAGGCCCGCGGCCTCCGGGAGATGGCGTCGTTCCTTCGTAACGGGATCCTCACGACGCTCGTGTGCTCCGGGGACTGGGACGACGCGCTTCGTCTGGGCGCGCAGGTCGCGCAGGAGGCAAAGGACGCGGGCGCCGAGTACGAGGAGGTCTTCGCCGAGCTCGACGTGGGCTACGTACGGGTCGTGCGCGGCGAGCCGGGGAGTGCCGACGCCGCGCTGGCGCTCCTGGCCCGCGCGCGGCCGCTCGGCGACCCGCCGCTCCTCGCGCATGCCCTGACCGAAGCGGCGATCGGGCAGCTCGCGTCCGGGGATCAGGAACGCGCCGCCGCGCTCGTCGAGGAGGCCGTCGAGGTGACCGGGGGCGATGCCATTCCCACCAGGACCTCGGAGCTGGGCGAGCTGGTCCGCGTCGCCATCGCCGCGGCGCGGCCCGATCTGGCCGAGCGCTCGACGGAAGGGATCGAAGGGTTGCCGCTTCCTCGGCACCGCCACGCCCTGGTGTCCGCGCGGGGAGCCATCGCGGAGGCGTCCGGGCACGCCGAGCGGGCCCTCGGCCTGTTCCAGGACGCGGCCGAGCGGTGGGAAGCGTTCGGCCAACCCTTCGATCGCGCGCACGCCCTCTTCGGCGCGGCGCGATGCTTGGTGGTCCTGGGTCGGGGGGACGCCGCCGGTGAGCCTCTCGCGGCGGCCCGAGCGATCTTCGCCCGGCTGGGCGCGACGCCGCTCGTGGCCGAGGCCGACGCGTGGCGGGACCGAGCCGCGCGGCCGCTACCATAGCCGTCGTGACCGACCAGACCGAACGGATCGACGGGCTAGCGCGGCGTGTCGACAACGCAAAGGAGTACCTTTGACGTCGAGCGCAAGCGGGCGCGCGCGGCCGAGCTCGAGCGGGAGATCGCCGAGCCCGGCGTCTGGGACGACCCGGCCCGCGGCCAGAAGCTCACCACCGAACTTGCCCGCCTGAACGACACGCTCGGCCGCCAGGACCATCTGTCGAAGCAGCTCGCAAACCTTCGCGTCACCGACGAGCTGCTCGCGGGCGAGGACGCTCCCGACCTCGCGAAGGAGCTGGCGGCGAACCTCTCCTCGCTCGAGGCCGAGCTCAACAAGCTCGAGCTCGCGAACCTCCTCTCCGGCGAGTACGACACCGGGGACGCCGTGGCGAGCCTGCATGCGGGCGCCGGCGGGGTCGACTCGCAGGACTGGGCCGAGATGCTCCTTCGCATGTACCTGCGCTGGGCCGAACGCGAGGGACTGAAGGCGGAGCTCGACGAGGTGCTACCCGGCGAGGAGGCCGGCATCAAGAGCGCGACCTTCACGCTCTCCGGCCCGAACGCCTACGGCTTTCTCGCCGCCGAGCGCGGCGTCCACCGGCTCGTGCGTCTCTCGCCCTACGACTCGGCGCACCGCCGGCACACGTCCTTCGCGAGCCTCGACGTCATCCCGCTTCTCGCCGAGGACGAGACCGAGATCGAGATCGACCCCAAGGACCTCCGGATCGACACCTACCGTTCCTCCAGTGCCGGCGGCCAGCACGTGAACGTCACCGACTCGGCCGTTCGCATCACGCACCTCCCGACCGGGATCACGGCGGCGTGTCAGAACGAGCGCTCGCAGATGCAGAATCGCGCCGTCGCGATGCGCATCCTCGTTGCGCGACTCGCCGAGCGAGCACGGCGCGAGCAGATCGAGAAGCTCGAGAAGCTTCGGGGCCAGCAGATGGGGATCGACTTCGGATCACAGATCCGGTCGTACGTGCTCCACCCCTACCGGCTGGTGAAGGACCATCGAACCGGCCTCGAGGTCGGCAACGTCGATGCCGTGCTGGACGGGGACCTCGAGCCGTTTATCGAAGCCGAGCTGCATCGCCGGGCGACGAAGCGTCCCCCGGCTTGACGGCCTTGAAGATCATCTCCGACGCGCCGACGTACTGGACGTCGAGGACGACCAGACCCATCGATTCGATCTCCTGACGCAGGCTCTGGCGCGTGTACGGGTTGATGTGCTCGGTCGCGTAGCCCTGCGGGAACACCTTCTTGTACATTCCCTCCAGCGTGCGCCAGATCCATCGTCCGTAGTCCGGGGTGCCGAGCACGAGCGTCCCGCCGGGCTGCAGCACGCGCACCATGTCCGACAGGACGATCTCGTCGTGCGGGATGTGCTCGATCACCTCCGAGCAGATCACCGCGTCGAACGAGCCGTCGCCGAACGGAAGCTCCGAGAGCGACGCGGCGACCAGCTGGCGCCCCGGCGCCCGCATCCACCGGAGCTTTCGGATCTGCAGGTCCACGCCGACGGCCTGCGGCAGGCTCGCGAGGATCCGGCTCGACCCGCACCCGATGTCAAGGATCCGGCTGCTGCCGTCCACCATGCTTCGGATGATCCGGAACCGGGCTCGCTGCCAGTACCGCTGCAGCGGGATCCAGCTGTCGAACGCGCGCGAGTCGTAGTCGGCGGCCTTCACGGAGTTGCGCAGCGCGATGAGCTTGCCCAAGGCTCGGACGTAGCCGAGGCTCAGCTGGGCGAGGCGCCCGCGGGCCCAGCCGCGCGACTGGCGATAGAAGAGCGGCACCTCGCGGATCGTCCAGCCCTGGCTGAACGCCTTCACCAGAAGCTCCTGCAGCGCGCCCAGGCCCTCCTGGCTGACGGGCCCGATGTCCTCGAGCACCCGCCGTCGGTACATCCGAAAGCCGCTCGAGAGGTCCCGGTAGGGGAGCGCGAGTGTGGTGCGATAGACGCGGTTGAGGACCCGGCTCGCGAGCTTGCGCGACGCCGACATCTCCGAGACGGCGCCCGAGACGTAGCGGGAGGCGATCAGGACATCGGCCTCGCGGCGACGGAGCCAGAGGGTTCGGATGAACTCCGGGTGGTGAGAGAAGTCGGCGTCCATCGTGACCACCCACTGCCCGCGGGCGTTGGCGAGCCCCGCGTTCAGCGCGTGCCCGTACCCCGGCTCGTCGAAGTGCACGACCCGGCCGCCGGCCCGAACGACGAGGTCACCGGCCGCGTCGTCCTTCGGCGTGGCGACGACGACCTCGACGCTCGGCCCCACGACGGAGGCCAACACCGAGGAGACCCGCGGGAGGAGACGGCCGAGGCTGTGCTCCCCGTTCCAGACGGGGATCACCACGGACAGCTCGATAGAGGTGGCAGGGGATTCGCTCATTGGTGCTCCACGCGCTGAGGGATTGTACCCAACCCTTCGTTCCGTTCACGTGGAGGCTTTGTTACCATCGGGGCTCTCCCTACAGAAAGCTCTCCCTCCGTCCGATGGAAGCGTCGCCCACATGATCAGACTCGACAACGTCACCAAGGTCTACAAGGACTCCGTCAAGGCCCTCGTCGAGGTCTCCCTGGAGATCGGCAAGGGCGAGTTCGTGTTCATCGTCGGCCCGTCGGGCTCCGGCAAGTCCACGATGATCCGGCTGCTCCTGAAGGAGGAGGAGCCGACGAAGGGCGAGATCTTCGTGGCCGGCAAGAACATCGGGCGGCTGTCGCCGTGGAAGGTGCCGTACCTCCGGCGGAACATCGGCACGGTCTTCCAGGACTTCAAGCTGCTCTCGGACAAGACGGTGTTTCAGAACGTCGCGTTCGCGCTCGAGGTGATTGGCAAGGCCAAGCACGACATCGCGGTGCGCGTGCCCGAGGCGCTCGACTTGGTCGGCCTGAAGGACAAGGTGGGCAACTATCCGAACGAGCTGTCGGGCGGCGAGCAGCAGCGCGTCTCGATCGCGCGGGCGTTCGTCAACCGCCCGCTGATCCTGCTCGCCGACGAGCCGACGGGGAACCTCGACCCGGGGACATCGGTCGACATCATGAAGCTCCTCGACCGGATCAACCGCACGGGGACGACCGTGATCATGGCGACGCACGACAACGCGATCGTCGATGCGATGCGCCGGCGCGTGATCGAGCTGGACGGCGGCCACCTGGTGCGCGACCAGGCCCGCGGGGTGTACGGGTATGGCGCGTAGGGTCGACTACTACTTCAAGGAGACGCTGCAGGGCCTGAGGCGAAACGGCCTGGTGGCGTTCGCGGCCGTCTCCACGGCGTTCATCGCCCTGTTCCTGGTGGGCGGCGCGCTGCTCGTCGGGAGCGAGGTCGGCCTCCTCATCGCGAAGACCGAGGCGAACGTCGAGGTCTCCGTGTTCCTGACGAACGACATCCCGCCGTCCCAACAGGCGAACCTGCAGCAGATGCTGGAGACCATGCCGCAGGTGCAGAGCGTCCACTACGAATCCAAGCAGGAGGCCTATCAACGATTCCTGAGCTTGTACGCAGACCAGAAGGCGCTGATCTCGAACGTCTCGCCGGACGCGCTCCCGGCGTCCTTCCGCGTCAAGCTCAAGGACCCGAGCCAGTTCGACGTCGTCGCCGTGCAGCTCGAGGGCCAGCCGGGGATCGACCGGATCGTGGATCAGCGCGCGCTGCTGAACCGGCTCTTCGCGGTGACCCGCGTCTTCCGCGTGGGCGTGCTGGTCGTTGCCATCATCATGCTCGTGAGCGCAGCAGCCCTGATCGGGAACACGGTGCGCCTGGCGGTCTTCAACCGGCGCAAGGAGATCGGGATCATGCGGCTGGTCGGGGCCACGAGCTGGCACATCCGCATGCCGTTCCTGATCGAGGGGACGATCGAGGGGCTCCTCGGGGCGGGCGCCGCGATCCTCGGCCTGTTCATCATGAAGGTCAGCTTCATCGATCCGCTCCGTGGCAAGATCGGGTTCTTCCCGCTCGTGGGGACGCCGCAGATCGTCCACACCGTGCCGTACCTACTGGGGGGCGGCGTCCTCGTCGCCGGAGTGGCGAGCATGCTCGCGATGCGCCGGTTCCTCGAGGTCTGAGCGGTGGCCGGGAACCCGGCCGATCGCACCGTCGCCACGAACCGCCGCGCCCGGCACGACTACTCGATCGAGGAGACGTTCGAGGCCGGGATGGTCCTAACCGGGCCCGAGGTGAAGTCCCTGCGCGCCGGCCGCGCGACGCTCACCGACGCTTTTGCCCGCGTGGACGAAAGCGGCACCGGCCTGTGGGTCGAGAACCTGCACATCCCCCCCTACGAGATGGCGGACACGCGCGCGTACGAGGCGAAGCGACCCAGGAAGCTGTTGGTGCACCGCGAGGAGATCGGGCGGCTCATCGGCAAGACCGCCGAGCGCGGCCTCACGCTCGTTCCCCTGAAGATCTACTTCACGCGGGGCATGGCGAAGATGGAGCTCGGGCTCGGTCGCGGCAAGCGGCAGTTCGAGAAGCGCCAGACGCTCGCCGAGCGCGAGCACCGCCGGGAGGTGGAACGCGCCCTCGGCGCCCGACGGCGGGAACGCTGAGCCCCGCCTCCTATACTGGTCTCGCTTGAGAACTGCATATGGGGGTGAACAGGCTTCGACCTGGGTGCGAACCACCTGGGGGAAGCGGGCCGAGGTCTCCGGATGCCTCGTTAAAAGCCGGAACACGAACAAACGCCAACTCTGACATGGCGCTTGCTGCCTAGCTAACCGCTGGCAGCCGTCCGCCGCGGATCGCCTGTGTCCGCGGGCCGGGCGTCGCGAGCAGGCTCACGGTTGCGGTCTCGCCAGTCGGCCGCCGCCGGACATCGCTGACCGGCTGGCCTCGAGGACCTCCGCCGGTGGGAGCCTCGGGGCGACACTACCCCGCCGGCTACGCCCGTAGAAGACCCAGATGGACGCCCGGGGACGCGGGTTCGATTCCCGCCACCTCCACTCTCAACGGCTTAGAGACGGTCTCCAGGATCAGGAGGTCTTATTCGCGCTCCAGGAGCCACCGCCCGCCGGAGTCTGGTAGCTGCCGGACATCGAGCTGCCGGAAACCGACCCCGTATAGGTGATCCCGGGACCGCCCACCGTGCCGAACTGGATCGCGCTGCCGTTCACCGTTCCGTGGATGCTGAGCGTGTCGGACGGGGAAGACAGTGTGATGCTGCCGCTCAAGACCGATCCTGTCTGTTGCCAGTTCAGGGTGAAGCTTCCCGAGTAGGTTCCGCTGTATTGCCCCGACCATGTTCCGGAGAGGGCGCTGCCGTTCGCCGGCGCTGATGGCGTGGTAGACGCCGCGGCTGAGGGTGGCGTCGAGCTACCCCCCGTGTTGGGGTTGTTGTTGCCCCCGCAGCCGGAGACCAACAGGGCCACGCCAATCGCTAGGCCGAAGGTCATGAGGGCGACACGCGACCTCCACAAGCTCTTCTGTCCACTCATGACCCCTCCGGTCACTCGGTGTTTCCACAAGCGGGGCGATCGCCCGCTTCCAGGATCCAATCGTAAGTGACCCCGTCGCCCGATGCGGCCGTGCCTGTTCGGGCTGCGCCTTCATGGTCGCGCGCTTTCAACCACGTTCGGCCAAGCTGTCTCTGCTTGGAGAAACGCTGGGATAATCCACCGATGGCGTTAGGGCTCCGAACGCCGCTCTGCGACAGACTCGGAATCGATGTGCCGATTCTCTCCGCCGGAATGGGATCGGTGGCCGGCCCCGATCTCGTGGCAGCGGTCTCCGAGGCCGGCGGTTTCGGCGTCCTTGGTGTCAGCGGCGCTTCCCCGGAGGTCGTCCAGGAGCGCATCGAGGGCACGCGGGCGCTGACGAGGCGCCCCTTCGGCGTCAACGTGATCATCGACGAGGTCGGGTGGGCGGCCTCGGAGGAGGATCGTGAGCTCGTGCGCGCTGAAGTCGTCACGGCGATCAACGAGCAGGTGGCGGCCGTGGTTCTGTTCTGGGGCGACCCGGCGCCGTACGTCGAGCTGGCACATTTGAAAGGAGTGGTTCTCCTCCTCCAGGTCGGGTCGGTTGCCGAGGCGGAGCGCGCAGCCGCCGCGGGCGTCGACGCCGTCATCGCCCAGGGTGTCGAGGCGGGCGGGCATGTTCGAGGTACGACCTCGATCTGGGAGCTTCTCCCGGGGGTCGTGGCCGCCGTCTCGCCGCTTCCGGTGCTCGCATCCGGCGGGATCGGCGACGGCGCCGGCATTGCCCGAGCAATCGGCCTAGGCGCCCAAGGTGTATCGCTCGGCTCGCGCTTCGTGGCGACTGATGAATCTCGGGCTCACCCAGAGTACAAGCGCCGCATCGTTCAGAGTGTCGCGAAGGACACCGTCTACACCGAGGACCTCTACGACATCTCGTGGCCCGGGGCCCCAACACGCACGCTTCGCAATCGGACCTTCCACGAGTGGGATGCCGCAGGACGCCCGCGACCGGGCCATCGTCCAGGCGAAGGGACGTGTGTCGGCCTGATGCGCCTGCCCTCAGGCGTGAAATTCGAGTTGCCGCGATACGCAGGGGCCGGCTCCCCGCTCGTCGGCTTCGAAGGCGATTTCGACTACCCGGCGATGTGGGCCGGAGAGTCTGTCGAGGTTGTGAACGACGTGCTGCCCGCGGCCGAGATCGTCCGGAGGCTAGCCAAGGACGCTGCCGCGGCAATCGGGCAGCCGTCGTAGGTCTTCACGAGGCTTGCGTCCACGGCCTTGCCTGTGGTTCCCAAGTGAAGTGCGGCGGTTGCGTCGCTCATGCCAAACTCAGATAGGTAAAGGGCCTTGTCCGCCATAGTCTGATACGTCGGCGTGCGTGTTGTGCCGGCCAAGAGGTGGTCACTGGCAGCCGGGCGACCGTTCGAATTCTTTGCGTGCGGGTCCACGAAAGCAATGAATTCGAACCGCCGTCCGGCCCTCGGGATCCGGCGGCGTGTCGATCAGTGCTTCCGGCGGGCGATACGTGGCTCGGGTCAGCCCGGCTCTGCATAGATGCCCCGGCCGCTCCCATGGTCGAAGAAGTGAAGGTGCCCCGTGTCGACGTACAGCTCCAGTGCCTCTCCGACCCGAGCGGTCGTTCGCGGATTCAACCGAGCCAGGAAGACGGACTTGCCGTGTGCAGCCACCTGCTCCAAGCCCTGAACGGCTTCTTGTCCCACGTCTGCGGCCAGCTCCTTCACGTCTTCCGTCACCACGACCGGCGAATCAACCGAGAAGTGCACCACCACGTCTGATCCGAGCGCCTCGCGCAGCTCGACCGTCGCACGCATCCGTCGGTGCTCGAGCTCGCCGGACGCAAGGCGAGCGTCTTCAATGTCCTCCGGGCGCACCCCCAGGATGACCCGTTTGCCCTCGTAGGCGAGCAAACCGGGGCGCGTCGTGCCGATATCGTCCGGAAGCGCCAGGTGGAAGCCACCGAACTCCACATCGAGGGAGCCGTTCGACCGAGAGAGCGTGGCCTCGGTCAGGTTCATGGCGGGTGATCCGATGAAGCCGGCCACGAAAAGGTTGACGGGATGCTCGTAGAGGTACTGGGGCGCTTCGACCTGCTGGAGGACCCCTTTGCGGATGACCGCCACCCGGTCGCCCATCGTCATGGCCTCTGTCTGATCGTGTGTCACATAGATCGTGGTAACGCCCAACTCCCGCTGGATCCGAGCGATCTCCGAGCGCATCTGGACGCGCAGCTTGGCGTCCAGGTTGGAGAGGGGCTCGTCCATGAGGAAGGCCTGAGGGTTCCGGACGATGGCTCGTCCCATGGCCACACGCTGCCGCTGTCCGCCGGACAGGGCCTTCGGCTTGCGCTTCAGCAGCTCGTCGAGGCCTAAGATCCGAGCGGCATCGCGCACCCGCCCGTCGATTTCCTCCTTGGAAAGCTTCCTCAGCTTGAGCCCGAAGGCCATGTTGTCGTACACCGTCATGTGCGGATAGAGCGCGTAGTCCTGGAACACCATGGCGATGTCCCGCTCCTTGGGCTGGAGGTCGTTGACGACCCGCTCTCCAATCCGGATCGTCCCGTGAGTGAGTGACTCGAGTCCGGCCACCATCCGAAGTGCCGTGGTCTTGCCGCAACCCGACGGCCCGACGAGCACGATGAACTCCCCGTCGTGAATCTCGATGTTGAGCTCTGAAACCGCCGTCGTCCCATCGGGGAACGACTTGGTGACGTGGTCCAGGACGATCTCCGCCATGCTGCCTCCTCTACGTTTCTCCGGCCCTTGCCTGTTCCCTGCGGCGTTCGACGAGATGATCGGCGATGCCGATGCTCGTGAAGGGCAGGACCGGCGCTCCCAAGACGACCACATCCCCTCCCAACCGAAGGAGCAAGAACGTGTAGACGGTGATTGCCGCCACGGCGATGGCCCGAGCCTTCCAGCTGTGGTCCCGCTCCAGACGAAGAGCAGCCGCACCGCCGGCGCCCATCCCGGCCATCACTCCGGTGACGGCATCGCCGGCCAGGGCGGACACGGGGATTCCCACCGCCACCGCCAGCAGCATCGCCTTGACCACGGCACCGGGCGCCCGCGGGTGACCCGAGAGGAAGGCCAGGATCATGAACACGAACGGCACTAGCACCAGCCCCAGGGCGAACGCGGCGCCCGGATTGGGTACGTGCGCCGACGTCGACGCCGACGCAACCATCCCCGCCAGCAATGACCAGTAGGCGGGCACGAACGCCAAGGTGGCCATCGTGATGGCCAACCACTTGCGGCGTGGGGAGAGGGGAATCGTCGTCTCCCAGGTGGAACGACGGGATCCGGCCATGGCACTCAGCCTTTGACCGAGCCCGCGGTGAGCCCACGCACGAAATAGCGCTGGAGGGAGAGGAACACGACGAGCGGCAGGGACATCGAGATGAACGCCGCCGCCGTCAGCAGTTCCCAGTTCTCTCCTCGCGCCCCCACCAGCTGCTGGAGTGCGATGGTGAGCACCCGGTTCTGCGGCGTCCCGCCCAGGAACACATATGCGACCAGGAGATCGTTCCATACCCAGAGGAACTGGAAGATGGCGAACGCGGCCAGGGCGGGCACGGAAAGCGGGACGATGAGCCGCCAGAAGATCGTGAAGTGATCCGCCCCGTCGATCTTGGCCGACTCGATGAGGGAGGAGGGTAACGAGCCGATGTAGTTCCGGAGCAGGTACACGGCCAGGGGCAATCCGAAAGCAGTGTGGGCCAACCAGACCGCCAGGAATGTGCCTCCCAGGTTCAGGTCCGGGAAGAGCACCAGCGTCCCGACTGCGGCTCCGCCCGTGTACAGGCGGAGGATCGGGATCAAGGCCATCTGCAGGGGCACCACCAGCAGTCCCACCACAACGACGAACATGATGTGCCGGCCCCGGAATGTCATCCAGGAAAACGCATAGGCGGCGAAGGCGGCGATGGTGATAGGGATCACGGTCGAGGGGATGGTCACCGCCAGGCTGTTCAGGAAGGCGTTGCCGAACCCTCCGGTCGACAGGGCCGATCGGTAGTTCTGGAGCGTCCATTCCGCCAGCCGGAACGGATGGGCAAAGACGGTCCACCATCCCGTGCTCTCGACGAGATCCGGTGGCCGGAAGGAGCTGATCAGGACGCCGACCGTTGGAATGATCCAGATCACGACGACCACCAGGATCATGATCCGGACGAACCACCCGCCGCCCCCGGTCGGCCCGCCTGCCCGCTCTCGCGTCTCAGTGCCAGGCACGACCCGCACCGCGTCCACGGCGCTCATCGGATGGCCTCCTGCTCCCGGAACCGGCGGATGTTCCAGATCATCACCGGGATGATCGCCAGAAATAAGACGACGGCGATGGCTCCGCCCCGGCCGTTGTTCCCCCGGATGAAGAACCACGCGATCATCCGTTCGGCGATCACCTCCGTGCCCCTGCCCTCGGGGTTCCCCATGACGAAGACGATGTCGAAGACCTTCATGGCGTTGATGACCATGTAGGTGGCCACTACCACGATCGTCGGGAGGATGGTGGGAACGGTGATCCGACGGAACACCTGAAGCTCGGAGGCACCGTCGATGCGGGCGGCCTCGATGATCCCCTCCGGGATCGCCTTGATAGCCGCGGACAGGATCACCATGGCGAAGCCGGTCTGCATCCAGACCATGATGACGACGAGCAAGAGGTTGTTCCAGGGCTTCTGATCGAGCCACGGGACCGGGTTCTTGCCCAGCCCCAGCATGATCCCGTTGAGCAGCCCGATATTCGAGCCGAACCCTTGCGGGCGGAAGCTGTAGACGAAATCCCATACCACCGACGCGCCGGCGAACGAGATCGCCATCGGCAGGAAGATCAGGGACTTGGCGAGCGCCTCGCCGCGGCGAAGCCGGTCGGCCAGCGTGGCGAAGCTCAGCCCGATGATCACGGCCACGAGCGGCACGAGCACGATCCATCCGATCGTGTTGCGGATCGCAGTGAGCATGTCGTGGTCGGAGAACACGAATCGGTAATTGTCCAACCCTGCGAAGCCGGTGGACGTGGCGTCCTTGAAGCTGATGATGATCGTGTTGATCACCGGGTACACGAGGAACACGCTGAGGATGACCAGGCACGGCCCGACGAACACATACGGCCGAACTCCCTCTCGGAAGCGGGCGGGAAGCAGCCCGACCACCCGGTTCATAGCCCAAAACAGGAGGAAGATGCCGCCTACACCCACCGCTACGGCCACCACGACGATGAGGGCCCGGTTCGCGTTGGCGTTTCGCAGGTAGTCGAACGTGCCCCACAGCAGCACGAACGCCAGGATGGGGATGGCCACGGCGCCGAGAATCCTCAGGAGCGACAGCCAGAGGGTCGCTCCCCGCGAGATCCGGGCCCCATCGGGGACCTCGTCGCTCATAGGCCCCTACCGGTCGATGACCCCACCACCCCTCCTTCCGCAAGGAGCCAGATGGGAGCGGCCGGTGAGCCGGCCACTCCCACCCAATCATCAACGAGCTCGGGGATGTCGTCCCTAGCTCGCCGGCCAGCTCTTCTCGATGTCGCTCAGCACACCGTCGAGCGAACTCGGGCCGCCCTGCAGGTACTTCACCATGCCCGTCCAGAAGCTTCCCGATCCAACCGCGGACGGCATCGCGTCGGAGGCGTCGAACCGGGCGTTACCGCTCTTGATCGCCGCGGACGTCACCTGGGAGGCGCCCGCGAGGATGCTGTTCGCGTAGCAGTCCTGTGCCACGTTCACGTTCGGAGAGATCCTGGACGTCGCTTCGCTCTTGCCTTGGTCGCACTGGACCTGGGTGCCGGAGAACTTCTCGACGAAGTCCTTCACCTCTGGGGCGTTCCGGAAGACGACCGAGAGCTCTCCACCGATCAGCGCCGCCTGCTGGTTCGGATCGTCGATCGTCGGGAACGGGAAGAAGTCGTAGTCGACCCCTGCCTTGGCGCTCGAGGGGAAGAACGCGTTGATGAAGTTCGCCTGCCGGTGCAGCCAGCAGCCCGGAGGCTCCTTGAACATCGGGAGCGGTGCGTCACCAAACGCGATGGAAGGGGTCTGGGCGGCACCACCGAGGACCCATCCCGAGTGGAACATGACATCCCCGAACAGCTGCCCAGCATGAGCGACCGTCGGGTCGTTGAACGGGATCTCGTGCTTCACCCACTTGTCATACGTGGCCGGGCCGGCGGTACGGAGCATGATGTCCTCCATCCAGTCCGTCGCAGGCCATCCGGTGGCGCCCCCGCTCTCGAAGCCCACACACCAGGGCGTGCCGCCGTCATTCTGGATCTGGGTGGACAGAGCCAACAGCTGGTCCCACGTCGTGGGGATCTGGTAGCCGGCCTTGTCGAAGTCGTCCTTCGGGTACCAGATCATGCTCTTGAGGTTGACGTTGGTGGGGATACCGTAGTGCTTGCCCTTGTACTCCCCCAGACCCATTAGGTAGGGACCGAAGTCCTTCGTCATCTGGGCCACGTCGAGGCCGAGATCCTCGAGAGCGATGGCCTTTCCCCCTTTTGCCTGCTCGATTACCGATCCGGGCTGCGGGTACATCGCGACGTCCGGAGGGTTCCCGCCCTGTACCCGGATCTTCACCTGCTCCTCGAAGTCCGCGTTGGCCTCGACCGTTGCGACGTAGTGCGCACCCTTGTTGATGTCCGCATCGATGGTGCTCTGCAAAGCCTGTGCCTCCGCTGGCTCCATGGCGCTCAATACGCTCACTCGGCCAATGTTCTTCGACGCCTGGTTCGGGTTCTTGTTGCTGGTTCCGCTCCGGCACGCCGTGGCCATTACGCCCAACGCGACCGGAACAACGATCCATCTGGCAACTCGCATACTTCCCGCCCCCCTCCTGGACACCAGGATCGGTCGGCACTTCAACGGTAATCTACCCCTGCCTGCTCGCCGTCGCGCGGGCAAACAGGCGGTCCCCGCCTTTGCGGACCTCGCGGGCCGTCTCGAGACCTCACCGAGGACATCAGGCTGACTTCCGTTTGATCAGCGAGGTCGGCACGATGACGTGTTCGGTACGCGATGCCCCTGCAACCTGCCGGAACAGCATCTCGGAGGTCTGGGCGACCATCTCGTCCAGCGGTTGGCGGATGGTGGTCAGCGCCGGTGAGGTGTGGCGGGCCAGCGGGGCGTCGTCGAAGCCGACGACCGCCACGTCCTGCGGAACCCGTCGCCCGGCCGCCCGAAGTGCCTGCAGCGCCCCGGCAGCCATCAGGTCGGAGGCGACGAACACCCCATCGATGTCCGGGTTCTTTTCGAGCAGCCTGGTCAGTGCCACGTGCCCTGCCTCCTCGGTGAAGTCGCCGCCCTGGACCAGGCCTTTTCGCTGCGGGATGTGGGCGGCGGTCAGCGCGTCCCGGTAACCCTCGAATCGGTCGACCCCCACGCACATGTCCAGGGGCCCGGTGATGGTCGCGATCCGTCGGCGTCTCCTGGCGATCAGGAATTGCACAGCGAGGCGCGCCCCACCTCGGTTGTCGGCATCGACGAAGGGAACGACGGGGTCACCCTTTGGGCGCCCGACGAGAACCGTGGGGATCCCAGCTTCGACGAATGCCCCGGGCAGTGGATCCTCGCCATGAAGCGACATCAGCACCACCCCGTCGACGTGGCCCTGCCGGACGTAGCGCTCGACCTTTTCATGCTCCCTGGTGCCCTGGGCCATGACCAGGACCAGCTGGAGATCCTTCATCGACACCGCGGCCCCGATCCCGCGCACCAGGGCCGCGAAGAACGGATCGCCGAATACCCGGGCCTCGGGTTCGGAAACCACCAAGGCGATGGTGTCCGTGCGGCGCGTGACGAGCGTTCGGGCGGCGCGATTGGGCACGTAACCGAGCCGGGCGATGGCTCGCTCGACCTCGGCCCTCACCGCCGGGCTCGCCTTGGGCGAGCCGTTCACCACACGGGAGACCGTCGCCCGCGACACTCCCGCGACGGCCCCGACCTCCTCGAGCGTGGGCCGTCTCGGCGCGCCGCGCATCGACTTCAGCGCCATCCGTCGCCCCCTCGATCAGCGATCGCGGCAAGCCCGTTGTCCTGAATCACACGGCGATACCATCCAGCGCTTTCCTTCGGGATCCGCCGCTGCGAGGCGTAGTCCACGTACACCAGGCCGAAGCGGGGTACGTACCCCTCGGCCCATTCGAAGTTGTCGAGCAGGGACCACACGAAATAGCCGCGCAAGTCGACGCCGGCCTCGATCGCCCCGTGGGCGGCGGCGAGGTGTCGGCGCAGATAGTCGATCCGGTCGTGATCGTGAACGTGGCCGTCCGGTGCCGGGTGATCATCGTACGCCGCGCCGTTCTCCGTGACCAGGATGGGGACGGGAGGGTAGTTCCGGTGCAAGTGCACGAGTACCTCGGTCAGCCCGCTCGGGTCGATCTCCCATCCCATCGAGGTCCGGGGGACGTCCTGGGAGAGGATGGCAATGCGTTCGGCACCCGGCCAGCCGGGTGGCGCTCCCTTCGTCCCGTCCCGCATGGGCCCATCAGACTCCGCTACGGTAAACCGCCGGTAATAGTTGACGCCCAGCATGTCGATGGGCGAGGCGATGATGCCCTCGTCACCGGGTCGCATGTGCGAGAAGTCACTGGTGCCCTCCGCGAAGTCTGCGATCACGTCTTCCGGATAGCCGCCCTTCAGGACGGGGTCCAGGAAGAGCCGGTTCAGCACGCCGTCCATGCGCCTGGCCGCGTCCACGTCCTCCGCGGAAGAGGAAGCAGCCCGCACCGGCGCGGGATTCAGGACGATGCCGAATACGCGCCCACCAGGGTGGACGGCTCGGAGCGAATCGACGGCCAGGCCATGGGCCAGCAGCAGATGATGGGCCGCGACAACCGCCCTCTGGGGGTCCCGAAACCCGGGCGCGTGCAGGCCGTTCCCGTACCCCATGAACGCAGAACACCAGGGCTCGTTGATCGTCATCCAGTACATCACCCGATCTCCCAGGGCCCCGTACACGTGCGCCGCATAGTCGGCGAAGCGATAGGCGGTATCGCGGTTGGGCCACCCCCCCACGTCCTCGAGCGGCTGCGGGAGGTCCCAGTGATACAGGGTCAGCACGGGGGCGATGCCGGCGGCCAAGAGAGCATCAACCAGCCCTCGGTAGAAGTCGAGGCCCCGCTCGTTCACCGCTCCGGACCCGTCCGGTTGCACCCGAGGCCAGGCCACGGAGAAGCGATAGCTCCTCAGGCCGAGCTCGCCCATCATCTCCACATCCCTGGCCCAGTGGTGGTAGTGATCGGATGCGACGTCGCCCGTGTCGCCGTTCCGGACCCGTCCCGGCAGCCGGCAGAACGTGTCCCAGATCGAGGGTCCCCTGCCGTCCTCCGCCGCCCCCCCCTCGACCTGATACGCGGCGGTCGCCGCGCCCCACAGGAACCCATCGGGGAACCTCAGGTGCTCGTCGTCCGGCTGAGCCGGCACGGAGCGATCGGGTCTCGAGGGCTTATCTCGTGAGAGCGCTCTCACGGGTGCTTACACTGACCGCCTGGAGCAGGTTTGTCAAGCGACCGGGACTACCGACGGAAGCATCACTGAGAGGTATCACCGTCTTGTCGCATAGGCTTTCCGCCATGAAATGGGTCACACGAGAGAACGCGAACGTCGACAGGGTTGCATGTCCATGGTTGATCCGGCGCTTCATCGACCCGGGTGCCCAGTTCCTGTTCGTCGCCAGGGACCAGGTGCTCGCCGTCGCCGATCGCGAGGGTGCGCACTCCTTCGATGCGGCGGGCGCCGAGTACACGCACCGCGACGGGCTCTGCTCGTTCGAGGTGCTCATGGATGCGTTCGGATTGGGTGAGGACGCGGCGCTCGCGCGACTCGCCTCCATCGTGCATGCGGCGGACGTCTCGGAGGACCTCGGGACGTCGGCCGAGGGGCCGGGGCTGGCGGCGATCGCCCGCGGCTTCGCGATCGTGCACGGCACCGACGACCATCGGAAGGTGGAGCTCGAGGCGCCGATGTACGACGCGCTCTACGCGTGGTGCGGGGAGCAGGCCGCGAGCTGATGACGCCCGAGGGCGAGCGGATCCCGTTCCGCCGCTACATCACGTATTTCCTGGGGCTGGGGACCTGGGGCTTCGGTGGCCCGATCGCGACCGTCGGCTACATGCAGCGCGACCTGGTGGAGCAGCGGGCGTGGGTGAGCCGCCGGGACTTCCTGGACGGCGTCGCCCTCGGCCAGACGATGCCGGGCCCGCTCGCTGCGCAAGTGGCGATGTGGGTGGGCTACCTCCAGGCCGGCGCCGTCGGGGCGCTTGGCACGGCCGTCCCGTTCATTCTGCCCTCGCTCGCGATCGTCCTCGCCGTTTCGTACCTCTACGTCCGGTTCGAAGGCCTGGCGGCGGTCCAGTCCCTCTTCTACGGGATCGCCCCGGCCGTGATGGCGATCATCGCCGTCGCCGCCGTGAAGCTCGCGCGGCTCACGAACGATCGCGACCTTCGGCTCTGGGTGCTCGCGGTCGTGATCGCGACGGTGACCGCCGTGACAGGCGCGGAGATCGCGATCCTGTTCGTCGCGGCGGGACTGGTCATGGTGCTCTGGGACGCGCCGCCCGGGTTCGTCCGTCGAGGTGGCGCCGGGTCCATCGCGGGAGCCGCCGTCCCGTTCAGCGTGCTGACGGGCACGGCCGTGGGGGGCACGCTCGTCGCCCTCGGCCTGTTCTTCCTCAAGGCCGGCGCGTTCATCTTCGGAAGCGGCCTGGCGATCGTGCCGTTCCTGCGCGAGGGTGTCGTGCACCAGCATCACTGGCTCACGGAGCGGCAGTTCCTGGATGCGGTGGCGATCGGGCTCATCACGCCGGGGCCGGTGGTCATCACCGCGGCGTTCATCGGCTACCTGGTGGGTGGCCTGGCCGGGGCAGGGGTCGCGACGGTCGCGATCTTCACGCCCATCTACCTGGGCGTCGTCGTCCCCGGCCGCTGGTTCATCCGCCACCGCGAGAACCCGCAGATCCGCGCCTTCGTGAAGGGGGCGACCGCCGCGGCGGCCGGCGCGATAGCCGGGGCCACGATCGTGCTCACCCGGCAGGCCGTGGTCGACCCCTCGACCGGCGCGATCCTCGCCGCGAGCCTCCTCTTCGTCTGGCGGTTCAAGAACCGGGAGCCGATCCTGGTGCTCGTCGCGGGTGCCCTCGGCCTGCTGCTGAAGGGCGTGTGACCCGCGACGTCCGCGATACTGAACGGATGCGAACCGCCGACTGCCTGCTCTGCTCCGCGGAACGCCTCACGACGTGGCACTTCGAGGACGAACGGTGCTGGGTGGCCGACTGCCTCGTGTGCGCGACGCCGATGATCGTGTGGCGGGAGCACGGGCTCCCCGACGCGGAGCTCGAAACGGCCCTGCTCGGGGTCCTCTCGGAGCACGCGTCGGCCCGGTACCCCGACGGGTTCTGGATCGACGGCGAGCGGCGGCGGATCCCCGATCATTGGCACGCGCACGCGCGGCCGGCCGGAGGGTTCTTCGACCCGAGCCGCTCGGCTCCGTGGGCGGCGACGTGATCCTTCGCGAGCTGTTCGGGACGGAACTGCCAATCATCGGCTCGATCGCGCTCGGGCCGCTCCCGGGCTCGCCGCGGTTCGGGGGCGAACTGGGCGCGGTGGTCGACGCCGCCCTCGAGGACGCACGCGTCCTGGAAGCGGGCGGCGTGGACGCCGTCTCGCTCGAGAACATGGGGGACGCGCCGTTCTTCGCGACCCAGGTGCCGGCCGAGACCGTGGCGTCGTTCGCCCGCGTGCTCGGCGAGGTCCGACGCCGGACGGACCTCCCCATCGGCGTGAATGTCCTCCGCAACGACGGCCGCGCCGCGCTCGCGATCGCGCTCGCGTTCGGCGGGAACTTCGTCCGGGTGAACGTGCTGAGCGAGGTCTTCGCGACCGACCAGGGGCTGATCGAAGGGATCGGCGCGGAGCTCATGCGGGTTCGGCGAATCATCGGCGCCGAACGGATCGCGGTGTTCGGCGACGTGCACGTCAAGCACGCGACCCCGCTCCTCGCCCGGCCCATCGCAGAGTCGGCGCTCGACCTGGTCGAACGCGGGCTGGCCGACGCGCTCGTGGTCTCGGGAGCGCGCACGGGTTCGCCCCCCACGCTGGAGGACCTCACCGACGCCCGCCGGGCGGGACCGGTGGTGATCGGGAGCGGGCTCACCGCGGAAAACGCCGGGATGCTCCTAGCGGCCGCCGACGGAGCCATCGTGGCGAGCACCCTCCGGCCGGGTGGGGACCTCTCCAAGCGCGTGGAGCCGGGGCGCGTTGAGGAGCTCATGCAGGTCGTGCGCGGGATGCGTTCCTAGAAGACGTTCGGGCAGAACGGCGGCCGGCCCCAGCCGAACATCGCGTCGGCCAGCGTGAGGGCAGCCGCGTCGCCCTCGACCCGCCCGCCCCTCGCCAGGGCGCCGAAGCTCACGCCGCCAAGGTACGTCCCGCCGAGGTCGGCCGCGTCGAGCGCCAGGTCGGGGTCGCGCGTCGTGGGCCGGCACGTGGCGCCGTCGGATCCCGCGTCGAGCTCGTAGCGACCCTCGTTCCACGGGCAGAACGCGTCGCGGACGTCGAGCACGATCCGGCCCGGCGCTGCATACCGGCGGGCGGGGAGCGCCGCCGGCACATCGACCAGCCGGATCCACATGGCGTCGGCGACGCGCATGTTGAGGCGGCGAGGCTCCGCGAGCAGGTACTGGAGCGGGTCGTCCAGCGGCCTGGGCCACGATTCGATCTTCGCGATGAGGTCGATGCCGAAGCAGTACTGCCAGAGGTCCGCGTAGGCGGCGAGCGAGGTGGCCATCACCTCACGGACTTTGACGATGCCCGAGCCGAACCCCGAGCCCCAGTCCTGCTTGACGCGATACAGGACGTAGCCGTCGACACCCTCGCCGGAGTCGTGCAGCGCGTAGTACAGGCGCGTGGCGCCGTCCCGCCAGTGCTCGAGGTCCGCCGTGATGCGACGCCACCAGTTCGCAGGCCGCGCGAGCGTGCCCGGCCATGCCGCCGTCGCACGGTCGTACACACCGGGCAGGTGCTCCAGCGCGGCCTCCTTCTCGGCAAGCCACACGCGTCCGCTCGGCTGGTGGGAGTGCGCGAACGCGGTGTGCGAGCGTTCGATCTCGATGGCCGCGCAGAGGGTCGCGATCCCGTAGCCGAACCGTCCGTAGATGGAGCTCTCCGACGCCCAGAGCCCCGCGACGAGCTCGCCGCGCTCGCGGACGTCGTCGAGCTGCGTGCGCATCATCTGGGTGAGAACGCCCCGGCGCCGGTGGGTGGGCAGCACGCTCACCTGGGTCACCCCCGCCATCGGGAGCGACCCGCCCGGGATCGTGAGGACGAGCGGGAACGCCCCGGTGGTCCCCACCATGTCGGTGCCGTCGAACGCGGCGAGCGTCCGGTCGAACTCCATGACGGTGCGCTCGACCTCCCAGTCCTCGGCGGTGAAGTCCTCGTTGAAGGCGCGCCCCAGCGACCGCCCGTAGTCGGGCAGCTCGCTTTCGGCGATGGCTCGAACCTCGATGTCCATGGCAGACCGTCGCCATTATGACGGCAAGTCCCGACACGGACCCGTCCGGGCAGAGACCTGGGCAGGTAGGATGGTTCGTACATGGAAGAACGCGGCCTGCAGCAGTTCGTCTGGACGGGGCGGGAAGGCCCGTTCGAGCTCCTGGTGTCCGAGCAGGTCTTCGCGCCCACCCACACGAGCCGGGAAATGGCCGAGGGCCTCCAGGTGAACCCCGGCGACGTGGTGATCGACGTGGGCTCGGGCTCGGGAGTGCTGTCCTTCGTCGCCGCCCGCCTCGGTGCGGCCAAGGTCTACGGGTCGGAGGTCAACCGCCGGGCCGTCGCCCTCGCGCGGCGAAACGCCGAGCGCCTCGGGCTCGCCGAGCGCGTCGAGTTCCGCGAGGGAAGCCTGTTCGAACCGCTCGCGGGCATCCGCGCGAACGTGGTGATCGGCGACGTCTCTGGCATCCCCGACGAGATCGCCGCGGTCTCGGACTGGTTCCCCGGCGGGTTCAGCGGCGGCCCGACCGGCGCCGAGGTGCCCGTGGCGATGCTCGAGTCGGCGCGGGACCACATGTTCCCCGGCGCCCGGTTCTACCTCCCGACCGCGTCGATCCAGGACGAAGGCGCGGTGCTCAAGGCCGCGCGGCGGCTCTTCGGCGAGAGCCGGATGAAGGAGCTCCGCGAGCGTCTGTTCCCGCTCCCCGGCAAGATCGCCGAGAGCTCGGTCGTCCGCAAGCTCATGGACACGGGCATGGTCGCGTTCATCCGCAAGGGGAGCCGCCTCCTGTGGAAGCTCCGGGTCTGGGAGTGCACGGCTCCACAAGCCTGAGTCAGGACGACCCCGCCTCGCGCGGGTTTCCGGCTCCCGCCACCGCCAGGACGCTCGCGGTGGAGCTCGTCATCGTGCTGTCGCTTTCGCTCCTGCCGAGCGCCGTCGACTCGCTGATCAGCCTGCTGACTGCGCCCCTCGCGGGGGTGAGCGTGTTCGTCTACGCGAACGTCCAGTTCATCGAGCAGCTCACCGGGATCCTGTTCGCCCTCGCGCCGATCGCGCTCGTGCTCTACCTAGCACGCCGAAACGGTGAGGGGCTGGGGCCGTTCGGCCTGGGCACCGGCACGCTCGCCCAGGACGTGCCGCTCGGCCTGCTCGGCGCCGTCGCCGTGTGTGCGGTGGGCGCC
>Ga0066710_100000736_pt1 | contig 21434 bp, 17 predicted proteins | sample GraSoiAngelo_159_FD_79666 | JGI IMG/M metagenome (GOLD analysis project Ga0066710, IMG submission 79666) | Grasslands soil microbial communities from the Angelo Coastal Reserve, California, USA - 14_1009_16_40cm | ecosystem: Environmental > Terrestrial > Soil > Grasslands | place: USA...
AATCAGGACTCGGACTCCCCGAGCTTGGTGGAATCTGTGGGGTCACCTGCGCGATACGTGCCAAGACGGTTGTAGAGCGTCTTGAGGCTGACGCCGAGTAACTCCGCCGCCCTGGCCTTGTTCCCATCGCATTGTCGCAGCGTGGCCAGTATCAACTCGCGCTCGACATCGGCGATCGGCGTGCCGATCTTCACCGTCATCACGCTGGCGTCGGCGTCCACGGACGACCGCTGGCCTGAAGGCGAGTGCACCTCGACGGGAAGACTGTCCACATCAATGAGAGCGCCCGCGAGAATGTGCGCCGAATGGACCACGTTCCTCAGTTCACGGACGTTCCCCGGCCAGGAATACTCCCTCAGGGCCTGCAGGGCCGCATCGCTGAATCCTTTCGGCGTTCCCTCGACTTTCACGAGCTCGCCGAGAAACCACTGCGCCAGCAGGGGAATGTCATCGGGGCGTTCCCGCAGCGCCGGGAGACTCAAGTGAAAGACCTTCAGGCGGTAGTACAGGTCTTCTCGAAGCTTGCCCTTCTCGATCGCCTCTTGAAGGTTGCGATTCGATGCGGCGATGATGCGGACATCGACGGTCAACGGCTCTTCTCCCCCTACCCGGGTGAACGATCCCGTTTCGAGCACGCGCAACAGCTTTGCCTGCAGCTCAATCGGCATCTCGGTGATCTCGTCGAGAAGGAGGGTGCCCCTCGTGGCGCGCTCGAAGTAGCCACGGTGGCGTCTGTCCGCTCCGGTGAAGCTCCCGCGCTCGTGCCCAAAGAGCTCGCTTTCGATAAGTGTGGGTGAGATCGCCCCGCAATTCACCGGGACGTAGGGGCCGTGCCGCCGCCGGCTGAACGTGTGAATGGTCTCGGCAACCACGTCCTTCCCAGTTCCGCTCTCGCCGGAGATGAGGACGCTTGCACTGCTCGGGGCAATGCGAGCGATGAGGTCACACGCCTGATGGATCGCATTGGACTGACCGATGATCTTGCCGAACCGACCCGATTTGGCGTGCTCGCTGCGGAGGTCGCTGATTTCGGTGGTGAGGCCGCTCGTCTTGGCAATGTCTCCCAGAATCTGTCGGAGTCGTTTGATGTCTACCGGCTTCGTCAAGTAGTCGGTGACACCGCGGCGTAGCGCTTCGATCGCCGTGTCGACGCTCGCGTGGCCAGTGATGAAGACCACGGCTGGGCTCGCGACGCCCTGGATCGAGTCCAGCAACGTCATGCCGCTGCCGTCGGGAAGATTCAAATCGACAAGTACGACGTCGGGTCTCTGTTTGCTCAGTTCAAGACATGCTCCCTCGACGGAGGGTGCCACCGAGGCCGTGAACCCTTCTCCGCGGATCAACTCCGACAGGGCGCTCAGCGTGTCCTCGTTATCGTCGACCAAGAGCGCGTGCGGCATCGTCGTCTCAGGTGGGCATCGATCGCAGGAGGCGCAATGGCGACTCCACCTGCTCCTCTGGTGTTCGATCCGACGGACGATTCGTCTGTCGACGCCCGTCGTCGAACGCGTAGCGTACCATTTGAGCCCGGTACACGCGTCCTGGTAAAGAGGAGATCCGAACCAACCGGCGAGTAGTGGTCCCAGGCGATTCCCGGGCAGATCGGCATGCCGCCTCCACCACTTGGGCCGTGAGGCCACCACGCCTCCACGTGTAGTGGCGATGGGATGGAGAAAGTTCCGCCTGCCGTTTGGCCGCACAATGGGGTCGCCCGCCGTTTGGCGGCACAATGGGGTAAACCGCAAGGCTGACCGGTCATTGAGCCAGTGGGGAGGTCGTTAGTCGTGCAACGCGCTGTGTCGCCGTGCGGGTGGGCGTTCCGACTTTCGGAGGTCTTGGATGTCGGCGTCGTAGTGCTTGGACAGGATCGGAGGATTGACTTTGCCAATCGTCGTGCCAGGAGACTCCTCGATGTCGGCTCGGATACCGAGCTCGAGCAGGCATGGATCCGGATTCAGCCCGAGCTGGCGCCGCTCTTCGACCGCGCGGTCCCGGGGGCATCCTCGCCGGTTGAAGGCTCCCTGCCTACCGGTCCATCACCCGAGGCGGCCGCGCTTCGGATTCAGGTGTACGTGATTGACGAGGATGAGTATTCTGGGCATCTGTTGCTTCTCAAGAACGCTGACCGCGCTGACGCCATCGACGCCTCTCTTCGGCACGCCACCCGTAACCGAAACCTCGGACCGCTCTATCGGGATCATGCGCACGACCTCAAGGGCGCGATGAACGTCATCGCGATGAATGTCGAGCTCCTGGCGCGGCGCAATGACGGCGACTCTTCTCAATCAGACATGACCGTGAGGAGCGCAATCGTCCGCCGCGAGTTAAACCGGTTGGACCGCACCCTCGACGTCGTGCTCAACATCCACCCCGTCGAGCGCGAGTCTCCGCAGGTCTAGGATCTGGGCTTGCTGTGCAGGTCGCTGTTCGAACTGGTTGCGCCGCGCGCCAGCCGACAACACGTGCGGCTCGACCTTGCCCTTCCATCCGGTCGGCTCGATCTCGACGGATTTCCCGATCGCATCCATGACGCCTTGCTCAATCTGCTGGTGACCTCCCTCGACGCGATGACGGAAGGCGGCACACTGAAGGTGACGGTCGAACGGTCGACCGCAGCCCGCGTGTACGTCTGCCATACAGGTCCAGGGCTCGAGGCCGACAAGTTGTCAGAGTTGTGGTGCCTGCACGACAGCTCAAAAGCCAGAGGCACCGGCGTTGGGTTGTACGTCACGCGGATGATAGTCGAGGCACACGGCGGACGCATTTCCTATGGGCCCGGTCCGTCGGGTGACTCCTGTTTCATCGTCGAGCTCCCGTCTCCGCAACCGCATTCCGACCTATAGGCTGAGCAAGCGGTTGCGGAGAGTTTGCGGCACCTCGAAGACGCTACTCCCGTGCGCCGGTCGCGCGATACTCCGAGGCGTTGGAGCTCTGCTGGCGCGCGTCGTACCAGCGTTCGACTTCCCGCTCCGCCTGGTCCTTCGTGTAGCCGTACCGGTTCTGTATCGAGCCGATGAACTTGTCGAAGTCTCCAGCCGCTTGCACCAGATCTTCGTTTGTCAGTTTGTCCCAACGCGACTTCAGCTCTCCTTTGAGTTGCTTCCATTGGCTTTTGAATGTGGCGGCATTCATCATTCCCCTCCTCGATTCGTAGTTGACGTGCATCCGACCTCGTCGTTAACGGTGCACCGATCTCATCGCCGCCTCGGACTCCTTGCGGCGATGGGCTCGTCTCTGTGGGCCGCTGATGCCGAACCCCCTTCATGGGTGGCGGTGAGCGACCCACAGTTGGCCACGACTGTGTCGAGCAGTTCCTCGAGGACGATTGGCTTTTTCAGCACCGGCACGTCCGACAGTTCCTGATCGGGTCCAGGGGGAACCACGGTCATCAGCACAACCGGAATGTTGCTCAGCGCCGCATCGGCAACCTGGTGTCGTCTGAATTCTCGGCCGTCCATGACCGGCATGATCAGATCGAGGAGAATCAGACACGGCGGCGTTGAGTTACTACTGAGGTAGTCCCAGGCTTCCTTGCCATTGAACATTTCTGTGACGGCATAGCCTTCGTCCTTCAGCAACTTGCTCAACGCATGAACGGCTGCGCGATCGTCGTCGACGATGAGCACGCTATTGCACACGATCTTCCTCTTACGCGACCTGGGCGATCATGTCGCCCAGGAGCGCATATCGCGTCTAATGATTGGCGGCCGCCGCAGCGCTTCGCTCGAGCTCCCGCATGAAGGCTGCAGTTGCGGCGACGGGATCTACCGATCCTTCGATCAAGAGTTCGCGGGGGCTGACCCTTCGACCGTATAGTTTCCTGTTGTCGTCGGTGTCCGGCTTCAGCACGCCACCTGTTACATCGACGCCGGCGAACACCCCTTGAGCGCGCGAATAGGAGAGCATCTCTGCTTTCAGCTGGGCATCTGTCATCGCACGAGTATCGCGTCCGACAGGGCCAGCGGCGACCGAGGCCTCGGCCCCAAGGGCCACCTTATCGCTCAGCAGGCGATTGATTCCCTTCTCGTTCATGACGAGCAGTACCAAATCGACGCTCTCGGCGCCGATTTGGAAACCCACGCTGCCCTTTCCGATAAGGAGAAAGGACGGCGCGCTCCACTTGGAGCCTTTGCGGCAGCTGACAAGCCCTTTGCCGTACTCGCCGCCCACGATGAACGCTGCCTTCTTGAGACTGGGGACGACGGCCACGCATTCCGCCCTCTTCAAAAGGTCTTCGGGGATGCCCTTCTCAGCTGTGGACCGAAGCTCACGGAGCACGGTGGCTGCTTCCTCGATCCTTTTCCCTTCGCTCGCCCCAAGGCTGACGGCTGACATCAGCAGCGTTGCCGCCGCCGCGACACTGGAGGTCAGACCAAGCTTTTTCATTGCAATCTCCCTTGAGTTCTCTCTTCCTGCGAAGCCCGATCCACGTTGCCGGGTCTTCGACTCAACGAGAGCAACGGGCGTGCCGATTGCTGCAACCCGGCTGTGGGCTCAGGTGTTGCAGTGGACGGTAGAGCGGCTCGCGGACACGGCCTCAGGGCTGACAACCATCTCGGCGATTCGGGTCAACGTCGCATCGGCTGCCTTCTCTTCGGCAAGTGTTCCCTCGAGAATCGCCACGACGGCGTCAAGGCCCATGATCCGGGCATGAAAGATGGCGTCACCGTACGCGGCGATCTCGTAGTGCTTGGCCTTCTGTGCAGCGCCGATGATCGTCACATCGCGAAGTGCATCGTTCTCGAAGGCGTCGTCGATGTGCGTGTCAGCCTCCTTGAGTATGCCTTTGATACCAGCGCACGGCGTGCCGCGGGGCGCCACCTCGAGAACCTCGAACGCGCTTTCGAGCCGCACCACGTGTTGGTGTGTCTCACTCAACTGGTGTGCGAGAGCATCAGCGAGTTCCTCGTTGGTCGCTCTATCGACCAGTTTCGGGACAACCCTGATCAGGCGCTGTTCGGCGTCGAGCAGATCGCGCAGTTCTTCAACCAACATGGTCTTGGCGGAATCGATCCGTGGCATAGGGCCTCCTCGCTCGGGCATGGCTCGTACTTCCATGCCCGCATCTCTTCGGTGACGAGGGTCGCGACCCACCCTCTTCTGGACATCTCGGGTTTCAAGGTGCGTACCATCGAATCGCTCCGGCTTGCTCAGAGCGAAGCGGCGGCGCCCTTTCGCAAGCCGGCCGCCTGGCATGCCGGCTGCACACGGAATGCACTTCGCGGCGATACACCCGGGGGCGAGGCGGCGTTAGCTCGTTGGAGAGCAAGTCGCCCCGCCACCCCAGGTGATGGCGTCTTGTAAAAGCCGGCCCCACTTTGTAGAAAGGTCGATGCAGACGCGTCGCATCTGATCTGCCCATCCGGGACACCTCCTCTGCACATCGGGCACGGCCCTTGCCTCTGCGTTTCCTGGAGCCTCTCGGGCACCAAGCCCATCCATGCCCAGCCCGTCGAATCTAAGCGACCTTCCATCGCTGACTTCAGGCGAATTGCTCGACCTTGCCCGACTGCAGGCACACGCTCGATCACTGGCGCACGATTGCCGTGTCGTCGCGAAACCAGCAGGGTGGCGCGGGAGCGTGGTTCATCTTCGCCGACTCGACCAGCAAGCGCGTCTTCTGGCTGCTGTCTATCGGGAGATCGCCGATGACGTCCACCGAGGCGAGCCAGTTTCCCCCTCTGGCGAGTGGCTGCTCGACAACTTTCATCTCATTACGAACGAGGTGCTCAGCATTCGAACGGATTTGCCTCGGCGTTACTACCGGCAGTTGCCACGGGTGGCCCCACTCGGACCCGCCAGCCAGACGAGAGTCGAGACGCTCGCTGCGGCCATCGTCGCCCACAGCGATGGGCGGCTCGACCCGGATCGCCTGCAGGGATTCGTGCGCGCTTTTCAATCCGTGTCGCCGCTGACGATGGGCGAGCTCTGGGCGTGGCCGAGCGTCCTGAAGCTGACGCTGGTCGGTTATGTGGCAGGTCTTGCCGAACGCATTCGGCGCGTCCGCGAAGACTGGGCTCGCGCTGATCTATGTATCGCGGAGTTCAACACGACTCAGTCATCAGGCGGACGCTGAATTAGCGGCGAGACCAGCCGGCCGTTCATTGTTCGGCTTCTTCAACCCATCCGCGAGCTGGGGCCAGACGCCGCTCCGGTGCGCGCCGAGCTGGAGGAATGGCTGGCGGCAAAGGACATGACGGTCGAAGATGCCATCCGGATCGAAGGGCAGCGTGAGGCCGCCGATCAGGTATCGATGGCCAACGCCATCACGAGCCTTCGATTGTGTGTCACGTTGGACTGGAGTCGCTTCTTCGAGACTGTCAGTCACGTCGAGCAGATTCTCCAGCGGGATCCGGCGGGCGTGTATGCCCAGATGGACTTCCTCACACGGGACCACTACCGGCACGCCGTGGAGGAACTGGGCGGCAGCACTGCCGAGGCGCAGGTGAGAGCGGCCCTCGATTGTGTGGAGTGCGCTCGGCGCGCTGGTTCAGCGGGGACCAATCGCCGGCTCGAACACGTGGGGTACTACCTGGTCGGACCCGGGCGGCCGGCTTTCGACGCACAACAAAGGTGCGGGCGGTGGCGGCTGAGACGCCTCCATTACGGCATAGGACGCCACGCGACGTTCGTGTACCTGTGTCCCATCGCGCTACTCACAGCTGTGATGGTGGCGGGTGCCCTTCTGTTCGCCAGGGCCGCAGGAGCATCAGGCTTGGCGCTCTTGTGGACCGCCCTCGTCACCGCGATCCCGGCGAGCGATCTCGCCCTGGCTGTCGTTCAGCGCGGGTTCGCGGGGCTCTTGAGCCCGCGACGTCTGCCTCGTCTTGATCTCGAAAACGGCGTCCCCGAGCAGGGCCGCACCATGGTGATTGTTCCGACGATTCTGGACAGCGTGGCGACGGTAGAGGAGACACTCGCGCACCTGGAAGTTCAGGCGCTCGGAAACCTCGATCCGCGAATCCATTTCGCGATCCTCAGCGACTTTCCCGACGCCGATGCACAGGAACTACCTGAAGATCGCGTCATCCTGCAGGTGGCTCGTGCCGGGGTGGAGGCCCTGAACGCCCGCCACTCCCACGAACGGGACGATCGCTTCTACCTCTTTCACCGGGAGCGCCGCTGGAACCCGCGAGAAGGACTCTGGATGGGTTGGGAGCGCAAACGCGGGAAGATCGACGAATTCAATCGCTTCCTTCGGGGTGCAACCGGCACCAGCTTCACGGACTTCGTCGGCGATCTGTCGGTGCTGCCGGCGATCTCGTATTGCATCACCCTCGACAGCGACACGCGCCTTCCGAGGGATGCCGCCAAGGCGCTCATCGGAATCGCGCTGCACCCGTTGAACTGGCCTCAGATCGACTCGGCGCGCCGCACGGTCACCGACGGTTACGGAATTCTTCAACCACGTGTCAGCGTGACGATGGCGAGCGCGGCAGGCTCGGTGTTCGCTCGCGTGTACGCCGGGCACACGGGCGTGGATCCCTACACGACGGCGGTGTCGGACACCTATCAGGATCTCTTCGGCGAGGGGATCTTCGCGGGCAAGGGGCTGTACCACGTGGACGCCTTCACGGCGGCGCTCGAAGGCCGCATCCCGGACAACACCCTGCTCTCGCACGACCTGTTCGAAAGTCTGCACGCGCGGGCCGCCCTCGTCACCGACGTTGAAGTCGTAGACGACTACCCGGCGAGCGTGCTGGCGCATGCCCGCCGGCAGCGGAGATGGGTGCGCGGCGACTGGCAGATTCTGTTATGGCTATTCCCCTGGGTGCCGACACGCCGCGGCCTCGAACGGAACCAGCTGTCGGTGATCAGCCGTTGGAAGATTCTCGACAACCTGCGTCGAAGCCTTGTGGCACCGTCGCTCGTGGCGTGGCTCACCTCGGGCTGGACCTGGCTGCCGGGTCCGCCAATCTATTGGACGGCGGCGGCCCTGGCCGTGCTCGCCAGTCCGCTCCTTCTGCTCCTCCCGCGTGTGCCGGCCTTGTTGTGGCGACGACCGCGGACGGTCTTCGCGCGACGGCTGTGGGACGACATGAAGACCACGATGGCGCAAGTGACCTTGTCCCTTGTGTTGCTGGTCTACCACGCGTGGGACATGGCGCATGCCATCGTGCTCACGCTGATCAGGCTGGCGTTCACGCAGCGACGCCTCCTGGAGTGGGAGACCGCAGCGAGCAGCGCCGCACGCGCGACCGGACTGAACGGTCGCGGTGGCCTTCGGGCGTTCGAAACCCAGATGGCTTCCAGCTCGTTGTTCGCGCTCGGCCGCTTGTTCGGGTTCCGGCACGAGGGCCCGGAGGTCCGACTCACGTCGTTCCCCTTCATCGCCGCATGGCTCCTTGCGCCAGTCATCGCTTATTGGCTGAGTCAGCCGGTTGCCGTCTCGAAGTGGCAGTTCACGGCCCATGACCGGCGGCGGCTGCGCGTCTGGTCGCGGCAAACGTGGCATTTCTTCGAGATGCACTGCGGGTCGGACGAACACTGGCTGCCAGTCGACAATGTCCAGGAGGACTACGGACCGCGTCTGGCGCATCGCACGTCGCCGACGAACATCGGGATGGCCTTGCTCGCGACGTTATCAGCTCACGACCTGGGGTATGTGACGACGCGCGAGCTGATTCGCCGCATCGGTGGGATGCTCGGGTCGATCGAGTCGCTGGAAGACTACCAGGGTCATCTTCTCAATTGGTACGACACCAGAACGCTGGCCCCACTCTACCCGCGGTACGTCTCGACGGTGGACAGCGGCAATCTGGCCGCGGCCTTGCTGACAATCGCGACGGGTCTCGAGCGTCTCCAACCCCAAGCCGACGCGCAACTCGCCGACGGATTGGCCGACACCGCGGACGTGCTCGAGTCCACCGCGCGTCGGGCGAGAAGGAGCGATCCCAAGGCGGCCGAATCGCTGAAGGTGTATGAATCGGTCGCCAGATCTGTTAGGCGAGCAGTCCACGCGCAGGCACCACCGACGCGAGATGACGACCGGCTGGCTCACTGGCAGGAAACGCTCGAGAGGGTTCTCGCGACGCTCTCGACGCCGGCTTCGCCGCTCCAAGAGCCTGAGGCGATCGAGTGGGCGCGCATGCTCGTTGAACGCATTCAGGCGTTCCGCGAGGCGAGTCTGGCCGAGCCTACCGCCAGCCTGGCGGCGCTTGCCGACCGGAGCCGCGTGCTTGCTGAGCGGATGCGCTTCGGATTTCTCTACGATGGCTCGCGTCAGTTGTTTTCGATAGGGTACCGCCTCGCGGACGCCGAAGGGCCGGGACGGCTCGATACGTCCTATTACGACCTCCTGGCGTCGGAGGCCAGGCTCGCCAGTTTCCTGGCGATCGCCAGGGGCGACGTGCCACAGAAACACTGGTTCCATTTGGGTCGCCTGGCGGTCAGCGTCGACGGCGTTCCCACGATGCTGTCGTGGGGCGCCACGATGTTCGAGTACCTGATGCCCGTGCTCCTGATGCGGGTCTTTCCCGATACCCTTCTCGACCAGACCTGCCGCCGTGTCGTTCGGCGACAGATCCAGTACGCCCGCCGCCGCGGCGTTCCCTGGGGCATGTCGGAATCGGCGTGGGGTGTGGTCGATCGCTACAACACCTACCAATACAAGGCGTTTGGCATACCCGGCCTGGGGTTGAAACGCGGACTGGGCGACGACCTGGTCATAGCGCCCTATGCCACTGCGCTGGCGCTCCCGTTCGAGCCGGCGCTCGCCCTCGAGAACCTCGAGCGGCTTGCGAAGCTCGGCGCTGCAGGCCGTTTCGGATTTTATGAGGCGATCGACTACACCTCCCGGCGGCGGTCCGACGAGGAGACCTCGTCGCACGCGGCTGGCCTGATCCTGCACACGGTCATGGCTCACCATCAGGGCATGTTTCTGGTCGCGGCCACCAACGCCCTGCTGGGCGACGTGATGGTCGACCGTTTCCATTCGGACTCTCGCGTGCAGGCGACGGAGTTGCTGTTGCAGGAGCGCGTGCCACGTCAGGCCGCCGCCGCCCCTCCCCGACCCGCCGAGGAGAGCCGGGCCGCCACCGTTCCGCAAATGCCGACGCTTCGCAGGTTCAGGACCCCGCACACCTACTATCCGCACGTGCAGGTCCTCTCCAATGGCTCGTACCTCACCGCCGTCACGAATGCGGGGAGCGGCTTGAGCCGATGGCGGGATCTTGCGGTCACCCGCTGGCGAGAGGACCGCACGTCGGATGCCGCCGGGCAGGCGCTGTATCTGCGCGACGTCCGATCGGGCGATGTCTGGTCCGCCACATATCAACCCATCTGCCGCGAGCCTGGCGAATACCTCGTGACGTTCTCCGCCCACAAGGTCGTGTTCCGACGGGTCGACTTCGGCATCGAAGCGCAGCTCGAGATCGCAGTGGCGCCCGAAGATGACGCCGAGGTGCGCCGCCTGTCGGTCACGAACCACAGCGACAGATCGCGGGAAATCGAGATCACCAGCTACGCCGAGGTGGTGCTCGGCGCTCAAGTCGATGATGTGGCCCATCCGTCCTTCGGCCGGCTGTTCGTCGAGACCGAGTACCTCGCCGACAGCTCGGCGCTGTTGTGCGGCCGGCGCCCCCGTGACGCCCACGAGCCGGGAGTCTGGCTTTTCCACGTGCTCAGCGTGGAGGGCCGCACTCAAGCGCTGACAGAGTGGGAAACCAGCCGCGCCCGGTTCATCGGGAGGGGACGATCACCGGCCGGGCCGCTGGCGCTCGATGGCCGTCCCCTCAGCGGTACCACTGGGGCTGTGCTCGATCCGGTGGTCAGCCTTCGTCAACGCGTCAGGCTGTCACCCGGCGGATTTGTTCGGATCTCGTTCGCGACCGGAGCCGCTCCCGACCGGGACGCCGCAACGCTGCTGGCGCAGAAGTATCACGACCGCGGCGCGTCCTCACGAGCGTTCGCGATGGCGTATACGCACAGCCAGATGTGGATTCGTCATCTCGGCATCACGAGCGACTTGGCGCGGCAGTGTGATCGGCTGGCGTCCCGGGTCTTCTTCCTCGACGAATCGCTGTGCGCCGACGCGGAGACGCTCGCACAAAACGCGCGGGGACAGTCCGGACTCTGGCCGTACGGAGTCTCGGGCGACCTTCCGATCGTGCTCGTTCGGGTCATGGAGGACAACGACCTGACGCTGGCAAGGCAAGTCCTTCAGGCGCAGGAATACTGGCGTCTCCAGGGTCTCAAGGCCGACATCGTGATCCTCAATGAGCACCCCGTCGGTTATCTCGACGAGATGCAGGAGCAGCTGGTCGCGCTCATCGAGCGGGGGCCCTGGGCAGTCTGGAAGGATAGACCAGGGGGCGTAAGCCTCCTTCGGAGCGACCGCCTGGAGGCCGCCGACCGTATCCTCCTGCAGGCCTCCGCCCGGGCCGTGCTGACGGGCGATCTTGGTGAGCTGGTTCACCAACTGAACCGACCGTCGCCACCGCCGACTGCGCCGCAGCCGGCGGTCGATCGTCGGAGGACGGTCCACGAGAAGCTCGACGTGCCGCCCCTCCTCATGGCGAACGGCACGGGAGGCTTCAGCGCGGACGGTCGTGAGTACATCGTGGTGTTGAACGATGAAGACGAGACACCGGCGCCGTGGGCGAATATCCTCGCGAACTCCCAATTTGGAACGCTCGTGACCGCGTCCGGCTCGGCCTTTACCTGGTCGGAGAATAGCCGCGAGAACCGGCTGACCCCATTCGCCGGCGATGCGGTGGCCGATCCGACCGCCGAGGCGATCTTTCTGCGCGACGAAGCGACCGGCGACATCTGGGGCGCGACCCCGGGGCCCCTGCCGCGTCAGAGAGGCGCCTCGTGGCTCGTGCGACACGGCGCAGGCTACGTGCGTTTCGAACGATCGGACTCCCAGCTCCATCAGACGCTCGACCTGTTCGTGTCCACGACCGACCCCGTAAAAGTGTCGGTTCTGACACTCACCAATACCTCGCAGACCTCCCGACACCTGAATGTGTTCGCCTACACCGAGTGGAGCCTTGGCCCGCCGCGCGAAGGCCATCGACGACACGTCGTGACGCGTCGCGACGAGCGTACGGGTGCCATTCTGGCGTCAAATCGCTTTCGCGACGACTGGAACGAACGGCAGGCCTTTCTGTGGAGCAGCGAGGCGCCGCGGTCCGTCACCGGCGATCGACTCGAGTTCCTCGGGCGGCACGGAGACCTCGGTCGTCCGCGGGCGCTGTCCCAGACGGCCCTGTCGAATCGACTCGGGGCCGCGCTCGATCCGTGCGCCGCGCTGCAGATCGACACCGTTCTCCTGCCCGGCGAGTCTCGGCGAATCTCATTTTTGCTGGGCGAAGGCCGCTCGATTGAACACGTTCATGAGCTGATTGCACGCCAGACCGGGTCGACGTCGCTCGGGCGTGCGCGCGAAGCGGTCACTGAATCGTGGGACCGCATGCTGGGTGCGATTCAGGTGCAGACACCGGATGATTCGTTCGATCTGATTCTCAATAGATGGCTTCTCTATCAGGACGTGAGCTCCAGGCTGTGGGCGCGAACGGGCTACTACCAGCCGGGTGGCGCATTCGGATTTCGAGACCAGCTTCAGGATGTGATGGCGTTGGTGTACAGCCGTCCCGACCTGTATCGGCGGCACCTGCTTGACTGTGCAAGTCGCCAGTTCGTCGAGGGCGACGTGCAGCACTGGTGGGATCCCGTCACGGGGAGAGGTATACGTTCCAGGTGTTCCGACGACATGCTCTGGCTGCCGTACGCCGTGGCTCATTACGTGCACGTGACCGGCGACGACAATGTTCTGGACGAGGTCGTGCCGTTCCTCGAAGCCCCACCCCTCGCCGCAGGCGAAACGGACTCGTACGGGTTGCCGGGACGAGCGGCACAGTCAGCGCCGTTGTTCGAGCACTGCGTTCGGGCGATCAATCGGGGCCTGACCGCGGGTGCGCACGGGTTGCCGTTGATTGGCAGCGGCGATTGGAACGACGGGTTCAATCGTGTGGGACCCGAGGGGCAGGGCGAGAGCGTCTGGCTGGGCTGGTTCCTCCATCACGTGCTGACCGACTTCGCACGGTTGGCATCCGAGAGACGGCGAGAACGTGCGATGGCAGACCGGTTTCGCGCAGAGGCCGAGCGCCTGGCGGCCGCGCTGGAGCTGTCATGGGATGGAGAGTGGTACCGGCGCGCCTATTTCGACAACGGACGTCCCCTCGGCTCCGTACAGAACGATGAGTGCCGAATCGATTCGATCGCCCAGTCATGGGCGGTCCTGTCGAAAGCCGCGCCAGTTCATCGCGCTGAACGGGCCATGGATGCTGCCAGGAGCCATCTCATCAGACGCGATGCCCAGGTCGTTCTGCTGCTCGATCCCCCCTTCGATCGTGGCGAGTTGAACCCCGGCTACATCAAAGGGTACATCCCGGGCATTCGTGAGAACGGCGGGCAGTACACGCATGCCGCGCTGTGGATGGTGATGGCCTTGACCGAGCTCGGCTACGGCGACGAGGCCGTTGAGATATTTCACATGCTGAACCCGATCAATCGGACTCGAAGTGCCACCGGCGTCCAGCGGTACGCTGTCGAGCCCTACGTCGTCGCCGCGGACGTCTATGCCCATCCCGCCCACTTGGGTCGAGGGGGGTGGACGTGGTACACCGGATCGGCCGGGTGGATGTATCGCGTCGGGGTCGAGAGCATCCTCGGTCTCCGTCGACATGGCAAGACCTTCGCGATCGCGCCGTGCATCCCCGCGGTCTGGCCGGGATTCCGTCTGCAATGGACATTTGGCACGAGCCGCTTCGACATTGCAGTGGAGAATCCGGGACATTGCTGCAGAGGAGTGTCACAGGTTGAGGTGGACGGCATGATGGTCGATCCCGAGATGATCCCGTTGGTAGACGATGGGAGGGTACGTCGGGTTACCGTGGTCATGGGGTCGTCCGTGTCGTCGGGACGCCAGGGTTCCGAGTTGCAAACTCAGACAGGCCGCTAAACGGCTGGGCCTCGCGACACTCTTACATGCGACTTACATGCGACCGACGGTTTTACAATCCGACCCGCGAGGCGCGGTCGTTCGACACGGCCGACTGAGGCAAGGAGCAGTCGGCTGGCGCGTCAGTTACAGAGCTCAGCCGCGATTTCCGCCGTCCCTACCCAGCTGAGCAGGCTTGGTTGATCGGAACACAAGCTCACCCATTTTCCGGCATTGCTCGTGCTTCAAAAAGGAACGTCGGAGGAAAGGAGCGAGTCAATGCTGTACTACGCTTTGATGTTTCTGGTTGTCGGACTCGTCGCCGGGGCGCTAGGTATTTCTGGTGTCGCGGCTGTTGCCTCGCAGATCGCGTGGATCCTTTTCCTGATTGGCGTGGTGCTGCTCGTCGTGCATCTCATTGCAGGGCGGCCCCGGTCGATTGTCTAGCGGTCGGTCGCATTAGCTGTATACCGCCAGGTGGTCAAGACCCACCTGGCGGCGGTCCACCCATCAGCAACCATCCGATAGACCGCCGTCATGGCGCCGGTGCTGTGACGTCCCCCCTACGCAGTAACCGTCAACAGGCTTGGCAGAAGATCGCTGTCGCAAACAACTCAACCCGGAGTTGTGTGGTGCCGCGCACTTGGCCTGACGCTTGCACCGCGAGTGCGGCGGTAATCGGAATGAGTGACTTCGCGTGACCTCTCGTCATCAAAGGGCATCGTGGCAAGTTGAGCAAGGTGAGACTCGCCGCGAGCACACCTTCGGGGTGCCACCAAGAATCGCCCGTAGCTTGTGCCGCCTCCGACACCCGTGGCGCGCGGCTGGAATCGCGCTCGCGGTGTTCATCGGGGGACTGGTCATCGCCTTGGCTTCGGTCGTCCCGTTTTCATCGGAGACTGCTCGCCGACAGCTCATAGACCTACTGGCGGACCGCCTGGATGCCGAGGTTGGGCTTGCGGATCTTCGGCTCCGGTTGCTTCCGCGGTTTCAAGTGGAGGGCCGTGGACTCTCGATCCGCCATAAAGGTCGGCGTGATGTGCCGCCGATGATATCCATTGAGCGTTTCTCTGCGGAAGGAAACATACGGGGCCTGCTCCGACGCCATATCGCCAGAGTCGTACTCGAGAGGCTGGACATCGAGATCCCGCCGGATCGCAACCGCGTTAGCGGGCCTGCAAACAGTCCCAACCCACCATCAGGAAGCGCCTACTCTCACACGATCGCTCGTACCTTCGTCGTCGATGAGCTGGTCTCAACCGATGGCCAAGTGGTCATCATTCCCGACGATTCGGACAAGCAACCAAAAGTGTGGCCTATCCATCGTCTGCATATGAGTTCGGTGTCAGTCGACGGGCAGATGCCCTTTGTTGCCACGCTCGAGAACGCCGTGCCCCCAGGCCACATCGAGACGTCCGGCTTGCTTGGGCCGTGGCGTAGCGAAGAACCTGGCAGGACTCCGGTCGACGGTAAATTTGCGTTCGGTCGCGCGGACCTGGGCGTGTTCAAAGGTATTTCAGGTGTCTTGTCGGCACGGGGCACCTTTGGGGGCACGCTGCACCGCCTCGACATCCATGGCGACACTGAAACGCCCGATTTTACGGTCGCGGCTGGCGGTCATCCGATGCCGCTCCACGCTACCTATCACGCCATCGTCGATGGCACGAACGGCAACACCATATTGGACGAGGTTCACGCGTCATTTCTTCAAACGTCGCTCGTGGCGAAGGGCAGCGTAGCGGGCACCGCAGGAATCGCTGGCCGAACCGTGACGCTGGATGTCGTGATGAATCGGGGCCGCCTCGAAGATGTCCTTCGGATGGTGGTCAAGGCCGGCCAGCCGCCGATGACTGGGGCGCTGAAGATCCGAACGACGTTCGTGCTGCCACCTGGCGATCGCGATGTAGCTCAGAAGCTTCAACTTGCGGGCACGTTTGCAATCTCGGGCACGCGCTTCACGAGTCCCGACCTGCAGGCCAAGGTCAATGAACTGAGTCACAGGACGCGAGGACAGAGGCCGAACGACAAAGCCGTGCCGGTCTCTTCAGGATTTACAGGCACGTTCAGCCTCAAGAACAGCCAGCTCACTATTCCGGAGGGCACCTACGACGTGCCAGGCTCAACAATTCGCCTGTCGGGTAACTATGGGCTCCTTTCCGAAGAGGTCGACTTTGCGGGCACGGCGTACACTGACGCGAAGATTTCCGAGATGGCGACAGGCTTCAAGCGTCTGCTCCTGAAACCCGTCGATTTCATCTTGAGGAAGAGTGGAGGGGGGAGCGCTATCCCCATCAGGATCACTGGGACGCGAACCGAGCCCAGGCTCGGTCTCGACAAGAGTCGGGTCTTCAAACGATAGCTAATCCGTTTGCGCCGCGCGCGCAAGTCGACTGCGCGGTTCTTGCTGCTTCAAGTCGCCAATTAACCGGTCAGGATGGCAATCGACCGCTTCGTTGCCGGGCGGGATGTGGGCGCAACGTTGCCTGAGGCGTCTCGGTCTGCCAGCCACATGTTTCAAACTCGGTCTGCAGACCTGCGGCGTGCCTGATCGCCAGGGTGGGGTTCGAGTGTCGAAAGCTATAAAGGAACTCACCGTTGCGACTGAACCTGACTTCGCACCCGCCGTCAGACCACGGTCTGAGCTCAGCGCTGAGGTACTCATTGTCCTTCTGGAGCGTCCAGAGAGGTACAACTTGCTGAGGCGCTGGGATCCCGAAATCGGAGGGACGAAACCGTAGGTTCATCGACGCCGTCCTGTTGTAGCTTCGTGTTGTGCTGCTGACTGCTGCAATGGCTGTGCCGCAGAGGAGCCCGCTATGGTCGCGCGTTTCGACGAAGTTCGGCTGAACCGCGCATGCCGGCACTCGGTTTTGCCTGTAAGAATTACCAGAGTTCAAAGCCGTTCGCGGCGTGCGGTCACCGACGGCTGGGCTGGGAGGATTTTACCAGCTGGTCGGAGCCACGTCCTCAAACGGGACGGACGACTGCCTGGCGTTCGCTACTTCAATGCGAGTCGATGTAGCCACTCACCGCGCCGACGCTGCCGGCGACGCGCAGGCGATTCCGAGATCGCGTGAGGAGAATCGGTGTGGACGCTCGTGGAAACCGTTTCCAAGCAGCTGGGGACGGTCCTCTTTCCGTCCATGGGACACCACCCAGCTGTCTATCGCATACTCATTCAACGATTCGACGCGCATCTCGAGCAGCTTTGACTGTACAAACGCGGCCGCTAGATTGGGTACGAGATGATAGCGGTCCGCGCGCCCTTCCAGCTTGAGCCGATTTCCGCGATGCAGATCAGGCGAGTCCGGTATCGAGAGCAGGTCGATAATCGCTTGCCTTCGTTCCAGCTCTGAACACATGCGCCACCTCCCTGGGCCAGAATAAGCAAGTCAATTGCCAGAGCCCATTCGGTTTCCTGAAACGGACTCGTTCGCCCGTCTCATTGGCGGTCAGACAGAGTCACTGCAATATTTTCAACGGCGCTCGTGAAGCATCGGGCAGATCTGCGACCTGTCATTTTCCTACGAAGCGGCCATACAATCCTGTCGCGCCACTTCTGTGCCGAGGCGCCACTTCCTCTCCTGGCGGCATTGGGATCCAGTTGTCCTTACCGAAACCCGTACCGCCGTGCCAACTGCTCGTTCGCGGCAGCCTGTCGATAGTGATTGACTGACGCAGTGCAGGCCAACAAGGACGCGAACAACTCAATGGCGTGTCATGGGGAAAGTCACTGACGGTGATGACATCTCCCACGAACGACGACTGATCGCGATCTTGATCGCGCTCTTGTGCGGCCGAGCAGATCGGAAGGCACGTGATGCACGACGGTGTCGGCAAAACCTTTCTCGCGCATGCGCTCGGCCACATCGTCTGTCGGCGGCAGCGCGCCGGCTCGATCATCGTGACCTCCAACCGCGGACCGACGAGTGGCTCGTGATCTGGACCATGCTGCTAGCCTTGCGAAGTCATCCACCGAAGAGCTTCGCCATACCGTCCTCCGGAGGTGCAAAAGTTACAAACGTTGGGAACGCTCTTGGCCAACGCGTCCAAAGCCGATTGGAACAAGCCAGCTCAAGAGGGAGTTGAAATCGAGCTCTTCAACAGCGGTCCGACTACCGAACAGGTGGAACCGGCGAGAAAGATGCAGGACAGAGTCGCCGGAGGTGGATCAATGTCAAGCCGAGCTACCTTTTGGTCCAGTATTGTGGGGGTCGGACTGGCAACAACAATGACCGCGGCGCCTCTTGCCGCTGAGACCCTCGACAGGCTGACCTATCTGACGTTTAGCGGTAGCGTGCAGGTACCCGGCACGAGGCTCGATGCGGGTACCTACAGGTTCAGGCTCGCGAATCCAGAAACAGGCCGAAACGTCATTCAGGTCCTCAGCTATGACGGCTCGACTGTGTATGCCATGTTCCATACGACACCCGATAGTCGAACGACCGTGACGGAAGAGTCGACGGTCACGTTCCGGGAAACACCGGCAGGCGTTCCGCCAGCGGTCAAGTCGCTGTTCTATGGTGGCGAGCGTCGTGGATACCAGTTCACGTACCCGAAGGGAGGGCCGATCGTCACTGCCGAATCCTTGCCTCAGCCGGCGATCACCTATTCGCCCATCACCGCGCCTCCAGAGGAGGTGACTGTCGCCAGAGCTGAGCCTCCACCGGCACCGATACTGGAGGAGGCGCCCGCGAGTGCGTCGGTCGAGTCTGCGGCCGAACCACAGCCGGCGGCAGTGGAACTCCCGCACACGGCGAGTCCAGTTCCGCTTGTGGCCCTTGGCGGCCTCGCCTCGCTCATTCTCGGTCTCGGCGCAAATCTGATGCGGCGGCTCCTCAGTTAACACGCGACGCGCGGTCTGGCGGATTCTGCCGCCGGACCGCTTCCCTTCGAGGTCGACGATGCGCCTAATGGCTCACGCGGGGTTGGTTCTTGGGCTATGGGTCGCGCTGGCATCAGCTGCGCCGCAGAGGGAGTCTGAGAGCCCTCCGACGATCTCGGTCGAAACCAACCTCGTAATCCTGCCTGTCACGGTTGTTGACAGGCATGGGGCGGCAGTGGCTGGGCTGACGCCGCAGCACTTCAAGGTCTATGACAAGGGCCAGTTACAGGACATCGAGTTTTTCACGAACGAAGATGTCCCGGCGACGATCGGACTGGTGATCGACAGTAGCAGCAGCATGCGAAATCATCGCGATCAGGTGACGGCGGCCGGGACGGCGTTTGCCGCTGTCAGTCATCCGCTCGACGAGCTCTTCACCATGAACTTCAACGAGTTCGTCTGGCCGGGTCTTCCGCCGCCATTCGCCTTTGCGCAGGACGTCGACCAATTGCGCGGAGCGCTCGCTCAAGCGCCGGCGCGAGGCATGACCGCCCTGTACGACGCGATCGATCTCTCACTCAAGCACCTTCGACTCGGTACGCGGGGCCGAAAGATACTGATCGTCGTCAGCGACGGCGGCGACAATGCCAGCTCCCACCCGCTCGATGCCGTGCTGGAACACGCGAGACGGACGAACACGGTCATCTACGCCGTGATGCTCGTCGATCCGGACGATCGCGACGCCAATCCCGGGGTCCTGAAGGCGCTCGCCAGAGAGACGGGCGGCACCGCCTTCGGGCCCCGTGGTGCTGATGACATGACGAGGATCTTCAGGCAGATTGCGCTCGAGATCCGCGCTGGATACACCATCGGCTTCTCGCCGCGAAATGCTTCTCAGGACGGGTTCCGGCCCATACGGGTCGTGGTTGAGGACGAACATCGGCAGCTCACTGCCCGAACGCGGCGAGGGTACTATGCGGGCCACGTGGCACGCCCGGTCAAGTAGGCGCAGCAGCGTTCGTCTCCTGCGATGGGTTGCACGTCTGTTCGTGACCGGCGGCCTAGCAGCGTTGCTCTGGTGCGTATTCGTGTTGACCGATGTCGACAATGCTCAGCAGTCGGCACGGGAAACGCTCGGAACGACCTCCCGTAGCACGGAGTCTCCATCGACGTCTACGCCACCGTCTGGTTCGTCAAAGGCACAATCGAGGAGGCTGGCGCCGGGCACGCCGCTGGCGGAACTGTCCATCCCGCGTCTCGGCGTGTCGGCGGTTGTGTTGCACGGCTCCGATGCCCACACGCTCCAGTTGGGCCTTGGCCATATCGAGAACACGGCTGTGCCGGGCGAGTCCGGGAACGTCGCCATCGCCGGCCATCGGGACTCGTTCTTCCGGCCCTTGCGGAACGTCCAGGTGGGCGATGACATCCTGCTCGAGACGCCGGACGAAAGGATTCGTTACCGTGTCTCGTCATTCCGTGTCGTGAACTCCTATGAGGTCAGCGTTATCGGTCCCACCAGGGATGCCACCCTGACGCTCGTCACGTGTTATCCGTTCTGGTTTATCGGCTCGGCGCCGGATCGGTTCGTCGTCCGTGCCATACGTGTCGGGAATCCGGAAGCTGTCGCGTCTCTGTCGGCTGTATCGGCCGCGTCCCAGTCAAGCCGGTCGAATCCTGAGCCAGTCGTCCGGGCGCCGATTGGGAGCGTGTCGGAATCGAGTGCCTTCGCCGCGCAAGCGGCGAATGATGACGATAGCCGCGTCCGAGAGGCAGTCGACCACTTCCGCCTCACATACAACGGACGGCTGACCCGCCATGACGACGGCGGCCCAGATGGGCAAATGACGTTTCGTTTCTGCGATGTCGCTGTTACGGGAAAGGTGGCGACAGCAACCTGTCATGCCGAGTCTCGGTCGCCCGACGTTCCCATGGGTCCAGTCTGGACTGTCAAATATCGCCCGTAGGGGGCCACTCGTTTTCGCCTGATCGGGGGCCATGTCAGCCACGTCGCTCCTACCGTTCTCCGGTGTTTTCTCGTAATCAACCCCAACGATGAGGGCCTGTGGAGCCTGTGGGCGCGCGTGCTGTGCGCGTCCAAGGACCGGTGGGAAACTCGTTCTGTGAGGTTTTCCACGGGTCCGGGTGTGCCGAGCATGTTTGACAGCTTGGAGGTGAAAGTCCTCTACCCAGGTCTGGTGGGACAAAGGGTTAGCGAGGCGCAAGGGCGGTTGCCGCGAGGAGCCGTCTGAAAGAAGCGCGGAAGCAAAGCCGCGACCTGACGGACAGAAACCGAATAGAGGCAATCCTGGTCGGACGAGCGGGCACGGTTCCGCGAAGTCCTTTCCACTAAGGTCAGGGCTGTAGATTCGGCAGGTGTGCGGGGAAGGCGGTCAAGCTTACCTCGGGAGGTCTGCGTCGCGTCCTTACGGACTGAGGGACTCGCAAGGGTTCCTGACCGCGATGCAGAAGTCAGCAGAAGGCATAGTAGGTGTGGACACGAGCCGGAGACGCCGGAAGCCTCACCCACCGAAGGCCCGAACGGTCCCCGCGAGGGGATAAACGGAGTGGCGACTAGGACGTACGACTCATGAGCGGACAGCGGCTGACCGAACAGCTCCAGCTGGTTTTCACCGCGGCGGAAGAGGCAACATCCTCGACCGTCGC
>Ga0066710_100000738_pt1 | contig 21398 bp, 15 predicted proteins | sample GraSoiAngelo_159_FD_79666 | JGI IMG/M metagenome (GOLD analysis project Ga0066710, IMG submission 79666) | Grasslands soil microbial communities from the Angelo Coastal Reserve, California, USA - 14_1009_16_40cm | ecosystem: Environmental > Terrestrial > Soil > Grasslands | place: USA...
GCCGTACTTCGGCGCGATCGTCGGCCGGTACGCCAATCGCATCCGGAATGCGCAGTTCACCCTCGACGGCACGACGTACCACCTCGCCAAGAACATCGGAGAGAACACGCTGCATGGGGGCGTGCGCGGATTCGACAAGGTCCTGTGGACCGCTGAGCCGTTCCAGACCGACAGCGGCGCCGGTGTCACGCTGCAGTACACGAGCAGGGACGGTGAAGAGGGTTACCCCGGTACGCTCGTGACGCGGGTGACCTACACCCTCACGCCGCGCGATGAGCTCGTCGTGGACTATGAGGCCACGACCGACAAGGCCACGCCGCTGAATCTCTCGCAGCACACATACTGGAACCTGCACGGCACGACAGGCGGCACCATCCTCGATCACGTACTGACGCTCAACGCGTCGGCATTCACGCCAGTTGACTCGGCCGTGATTCCCACGGGCGAGATCGCGCCCCTGGCGGGAACGCCGCTGGACTTTCGGATTGCGACGCGGATCGGCGACCGGATCGGCCAGGACAACACACAGCTGCGGTTTGGTCGGGGATACGACCACAACTGGGTCCTCGACCGACCAGGCGGATCCGGTCTAGTGCACGCCGCGCGTGTGCTGGACCCAACGAGCGGGCGAACACTCGATGTCAGCACGACCGAGCCGGGTGTGCAGTTCTACGCAGGCAACTTCCTCGACGGCACTATTAAAGGAAAGGGCGGACGCGTGTACGCGCACCGCTCGGGACTCTGCCTTGAGACGCAGCATTTTCCCGACTCGCCCAATCACGCGAACTTCCCTTCGACGATCCTGCGGCCGGGCGCGACGTATCGCTCGCGCACGGTGTTCACGTTCGGCGTAACTCGATGAGAGAGCCTCCGAGGACCAAGATGACCCCGGCTGATCCGTCGAACCCCCTCTCGCGCCGCGAGTTCGCGGAGCTCGCCTCCCTCGCGGTGGTCGGCACCGTGCTACCCGCTACGCGTGCCGGGGAAGACGCGGCCCCGGTGATTCCTCAGCAGGCGTTCGCGCTCGAGGAAACCACGATCGCCCAGCTCCAGGACGGCATGAAAGCCGGACGCCTCCCGGCACGCGGCGTCGCCCAGGCCTACCTGGACCGCATCGCGGCGCTCGATCGCCAGGGACCCACGCTGCGCGCGGTGCTCGAGACGAATCCGGACGCGCTCGCGACCGCGGACGCGCTGGACGGCGAGCGGCGCCGCGGCAAGGTGCGCGGTCCCCTCCACGGCGTCCCCGTCATCATCAAGGACAACATCGACACGCACGACAAGATGCAGACGACCGCGGGCTCCCTCGCCATCGAGGGCAACGTCGCGGCGCGCGATGCGTCCATCGTTGAAAGATTGCGCGCCGCGGGCGCCGTGATCATCGCGAAGGCGAACCTCTCGGAGTGGGCCAACTTTCGGTCCAGCCGCTCGTCGAGCGGGTGGAGTGGGCGCGGCCGCCAATGTCGCAACCCCTACGTGCTGGATCGCACGCCATCGGGCTCGAGCGCCGGCTCGGCAGTGTCGGTGAGCGCCAATCTCTGCGCGGTCGCCGTGGGCACCGAAACGGACGGGTCGATCATCAGCCCGGCGAATACCTGCGGCATCGTCGGCATGAAACCGACCGTCGGCCTGGTGAGCCGCGCGGGGATCATCCCGATCGCCCACAGCCAGGACACCGCGGGACCGATGGCGCGCACCGTGGCCGACGCCGCTGCGCTGCTCACCGCGCTCGCCGGCGTGGACCCGCGCGATCCTGCGACGGCGGACGCGCAAGGCCATGTCGCGAAGGACTACACTGCGTTTCTCGACGCGAGCGGATTGAAGGGCGCACGCATCGGTGTCCAGGCACGCACCGGCAACAATCCGATCGTGGACACGGTGCTGGAGCAGGCGATCGCGGTGCTCAAGGCCCAGGGCGCCGAGGTCGTGGACCCCGCCCCCATCGAAACGGCCGGCCAGCTAGGCATGAACGAGCGCGACGTGCTCCAGTACGAATTCAAGGCGGATCTCAACGCCTATCTCGCCACGATGCCCGCAAGCGTAAAGCCTCGCACCCTTGCGGACCTGATCGCGTTCAACGCGGCGAATCAGGAGCGCGAGATGCCCTACTTCGGGCAGGAGACGTTCATCGCCTCGCAGGCCCGGGGGCCTCTCACCGACCAGGCCTACCTCGACGCGCGGGCCAAGTGCATCGAGCTGACACGCACCAAGGGCATCGACGCGACGATGGACAAGTACAAGCTCGACGCGATGCTCGGGCCCTCGGGCGGCATCGCGTCACTCGTCGACCTCGCGGGCGGCGGAGGCGGCGGGGGCGGCGCAGGCAGCTCGCAGTTCCCCGCGGTCTCCGGATACCCGCACATCACGGTGCCGGCGGGTTTCCACTTCGGCCTGCCGCTCGGCGTCTCGTTCTACGGGCGCGCCTGGAGCGAGCCGGTGTTGCTGCGGGTGGCGTACGCGTTCGAGCAGGCGACCAAGGCGCGCCGGGCGCCCGCGTTCACGCCGACGCTGGCCCTGAGCTAGCGCGCTCGCGCCACCTCGTACAGGTACTCGACGTACGAGCGGGTGCCGCCATCGATCCCCTGCACCTTGGGATTGGTGGACTCGATCACGTAATACTCATCCGGTGCGTGCGCGCCACTGCCGTGGCCGAGGCCGAAGTGCCCGGCCGCGAGCTTGAGGGGCTCGCCCGTGAAGACGTAGCCGGGCCAGGATCCCGCATTGCGCGGCAGCAGAATCGGCTCGACGCGCGAGCGGCGATACACCGTTTCCTCCACGCGAATCAACATCGCGTCGCGGGGCGTGCTCGTGGGATCGTAGCCACCCGTCATGTTGACCTCGATGTCGCCGAAGCCGCGTTTGGCGAGGTGCGCCTTGAGCGCCGCGAGGGCCTCGACCGCAGTCATATCGGGCACGAGCCGCAGATCGAGCTTCGCCACAGCGCGGTGCGGCAGAATCGTCTTGCCGCCAGGGCCCGTGTAGCCACCGACCAGCCCTTCGATGTTGACGGTCGGTCGCGACATCAACCGCTCGAGCGCTTCGACCCAGCTGACGTCACCAACCCAGTGTTGGACGCCGAGCAGCCGCTTGGCCGCGTTCTCGTCCATGCGCGCGGCGGCGGCGGCGATCATCGCCTTCTCGTCCGCCGAGAGCGGCCGCGCCTTGTCGGCGAAGTTGTCGATCGCGGGGTCGTTGCCGTCTGCGGAGACCAGCGTCGCGAGGGCCTGCACCAGATGCCACGCCGGACTGTCGACGCGCGCCTTGTTGCTCGAGTGAATGTCGGCGCGCGGTCCCCGCCCCCATTTCTCACCGCTCGAAACCAGCTCGACTTCGATCACGCCCTTGGCGCCGAGCGTCATCGTGACCTCACCATCGAGCCCTTGTGACGCCGAGGGCATGAAGATGCCGACCGATTTCTGCACGGCCGCCAGCACCTCGGGACGGCGCACGATCTGCGGGAAATGCGGTGAGCCGATCTCCTCTTCGCCCTCGGCGACGAGCACGAGATTGACGGGCACCTTGCGGCCCGCGCCGCGGATCGCGTGCAGCGCGGCGAGGAACGTGGCCTCCGGACCCTTCTGGTTCACCGCGCCGCGCCCCATGACGACCTTCCCCAGTCCCGGCTTGTCCACCAGCGCGGCGTCCCACGGCGGCGATGACCATTCCGCCGGGTCGACCTGTTTGACGTCGTACATGAAGTAGAGGCCCAGGGTCTTGGGCGCGCCCGCGTCGAGCGTCGCGAAGATGCCGGGCTGGCCGTCGCTGGGGATTCTCGTCACCTGCTGGAACCCCGCGTCGCGCAACATCCGCATCGTCAGCTCGCAGCCTTCGTTCATCCCGCGATTCTCGGCGGCGATCGACGGCTGGCGTATCCATTCCTGCAGCCGCTGCACCGATTCGTCGTGGCGGCGGTCGATCTGCGCATAGATGGGGGCGAGATCGGACTGTTGAGTTCGAATAAAGGGCGGCAACGTCACGGCCGCGGCGGCCGCGGTTGCGTTCTGAAGAAAAGCACGACGGTCGATGCTCATAGCTCCCCTCGGTTGGTCTTGCGCCAGCAATTCTGGCTGCTAGTGTTCGAGGTGCGCTAGGGGCGCATCCAGTCCGCGGAAAGGGCCGTGCCCACCCACGAGCAGGTACAATCGATCGACGAACTTCTTTCAGCCCGAAGCAGGCGGACAACGGGCGCGCACTGAAAGGAGCTTCGTGTGTTCCCCAATCCGCAGGACGCACTGCCGCTGCCGCCCCGTCCCAACCTCGAGCACTACCGCAAGCTCGCCAAGGATCTGGTCAAGGCGTGTCAGTCGGCCTCCATCGCGGCGTGGGCCGATCGCTGGATGGCATCGCTGCTCACAACCTGGGAGGGGAAGAGCGTCGATCGCGCCGCAACGGAGGTCGAGGAGTTCGCGGTCAAAACCCTGACACGCGCGGAGCGCCGCTGCGTGCTGGCCGATGCGCAATTTGTGCTGGCGCGCTCTCACGGTTTCTTGAGCTGGGCTGCCTTCGCCACGCACCTCGACGCGCTCGCCAACAGTGATACGGAGACCGCCGCATTCGAGGCAGGGGCCGAGGCTGTCGTGCGGGGCGACGAGGCAATGCTACAGCAGCTGCTGCGGGAGCATCCGGGGCTGATTCGGGCACGATCCACGCGCGAGCATCGCGGCACGCTGCTGCACTACGTCTCCGCGAACGGTGTGGAGAGTTACCGGCAGAAGTCGCCGGCGAACGCGGCCCGGATCACCGAGCTGCTGCTCACGGCAGGCGCGGATGTCGAAGCCGAAGCGGAAGTTTATGGAGGCGGCTGCACGGCGCTTGGTCTCGTCGCGACGAGCACTCCGCCGCGCGAAGCCGGCGTCCAGATCCCCGTCATCGACGTGCTGCTGGGTCATGGTGCGCAGATCGAGCACCCGAATCTCGCGGGCAACAACGTCGACGCGGTCTATGCGTGTCTCGCGAATGGGTGCCCGGAGGCCGCCCGGTACCTCGCCGAACGGGGTGCTCGTCTCGGCATGGTCGGGGCTGCCGGCATCGGACGACTCGACGTGGTGCGCCAGCTCGTCGAGGCAGCCGACGTCTCGCGACGTGAAATGGCGCTTCGGTATGCTGCCGGATATGGCCAGCTCGAAGTCACGCGGTACCTGCTCGATCGTGGCGTGGACGTGGACGCGCACTCCGGCGACGGCCAGACCGCGCTCTTTTATGCAGTGCTCGGCAATCACATCGCGGTCGTGCGGTTGCTGCTCGAACGCGGTGCGCGCCCCGGTATGCGCACCCAGCACGGTCACGTCGTCGAGACCGCCATCTGGAAGGCCGCGCATGGCGGGGGGAGCCAGCCGGATCTTTCCATCGAGGTCCTCGAGGCCCTGATCGCGGCGGGCGGGAAAGCGCCGGACCGTCATCCGCCAGTCAACGAGAAGGTTGACGCGTTCCTGACTCGCCACGGCAGTGTGGCCGATCCGAAGCGATACTGGAGTGGCGAAGAGCCGCGGTCCGCCTAGGCTAGCGCCTCTCGCGCATTTGGGACAAAATCCACGCCTCTCTCACTGGAGTTCAAGATGAAACCCCGAGCCTGTCTTCTGATGGTCGCGATGGCGGTTCTCCCTCAAGCGCTCGCCGCACAAGCAACAGCCGCTGCGGCCGCCCCTCCTTCGAAAAGCCCGGTCGCCGATGGGCTGCGTGGCATGCACCAGCGCTTCTCGCGCATTCTGATCGCCGCCGCTGAAGCAATGCCGGCGGACAAGTACAACTATCGCCCCACCGCGGCGCAGATGAGTTTCGCCCAAATCCAGGTTCACCTCGCGAACGAGGGAAACGACGTCCTTTGTGGCAACACCGCCGGCGTCCCGGTGCCGCAGCGCACGGCAGTCGACAGCACCGCGACCAAGGAGCAGCTCGTCGCGCGTCTCAGGGAGACATTCCAGTTCTGTGAGCAGGCCTTTGCAAAAATGGACGACTCGAAGCTCGCCGACCCGGTCTCGATGTTCGGCATGAACATGACGCGGGCGACGGCACTCCTCATCACGGTCGGCGATTGGGCCGATCACTATAGCCAGGAAGCGAATTACCTGCGGCTGAATGGCATCCTGCCGCCCACCGCACAGCGTCGCACCGGTATGTAGTCCGATCACGCATTCCCCCTCTCCACATCGTGGAGAGGGGGTTAGGGGGTGAGGTTGGAAGTCATCATTCAGCGAGACTACGCGCAGATGAGCAGAGTCGCGGCGCAGATCGTCGCGGAATTGCTCAACACCAAGCCGAGTGCCGTCCTCGGCATGGCGACGGGCTCCACCCCGCTGGGGCTGTATCAGGAGCTCGTGCGGCTGCACGAGAAGGAGCAGCTCGACTTCTCGCGCGTCACGACGTTCAATCTCGATGAGTATGTCGGCCTGCCCATGAATCACCCGCAGAGCTATCACCACTTCATGCACGAGCACTTTTTTCGACACGTCAACATCCCGCCGCACAACATCAACATCCCGTCCGGCACGACCAGCAACTATCCGGCCTTCTGCGAATGGTACGAGCAGCGGATCAGGGAATGCGGCGGGATCGATCTGCAGATCCTGGGCATCGGGACCGACGGCCACATCGCGTTCAACGAGCCGACGAGCTCGTTGAGCTCGCGCACGCGGCTCAAGACGCTGTCCAAACAGACCATCGACGACAACGCGCGGTTCTTCGATCGCCGGGAAGACGTGCCGGTATACGCCATCACGATGGGCGTCGGCACGATTCTCGACGCGCGCAACCTGCTCCTGGTAGCGAGCGGCACGACCAAGTCGAAAGCGGTTGCGCAAGCGGTCGAGGGCCCCGTGACCAGCCTCGTGACGGCGAGTGCGCTCCAGCTGCACCGGGATGCGATCGTGATCGTGGACGAGGAGGCCGCCGCGGGCCTCACGATGCGCGAGTACTACGAGTTCATCTACGCGGCCAAACCCGCGGCCCCGAGGGCCTAGAGAGTGCATGCCGTCATCGCATTCCTGCTGCTCGTGCAGGCGCCGGTCCTCCAGAAAGACGGGCTGCAGTTCCGGGACCTGAACCGCAACGGCGTCCTCGACCCCTACGAGGATTGGCGTCTTTCCCCCGAACAGCGTGCGCGGGATCTCGTGGCGTGCATGACGCTCGAGGAAAAATCCGGCACGATGATGCATGGCACCGCGCGCTCGCTGGGCGGCCCGATGGCCAGCGCGGGCATGGGCGGCCAGTACGACACCGCGGCCATTCGGGCGTTGATCGACAGCGTGAAGGTCACGAACCTGATCACGCGTCTGAACACCGATCCGCGGACGCTCGCAACCCAGAACAACTTTCTCCAGGCGATGGCCGAGCGCACGCGGCTCGGCATTCCGGTCACGATCAGCACCGATCCGCGCAACCATTTCCAGTACCTGCCCGGCGTCAGCACTCAGACCACGTTCTCGCAGTGGCCGGAAGCCCTCGGCTTCGCAGCCATCGACGACACCGCGCTGACTCGGGCGTTCGGCGACATCGCGCGGCAGGAGTATCGCGCGGTCGGGATCCACATGGCCCTCTCGCCCCAAGCCGACCTCGCGACGGAGCCGCGCTGGCCTCGTGTCGCCGGGACGTTCGGCGAGGACGCCGACCTGGCCGGCCGCCAGGTGCGCGCCTACGTCATCGGCTTTCAGCATGGTGCGAACGGTGTGGACTCGACCGGCGTCGTAACGGTGGTCAAGCACTGGGTCGGCTACGGCGCCGCCAAGGACGGCTGGGACAGTCACACCTACTACGGACGTTTCGCTACCTTCCCCGGCCATAATCTGGATTATCACATCCGTCCCTTCCTTGGGGCCTTTGCCGCCCATGCCGCCGGCGTCATGCCGACCTACTCGATCCTCGAAGGGGCCTCGTGGGACGGCCGCCCCATCGAGCCGGTCGGCGCCGGATTCAACCGTCAGCTCCTGACCGACATGCTGCGCGGGCGTTACGCCTTTCGGGGCGTCGTCGTCACCGACTGGGCGATCACGTGGGACTGCCCCGACCGATGCAAGAACGGCGCGCCGGCTGGTGAGCGCCCCTCGTTCGCCGATGTCGGGATGCCCTGGGGCGTCGAAGATCTGTCGATGCGCGCGCGGTTCGTGAAGGCGGTCCAGGCAGGCGTGGACGAGTTCGGTGGGACCGAACGCGCCGACATGCTCGTCGATGCCGTGCATGCCCGCGAGCTGTCCGAGGCGCAGCTCGACAGCTCGGTCGTTCGCATTCTCGCCCAGAAGTTCGCGCAGGGGCTGTTCGAGCATCCTTTCGTCAGCCCCGATGCCGCGGCGCGGCTGGTCGGGAATCCCACGTTCCTCGCTGCCGGGGTCGATGCGCAGCGCCGGGCGCTCGTGCTGCTCGAGAACAAGGGGAACCTCCTCCCATTACATTCCTCTCGTCCGCTCCGCGTCTATCTCCGCGGAGTCTCGGCCGACGCGGCGACGCGCGAGGGGTGGACGATCGTCACCGACCCTAAACAAGCCGACGTCGCCATCGTGCGGCTGAGCGCGCCGTTCGAGCGGCTCCATCCGCAATACGTCTTCGGCCAGTTCTTCCACGAGGGGAGTCTCGCGTTCAAGGACGGTGATCCCGATTACGAGGCGTTCAAGCAGGCGAGCGCGGCGGTGCCGACCATCGTAACCGTCTACCTCGAGCGCCCCGCGATCCTGACACCGCTCAAGGACAGGGCGAGCGCGCTGATCGCGAACTTCGGCGTGAGCGACGCCGCCCTGCTCGATGTCCTCACCGGGCGGGCGAAGCCGGAGGGCAAGCTCCCGTTCGAGCTGCCGTCGTCGATGGAGGCGGTGCAGGCGCAGCGCTCGGACGTGCCGCATGACAGCGCGCGGCCGCTCTACCCGTTTGGCTTCGGCAAGAGCTACTGACGTGATTCGCGTTCAGCACGTCGTCAAAACTTTTGGGAAAGTCACGGCAGTCAACGACGTCTCCTTCGACGTCCGCGCCGGCGAGATCTTCGCGTTCCTCGGTCCGAACGGCGCCGGCAAGACGACCACGATCAAGATGCTCACGACCCTGCTTCACCCTACGAGCGGGGCGTTGGAGCTCGACGGGCTGGATCCCACCAAGCATCAGACGGAAGTGCGGCGGCGCTTCGGCGTCGTGTTCCAAGATCCGAGTCTCGACAGCGACCTGACGGCGTGGGAGAACATGGACATCCACGGCGTCCTGTATCACGTGCCGCGCCAGATTCGGCGGGAGCGGTCCCAGGCCCTGCTCGCGATGTTCGAATTGTGGGATCGGCGCGGGGATCTCGTGAAGACGTTCTCGGGCGGAATGAAGCGGCGGCTCGAGATCGCGCGCGGGCTGCTGCACACCCCCAAGGTGCTGTTTCTCGACGAGCCGACGCTCGGCCTCGATCCGCAGAGCCGCAATCAGATGTGGACCCTCGTCCGCAACCTCAACAAGGTCGAGGGGGTCACGGTGTTTCTCACGACGCATTACATGGACGAAGCCGACCGCGTCGCGGACCGCATCGCCGTGATCGACCACGGCCGGATCGTGGCCACGGGCTCGTCTGCCGAGCTCAAGCAGCAGACGGGCACCGATTCGCTCGAAGGAGCCTTCCTCAAGCTCACTGGCACGACGATTCGCGACGAGAGTGCCACTGCCGCCGACCAGATGCGGCAGGTATCCCGAGTATGGAGGCGATAGTCGCATGAACGTCGTGTACGTCCTTTGGCTGCGGGAGGTCAAGAAGTACCTGCGCTCGCGCGTCCAGATCGTCGCGTCCCTTGGCTCGCCGCTCATGTACCTGGGTGTGCTCGGGTTCGGCCTGGGCCCTGTCTTTCAACGGGCCGGCGAGGGCAAGTATCTCCAGTTCATGGCGCCCGGCGTGATCGGCATGACGGTGCTGTTCACCGCCATGTTCTCGGGGATCGCGATGCTGTGGGATCGCCAGTTTGGATTCCTGAAGGAGACGCTCGTCGCCCCGGTGCCGCGCCTCTTGATCATGATCGGCCGAACGTTGGGTGGCGCAACAGTCGCGGTGCTGCAAGGCACGCTGATTTTCGTGGTGACGCTCATCGCGGGCTTCCGTCCCGCGAGCCTCCTTGCCGTGCCGCTCGCGTTTCTGGTGATCGCGCTGATCGCCGTGATCTTCTCGGCGCTGGCGACGGCGATCGGGTCGAGCATCAAGGAAATGCAGGGCTTTCAGATGGTGATGAACTTTCTCGTGATGCCGCTCTTCTTTCTGTCGGGCGCGATTTATCCTCTCGAGGGACTTCCCCGCGTCCTCGCGGCGTTCACGCGCGTCGATCCGCTCACGTACGGCGTCGACGGAGTACGCGGTCTACTGATCGGGAGAACGCACTTCGGCGTCGCGTTGGACGTTGCCGTGCTGCTGGGAGTTGGGGTCGTGTTCGTGGTCTTCGGTGCGTGGCGCTTTTCGAAAATCGAGGCATAGCATGATACTCTTGATGCTGTTTTTGGTGGTTCAGGTTCCGGGCAAGCACGCGGTCGTGTATACCACCGCCGAGAGCACGAGCTTCCGCCTGACGCCCACCGACACCCTGACGTTCAAGCCGTCGGAGCCGACATCGGAAGGCAAGGTGTACGTCTTCGTCGATCCGCGGAAAAGATTTCAGCCGCTGATCGGAATCGGTGGGGCGCTCACCGATGCTTCGGCCGAGACGTTCGCAAAACTGCCCGCGGCGGCCCAGGAAGAGGTGATGACGGCGTATTACAGCACCGATCCCGGGATCGGGTACACGCTGGGCCGGACCAACATCAACAGCTGCGACTTCTCGAGCGAGAGCTACACCTACGTCACTGAGGGCGATTCCGGCCTGACATCCTTCTCCATCGCACCCGATCTCCGCTACAAGATTCCCCTGATCAAGCGCGCGATGGCCACGAGCGGCAACCGGCTCAAGCTGTTCGCCAGTCCCTGGAGCCCGCCGGCGTTCATGAAGACGAACAACGACATGTTGCACGGCGGGCGTCTCCGCCCCGAGTTCGCGCACTCCTGGGCCCGGTATTACACGAAGTTCATCGAGCACTATCGGAAGGCCGGCGTGCCGGTGTGGGGCATCACGATTCAGAACGAGCCGATGGCGACGCAGACGTGGGAGTCCTGCATCTATCAGGCGTCGGACGAGCGGGATTTCCTGAAAAACCATCTCGGCCCTGCGATGTGGCGCGCCGGGCTGCGCGACGTGAACATCATGGTCTGGGATCACAACCGCGATCTCATCATCGAGCGCGCGCTGACGATCTTCGGCGATACCGCGGCCGCGAAGTATGCCTGGGGAATGGGATTCCATTGGTACGAAGACTGGTCGGGTGGCACGCAGATGTACGGCAACGTCGCGCTCGTCAGCCGGCTCTACCCCGACAAGCACCTCGTGTTTACCGAGGGCACGCCGGCGAACTTCGACTCCACGGCGTACGGCCGCTGGAGCCTCGGCGAGGCGTACGGGCGATCGATGATCAACGACTTCAATTCGGGCGCCGAGGGATGGACGGACTGGAATATTCTGCTCGATGAGCGGGGCGGCCCCAACCACGTCGGGAACTTCTGTTTTGCGCCGATCCATGCCGACACGCGCTCCGGCAAGCTCATCTACACGAATTCCTACTACTACATCGGCCACTTCTCGAAATTCATTCGTCCGGGCGCGCGGCGGATTGTCGCGACACCGAGCCGCAGCATGCTGCTCGTAACCGCGTTCGTGAACCCGGACCGCTCCGTGGTCGTCGTCGTGATGAACCCGACGTCCCAGCCGGGGCAATACAACCTCGTCCTCGGTTCAACCTCGGTCCCGATCAATGCGCGGCCACACTCCATTCAAACGGTGGTATTCTGATGCTCTTCATGACCACGCAGCACGTATGCCGAGCCGTTCTGTCCGCCGTTGTTCTCTTCGCCCCGGCGGTGTCAGCGCAGGAGCCGGCCGGCGGGACGCCGGTTCGCGACGCCCGCGTGGGGTTGCGCGCGGGCTGGTGGGATGCCGCGCAAGCCGCGTGGAACATGCGTCTCGTTTCCACGAGCCGCCCGCCCGCCGAGTTCATTCCAGCCCAGCCCGGCGATTTCGACTACATGAATTCGGACGTCGCGTTCAAGGGGAATTACCTGATCCAGGGCAATTTTCAGGGGTTCTCGGTATGGGACATCACCGATCCTTTCCACCCGCGCCTGGTCCACGCGGAACGCTGCCCCGAGCAGCAGAACGATGTGTCGGTGTACAAGAATCTGCTGTTCCTGTCGGGCGAGTCGCAGAATGGGCGCAACGATTGCGGCACGCAGGGTGTGCAGGAGCACGCCAGCCCGCAGCGCTTCCGTGGGGTGCGCGTCATCGACATCAGCGATCCCACCCATCCACGCATCCTGGCCAATGTGCAGACGTGTCGCGGATCGCATACGCACACACTCGTGACCGATGCCAAGGATACCAGCGTCGTCTACATCTATGTCTCAGGCCAGGCCGGGGTGCGTCCGGCCGAGGAGCTGGCGGGGTGCTCGTCGGCGCTGCCGGAGCAGGACACCGCCTCCGCGCGTTTTCGGATCGACATCATCCGCGTACCGCTCGCCCATCCGGAGCTGGCGAGCATCGTCAGCCGGCCGCGGATCTTCGACGCATTGGTCGATCCGCGCTCTCATGGTGCCTCGCCTGCTGACTCTGCAGAGGCCGCGCGGGAGGCGGATTCCGCGCGAGCAACTGGCGCGTTCGTCGTGAAGTTTCAGGGGCTCCCTGTGGTCGCGCCCCCATCGTTCATCACTGGCATGCTCGACAGCATCGTGCGTAGCCGCGGCGGCACCGGCGCGCCCACAGCCGCCGACAGCAATGCCTTACGCGGCGCGCTCCAGGGTATCGTCGACGCGATGTTCCAGGCCCCGATGGGTCCCGGTGGCGTGCGGCATGGTCCTGATCAATGCCACGACATCACGGTCTATCCGGCAATGGGGGTGGCGGGCGGCGCGTGTGCCGGCTACGGGCTGCTGCTCGACATCAGAGATCCCGCGCACCCCGTCCGCGTCGCGGCAGCGTCGGACTCGAACTTCGCCTACTGGCACTCCGCGACGTTCAACAACGATGCGACCAAGGTGATCTTCACCGACGAGTGGGGCGGCGGCGTCGCGCCGCGCTGCCGCGCGACCGACAAGCCGGAATGGGGCGCCGACGCGATCTTCACGATCGCGGACAAGCGCGCCCTGACCTTCCATGGTTATTACAAGGTGCCGGCGCAGCAGACGAGCACGGAAAACTGCGTCGCACACAACGGCAACCTGATTCCGGTCCCGGGCCGCGACATCATGATCCAGGGGTGGTATCAGGGCGGCGTGTCACTGTTCGACTTTACCGATCCCGCGCACCCGAACGAGATCGCCTACTTCGATCGCGGCCCGATGGACTCGACCAAGCTGGAGATGGCGGGTAGCTGGTCGGCGTACTGGTACAATGGCTACATCTATAGCACTGAGATCTCACGCGGGCTCGATGTCCTCGAGCTGCGGCCCAGCGCCCAGCTCACCCAGAACGAGATCGATGCCGCGAAGCTCGTAAAGCTGGCGTATCAGAACGTGCAGGACCAGCAGCGTGTGACCTGGCCTGCGAGCTTCGTGGTCGCGCGCGCGTATCTCGATCAGCTCGAGCGCTCACACGGCCTTGCTGCGGATCGCATCGGCGCGGCGCGATCGGCGCTGGCCAGCGCGGAACTCGGTCGCGCTGGACGTCGCGCCACATTGACCACACTCGCTACCCAGCTCGACCGCGATGCGAGGAGCGCGTCCGACGCAACGAAGGTCCGCACGCTGGCAGCAGTGGTACGGGGGATCCGATGAACGTTCGCCTGTCGCTGGTCCTGACGTCTCTGCTTGGAACTGCCGCGGCAGACCGAGTTTCAGTGGGACAGCGTGGCGCGTAGCTGAAACAACCTTTTTCAGGGTTCCGTCATCCAACGAGGAAACCACCTCGGACTCTTCATGTTGCTTGGATGGCCGTTCCTTGCCGCCGTCACGTTTGCCAGTCAGTCTCCTCAATCCCCTCCGCCACAGCGCCGGGCGGACCCGCCGCCGGCTGCGGTCAAGAGCATCGCCGCGACACGCGCGGCGCAGCCGCCCGTCATCGACGGGCGCGACGACGACGCCGTATGGCGTGACGCGCCGCCCATCACCGAATTCCAGGAGTGGCGACCCAGTGAGGGGGGGGCGCCGAAGCTCCCGACCGCAGCGAAGGTCGCCTACGATGCGGGCAACCTGTACGTCTTTGTCCGCTGCTTCGATCCGCACCCCGACAGCATCATCACGGTCCTCGCCCGCCGCGACTACTTCACCCCCAGCGACATGGTCTGGCTGTTCCTCGACTCCTATCACGACCGCCGCACCGGCTTCGAGTTCGGCGTCAACCCATCCGGCGTGAAGCTCGACGCGCAGATCTACAATGACGGCAACGAGGACTTCGCCTGGGATGCGGTGTGGGACGTCGCCACGCGCATCGACTCGCTCGGCTGGACGGCGGAGTTCCGGATCCCCCTGACGCAGCTGCCATACGGCCGGCAGCGGACCCACACATTCGGCTTTACGGTGGACCGCGACGTGTATCGCTATGCCCAGCGCGTGAGCTGGCCGCTCTTCCGGCAATCGCAGGCGGGATTTGTGTCGCAGTTCGGCGAAGTCACCGGGCTGGAGGGGCTCGAAGCCCCACGCCGGCTCGAGGCCGCGCCCTATCTCGTGACCAAGAACGTCTCGCAGATCAGCGCCAATACGCTCGGGCGCACGCAGGACGTGACGGTCGGCGGCGATCTCAAGTATCTGGTCGCCTCGAATCTCAAGCTCGACGCGACGATCAATCCGGATTTCGGCCAGGTCGAGGCCGACCCCGGAGTGCTCAACCTCTCAGCGTTCGAGACGTTCTTCCAGGAGAAGCGTCCCTTCTTCGTGCAGGGCGCGGGGACGTTCCAATTCAACGTGAACTGCACGGCCGTGAACGACTGCAACACCGGTGAAGGACTCGTGTACTCGCGGCGCATCGGACGGGCGCCCGAGTTGGCGCGCACGTATGCGGACACCACGTCCCCGGCGTTTACGACCATCCTTGGCGCCGCGAAGCTCACGGGCCGCTTCCCCGGCGGCCTCGCGATTGGCGCGATCGATGCGGTGACCCAGCACGTCACCGGTGTCGGTGGTGCGACGATCGAACCAACTACCAACTACGGTGTCCTGCGGCTGCGTCAGGATCTGCGCAAAGGCGAGTCGAGCATCGGGGCCATCATGACCACGGTGAATCGCAACAACGATTCCTGGAGCGCACCGTACCTGCACAGCAGCGCGTATGTGGGTGCGGTTGACTTCCGCCATCGCTTTCCGGGTGGGCGGTACGAGCTGTCCGGCTCAGCGGACTTCAGCCGGGTGGCGGGCAGCGCGCAGGCCATCGCCGGGACGCAGCGTGATGCCACACACTATTACCAGCGGCCCGACGCCATGCGATTCGACTCGACGCGCACATCATTGTCCGGAGACGTCGAGGCGCTTGGGTTCGGCAAGGTCGGCGGCAATCATCTGCTGTTTCAGACGAATTACGAGCGCCGCTCCCCGGGGTTCGATATCAACGATCTCGGCTACCTGCAGCGCGCCGATCAGGTGGCGTGGAGCACGTGGGCCGGGTACTTCGACCGCCACACCCGCAAGCTGTACCAGCGGTTCCAGTGGAATTTCAACTGGTGGCAGTACTGGACGACTGCGGGGCTGCCGGAGGAGCGCGCGTTCAACACCAACACGCACACCACGTTCCGGAACACGTGGTCGCTCCACTTCGGCGGGACCGTCGGACAGCTCGGGACGACCTACTGCTATTCGTGCGCGCGCGGCGGCCCGGCGGTGCGGCAGGACGCGTACCTCGCTCCCTGGCTGGGCATCAACGGCGACGACCGTAAAGCGATCGTGCCCTACTTCTGGTTCAACTGGTTCCGGGCCGATGGCGGCCGGTCGCGCAACTTCAGCTTCTCGCCGGAGATCGACTTCAAGATTGCGTCGCGGGTCACCGCGGCGGTGTCGCCGAGTTACTCGCGCCGCACTAACGACATTCAGTCGCTGGGCTCCACGACGGACACGAGCAACATCACGCACTACCTCTTCGGGCATCTCGAGCAAAAGCAGCTCGCGCTGACGATGCGTGTCACCTATCCATTCAGCGCGAACATGTCGCTCCAGGTGTACGGGCAACCATTCGTCTCGAAGGGGACGTTCAGCAACGTGCGTGAGCTGTCCGCGAACCCGCGTGCCGTCGACTATGACGGCCGCTATCAGGCGTACAGCGATACCGCGTACACGAACAACATCGGCGGATTCAACTTCAAGCAGTTCCGCTCGAACGTCGTGTTCCGCTGGGAGTACCGGCCGGGGTCCACGCTGTTCGTCGTGTGGAGTCAAGGTCGCCAGGGGTCCACGGGGCTCGAGGGGACCCGCAGCTTCAGTGGGGACTTGAACGATCTGTTCAATCTGCGACCGGACAACAGCTTCCTGGTGAAGCTATCGTACTGGATCAATCGCTAGTAACCAAGAACAAAGAAGCCCCGCACGATGTCGGCGCGGGGCTTCCTGTTGACCGGGAGGCGGTTAGTGCCCCGCCCCCGCGTCCCCTCCCTCGTCGTGATCGTCGTGACCGTCATGATCGTCGTCTTCGAACGCCCGCAGCGATGCGCGAATGGCGTGTTCGATCGCTTCCTGATTCGCCGAGTTGGTAGGATCGAGCACGGCGCCCGACGCGTCCTTGAACCAGCTGCTGACGTCCACGTCCACCGTGAGGTTCTTGGAATTGGCGTCAACCGTGACCGGGCTCGCAAAGTCCACGGAAAGCTCGGCCTCGACGTCGGAAGTGAACGTGAATGCATGATCGGTGCCGCCGGGATCGGTGAAGACCCCAACCACGTTCACGTGCTCGAGGTTCGCACGCACGCCAGTGTACGTGCCCGCGGGGACCAACGCGTCGAGGATCACCTTTGTGGTACCGTCGAGCGGCAGATCGACGGTCACGGGGTCAACCTGCACCTCGCAGTCGTGCTCGTCGTTGTTCTCTGTGTTGGGTTCGTTGGCTTCGGGCTGGTCGGGCGTCTCGTTCGCGTCGTCGGCTTCATCGGCATCGTCGTTGGCGTCGTTGGCGCACGCCGCATCGCTCGCCAGCTCGATATGCGACAGGACGACCTTGGCCGACGTGATGCGTACTGTGCCGCCGGTGCCGGTGACGATGACGTCCGCGAACGAACCAAATTGGGAGGCACGGGGGCCGATCGTGGCGGACAGGTTGACTCGTTGCATCGGGTGAGGCGCGGTCGAGTCGCACGCCGTGAGCAGCAGTGCCACGGGAGCGAAGTGCAGAACAAACCGTGTGGTGTGCATGAACCCTCCGGAGTGTCGTACAGAGATACTAAACCGACCACCGGTGAATCGCTCCTGTCACTCGCCATGAAGGACCCGTCGCGCGAGCGGGCGAACGGTGACCCGCGTCACGCGCGCAAAGGCCCACGCACAAGTCGTTGTGGGGCTTGCATCAACCCTGCCGTCTATTGTCGTCGGCGCCCCAGAAGTGAATGTTGCCTGCCGTGACTATCTGGGAAAAAACCACTCGATCGCTGCGCACGCTGCGCCTCGACACCATGCGGGGCAAGTTTGTCGCGTTCGCGGTTCTGGCGACGTTGTTCACGACGCTCGTCATGACCGTGATGTTGTACGGACGGAATCGCCGCTCGCTGAGCGATCGCATCGGGCAGGAGCTCCGCGGCGCGAGCTCGGACGCAGCGCGCGAAATGAGCGTCTGGCTCGATCAGCGGTTGTACGATCTGCGCCTGCGGGCGAGTCCTTACGTCGTCTCCGACAACCTGGCGCGAACCACCGGCCGCAATGCGGCGCAGGCGCTCACGCGCCTCCGCGACTACCTGAATACCATCCGCCAAAATCTTCCGGCGCACGACGGGCTCGCGATCGTCGGGCGGGACGGACAGGTCCTGACGAGCAGCGGCAGCCGGACGGGCTTCCGGCTGTCGGCCGACCAGATGAACACTCTGCGCACCCGCGACGCGCTCGCGGGCGAGCCGTTCTGGGACGCCGGGCTCGGCAAAGCCGCGATCGTCCTGGTCGTGCCGATCCGTCAGGATGATGGGATGTTCCTCGGCGCCTTGGGCGCGAAGATCAATCTCGATGGCGTCAGAGACATGCTCGCGGAACTGTCCGTCGACGGCGCGCGCAGTCTCTACCTGGTAACCGAGCCGGGACGCGTCGTGGTGAGCTCAGCCGGCAACTCGGCAGATCTGATGAAGACGACGATGCCGCCGGCGACGACGCGAGAGCTCGTCGAGCGCGAAGGCCAGCCCGTCGTGCAATCGCGCTCCGCGGGACGTGAGGTGGTCGCGGTCTTGCGGCGTATTCCGCAGCTACGCTGGGCGGCCGTGGCCGAAGCCCCGCGTGCCGAGGCGCTGCGCGAAGCGGGTGTGTTGCGGTCCCGCACCGTGCTGCTCCTGATCACCTTGATTCTCGGCGTCGGACTGTTGGCATTCATGGTGGGCGTGTTCGTCACGCGCCCGCTCGAGCGCCTCACCGAAGCGGCGGCCCGCGTGGCGGCGGGTGACTTGTCGGTCGAGCTCCCCGCAGCCGGCAGCGGGGAGGTCGGGTACCTAACGCGGGCGTTCAATACCATGGTGTCGCGCCTGCGAGAGAAGGAGAGTCAGGGTGAATTGGAGAAGCTCTCGCTCACCGATTCCCTGACCGGGCTCTACAATCGCCGACACCTGATGGGGACGCTCGCCAGCGAGGTGCAGCGGTCGCGACGCCTGCGGCGGGCGTTCTCGGTCTTGCTGGCGGATGTCGATCGGTTCAAACAGTACAACGACACCCACGGACATCTCGCCGGCGACGCGGCGCTCGTGAAGATCGCGGAAGTCTTCCGCAAGACGACGCGGCAGGTGGACTGCGTGGCGCGCTACGGCGGCGAGGAGTTCGTGGTCATGTTGCTCGAGGCGAACCTTGCGACGGCTACGCTGGTGGCGGAGCGCGTGCGCGCCCGCGTCGCCGAGCAGGATCTCGGCCAGGGATCGCTCACGCTGAGCATCGGCGTGGCCGAGTACCCCGATGGCGGCGACACCCCGGAGGAGCTGATCGCCACCGCCGACGCGGCGATGTATCGGGCGAAGAGTGGCGGTCGGAACCAGGTGGTCGTCGGCGGGACGGTCGAGGAGCGTCCGCGCGAGAGCGAGGAGCGTCCGCCGGAGAAAAAGAACCGGCGCAAGCGAGAGGCGTGAGTTAGGGCCAGGCTGAGCTACCTCGCGGAAGGCAGATGGCGTATATCCGAAGCGACCACCTCCGGAACGGGTTTCTTCCCCGCTAACCAGTCCCGCACTTCAGTTGGCCACACGCCCAGCTTCTCTGCGAGTCGCGCGTGTCCCCAAGAGATGCGCCGTAGTTCGCGCTTCAGTTGTGCAGGTGTCAATATCCCTCTGACGGTTGGGCGGCTGGTACCACGTGAGAAGGTAGTATAGCCTGCTGGGCCACTTGTTGCGGCAAGGGCACTCATGCGGCGTGCCCTCGGTGACCGCTACGCAATCGAGCGTGTGCTCGGCTACGGTGGGATGGCGATCGTCTACCTGGCCCAGGATCTCAAGCATCATCGCCAAGTCGCAATCAAGGTTCTGAAGCCCGACGTCGCGGCTGCCCTCGGTCCCGAGCGGTTTGTCCGCGAGATCGAGCTGGCCGGGGGGGCTTGCGCACCCCAACATCCTCGCGCTCCACGATTCGGGCGAGGCCGACTTCGCGACCGCTATCTTGTGACCAATGTCGAACCTTCTCCTCGTAGACGATGACGATTTCGTACGCAATGCCTTGAGCCGCGCGCTCAATCGCACCGGAGGATTCACCGTCATCCCCGCCGAACATGGGAAACGGGCGCTCGAGCTGCTCGCCACGGAGCACGTGGACGCGATCCTCACCGATCTCCAGATGCCCGTGATGGATGGTCTCACCCTGCTGGCCGAGCTTTTCGAAAAAGAAATCCGTTTGCCGGTCGCGGTCATGACCGGCCAACAGATCCACGCGGACCTGCGGCACCGGCTGCAGACCTACGGGATCGCGGCGGTCTTTTCGAAGCCCGTGGATGTTGTGTTGCTCGCGGACGAGCTGCAGCGGGTGCTCGATCCCAAGGCGGTCGGTCGCATTTCGGGAATCACGCTGTTCGGATTGCTGCAGCTGCTCGAAGTGGAACGCAAGAGCGGCCTCGTTCTGGTCGAGGCCTCGCAACGGGAGGGCCGCCTGTATTTCGATGAAGGGACCTTCGTGCACGCGCACACCCGCGTGCTCGATGGTCTGGAGGCGGCCTACGAAATCCTCGGCTGGCCCGACCCCTCGGTCGAGATCTTCTACAAGCGGCGGGCGCGGCAGCGCACGGTGCGCGAGCCGCTGCAGCATGTGTTGATGGAAGCGGCGCGGCTGCTGGATGAATCAGCCAAATCGGGAATCCAGGAGCACCACCCCGTCCCAGCGGCGCCGCGCGAGGACTTCGCCGCAGACAGCATCTTGGGCGACGTCCTCAAGATCGATGGTGCGATCGGCGCCGCGCTCGTGCAGGCGACGACTGGCGCGATCCTCGGCCAGGTCGCGGTGGGACGCGGGCTCGACATGACGCGTGCGGCAAAGATCGCCCAGGATCTGGTGCAGGCCGCGCTCCGCCTCCGCGACGGCATCGAGGACATCATGATCACGGTGGACACGCAGTATCACGTGATGCGCCTGCTCGGCCCCGGCGAGGACGTTTTCGTGCATCTCGTTCTCGACCGCGAACGCGCGAGCCTCGGCATGGCGCGACAGCAGCTCGCCAAGCTCGCGCGCAGTTCCGGTCATTGAGGGATCAGAAGATCCCGTTCGCGATGTTCCGGGACCGCAGAAACGTCCGGAACGCCGCCAAGTCCGCCCCCATCACCCGGTCGAGGCGCCCCCGTACGTCCCGGACCTGGCCCTGCAGCACCTGCTGCACGTCGCGCTGCGGACCCGTGGGCGCGAAGTCCGACCCCTGCACCGACCCCGAGAGATACATCAGCTGCTCGGCAAGCTTCATCGGCCATCGCAGTAGATCCTGCCCTCGACCCGTTACCCGGACTTGAAAGAGGTCCTGCTCTACGGCGAGAAGCCTCTGGTCGAATGAATCGGCGGCCGCACGCACGTCGGCGAGCCCCGAATCCCTGGCGAATGAGGCCTTGAGCGCCGCGAGCTGGCCGCGCACCAACTCCACCCGGTTGATCATCGCCACCGTGCTGTCGATGTCGGCCACGAGGTCGGCCAGCACCGCGCCCTGTGCCGCGAGGTCTTGCGCGGTCGCTCCGGTGTTCGAGTCCTGGCGCAACTCGAGCGGCTGATCGTACGTCTTCCCCCCCGCCAGGAGCCGAACGGTGTAGCGCCCGGGAGGCGCGAGCAA
>Ga0066710_100000739_pt1 | contig 21391 bp, 18 predicted proteins | sample GraSoiAngelo_159_FD_79666 | JGI IMG/M metagenome (GOLD analysis project Ga0066710, IMG submission 79666) | Grasslands soil microbial communities from the Angelo Coastal Reserve, California, USA - 14_1009_16_40cm | ecosystem: Environmental > Terrestrial > Soil > Grasslands | place: USA...
AACTGCAACGTCACTTGCTGGCTTGTCTTGTCGGCGCTGGTGATGGGGATGCCGGGCCTGGAATCGGAGAAGACGGGTTGATTGGAGAGGTTGTAGCGGTACTCGAGTCGGACGTCGACCCAGTCCAGGGGATGCCGCGTGCGTGCGTAGGTCACGCCGAGCGGCCGGAGATCAGGAATCAGGCGCGAGAGGTGAACGATCGGCGTGAGCGTGAACGACTGCAGCACCTGGGCCACGCCCGTCCGAGCCCCCTCGTAGTCGTTGAAGTACCCGTAGCGGAAGGAGGCGCCGAGCCAGTTCGAGAAATCGTAGTGGGCGAGCGCGTAGAGCGCGAGCCAGTTGACGTCACGATTGACGACCTCGGCGGCCGGGAAGGGCAGGCCGCGCCGGCGGAAGGACACGCCCGACTCGCCACCGTACAGGAACTCGCCGGCGAGCAGCAACCGCCGAGTCGGCGTCCACGTCACGTCGGCGTCGATGATCCAGCGGTCGTTCTTGTTGTTGTTGTCCTGCTCGGGGCCCCACCACCCGCCGACCCCGAAGTTGAGGAGCTGGTCGCCCTGGAGCGGCGTGAATCCCACCCGCCCCCCGAAGCTCTTGGCGCTGTTGTTGTCTTCGAAGCCGGTCTCGGTCGTCTCGTTTTCCCAGCGGTTGGCCACCCACGCCACGACGTCGAGCCACGGCGCGAACGCGTAGGCCAGCTGGAACCCGGTATAGCTCTCCGGCCGACCGAAGCGCTGGAGCTCGGACGTCGTCGCGGTGAGATTCAGCGCGGCGTCGTGACGCTCGTAGCCGTAGGGCGTGTCGAAGCGCCCGAAGGAGATCGCGAGGCCGTTGCCGATCGGCGCGACCCCGGTGATGTTCATGCGATGCAGGCTGACTTCGGTGGTGCCGGCCTCGGAGCCGAACTGCTCGATGCAGAGGCCGGCGCCGGGACAGCCGAAGTCCGGGTCGAAGCCGTGGCTGTGCCGCTGCACCGTGTTCTCGACCTCGAGGCTCGCCCCGGCGGACAGCCAGGGCGCGAACGTCTTGTAGGCTCCGAACGTGAACTTGTCGAATCGGAAATCGAAGTGCTTGGGCTCGGACGACACCGGCGTGCTGCCGGCGAACTCCGGAACCATCTGCAGGCGCGAGTTGTAGTTTGCCGAGCCGATGAAAAATCCGGAGAATCTGACGCCGCCCAGCTCCGGCTTCGTGAGGCCGAACATTTCGAAAGGATGCTCGCGGTCGAGCCGGATCTCCTGCTCGCCCGGCCGCGGAGTCATCGGTGGCGCCTGCGCGGCCACCGGAATCAGTGACGTCGCGGGTGGGGTAGCTGGCGCCGGCACGGGCTGAGCCTGCTCCAGCTTCTGGAGTCGGTCTTGAAGACGCTTCAGTTCCTGCTTGAGTTGCTCGACTTCGGGGACCGTCTGGGCGAAACCGCGCAGTGGTGCGAGCGCGATGAGCCCGACGGTCGCGATGCCAAGGGCGCGGACGTATCTCCGCATGGTCGCCTCCCATCGAATCGGACGTAGGGTCGTGCCGTCACGCCTCGCCGGCGGGACGCTCCGGATGAACAGCGAGCGCCCCGCTCGTGAGAGCGGGCGACGGCTTGAACAGCGTTGAGTGTCTAGGCGGGAAGGGGTGGAGCGCGAGCGTCGATCGAAGCGGAACGGGGCTCTATCGGATCCGGTTCCGCGACCCTGGCGACCGCGGTCGGCGTGATGGGGGCGACCGTCAGCGCGACGACGGGCACCGGCGCAGCGTGCTGGCGGTCGCCGGCGGCCGCGAACTGACAATCGACCTGAGCGTCGTCGTGCTCGAACAGGTGATGGACGAGGTGGGGAGATAGCTCCACCACGTACAGGGCGAAGACGCCAAGCACGATCAGACGGCCAGCCGTCCACACGCTCGATGACGCCATAGCGTGGCTGGAGCATAGCACACGCCCTCGAGCGCTCAGCGCGGGGCGACGCGGGCGCGACCGTGAATTCGGGGCCGGACGCCGCGTTGAGGCTCGTCAGCGATCACGACACTCACGGGCCGACGACGCGGCCATCAACTGATCACGATGAAGGGTTCAGCTAGGGACCGGCGTCTGCGGGAGATCGTGAGGCGAAGGAGCTTCGAGGTCGGTGGCGGGGGCCTCGAACGGAGGCCCCCGCCCGTGAATCAGGGGACGCTGGAGCGCTACGGAGCCGAGACGGTGGCGCCGTCGCCGGCTGCCGAGATCGTGAACGTCCCGTTGACGTTAGTGCCGTAGGTGTACGCGCTGCCCCACACCGTGCTGGGCGGCGTCGGGATCGCGGCCATGAACGGACCGGCCGTGATGTTCTGCGGGCTCGTGGCGATGGCCGTGAGCAGCCCGAGCGCGCTTGGCAGAGTCCCCATATGAGCGGCCCAGATGCTGACGGCCGACGCCATTCCCCGGATATCAGCCTGGGCTTTCGCGATCCGCGCCCGCGCCTGCATGTTGGCGTAGAGCGGAACGGCGATGGCCGCCAGGATGCCGATGATCGCGACGACGATCATCAGCTCGATCAGCGTGAAGCCGCGCTGGTTGCCGAGACCGCGCCTCGTGTACCAAAACTTCGTCATCTTCCGTCCCCCTTGTGTACTAACCAACTCAATCAAGCGCTCCATCGGGGTGCACGGGGGGTGCCAAGCCCGGCGCCAGAGAGGCCAATAACAATTCCGGAGACTTGGAGGACCTCCCGAATCCTTCGAGGTGACAACTTTGGACGGTCGCCGATCCAGCCTGTCACGCGAATGGGACGTTTTCATCAGTGAAATCCCCGCGTGTTCTCGGTGTACTGTGTACGCGTCGATACGGGATCGTTCACTTCAACATGGAGGAACGGACTCATGAAGCGATGGGCAGCCCTGCTCGTGACGCTCGCATTTGCCGCCGGTGTGTTCGGTGCCCCCGCGGTGTGGGCTCAGGCGAAGACCGCGCCCGCGAAGGACGCCCCGGCCAAGTCCGAGACCAAGGCACCTGTGAAGAAGAGCCTGCTCGATCTCAACAGCGCCAGCGCCGACGACCTGCAAAAGCTGCCTGGGATCGGCGACGCCTACGCCAAGAAGATCATCGAGAATCGTCCCTACAAGCGGAAGGACGAGCTGGTCAGCAAGAAGATCGTGCCGCAGGCCACCTACGACAAGATCAAGGACCAGATCATCGCCAAGCAGTCGGCGACGAAGAAGTAGCGTTCCTCAGCGCCGGAGCCAATCGCGCAGGCGTCGCCACCAATTGACGACCTGATCGGTGACGCCGCCGTGCTCGTTGCACGGCGGTGGCTCCGTCCCCTGCAGAAACACCTCGCGGGTGCTGACCGGGCAGTAACGGGTGGCGAGCTTGCCGTTGCCGGGGTCGATGCTGGTGACGGTGACGCCGGCCGGAACGGCGAACGTCGGCGCCGGATAGGCGTCCAGGGCCTGCCGCATGAAGTCGGCCCAGATCGGCAGCGCGGCCTGAGCGCCGCTCAGGCCGTGAGCCTCGCCGGCGTCGAAGCCAACCCAGACCAGGGCGACGAGCGTCGGCGTGTAGCCGACGAACCAGGCGTCCCGGCCGTCATTCGTCGTTCCCGTTTTGCCGGACACCACGCTCCCCAACCCGAGCGTGCGGGCGCTCGCTCCTGTTCCCGACGCCATCACGCCTTCCAGCAGCGACGTCATCAGGTACGCCTCGGCCGGGGAGATGACCGCGGCCGGCGCCGCCTCGCGTAGCGCGAACGGGCTTCCGTCGCTCTCGGAGGCGGCGCGTACCCCGGTGACGTCACCGGCCGTGAACCCCCCGTTCGCGAACGGCAAGTAGGCTCCGGCCAGCTCGATCGGCGTCACCTCGAAGGCGCCGAGCGCCATCGCCGGGACCTGTCGCAGCGGGCTCGAGATCCCGAGCTCGCGCGCGCTCTCGACGACGGCGGGCAGCCCGATTTCCTGAGCGATCCTCACGGTGGCGGCGTTGAGAGACCGCTCGAGTGCGCGCCGTACGGTCACGCGGCCCTCGTAGCGATCGTCGTAGTTGCGCGGGCTCCACGGCGTGCCGTCGACGTCGAGCGTGAGGGGGCTGTCGTCCACGAACGAGGCGGGGGTGAAGGCGACGGCGCCGCGGCGCTCGCGCAGCGCGGCCAGATAGACGAACGGCTTGAACGCCGAGCCGGGCTGCCGATGCGCGAGCAGCGCGCGATTGAACTGGCTCACCTGATAATCGCGGCCGCCGACGAGCGCGACCACGTGGCCGGTGGCCGGATCGAGCGCGATCAGCGCGGCCTGAAGCCGCTCGCTCCGGTCACTGCGGCGCAGCCGCGGTTGCGAGGCCTCCAGGCGCTCGAGGCCGCGCGTCAGCGCGGTCTCGGCGAAGCGCTGGAGCGGGAGGTCGAGCGTCGTGTAGATCCGCGCGCCGCGCGCGCCACCGTTGAGATCGGGCAGACGCTGCTCGATCTCCTGCTCGACGTAGTCGACGAAGTAGGGCGCGCCCTGAGCCGCGCGGACGCTGGGCTGGACACGGACCGGCTCGCGCCGGGCCTGAGCGTAATCGCCGCCCCCGATGCGACCGAGCTCGTGCATCCGCGCCAGCACCACGTCGCGTCGCTGGCGCGCCCGCTCGGAATTGACGGCGGGCGAGTAGCTGTTGGGCGCGCGCGCCATGCCGGCCAGCAGCGCCGACTCGGCGAGCGTCAGCTGATGGGTCTCCTTCCCGAAATAGGCGCGGGCGGCCGAGCTGACGCCGCGGATGGCCTGCGATCCGCGCTGGCCCAGATACATCTCGTTGAGATACGCCTCGAGGATCTGCTCCTTGGGGTAGCGCCACTCGACCACCGCGGCCAGCCACGCTTCCCGCAGCTTGCGGCCGAACGTGCGTCGCGGGCCCACGAGCCGGTTCTTGACGAGCTGCTGCGTGATCGTGCTGCCGCCCTGGGTGACCCGGCCGGCGCGAATGTTCGTCCAGGCGGCACGCACGAGGCCGCGGACGTCGAGGCCGGCGTGCTCGAAGAAGCGGTGGTCTTCGGCGGCGAGAATGGCGTTGATCATGTTCAGCGGAACGTCGGCCAGCCTCACCGGACGGAAGTCCTCACCGCGGCGGTCGGCGCCGCTCGCGAGCACCTCGCCCTCCAGCCTCACGCCGTCGATCAGCTCGCCGTCCCGCTTCACGCGGACGATGCGGTCGCCGGACAGCTCGAGTCGGATTCGCGTCGGCGCCTGACCGGCACCCTCGAGGCCCCGCACGTAGAGGTCCCAAGCGTCGGCGGTGCGTCGGAACTGGCCGGGTGTCGCGGGTAAGCCAGGCGTCTCCTGGTACTTGAGGCGAATCAGCGTCCCCGTGAGATCGACGGCGCGGATGCTGATGCTGGGCGCGAGCGGCTGGCCGGCCGCATAGACGAAGGTCGCCCGGCGCGCCTCGGCTCGCCCGAAGCGATGGAGCTCGACGACGGTGTACGTGAGGACGCCCGCAGCCGCGAAGGCGAGCACGGCGCCGAGACCGATCAGAACGAGCGTGACGGGCCTCGCCGCGCGGTACCGGCGCCGCAGCCGCGCGAGCCCGGCGCGGATCGGAAGCCTCATGGGTCTGAGTATGCCGGAGTCTTTTCCTAGATCAGGCGCCTTCCCTAGATCAGGCGCGCCGTGCGCGCGCTCGGCAAGCGCATGCCCGACGGCACCCGTTATCTCTTCGCGTACAACCCGCGCAACGCTGCCGTCGACGCCACCTGGACGCTGGCCGAGCCCGGGCGCGAGGTGAGCGAGCCGGGTGGTGCGGCGTCAACGCGACCCGACGATTCGCGCCTGGCGACACGTCTGGCGCCGTACGAGGTCCGCCGCTACCCACTGCGCCGATCATCGCGCCGCATAACGCCGGGGCCGAGTCGTGCCCTCAACGATCGAGGCGGACGAGGCGGATCGTTTCCCCGCCGACGCCGATCGTGTCGAGCACGCGGAGCTGACGCGGCAGTTGGTCACGCCAGCGCTCCCAGTTTTCCTGGTTGATGACGACGACAGGCCGCCCGGGCTTCGTCAGGTAGGCCTCGAGCTCGGCCGACAACATCAAGGGGGTCAGGTCACGACCCAGGTAGTAGTCGATCTGAAGATAGTCTCCTTTGCTGACGAATACCCCGACGTCGCCGCCGCCGGCGTGACGCTCGACGGTCGCCGCCAGCGCCTTGAAGTCCCTCGTGGCGTTGATCCAGTCGTCGTAAGCCCAGATGCTCGCGGCAAGGGTCACGGCCATTCCGGCCGCGACCCCGATGGTCAGCAGCGCCGGACGCCCGCGCCAGAGACCGTAGCCGAGCGCGAGCGCGAGGAGGAGCACGCCCGACAGCGGCACGACCGGGGACGGTCGGGACGGAAGGTCATGAGGCAGCGTCACGCCCATGAGACTCACCGCGCCAGCGCCGAGCGCGACGACGATCGCTCCCCCGACGACGAGCGCCCGGTGGGGAGGGTGATGGCGTCGATCGTCCGTCGCCCACCATCCCACCAGGAGCGCCACGCTCGGATAGAGCGACAGGAGATACCGGATCCGCTGATTCGCCGAGATCATGATCAGGATGAACTGCACGGCGAACCAGAGGACAGCAAAGCGCACGGCCGGCTCGGATCTCGTGCGCGCCGCGTGGACGATGACCAGCGGCGCCAGCAGCGTCCACGGCAGGAACCCGACGAACAGCTCGAACACCTGGCCGCCGATGGCGCGGAGACTCGGTGACCTGAGGTAGTAGTACAGCCAATCCCCCCACAGCACGCCGCCGACGAAGCGTTCCGTCCCCAGGGTGAGGAAGGGCATCAACCAGACCAGACTGAGCGCGATGAACAACCCCGTACCGGAGGGGCTCCAGAGTCTTCGAAGCCCCGGCGCTCCGTCCTCCGTCCAGAGCCACACTGCAGCGACGACGAGCGGCAACAGGCCGGCGGGGCCCTTGGTGAACACGCCCAGGCCCAGCATCACGTAGAAGCCGATCAGCGCCCGCCGGCTCCCTGGACCCGTCACCGCGCGCCAGAACCAGTACCCGGCGAGCACGCCGAAGGCCACCATCTGAGTGTCGGGCAGGATCATCTGGCTGTGGGCGAACACGCCGTAACTCGTGAGCAGCACGAGCGCCGCCCACAGCCCCGCCCGACGGTGAAAGAGGCTGTTGCCGAGTAGAAACGTCCCGAGGACGGTCGCGACCGTCGCGAGCGCGCTCGGCAGCCGCGCCGCCCATTCGGTCACGCGCCCGGCCCACCAGGAGCAGGCGACGATGCTCCACGGGTAGAGCGGCGGCTTGTTCCGGTACGGCTGTCCGCGAAGGCGCGCGTCGAAGAAGACGTGACGAGAAAGCATGTCGCCGGCGACGAGGGCGAAGCGGGCCTCGTGCGAGGTGACGATCAGGCGGTGACCGATGGGCGGCAGGACGAGCGCGCTCGCCAGCGCGACGACCAGCAGCGTATCGGCCAGCCGTGCGCGAGCGTGCATTGGCGGCCCGGGTTCCATGACGCTCGCCGAATCGTAGCACCCGGCGGGAGTCCCGGGCCGCGGCCATTTCGCGCTTGACTCGACTTGCCGCTCCGCTGTATCCGGTCGTCACGATGAATGCGACACGCCCCGTGACGAGGACGATTCCGCTCTCCAGGTGCTTCGTGAGTCCGGAAGTCGAGGAAGCCGCGCTGCGTGCGTTGCGTTCGGGCCAGTACATCCTCGGCCCGGAATGTCGGGCGTTCGAGGCCGAGCTGGCCACCTATACCGGCGCCGCCCACGTCGTCCTCGGGTCGTCGTGGACGATGCTCGTGCACCTGTTCCACGTCGCGCTGGGATTGAAACCGGGCGACGAAGTCATCGTGCCGTCCCACACCGCGTTTCCGACGATCGAGCCCTTGCTGCACGCCGGCGCAGTTCCGGTGTTCGCGGACATCGACGACAGCTACGGCGTGGACGTGGAGCAGATCGAATCGCTGCTCACGCCGCGCACGGTCGGGATCATCCCGGTGCACCTGTATGGGCATCCGGTGAACCTCGACCGCGTGCTGGCCATCGCCGGGGACCGTGGGCTCTGGGTTCTGGAGGACTGCGCGCAGGCCCTCGGCGCGAGATACAAGGGCACGCCGGTCGGTTCGTTCGCCCACGTCGGCGCCTTCTCGTTCTACCCGTCGAAGAACCTCACCGTCCTCGGCGACGGCGGCTGCCTGACGACGAACGACGAGGCGCTCGCGGACAAGCTCCGCATGTTGCGCAATCACGGCCGGAAGGGCAAGTACCGGCACGAATTCGCCGGATTCAACGTGCGCTTCAACGAGATCCAGGGCGCGATCGGTCGCGTGATGCTGCGACATCTCGACCGGTTCAACGACCACCGTCGCGCGATCGCCGCGCGCTACACGGAGCGACTGAGCGGCCTGGCCGTCCCACCGCCCGAGCAGCCGTGGGCCCGCGCGGTGTATCACATGTACGTCGTCCGCGTGCGCCGCCGCGATGAACTGCAAAAGTTCCTCGGAGAACGCGGCATCGAGACCGGCGTTCATTATCCGGTTCCGAACCACCAGCAACCGGCCGTGACCTCCCGGTTCGACAATCTTCCGCGCCTGCCGAAGACCGAACAGGTGGTGCACGAGATCCTGTCGCTCCCGATCCACGGCGAGATGCCGCTGAGCGACGTGGACGCCGTCTGCGAGGCGATCGGCGAGTTCTACGCGAAGGCATGAGCGAACGGGACGGCGCCGCCGACGCGAGGCCATGACGGCGGCGCCCACCATCAGCTTCGTCGTGCCCTGTTACAACGAGGAGGGGAACGTACGCGCGCTGATCGCCGCCGTTCGCGAGAGCGCGGAGGCGCTGAAGGTGCCCTACGAGGTCGTCGTCACAGACGATTGCAGCACGGACGCGTCGTGGGCCATCCTCAAGGAACTCGCGGCGGACGATCCGCGGATCCGCGTGCAGCGGCTCGCCGCCAACTCCGGCGAGTCGGCGGCGAGCTGGGAGGGATTGAAGGCCGCCCGCGGCACGTACCTGGTCACCCTCGACGCCGACCTGCAGAACGACCCGCGCGATCTCCCCCGGTTCCTCGAAGCCCTCCAGCGGTTCGACTGTGTCTGCGGCACGCGGACCGCGACGCGAGATCAGGGAGACAGCGCGATCCGCATCGCGTCGTCGCGCGTCGCGAACTGGGTGCGGAACAAGCTGTCGGACGACGCGATCAGTGACGCCGGCTGCACCTATCGCGCGTTCAGACGCGAGTGCGTCGAGAACCTGAAGTTCTTCGACGGGATGCACCGGTTCTTGCCGACGCTCGTCAAGATGGAGGGGTTCACCGTCACCGAGATCCCGGTGACGCACCATCCGCGCCTCGCCGGCAGGAGTCACTACGGCGTCTGGAACCGGGTGTTCGCGTCGTTCTACGATCTGCTGGCGGTGCGCTGGATGAAGCAGCGAATGCGCCGCCACCCGATCGCGGAGCGGATCAACTAGCGCGGAGCGTGCGGAGAGTCGCGGGGCCGGGCGCCGGCGTGGCAGGCGTGAGGAAGGAGCAGCGCGAGTAGTCGTGGCGAATGTTGAACAACCCGGCGCGCCGACCAGAGGCGCCAGGCGGTGGCTCCGAAGCGAGGCGAGGACGGCCGCTACCATCACGCCCGTGACGAACCACGCGAAGGCCAGGCGATTGGCCAGGGTCTTCGGCTGGTGCTTGGCGTAGACAAAGCCCCGGCTCGTCAGCATCGCCTCTTCGTGGCGCGCGGTGGGCCGCGGCGCGCGGCGGTGGATCACGTGAGCGTCGGTCGCGATCGCCAGCCGCCAGCCGCGCGATCGGAGCGCCCAGGAGAGATCGACGTCTTCGCCCAGCGCGCGCCGCGATAGCGGCGGTCGAACCGGATGCTGCCGAGCGCGCGCCGCCTGATCGCGATCATGCCCGCTCCAAGGGCGACCACCGCCAGGACGGCCCGTCCTCGATCGCGCGTGGCGCTCACCCGATGGCCAGCCGCTTCAGCGCGAGTTGATAGTGGGTGAGCGGTGACGGCTTCTCGATCACGTCGACGGCGCCCATCTTCTTGACCTGCTCGACTTCGTCGGGTGTGGCGTGACCCGTGATGACGACGACGGGCAGCGATGGACGGCGGCGGCGCATCTCGGCCAGGACGTCGAGACCGTTCATTCCGGGCATCGACACATCGAGGAACACCGCGTCGGGATCGTGCGGCCCGACGAGCGAGAGGGCTTCCTGCCCGGACGTAGCGATGGTGGCCTGGTGACCTTCACGGCCCAGGGAGCGGGCGAGGATCTCGGCCACCTGCGGTTCATCGTCGACGATAAGGATCTTCATACCTCCTCCTTTGTAAGGTTGACCCTTGTAGTCCAGTACTTTTTACAAAATGGAAGAAGATGTTCCGCCCGACTTCTCGCCAAATCCTCGTAACGATTGCGATGGAGGATGAGGAAAGGAATGGCACTGTCCGTGCACTTACCTTCACACGCACGCGATTTCGCGAGTCTCAGGAGGATGTCATGGGTGAGGGGCTGGACCTCTGCAACAGCGCGAAGATGCAGCCGATCCGCGAGCTCATCGGGAAGGTCGCCGCCACCAACACGACCGTGCTGTTGCAGGGAGAGAGCGGCGTCGGCAAGGAGGTCGTGGCCCGTGCCATCCACAAGGCGTCCCCCCGCGTCCATCGGCAGTTCTTGAAGGTGAATTGCGCGGCCCTCCCCGGCGAGCTGCTCGAGTCCGAGCTGTTCGGCCACGAAAAGGGCGCGTTCACCGGCGCCTATCGGCAGAAACCCGGAAAGTTCGAAGCGGCCGACCAGGGCACGCTCCTCCTCGACGAGATCGGTGAGATGCCGCTGCGGCTCCAGGCCAAGCTGCTGCACGTGCTCCAGGACGGCGAGTTCTCGCGCGTGGGTGGGGAGAAGATCATCGGCACCGACGTGCGGCTCATCGCCTCCACCAACCGCGACCTCGAGTCCGCCATTCGTGCGCATCAGTTCCGGGAGGACCTGTACTATCGCCTGAACGTCATCGAGATCCGTATCCCTCCGCTGCGCGATCGGCGCGAGGAAATCGCCGGCCTGGTGGATCACTTTCTGACGAGATTCAACTCGCAGTATGGACGCAAGGTCGAGATTCCACCAGACACGATGCGCGTCTTCATCGAACACCACTGGCCGGGCAACATCCGTGAGCTCGAGAACGCCGTCAAGCGCATCGTCGTGCTCGGGAGCGCCCGCCCCGTCCACCAGGAGATCGCGGCCAACCTCGGTCGCGGGCCGCGGCCGGCGTCGGCCGTTTCGGCGGTGACGGCGACCATCAATCCGGACCAGGCGATCAGTCTCAAGGACATCGCGCGTCAGGCCGCTCGCGATGCCGAGCGCGTCGCCATCAAGGAGGTGCTCGACCGCGTGCACTGGAACCGTGCGAAGGCGGCCCGTCTGCTCCAGATCAGCTACAAGGCGTTGCTGTACAAGATCGTGCAGTGCGGCCTCGTCACGCCCGAAGAAAAGCACACGCCCGAAGAAAAGCAAAGCGTTTTACCTGAGCCGATCGCGAGGAACGAGGTCGTCGCCTCTTAGCGGCCGATCCAGACGAGCGTCCGCTCGCGCAGGGCGATGACCCCGAGCAGGATCATGTAGCGGACCACCCTCAGCGTTGCCATGAACGGTGTGGTCAGCAACTCGCGTGCCCGCTCTGACCGACGCCTAAGTCCCCGTTCTCACCGGCCGGCGGGCGCGCCGGCTGGGCAATTCTCTTCCGCGTTGCGGTAAACGCCGGTCCCCTGACGATCCGCGCGCCGGCCGCGTGTTACTCTAGCGCCATGTTCGATATCGGGCTTCAAGAGATGCTGGTCATCGGCGTCATCGCGCTCCTCGTGTTCGGGCCGTCGAAGCTGCCCGAGCTGGGGCGGATGGTGGGCCGGGCGATGCGCGAGTTTCGACGCGCCAGCGACGAGTTTCGGAGCACGGTCGAGACGAACCTCCACATCAACGACCTGGATCCAGTGACCCAGCCGACGCCGTCCACGGTCGAGCCGCAAGCGACTTCGACACCGCTGCCGTCGGAGCTCGAACCCGCGCACGCAGACGGCGCCGGCAGCAGCGCGGTGAGTCCCGCCGCAACGGCGACCGACGTGGGCGAACCATACGCCGCGCAGCGCGGCTCGCGACTGTTTCACCGTCTGGAGTGCGCGTGGGTGCCGCGAATTCCTGAACCCGAGCGGGTCTATCTCAAGCGAGTGGCCGATGCCCGCGATCAGGGATTCGTCGAATGCCCTGTCTGTGAGCCGTGGGAGCCTGCCTGAGCCCGACTCTTTTTTTGCTGGACGACCTCAACACGCGTTGAGTATAGTCTGCGCCCGGGGGGGAACCACATCGTATGCGGGAACTGACCGATAAGCAGCGCGAGGTGCTGGGCTTCATCCGCGCCTTCACCGCTCGCCATACCGTGCCGCCCACGGTCCGGGAGATCGGCGAACGCTTCCGCGTCACCCCCCGCGCGGCCTTCGACCATCTGCGAGCGCTCGAGCGCAAGGGCGCGCTCCAGCGCCGGGCGAGCGTGCGCCGGACCTCGCGCGCGCTGACGCCGACCGAGCCGGTGGCGGCGAACGCGTATCGCTCCGTGCCGATCCTCGGCCGCATCGCCGCCGGCGGTCCCCGGTTGGCCGAAGAGAACCGCGAGGGTGACTTGCCGATCGCGCCCTCGTCGCTCCCCGGGGGAGGCGAGAACGTGTTCGCGCTCCGCGTCCGCGGCGACAGCATGATCGGCGCCCACATCTGCGACGGCGACCTCGTGCTCGTCAGGCAGCAGGAGAGCGCTCAGCCCAACGAGATCGTGGTGGCCCTCATCGACGGAGAGAGTGGTGAGGGCGAAGCGACCGTGAAGCGATTCCTGCGCGACGGCCCCCGCATCGTGCTCAAGCCCGAGAACCCCGCGCTCAAGCCCATCATCGTCGACACTCGCGAGCAGACCGTCCGCATTCTCGGAACCGTCGTCGGTCTGATTCGCGGCATCGCCTGAGTCACGTCATGACCAGAGGAGGTCGCTGCCCATGATGCACGCCGCCACGTGCTTCGGGTTCTTCGCCAGCCGTCGCCGTCGCGCCCTTTTTTTGTTTCCAACCGCTCAACACGTGAGGAGCGCGCACACCGAGCGCCACGAGATCGCCCGCGAGCTGGCGCGCGGTCTCGCGGCGCTCGGCGCCGTCCTCGCGTGGGGAACGCTGTTTCTGCTGCTCGCGGGGTGAGGCGGGTCACGGCTCAGCGCGGCCGGTCGTAAATCCTGGCGGCGATGAACAGATCGAGCAGCTCGCCGTCGAGCGCGCCGGCGCGTCGCTCGGCGTCGAGGATGTCGAGCGCGTGCTCCGTGCGTACCGCCTTCTTGTACGGGCGGTCGGAGGCGGTGAGCGCGTCATAGATGTCGGCGATCGTCATGATCTTCGACTGGAGCGGGATGTCGGGCGCCTTCATCCCGAGCGGATAGCCCGAGCCGTCGAGCTTCTCGTGATGGGCCCGCGCGATCTCGGGGATGCGGCGAAACTCCTTGGTCCACGGGATGCGCTTGAGGAATTCCCACGTGTGGACGACGTGCGAGCGCATCTCATCCATCTCGGTGGTGGTGAGACTGCCGCGCGGGATGGCGAGGATGGTCGCCTCCTCCGACGTGATGACCGTCTGGCGATCGCCCAGGTGGTCCTCGAACTCCTGGAGGGCCAGCCCGCGGAGGTGGTCGACGACGTCGTGGGGCAGGATGCTCGGCTCGTTGGCCAGCACGATCCGGGCGAGACTGTCGTCGAGCTGGGCGAGGTACTCGGCCAGCTCAGCGTCGAGCACCTTGGCCTGACGGTCGAAGCCGCGCCGGCCCCGGGCGAGCAGCATCTCCAGCTTCTTGCCCGTGTACTTCAGCTCGAGTCCGCGCTTGATGAGCGCCACGCGTTGGCGGATCCCGTCGAGCTCGGCGGGATAGAGCTTTTTGGCCTTGAGGAGCACGTGCTCGCGAACGCCGACCTTGCCGAAGTCATGGAGCAGGGCCGCGTACCTCAGCTCCATCAGCTCGTCGGCGGTGAACCGGGCGGATGCATACGGGCCGCTCTCGCAGCGGTCGACGACCTCGGCCAGCCCCACGCACAGCTCGGAGACGCGGAAGGAGTGACCGGACGTCGTGGGATCCCGCGCCTCGATCGCGGTGACGGCGGCGCCCACGAACCCTTCGAAGAGCTGACGGATGCTCTGGTACAGCCGGCTGTTCGCCAGCGCAACCGCCGCCTGCGAGGCGAGCGATCCGGCCAGCGTCTCGTAGCGCGCGCTGAACGGGCGCACGTGCCGCTCGACGTCGTCGGCGTCGAGAAGTCGACCGCCAGCGTCCGGTTTGCAGTTGATGAGCTGCAGCACGCCGATCGTCTCGCCCTGGGGCGTGAGCATTGGCACGACCAGCATGGATTTCGTGCGATAGCCGGTCTGCTCGTCGAACGACCGGTTGATGCTGAAGGGTGAGCCGTCCGGCGGCGTGTAGGCGTCGGCCAGGTTCATCGTCGCGCCGGTGAGGGCCACGTGACCGGCCACGCTCGTGCTCGAGAGCGGCAGCGTCGTCGCCCGGAACGGCACCTCCAGGCTGTCGTTCTGAGCCAGCGCGAAGAACAGCCTGCCCGTCCCGTCGGTGTCCTGCTCCACGAGGTAGAGCGAGCCGGCGTCGCTGTTCGTGATCTCGCGGGCCTTGGTCAGGATCAGCTCGAGGAGGGTGGCCGGGCTGCGTTCCGAGGACAGGCGGATGCCGATCGCATTCAGCTCGCTCAGCTCGCGGCCGAGCCGCGAGATCTCTTCAGCGGCGTCGAGATCGGCGAAGGCATTCGCGATGGCGCGAGCCAGCACGACGCGGCCAGGGTACGCGGGCACCAGGGCGTACCAGTGCCCGGGCCATGTGCCCTGGCGCCGCGGGTCGATGAGCCCGATGACCCGCACGTTGGGGCCGGGCGGTCGATCTGGACCTTCGGCGTCGGCGAGGAAGACCAGCGGTACTCCGGGAGGAACGGCCTCGTCAGGGCCGAGCTTCCTCATCTCGAAATCGTCCGCCAGGAGGGAAGCCGCCGCCCCCGCCGCCCCCGCGTGGGTAGGGTAAAAGACGGTTCGACGCATCAATTCAAAGTAGGGCTCCCTCGCCGGCCAAGTCAAGATTGGTGGGGACTTGCGCATAATGGCGTCCATGGCGCCGTTCGCCGATTTCGCTGCCCTCTGTGCCGGCCTCGTCGCGACCTCGAGCCGCCTTGGCAAGCGCCGCCTGGTGGCCGAGTATCTGCGCGGGCTAGGGGCGGCGGAGATCGGCAGCGCCGTCGCGTTCCTCACGGGTCGCCCGTTCCCCGTCGCCGACCCCCGTGTCCTGAGCGTCCGGGGCTGGCGCGTGGCGACCGGGACGGCCGCGGGACCCCCGCTCCGCGTCGCCGATGTTGCCGAGGCGTTCGCCGGGGTGGCCGAGGCCAGTGGCCCGGGAGCGCGTCGGCTCAAGGAGCAACGGCTGTCGGACCTGGCCGCTCGCGCTTCGGAGGCCGAGCGCGAGGTGATCGGTCGCATCATCAACGGCGAGATGCGGACCGGAGTGTCCGACGGCCTCGTGCTCGAGGCCACCGCCGAGGCCGCGGGCGCCGATCTCACGCTGACGCGAAGGGCTGCGCTCTTTCTCGGCGACCTCTCCGCCGTGGCCACGCTCGCGCTGACCGAGGGCCTCGACGCCCTGGCCGCCGTCGGGCCGCGGCCGTTCGTGCCCCTTCTGCCCATGCTGGGCGAGATCGCGTCCGAGTTCGAAGACGTGCTGAGCGCTCACGGCGGCGCCACCGCGCTCGAGTTCAAGTACGACGGCGCGCGCATCCAGGTCCACGTCGACGGCCAGCGCGTCGGGATCTGGAGCCGTCGTCTGTCCGATGTGACGGTGAGCCTGCCCGACGTGGTCGACGTCGTTCGCCGCGACCTCACCGGCGCACCGTTCATTCTCGACGGCGAGGTGGTCGCCCTCGACGCGGCCGGAAAGCCGTTGCCCTTCCAGGAGCTGATGCGCCGGTTCCGCCGTGTCCACGACGTCGAAAAGCTCGTCGGCGAGATGCCGCTCGCGATCTACTTCTTCGACTGTCTGGTCGCCGAAGGCCGCTCGCTCATCGACGAGGCCGCGGCGCAGCGATGGGAGAAGCTGAGCGTGGTGACGGGCGGCCGCTATCTGGCCGAGCGCACGGTGGTGACGACGGTGGCCGCGGCCGAGGCGTTTCTCCGCCGCGCGCTCGACGCCGGGCACGAGGGCGTGATGGCCAAGGACCTTCGCGCCGCGTACGAGCCGGGCGGCCGCGGCAAGCGCTGGTTCAAGCTGAAGTCCGCCGAGACCGTGGACTGCGTGATCATCGCCGCCGACCGCGGCTCTGGACGGCGCGTCGGCTGGCTCTCCAACTATCATCTGGCCGTTCTCGACGGCGACGGATGGGCCGACGTCGGCAAGACGTTCAAGGGCCTCACCGACGGGGAATTCACGACGATGACGGAACGCTTGTGGAAGCTCGCCACGGCCGACGACGGCTACACGGTTCGCGTGACGCCCGAGATCGTGGTCGAGGTCGAGTACAACGAGATCCAGAAGAGCCCGACCTACCCGTCGGGACTCGCCCTGCGCTTCGCTCGCATCGCGCGCATCCGCGACGACAAGGCTCCGGGGCAGGCGACGACGCTCGCCGAGCTGCGCCAGCTCTACGAGGATCAGTTCAAGACGAAGGGACGGGTCATGTAGAATCGCCCCTCGTGACTCCGCGCGTCTCGACCGGTATTCCAAGACTCGATGCCATGCTCGGCAGCGGTCTGCTGCCCGGCACCTTGACCGTGATCTATGGCGCGACCGGGATCGGCAAGACTCACCTCGGGCTGACGTTCGCCGACCATGGACGCGTCGCCGACGGCGCGCGCGGCGTGGTCTTCGACATGAACGGCCGCGGCGACTCGCAGCTGCACGACGAGTACGCGCGGCGGCTCTTCCAGTGGGATCTCACGCCGTGGACGCACACCGTCGCGCCGATGACCGATCCCTATCCGCCTGCCGGGCAGCTGGACGCGTTCTACTCGAACACGCTCGCCTGGGTCGGGCGCACGCGGGACTTCCAGGTCCCGACGCCCGACGGCGGGTGGGAGTTCGACTGGAACTGGAAGGCGACCTACAATCGCGCGCTCTACACAGTGCGTCCATTCCTCTACTTCCACTTCGGCGCCGGCACCCGGCGGGTCGTCGTCGACGGCGTGGAGCCGATGGACTCGCCGGCCGATTCCATCCAGTTCTTCCTCTTCGACGAGCTGTACCGCAAGGCGATCCACCGCGACGCCGAAACGCTCGGCATGGAAATCTGTCTGCCCGTCTGGCAGCACCGCGCCTTCATCGACAGCCACCTCTACGACCACACCCAGGTCACCACGATGCTGCTCGTCACCACCGAGGAGACGCGGATGGAGGACCTGCTGGCGCGCAAGGTGGCCACCGGTGACATCGGCGCGACCGCCAACACCATCCTGGCGCTGGGCAGCGAGCGCGTCGGCAACCGGCTGGCGCGGATGCTGTGCGTGGTCAAGCATCGCGGGAGCGCGATGTCCGACCAGATCGTCGAGTACCGCGTCGGCGAGCGCGGCCTCGAGCTCGTCTAAGTCGCGGGTAGCGGGCCGCGGGGCCGATCGCTCGACGCGCTGCTTCGATCAGATCATAGCCGTGACAGTGCGCGTCCCCGTCAGCGTGGGCTCCGGGCGGGGTCAGCGGACCCGTTCAGTGCGCGGGTTACAGGCGCAACGCTGTGTGCTGAATCACGCAACGCGCAGCTCACGCCAGAGCCCGTGGTCCAAGACCCTGCGCAGGCCCGACGCTGCCCGATCAGGGCGTCAGGTTCACACCTCTTGCGTCGGCACGAACTTGCGCCTCTCGATGAACGCGCGAGGCCCGTTGAGCGTGTCGGGCAGCGACAGGTTCGTGTTCCACAGCGTGTTCTCCAGGCGCAGGCCTTCCTCGAGCGTCAGCCCGAGCCCCCGGATGCACGCCTCCTTGTCGGTGCGCAGCGACGACTGAGGGTACTCGCAGATCTGCTCGGCGAGCCGGGTGCACTCGTCCATGAGCCGCGCCTTCTTCACGACCTTCGAGACGAAGTTGATGCGATACGCCTCCTTCGCGTCGAACCAGCGGCCGGTGATGAGGAGATCGAGAGCGACGCCGAGCCCGACGATGTGAGGCAGGCGCTGGGTGAGGCCCGACTCGGCCCCCACGTTGAAGCGGCGATTGACGACGCCGAACCTGGCGTGGTCGGCGGCGATGCGGATATCGCAGGCCATGGCCAGTTCCATCCCGCCGGCCAGGCAGAAGCCGTTGATCGCGGCGATGATCGGCTTCCACACGTCGATACCCTTGGTGATGCCGCCCAGGTTGGGGCCCTCGTGGGCGCGCCGGCGGTTCCACTCCGGCGAACGCCGGGAGATCGTCTCGACGTACCAGCGGAGATCGGAGCCCGCGCAGAACGACTTGCGGCCGGCGCCGGTCAGGATGGCGACGTAGAGATTCGCATCGTCGCGGAAGTCGTGCCACACCTTCCACAGATCCTGATCGACGACCTCCTCGAGGCAGTTCTCGTGCTCGGCGTTGTCGATCGTCACGTACGCGATGTGACTTTTCTTCTCGTACTTCACCTTCCGGAGCTTCAACGTCATGCCAGTCTCCTCAGCGTGGTCTTCACGGCGATGCCGTTGATCATGATGGTGACGATGGAGGCGGCCAGCGTCGCCTGATAGATGTCGTCGCCCACGAGGCCGGCGCTACGGGCGACCTGGACGAGGATGAACGAGAACTCGCCGATCTGGCCGAGCCCGGCTCCGACGGCGACGGCCGGGCCGGTGGCATAGCCGAACGCCCGCACGATCGCCGTCCAGATCACGAACTTGCCGACGACGATCAGCCCGACCAGCACGAGCACCAGCTTCCAGTTGCTGACGGCCGCGGCCGGATCGATCAGCGCTCCGATGGTGACGAAGAACAGGGCGACGAAGATGTCGCGGATGGGCAGCAGCCGCAGGAGCGTCTGATGGGCGTGCTCGGAGCTGTTCACGATCAGCCCGGCCAGGAAGGCTCCCTGCGCGAGTGACAGGCCGGTCTCGTGCGTGAGCACCGCCGTGCCGAGCCCGATGGTGAGCGCGACGAGGAGGAAGAGCTCGTCGTTCCCCGTCCTCACCACTCGCGCGAGCAGGTGGGGCACGGCCCGCGCGGCCAGGAACGTGAACGGCAGGAGGATGAGGAAACCCTTGCCGAGCGCCACACCCAGCGCGACCAGGCGATCGGCCGCGAACGCGCCCAGGGTGGGGAGGACGACGGTCAGGATCACGACCGCGAGGTCCTCCACCAGCGTGATTCCGATCATGACCCGTCCCGGTTCTGTGTCGAGTGCTCCGCGGTCGAGCAGCAGGCGGGCCAGGACGATCGTGCTGGCGACGGACACGATCGCGCCGACGGCGATCGCCTGGGACACCGGCCACCCGAGGCCGGCGCCCACGCCGAGGGCGAGCGCGACCGACAGCACGATGCCGAGCGGACCGCCGACGAGCGCGATCCACTTCACGCGGAGCAGGTCGCGCAGGGAGAACTCGATGCCGATCGAGAACATCAGCAGGACGACGGCGACTTCGGCGAACTGCTCGAAGGTGCGCAGGTGCGTGACCGTCGGTCCCGGCGTGAAGGGCCCGACGATGACGCCGCCCACGACGTAACCCAGGATGAGGGGCTGGCGCAGCACCCACGCCAGCGCGCCTCCGACCAGAGCGGCGCCGAAGACGTAGGCGAGGTCACGGACGAAGAGGGGGTCGGCTACCATGCCGTGGTTGGTGTGTGGAATCTACCATGACCACTCTGAGACTCGACGCCCTCGGACCGGCCGCCGCCAGGCTGTTGCGGCTGGTCGTGGCCGCCGGGGCCACCGATGCCGTGCTCGTCGGCGGCGTCGTGCGCGACGCCCGCCTGGGTCGAGTCAGGCGCGACCGTCTCGACCTCGATGTGGCCGTGCCGGGCGGAGCGCTTGCCCTCGCGCGGCGGATTGCCGAGCGGGGCCGCGGCACGCTGGTTCCGCTCGACGACGAACGGGGCACGGCGCGCGTCGTCCTCGGCGCCGCCCGCATCGACGTCGCCGACTTCCGCGCCTCGACGATCGAAGGCGATCTCGCCGCGCGCGACTTCACGGTGAACGCGCTGGCCGTGCCGGTTCGAACGTTATTGAGCGCCGGCCGCGCGACCATCGTGGACCCGACCGGCGGTCTCGCCGATCTCCGCGCGCGCCGTCTCCGACTGCCCGGCCGCGGCGTGCTCGACGACGATCCGTTGCGCGGCTTGCGAGGGATCAGGCTGGAAGCGACGCTCGGCCTGCGGCTGACGCCTTCGACCACGCGGGCGATCAGGGCGGTGGCGCCACGTCTCGCCGGAGTCGCGGTGGAGCGGGTGAGGGACGAGCTGCTCGAGCTGCTGAAGCTGGCGCACAGCGCCCGCGCCCTGCGCCGGGTCGACGCGCTCGGACTGCTCGCCGTCGTCCTGCCCGAGGTCGAGCCGATGCGGGCGACGTCGCAACCGGCGCCGCATCGCTTCCCCGTGCTCGAGCACTCGCTGCGGGCCGTGGCCGGCGCCGATCAGGTCGTGGCGCGGCCGAGCGATCTGTCGCCGTTCGGCGAAGAGCTGGAAGCCCATCTCGCCGCGCCGCTCGGTGGAGGCATGACGCGCGGCCACGCGTTGAAGCTCGCCGCGCTCTTTCACGACGTGGCCAAGCCCGAGACGCGGCGGGCGATCGGCGGTCGCGTGAGATTCTTCGAGCATGACCTGATCGGCGCCGCCCGAGTCCGGGCCATCGGCGAGCGCTTGAGGCTGCCCACGGCCGCCACGTCGCTCGTCGAGACGCTCGTGCGCCATCACCTGCGACCGATGCACCTGGCCGCGGCGGCCACCATCACGCCGCGGGCGCGCTATCGCTTCTATCGCGATCTGGGACCGGACACGCGAGATCTGCTGGCCCTGGCCCTCGTCGACGCCGCGGCGGTGCGTGGTGAGCCGCCCCGGCGCGTGTGGCGACGGGCCACGCTGCTTCGTGACCTGCTCGCGGGTTGGTCCGAGCAGCAGGAGGTCGCGGCGGCGCCGCCGCTCCTCCGCGGTGACGACGTCATGCGTCACTTCGAGCTTCAGCCCGGCCCGGAGGTCGGTCGGCTCCTCCGGAGCGCGCGAGAAGCTCAAGATCTCGGCCGCGTGACGACGCGCGATGAAGCCCTCGCCTACCTTGACTCGTCGCGGCGGCGCTCATAAAGTACCGGGCACCACACGTGTGATTTCCGACCCCCTCCGGGAGGATGCCTCATGATCTGGCGACGTATCGGAGTGGTCCTGGTCTTCGTGCTGCTCATTCCCGCGGCGGCAGGCGCGGCGCCTGAAGGCAAGGTCGTCATCGCCCAGGG
>Ga0066710_100000740_pt1 | contig 21382 bp, 20 predicted proteins | sample GraSoiAngelo_159_FD_79666 | JGI IMG/M metagenome (GOLD analysis project Ga0066710, IMG submission 79666) | Grasslands soil microbial communities from the Angelo Coastal Reserve, California, USA - 14_1009_16_40cm | ecosystem: Environmental > Terrestrial > Soil > Grasslands | place: USA...
ACGCCTACGTGGTGCCGGCTGCTTCGATCGCTTGTCACCGATTGCAACTGGGTCATTGGACCAACGGCACAGCTTCGGCGTGTGCCATGCGCGTGAAGTGGTACGCCGGCATCCGGTCAGGGAGCAGCAGTGCCTTCTGAAAACCCCTGGTCCGCTTCCATTCCGTAAACACGATCAACGTTTCCCACGACCACCGAGGCGCTGCGGTCTCAACGCTCCTGGAGGAGTCGGCATTGTTATGGAAGGCGACTTCGACCGGCGACATGCTCACCCAGTTGTGGGAAACAGGAAAGTTAAACTCGGTGCCGAAAGCCGCCCAAGCCCCGCGATAGCCGACCACCGCCTTCTTAATGGAGGTGTTGGCGTAGAACATCGACTGCCCCGAGATTTTGTCAACGCAGGTGTAAAGGTGCCCGCCAATGTCAGGCAGCGCGGAGCATTTCAAGTATTCGTTTTCCAGATAGATGGCGCGCCAGTCGTGATTCACGCGGCGGCTGGTCAGATTCTCCCGCAGAACATACGGATAGTTGAACTTGTTGTTCGTGAACTGGTCGAACGGAGGATTCGGATCGGGCATCCCCTCTTCGTAGGTGGGCAGGACGAGCGTCCCTTCCCACACGGGCACCTGGGCCCGCGACAGAGTTGCCAAGATCAGGACGACAAAGAGATTGAAATAGCGTCGCATCTAGATTCGCAATATCCGGGCGGAGTTCTCGTAGTACACCTTTTTAAGGATCGTCTCCGGCAGTCCAATCCCGTAAATTCTCCAGCGGCCCTGCGGCGGGATTTTGGCTGGAGCGTAGTCGAAGTATTCGTCTTCGGTTTCCAGAAAGCGAAAATAGATTTCATACAGATTGTCGTTGAATACCTGCTGCGGGAACTCGTCACCATGCGGGGTCGCGTCGGTGGCGAACAGAATCCGGTCCTGATATTTATCGAAGAACTTGCCCGCAGTCCTCGGCTGGCGTCCGAGTTCTCCGATGCGCGCCGCGAGGTCGACGAACATGTTCGGATAGCGGTCGAGATTCTCCGACACGTTTTGCAAATCTTCCGCGAAGTTCCCTACGTGGAGCACGACAAACTGCGTCTTTGGGTGCCGAGCGATGACGCGGTTGCGAGCCGCAATCAACTCGTCATTACTGGGGAAGTCCCCGCCATGGAACGACCAGTCCGGATGATTATTCAGTTCCTCGTAACGCTCATTGAAACGATCGGTGGGCGTAAAGAATGCGATCGGATCCGAAATATGAATCGCCACCGGAAGATTAAGCTGGCCACAGGCGTCCCACATGGGATCAAAACGCGCGTCATCAATTTTCACCAGCGAACCCGAGGTTATGTTTTCACGGAGATAGAGTCCCAACGTTTTGAGAATCTTCAAACCTCGTCCGCCGTCGCGATGCGCTTGCTCGATGGCCTGTGCCTGCCGCTTGGGGTAATCCGGTTGCTTGAAGCGGGAATAGAAGGGCTCGGTGAAGGTGTAAAAACGGCCGGGATAGGCACGGTCGTATTTGGCTACGGCTTCGGCAAGACCATGATCGTAGCCACCAGTCAGGTTGACCATAGCCCGAATGTTCTTGCGGTCCATCACCGCCAGCAGTTCTTGGGGAGTTCCCAGGTACTCGCGATCGGGCGAGAGTTCCACACCGTTCTCCGATTTTGTCGAGCCGGAGATGTGCGTATGAAAGTCGATGAGTGGAAATCTCGAACGATCGACGCGGGACTCGTGCACGTGGAGCATACTTCTTGGCTCGTACTGCGAAAGCTCCAAGGGCGCGGCATGCGCCTCGTTCCCGGCCGTAACACCGGCGGCCCTGCCTACTCGCATTCCAGACCCTGCCACCAGACCCATTCCGTACAGCCATTGGCGCCGATTGATCACCTAGCTCCTCCGGCTATTGCCCAGGATCGAGCACTGGCGTGGCGATGTCCGCGCCTCTCTGTTGCTCATTGATCGCACCATGCCAGACACTTCCGCCGAACGTCGTGATGTAGACCTCATCGTGGTGCAGCGGATCGGGAATCACTCTATGCCCCCACTTGAAGTTAAATCCGGGAATGCGGGTCCAGTGCAGCCCGCGGTCTGCCGATCGCCAGGCCGACGATTCAAAGCCCGCCGCGTACAGCACATTGGGGTCTTGCGGATCAATGCCGACGTCGTAAATATGGCGATCCTTGTCGAGCACTTGCTTCCAGTCCTTGCCGCCGTTCTCCGAGAGAAACACCCCTCCGCCGTCTCCGTGTTCTCCGGTCGCTCGAGCCCAGGCAGCGAGGTAAAGACGATCGGGCGACTCTGGATCGATGGCGAGGCCATTCGGTCCGTTCGTTCCCTCAGGCAACGAAACGGGCAGCCAGTGCTGTGCTCCGTCGGTCGACCGGTACAGAGCACCATCGCCGGCATTGCCGATGCTTCCATCCTCCGACCGGCGCGCGATCACAACGTAGAGCGTCCCAATCGAGCTTCGCGCTAACCGCCACGCGAACGGCTCTTCTTGCGTGAACCCATTGTTCTTCAGGGCCCAGGTGCGGCCACCGTCTGAACTTTTGTAAACTCCGCGGCCAAAACCGGCTACGTACAATACACGCGCATTCACCCGGCTGGTGGGATCGAGCAGAATATGGGTCGACGCTGTCTCGTCCATCCCGGTATTCGACTTGGTCCAGTTCTTGCCGCCGTCATCACTGGTGCAGACGCCACCTTTGTAAGTCAGCACTGAGTTATGTCGCCACATCTTAGGACGAGGAAGATCATGAGTGTAGCTGTTGACGCTCCACATCCGGCCCCGCACCTTGGGGTCGAAGACGATCCAATACGTGGTGTTCATCCATTCTCTGGGCACTCCGGCCGTTGAACTGGTCCATGAGACGCCACCGTCTTCGCTGCGGAAGAGTCCGATATCGGTGTAGGTGATGAACTGGCGTTTTGGATCGAACGGATCGAAGTGAATTCCGTAGCTCGTGGTGACATCGAGACCGAGGCTGGTCCAGCCCGCGTCATTTACTCTGCGTGAATAGACCGCTGCCCACGTTGCGCCTCCGTCAGCCGTCCGCATGGTTCTTCCGAGGTCCGTACCATAGGCCAGATTGGCGTCCTGTTGAGCTACCGTAAGGTTTAGAGGATTTTCTCCCCAACCTGGCCCGAAGCGCTCGGTGATCCAGTTGTCATTCACGTTCTTCGCCGCCACGTCGGATTCTTTCCAAACTAACTGCCAGCCAGCGCCCGAGTTAGTGCACTTGGCCACGCCCATCCAGGACTTTCCATCTAGCGTCAGATGATCGTAGGAGACATAAGCCGTCTCCGGATGACGCAGACTGGTAGCGATGGCGCGCACTTTCGCTCCCTCACCCGGCAGATCACTCTTGCTCCAGTTTGCGCCTCCATCCTTCGAGACAAAAATTCCCTGCTCCGAAGTGACATAAATGGTCGGCTGCGCGCCCGAACCAAAGCCCAGGGAAATATCCGACGCAGCCGCAGGCAGCGGGAGACTGCGCACGCCTTCCGCGCCAGTCACAGCGACCGTGTGATAGCTTGCCAGAAATAGCGTCCTTGCGTCTGCCGGGGAATGCGGGTCAACCCAAATCCGGCGAGGAAGATCCGGCAGGCTCGCCTGTTTTTGCCAACTCTTTCCATAGTCGCGCGAAGTGAAGAGGGTGGGACTATTCTTCGTGCCGGCGGCCGCATAGAGAACCTGTGAGTTGGAGGAATCGACCGCTAAGGCCGCGATCGTGCTCAATGGATCTGGATCGGCTAGGATCTGCTCGTCGGAATGATCCGAATTCATCTTGATGCCCTTCACCGCGGAAGGACTGGGATAAACAAGATTCCAGTGTTCGCCGCCATCCGTGCTACGCCACAAACCCGTTGCATGGGCGTACATGGTCTTTGGATCCAGCGGGTCGAAGACAAAGAAATTCACGACGCCGCGCAGATTGAACATGCGCCAGGTACGTCCCCCGTCGTGGGTGATATAAGAGCCCGTCATGTCGCAGGAGACCAGCACGGTATTGGAGTCATGAGGACTGATGGTGGGATTGAACATGGCCCCACCGCCGCCCGGTCCGATGACGCGGAAGTTTCCCGGGCGATCGCCAAAAGCGCCGACGGCGCACAGTACGACCAGAATTGCGAAAAGAATACGAAGCTTCATCGGTGCCTACTGATGTTGACCGTGGAGTGCTGCGGCATCGGCCACTCGATTCACAACGACATTGAACTCGCCGAGAAAAGCAAAGGGACCGCCACCGCCGCCGTAATCACCGTCAGGCGAGAGCAGGGGGTGATTGAATATATTGTCCACGTCCGCGCGGAAGGAAGCGATGAACCGCTCACCCAAGTGGAAGTTCTTGTGGACGCCCAAATTCACGCCCCAGGTGCCGGGACCATACAACAGGTTCCGCTTGGCGATCTGAGGATTGTCAAACACGTCAACTCCCAAGGGTGGAAGGGCGAACTTGCCCGAACATTAACTGGGCGGAGCCCAAAGCTGTTAGCAGGGTGAGAAATAGCGTAAAGCTCTTCACCGACTTCATCATAATGCTCCCCCCCAAAAAATTGCGGTGAGTTTTCTGTCGATGAGCTTTTATCATACTTGAATACTAAAAGTAAACAAAGAATAGGAAATGAAGAAAAATGAAGAAACAAAAGCCAAGAGGTGCCGGGCCCCCCCCAACTCCTCCGAGCTGCCTCGTACACGGGCTCGGACGTTACCCCTCAGTTTTCAGAGTACAGAGCGAAGGTCTAAACCACCCGACGGATAACCCGTCTTCGAAAGGCGAATCCGGGCGCAATCCCTCGCCAAGGCAGCGAAAAAAAGCCGAGAGTTGCCCGGCAATGACACAGATCTCCGTAGAGTCTTCGTCTCCTAAGCGACTCAAGCCCTGGCACTCGATCGCCACGTCATGGCCCCGGATCAGTTCGACCGGTATATCTTCGCCAATAACCACCTTCAGGAGTCCCAGCCCTTTTCGATCCAGTTCACCCAACAGGTCGGTTTCGTAGGCCCGCAGCGTCGGATCTGAAGACAAGAAGCACATCACCAGAGTGCCTTGGTGCACGTAGCTCATTAGGACCGTGGCGGAGGCCAAGGTAGCTCTCACACATGGTGCTGACCCGGCCCGCTGTCATTTCCAGCATTTTGAATGCAGCTTCGCGTGCTCCAGCAAAATGCGAACCGCTGCCCAGGAACAGGACACGCTGAAAAGGGGCCTTCGCCACCTCAGCCAGCGTCCCAAGATGCTCATGTATTAGTTCCGAGGCTATCCCGTCCCACCAGCCCCAGGAAGCGCGCGGCCAGCACCAGGTTTGTGAAGCTGCTCGTCATCACCAGACTCTTGTCGTTCGTAGGCTCGTCGAGCGTGATTGCCTTCACCTTGGGATCATCCTGGAAGGTGGTCGCCAGTTTCCCGGGCGGTTACGTCTCAGCACCAGATCACGCGCCAGCGACACCATCAATCCGGGTCTGCCGACGGCGAGAGCAGCGCTGCCGCGCGTAAGGAGCGTGCTTCCTGGGATGGCCCGGGTATGGACGTCGAGTTCCCTCTGCAGCACCATGCGCACGCCGTCGCCGGCATAGTCAGAGCTTCCCGAGCCAGAGAAGGTGAGGCTGGAAATCCCTTCGATTAAATGGGACAAGGCAGGCGCCGATTGCTGGATTAACTCGCCCGTACGTATCCACATCGAGGGTTGCTGGCAGATTTCTCGGAGCGTATGGAAATGGCCTAGCCGGTGCTGCTCTTCCGGGCTTCGCGCCAGCATTTCGGCCGCGATCGGCTGAGACTTGGAAAGCGTTTGCAACCAATCAGCTTGCGTGAAGGAGGAAACCGACATCAGACCGGGCCAGCTTTTTTCGATGCAATAAGAAAGAATTAGAAACGCATGGTAGAGTAAACGAAAGCAAAGTGATAATCAAATACTTTCCAGAATTCACAGAAGCCTCTACCCGCGGGGCGCACAAGGCTGGAAATGACTGAAATTCATTGCAGCGGTGTTCTGTTTGATTTGGACGGTGTCTTGATCGATTCGACCCCTGCGGTTACGCGCGTCTGGCGGCAATGGGCCATGGAACACGGTTTTGATCCCGAGGAGGTTGTTGCGCGCGTCCACGGCCGGCCCAGTCTAGCCACGGTGCGGGAGTACTTACCGAATGCTGACCACGCAGCGGAAAACCGAGAGATTGAGCGTCCCGAGATGCGGGACGCAGACGGAATCATAACCCTTCCCGGCGCCCGCGAATTGCTGCTGCAACTTCCAGCGAAGCGCTGGACGATTGCGACTTCCTGCACGCGATCGCTGGCTGAAGTCCGGCTGCGCGCGGCGGGTTTGCCGGTTCCAGAGCGGATTGTAACCTCTACCGACGTGACGCTGGGCAAGCCGCATCCAGAACCGTTTCTGAAGGCCGCTACAAAGTTGGGCTTTCCCGCGTCTGAGTGCGTTGTCGTGGAAGATGTTCCGGCGGGGATCCGCGCCGGCAAGGCAGCTGGGGCTACGGTCATTGCCTTCCGCACCACCGTCGAAGAGGCAGAGTTGCGGCGCGCAGGTGCCGATTTTATCTTGAACAACTGCGCCGATGTCAGCGTCGCGCTCAACGCCGAGGGGTTGACCTTAATTCTCAACGGCACCCGCGTGGGAAATCAACGAGGTTCGCTGTTCTATAGTTCATCGTAGGATTTCGTTCTCGCCTTTTAACAAGATTCCGCCCCGAGAGGAAATCACGGAAATGCGTCGCAGAGATCTTCTGAAAGGTGCAGTGCTGTTACCGGCGTTGGTTCGAGCCGGCGATTCTCGCCTTGGCCAAGGCTGCGACCTGAGCTTTGGTCCGGCCGCCGGAGAACGCCTGAATCAGGGTCCGTTTGATATCGACCAGGATCAGGGCTGGCAAACGGTGCTGTTTACGACCCCATCCGAACGGCCTCTCCGTAATCCTGGACTCGGACTGGTCGGCTACAGCTGGGAAGAGCGTGGGCCGTCGCTGGCGGCGCGGGCGGGCCGGGAAACACTCGAGCAGCACGTGGAGAAGATCTCAAGCCTGCCTCTCGTGGATGTTCTCTACATTCGTTGCGATTGGCGCAACGTGCAATCGCGCCCCGGACGGCTCGATCTCGATCCGGTTTGGGCCCTGACCATGGACGCAGCCAAGCGCAAAGGACTTCGCGTTGCGTTTCGAATTCAGCTCTCGAATACCTCATTCCAACCGGAACAAGTGGCCCTACCGCCATTTCTGCGCGAGCGCATTCCGTTGGTGAAAATCGGGCGGATCCCTGAAAAGGGCGACGGGGAGTACCGAGAGCCGCGCTATGACCATCCCGAATTTCAGAAGGCATTCGCGGAGTTGAACGATCTACTGGCGGCAGAGTTTGAGGGCAATCCTCTGATCGAGTGGATGGATCTGATGCAGTACGGATTCTGGGGCGAAGGACACACCAGCAACTTTCCCAATCCTTTCCCGGACTATGTCACAGGGGAGCGAACTTTCGTGAACATGACGGCGCGTCAACTCGACACATGGAGGAAAACGCCGCTCGCGGTCAATACGCAGCCCGATATCAGCAACGTCGGCAATCGCACTGTGATTGACATGGCCGTGCGGGCAGGCGCGTGGATGCGATCGGACAGCGTTATCGTCGAGGAACCGATTCAGATCGAAGAACTAGCCAAGCGTCCGCCCTGGACGGCGGCCATACTCGAGGATGGTTACTTCCGCCAGTACGACACTCAGGCACTCAAACCGGATGCCGTTGGAATCAACATGATGGAAAATTACATGCTGCACGTTCTGGATGTGCGGGCGAATTACTGGTCTCTGTGGACCGAAGCGGACAATCTGATGCGATACAACGAGATGTACCCTCGCGGATTCGAACGCCTCCGGACCAGCCTGGGATACCGTCTGCGGCCTTCCTGGGTGTGGCAACGAAAGAGATATGACACTTTCGAAGTGATCGCATGCGTGAGCAACCGTGGAGTGGCCGGGGTTCCGGGAGTCCTGTGGCTGCACTTGCAGAGTCCCGACGGGAAAATCAGTTTGAGAGGAGCGCTCGACGCCGGACATCCTCACGGCGGCAGCCTCCGGCAAGCGTCCTTTCTGCTTCCCAAAGGTTACAGCGGCAAGGTCAATCTTTCCGCCCAGCTTGAGACTTGCAGTGGTGTGAAAAAGCCGATCGCCTGGGCATGCGAACAGCCGGTCAATGCGGACGGCTCAATCACCGTGGAACTCAAGGGAGAGGACGATCGCGGCTGGCGAAAAGGGGTTTGATGCTCTCGCTTAAGAGTCGATTTCGCCGCAGACTTTTGTTAGGTAGCCGCCCCTGCATTCGCCGTTCTGGCGATCGCGAAGCAGAGTTCGACCGACGGAAAAACCTCGGCAATCGAGGGCTTTGGAATACCGCCGCTTAAGGCTTCAATAAACGCTGCGGCTTCGTCGTAGCAGCCATTCACGAAGTCTTCGGGCGTCTCGGCGGGGACCACTTCAGCTTGAATTAGTCGTCCGTGCCGGAAGCAACTCCATCCGCGTTGCGGACCGAAGGGGCAAGTAACCGATGCGCGAAAGCCGTCGCCGAACAGATCATAGGTTTCTTCCACCATTCCCGCCGTGGGCAGCACATCGACGCGCCCAGAAATTCCGTTCTCGAATTGCAGGTCCAAGCCATACCACGCCGTTGTTCCTGCCGGCCTCTTCAAGGTGCGAAGGTCAAATGCGACAACCGGTCCCGCGATGTAGCGCAAAGCATCTACCGCATGAACTGCTGTGGCCCAGAGAAACTCCGCTTCCTGGCGCGCGTGCCGGGCGAGAGTGCAATGCACGTAACGAAGACGGCCGGCATGGCGGGTCCACTCGATAGCCCGGTTGAGGGCTGGCATAAACCGCCGGTTGACGGAAACCATGTTCGAGGTTTTCGTTGCCGCAGCGGAATCACGGAGCGCCCGCGCTTCAGCCAGTGATGCGCCGAGAGGCTTTTCCACCAGGCAGGGAATACCCAGGTTCAGCAGTTTGATTCCCAGTTCAGAAATGTTTTCCGGGGGCACGACGGCGATGCAGCCGTCGAGGTTTTCATGCCTCAACATATCGTCGACGTTCGGATAAGCCGCCAGAAAGCCATACTTTCTGCCGAAGCCCAGCGCGCGTTCGATTTGCAGGTCGCAAACCGCAGCCAGCAGGATTTCGTCGGGATGCGTAGCCTTATACCCCGCTAGCGGGATGGCGTGCCCGCTCTCTGAATGTGCTCCGCAGCCGATCAATCCAAGACGAATCATAGTTTGAGAATTACTCAAGCCGCGCCGGAAGGGGCAAGCCTTTGCTGTCAACCGTGAGTTTTTCGGCGTTCGCGGTTCCACGCACGAACCATAGAGATCCTCCCAGGGCAACCGTGAGTGCAGCGAACCACACAACCGTGACCCGCTGATTGGGCGGTACAGTGAGGAGCAGGACCAGGCTCAGCAGTCCGATGAAAGAAATCGTGCGGCTCAGAAAACGGAACACTGGGGCGGTGAAATCGGCGGAATCCTTCAATTCCGTGGCAACGTCGACGGGCGTATTCAGGTTCCGGAACAGCAGTGCCCGCCCGGGCGTATCTCCCCGGTCGAATAGCATGGTCAGGAAAAAGATTCCGAAGGACGCGGGAATAATGATCGCGACCTGCTGGATGAGCGACCAGTGATATTTGAAGGCACCCAGCATACCCAGAATCAGTCCGGTTGCGAATGAGGCCAGACCAGACCAGGGCGGCGTCCGGCGTACGACCAGCCCCAGCAACGCGGGAGGCCCGTAAGCCAGCGACATCAACGTGTTGAACGTCAGCATGATCTGGAAGACGCTCTGCCCGCTGGCAGCCATAATCACGGCGATCACAGTCGTCGCTCCCCCGATTAAAAGCGTTGTCACCCAACCCACGACCAACAGTTCGTGTTCTCCCGCGCTCTTGCGCAACAGCGACTGATATACATCCTTGGTGAGAATCGCGGATTTCACGTTGAACTGGGCGGAAAGATTGGCCATGGTTGCGCTGAACATGGCCGCCAACATGACTCCGATCAGGCCATGCGGCAGCAACGTCAGGCTGGCGACCGCGTAAGCCGCTTCGCTGGCATTGGGCAGGCCCATGCGGGGCAGTTCCGGATAAACTACGCGCATCGCCATGGGCGGAATGAACCACAAGAAAGCCCCGGCGAAAAACAGTCCGCAGCAGAGCAATGCGATTTTGCGCGCCGAACCCTCGTCGTCCACGCTGAAGTAGCGCTGTGCCATGGCGCTGGTGTTGTAGCCGAACGCGACCATGATCGTCCAGGAGGCGATGTAGAGCCAGCCAAACTCCCCTGAAACATGGAGCGTTTTCATTTCCGGCGGCAACGAATGCACCAAGCCGGTGACTCCGCCCACGCGGGCGAGAGACATCACGACGAGAACCATGCAAAACGGCATGAGGATGGAGGCTTGCAGAAAATCGGTGACGACCACGGCCCACAAACCGCCCAGCACGCAATAAAAAACGATTAGGGCGCCGGCTCCCAGAATCGTCCAAGTCACGGGGAAGCCGCAGGCGGAAGATACGAAGAGACTAAGACCAAACAGGGTGCTGGCGCTGGTAAACAGCTGGAACACGATCGTGGTCCAGGAGAAAATTTGGTGAGTAGCTGGGTTGAAACGGCCCGAGAGATATTCCATCACTGTCGTGATGCGGCTGCGCCGCCAGCGCTTGGCAAAGATGAAGTAGCCGAGCAAGAAACTCACAGCGTTCCCGATGTAGAGCCCGATGGCCGCGATGCCCGAGCGATAGGCGACACCGGCTGCCCCGGTGAAGGTCCATGCACTGAAGCCCGCCATGAAACAGCTCAGCCCGGCGACCAGCCAGGGAATGCGGCTTCCGCCACGAAAATATTCGGCCGCGCCCCGGTTGAAGCGTAAAACATAGAAGCCCACCCTCACCATCAGGAGCGCATAAAGGGCTATGACCACGTAGTCGACGGAGTTTGCGCTTGCCATGGAAAAACCAGGCTTCCTTATACTTTGTTTTTCGCTGAAATAGAAGCCAAGAAACAACAAAGGAAAGAAATAGTTGCCATGCGAATGCTATACTCGGTCCCGCCATGCGCCGCCCCTCCCTTCTGATGAGTGCCGGGAAGGAACTGTTTGCGTCATTTTTCTCGCGGCAAGAGCAACAGCGCTTGAGCCGTCTATTCCGCTGGGAACGGCAAGGAACCAGCAACTTCACCGCGGATTTCAGGCGGCGGTTGAGCACGACAGAGGCGCTGGTCACTACCTGGGACAGCCCTCATTTCGGCGACGACTTGCCGCTTCTGGCCCCGCAACTGCGCATGATAGCCCACTGTGGAGGAGAAGTGAAATCGCGCTTCTCGCGATCCCTGTTTAAACGCCTGACCATCACCCACGCTCCCGCTCCCATGGCGCGCGCCACCGCTGAACTGGGCGCTACCCTGCTTTTGTATTGCGCGCGCAATGTAGACTTCTATCGTTCCGAACTGCGAAAGCGGTCGAACCGGATTTATGAAGAGGTACACCTCCACGGTAGTTCTGAATCACTGATGGGGCAGACGGTAGCGATGATCGGATTCGGCCGGATCGGTCGCGCGCTGGTGGACTTGCTGCGCGGATTCGACATCCAGTGGTTGGTTCATGACCCGTACGCTCCGCGCTCTCTATCGCGTCAGTATCCCGTGCGTTTCGCGAGGTTGCAGAAGTTGCTAACCCAGGCTCATTTTCTCGTCCTGACGGCGGCGTTGACCGAACAAACCCGGGGCCTCCTGGGTCGGCAAGGTCTGGCGCAGCTTCCGGACGGCGCGTGTGTCATCAACATTGCCCGTGGTGGCCTGATCGATCTGGATGCTCTCAGGAAAGAGGTGCAGCGCGGGCGGCTGCGCTGTGCCCTCGACGTGACTGATCCGCAGGAACCGCTTCCCGCAGGACATCCCTTGCGGACCATGCAAGGTGCAATTGTTACGCCGCACATCGCGGGCAGTGGACGGCAAGTCCGCGAAGGGATCGCGCGCGTGGTGCTGGATGACCTGGAAAGATTCTTCAGCGGCAAGAACGTAGAGGATCGTGTGACGACTTCCATGCTGGACCGAATGACATGAACATGAAAGTTTCGTTCTCGACGCTGGCCTGCCCGGACTGGACGCTTCCACAAATCATCGCGATAGCCGTGGGCGAGAGCTATGACGGCATCGAGTTACGCTTTGTCCAGGGGGAGGACTCTCTGTGGAAGTTGCCGGTGTTTTCCGGAAAGGAACTGGCATCCACGAAACGGGCATTAGCCGATCACGCTTTAACCATCTCGTGCCTGGACACGAGTTGCCGCTTTGATTCGCCCCATGCCGCCGAGCGTCGACGTTGGATAGTCGAAGGGGAACGGATGGCGGATCTCGCTGCGGAATTGGGTGCGCCGGGACTGCGAGTTTTCGGTGACACGATCCAACCCGGAGCAGACCGCGCCTCCACGCAAAGCTGGATCGCAGAGTCCATTCGAGAATTGGCCGAGATCATCGCTACAAGAGGAGTGGAGGTCTGGATCGAGAACCACGGCGATTTTTCGGCTGCGCAGGAAGCAGCGGCAATTCTTGCGCAGGCGGCCTGTCCAAGAGTCGGCGTGGTTTGGGACCCGGCGAACAGTTTCGCAGCGTCTCAGGAGCAACCCGCGGAGGGCGCTGCGCTGTTGCAATCTGCCATTCGCCACGTTCACATGAAGGACTTGCAGCACAACCAGAATGTCTGGAGGTATGTCCTGGCTGGCGAGGGCGATTTTCCCTTGCTCGATTTGAAAAGCGCTCTGGACCGGCTCCGATACGAACGCTTCCTTTCCTTCGAGTGGGAAAAGAAATGGCACCCGGAGATCGCAGACCCTGAAATTGCGCTGCTGCACTTCGCGCGCTGGTTTCGGAAGAATTGCGCATGACGGAATCTGGTAGCGCGAAAATGCGCAGGTTGTGTGCCGAGGATATTCCGACCGCGACTCAGTTATCGGCACGGGCGGGTTGGAACCAGACCGAGGAAGACTGGCGGACGCTGCTGGACCTTAGCCCGGAAGGCTGTCTGGCAATCGAGGTGGATGGCCATCTGGCTGCGACCACGACTCTGCTCTGTTATGGGCGCAGGCTGGCATGGATCGGGATGGTTCTGACTAAGGCAGAATATCAGCGACGCGGCTTTGCCAGAAGGCTGCTGGCGCACGCGTTAGAGAATGCAGACAACATGGAAATCGCAACAATAAAACTCGATGCCACCGATCAAGGCCAGCCGCTCTACGAGAGTCTCGGATTTCGAAGCGAGCAGGAAATTGAGCGCTGGTCGCGGCCGGGCGAAAACGCCGCGCAACTGCCCGCCGGCCGAACATCTACGGAGGAAGTGTGGCGCGATTCAGATTCACTAGCGTTCGGAGCTGACCGTTCACAACTTCTCAAGCGACTCGCACAGCTCAACCCTCCGAGATCAATTTCACAGTCGTATTTGTGTTGCCGGCCAGGTCGCGTGACCGCGTATCTGGGACCGTGCGTCAGCGAGAATCCGAGAACGGCTCGGCGCTTGATCGAGGAGTGCATACTGAACGCTCGATGTGCCTGGTCCTGGGACCTGTGCGCCCGGAATCAAGACGCGGTGGCGCTGGCTCGCGACCTGGGATTTTCTCCACAGCGGCATCTCGTGCGCATGGCCCGTGGCAAGGAACTGCGCGAAAAGGAAAACGCGATTTACGGGATCGCGGGATTTGAACTCGGCTAACCGTGAAAATCAAAACAGAATCAGAATTGGAAGAATTGCTCTCGCGCCCCGACCAAGAAACCGCGTCGGCGATGGCGGCGCTGGACGGCGATCTTCTCATCCTCGGCGCCGGCGGCAAGATGGGTCCAAGCCTGGCCCGTCTTGCGCGGCGCGCTATTGACCAAGCAGGCGTCAAGAAGCGGGTGATCGCGGTGGCCCGGTTCACGAATGGCGAGCTGCCCTCCGCACTCGCTGCGCGGGGGATCGAAACCATCGCCTGCGACTTGCTCGACCGCAGTTCGCTCGACAAACTTCCCGATATTCCCAACGTCATCTTCATGGCCGCGCGAAAATTCGGCACGGCTGGCGAGGAACATCTGACGTGGGCTATGAATACCTATTTGCCCGGACTAGTCGTCGAACACTACCGCAACTCCAGAATCGTGGCCTTTTCCACGGGAAATGTTTACCCGCTGCGTCCGCTGACGGACGGGGGAGCGGTGGAGACGACACCGGTGGGCCCCGTCGGTGAGTACGCGCAATCGGCTCTGGGCCGCGAGCGCATGTTCGAATATGGATCGATGCGATGGGGCACGCGGGTCGTCATCCTGCGCCTGAACTATGCAGTCGAGCTGCGCTACGGAGTGCTCGTGGATATTGGACAGGCCGTATTCGAACGCCGTCCCATCGATCTGTGCATGCCGCGTGTAAATGTGATCTGGCAGCGGGATGCTAACTCGTGGTGCCTGCGGTCACTCGCCCACTGCCAGTCTCCGCCCTTGGTCCTGAACATCACAGGCCCCGAGACACTTTCGGTGCGGGAACTCGCACTCGAATTTGGCCACCATTTTGACGTCGAACCCACTTTTGTTTCCTCCACGGAAGGCTCCAGCGCCCTGTTGAGTGACGTCAACCAAGCGCGCGGTCTTTTCGGGAGTCCCACGGTGCGACCGAAGGAAATGGTCGACTGGATTGCGAATTGGATTCGCGACGGCGGTGCAATGCTGAACAAGCCAACACATTTTCAGACGCGGGACGGGAAATTCTGATGCAGTTACGCAAGAAACTGCGTTCGGGCCTGGTGATTCCCGCCCATCCTCTGGCTCTGAACTCCCAGCGCAAGCTGCACGAGCGCCGCCAACGCGCTCTGACGCGGTACTATCTGGCCGCAGGCGCAGGCGGCATCGCGGTGGGAGTTCACACCACCCAGTTCGCCATTCGCGATCCCAAGTTTGGATTGCTGGAACCGGTGCTTGCATTGGCTGCCGAAGAGAGTCGGAGCAGTGACATCGTGAAGATTGCCGGCGTTTGCGGCAAACGCAAGCAGGCGTCAGCCGAAGGGGAACTCGCCGTCAGGTTGGGCTTCGATGCTGCGCTGTTGAGTCTTGCCGATCTGAAAGACGAAACCATCCCTCAGCTTCTGGAACACGCACGCGCCATTGCCACCCTCATCCCAATTGTCGGTTTCTACTTGCAGCCCGCCGTCGGAGGGCGTCTGTTGCCCTACGAATTCTGGCTCCAGTTCGTCGAGATTGAAAACGTCGTCGCGATTAAGATCGCACCGTTTAACCGCTATCAAACGCTCGATGTTGTTCGCGCCCTGGCGCAGTCAGGTCGCGCCCCGGAAGTCGCTCTCTACACAGGAAACGATGACAACCTTCTGAACGACCTGCTCACGCAGTTTGACTTTGGCACTCAGCCGCTCCGAATCGCCGGCGGCTTGCTGGGGCATTGGGCGGTGTGGACGAAGACTGCCGTTTCTCACCTCGCCCTCGCCAAGCGTCATTCCGACCCGGTTCCGGGCGAACTGCTGACGCTGGCGCAGCAAATCACAGATGCGAATGCCGCCATCTTCGATCCCGCGCACAATTTTCAGGGATGTATTCCGGGCATTCATGAGATATTGCGGCGTCAGGGCTTGCTCGAAGGGCGCTGGTGTCTCGATCCTAAGGAGGAGCTCTCTCCTGGTCAGAGCGCAGAACTCGATCGCGTGTGCAGATCCTATCCGCATCTGCAGGATGACGCATTCGTACAGGAGCACCTTGATGAATGGCTTCGCTAATATTGTGCTGCTGATGCTGTTCGTATCTGGCATGGCAGCAGGTTCGGACCACGCGGTGATCGAGAGCGTCCACGCAACTCAAGGTGTCCCGCTCGATCCCGATCCCACGTCAGCATTCTGGCGCGCATCACGTCCGGTGTACATGGAGAGAGACGGTTTCGGAAAGATCGTTCCCCACTATCGCACCGAGGTCCGCACGCGCTGGACGAAGAACAATCTCTACTTTCTGTTCGTCTGCCCCTACGTGGAGCTCCACCTTAAGCCTGCGCCGAATACTCAGAAAGAAACCAACGAACTATGGAATTGGGACGTCGCCGAAGTCTTCCTCGGCTCCGATTTTACGAATATCAAGCGCTACAAGGAGTTTGAAGTCTCTCCACAGGGCGAGTGGGTTGACCTCGATATCGACCTCAGCAAGCCGCACCACGAAGACGGCTGGACCTGGAACTCGGGCTTCGAAGTGAAGGCGCGCATTGACCAAGCCACGCACACCTGGTACGGCGCGATGCGCATTCCGTTGGCTGCGATCGACGCACGTTCTCCGGCCGTCGGAAACACGATGCGCATCAACCTGTTTCGGAGTCAGGGGCCGCCTTCGCATCAGCAAGCGGTAACATGGCAAGCTCCTATGAGCGATTCGTTTCACGTTCCTGAACGTTTTGGTTTGATCCGGCTGGTGGAAAAGCTTACGGAGAAGGAGTGATGAGCTTGAATATCTGGACTATCCATAAAGTTGTCTTGATCAATGCGTTCGCAATTCTGACGCTCGTTCCGCGATTCGCGCTCGCCGCCGAGCCGTATGCCGTGACTGTTGAACACGGCGTCGCAGTGACAATGCGCGATGGCACTGTGCTTCGTGCCGATATTTACCGCCCCGCGGCACCAGGAAGATTCCCAGTTCTTCTCACGCGAACTCCTTACGATAAACAAAACGACGATGGCGTCGATTTTGGACATAAGGGAGCAGCGCGCGGTTACGTTGTGATCAACCAGGATGTTCGCGGACGCTACACGTCGGACGGCGACTGGTATCCTTTCCTGCACGAATCCAACGACGGCTACGACACTGCCGAATGGGCGGCGGCGCTGACTTATTCTGATGGCAGAGTAGGAATGTATGGAGGCTCGTATGTCGGGGCCACCCAGATGCTGGCTGCGATCGCACATCCGCCACATCTCGCCGGAATATGTCCGGTCGTGACCGCGAGCAACTATCACGATGGGTGGACGTACCAGGGCGGTGCGTTTGAACAGTGGTTCAACGAATCGTGGACCTCAGGTCTGGCCCAGGACACGCTTAACCGCTTTGTGCGAAGTCACACAAATGCGTTGAACGGTATTGCGAAACTTCCTCTTACTCAATACCCGCTTTTTGAATTGCTGCAGGCGTCCTCCGATGCAAGCTTCCTGCATTCTCTGGCTCCGTACTTTTTCGACTGTCTGGCCCACCCCGGGTCTGATGATTATCGTCAGCGCTGGTCTATCGAGGAGCACTATGCCGACATCGGAGTACCCTCTCTGACAGTCGCAGCCTGGTATGACATTTTTCTGGGTGGATCACTGCGCAACTACGTCGGAGTGAAGCTGCATGGCAAGGACGAAGCCGCGCGCCGTGGACAACATCTCCTGGTCACGATCGGCGGGCACGCCGGTTCCCGCCGTAAGGTTGGCGAAGTAGACTTCGGCCCCGCCGCTCCGTTTGACGAAGATGAAACTACTTTGAGCTGGTATGACTATCTCTTCAAGAACATTGCTAACGACTTTTCCCATCCCAAGCCTGTGAAGCTTTTTGTTATGGGCGCCAACCAATGGCGTGAGGAAGATGACTGGCCTCTCGTTCGTGCCCGCAACACCAGATACTTCCTGCATTCGGCGGGAAAGGCGAACTCAGCGATGGGCGACGGTAGTCTGGTCGCATCGGCTCCTCGCTCGGACAAACCTGACCAGTACGTATACGATCCTGCAAACCCGGCGCCCACTTTCGGCGGTCCTTTATGTTGTGACTCGGAGCACCTCGGACCCGGGCCCCGCGACCAGCGAGCGATGGAAGCGCGCTCTGATGTTTTGGTCTACTCAACGCGTCCGCTGGAGCAGGACCTCGAAGTAACGGGACCTGTCCAACTCGAACTCTTTGCCAAGTCCTCCGCCGTCGACACCGACTTTACAGCCAAACTGGTAGACGTCGGGCCAGACGGATTCGCGCAAAACCTAACAGAAGGAATTGTTCGCGCTCGGTATCGCAATTCGCAGGAAAAGGCAGAACTCATGAACCCGGGCCAGATTTACAAGTTCACCTTGGACTTGTGGGCGACAGCAAATGTCTTCCGCAAGGGGCACGCATTGCGACTGGAGATCAGCAGCAGCAATTTCCCTCGTTTCGATAAAAACCAAAATACGGGTGATGACGCCGGAGTCGGCGGAAAATCAGTGCCGGCGACGAACACGATCTATCACGATGCCGAGCACCCCTCGGCGCTAGTTCTTCCGATCGTGCCGACCACCTGACGTGATAACGAACAAAGGGCCGCCCTTCGACGCCGGTCTGCAACCATATCTCCGGAGATTCCATGCCGCACAGCACGTCGAAATGCATCTTCCTTGCCCCGGCACCACGGATAGTGTCCGACATTTTTGAGGAGAACGACCTGCTTCGGTTGCGCGCCGTTGGAGATGTGGTGATTCACGAAGGTGGCCCCGTCACAGATGCAATCTTTGAAAACAGCGCCGCGAAAGCAGAAATCATCATCGGCCAGATTGACCTGCCCGAATCACGCCTGAAGCGCGCCACGTCGCTCAGAGCAGTGTTCAATGTGGAGGGCAATTTTCTTCCTAACATTGACTACGCCTACTGCTTTCGACACAGCATACGTGTTCTCAATATAAGTCCGGTATTCGCTGAGCCCGTCGCCGAGGCGGCGTTGGGCATGGCCATTGACCTCGCCCGCGGGATCACCCGGTCAGATCGCCATTTCCGCCAGGGTACCGAGCAGTACGGGTTGGCCGCGAACACCGAGGCGTTCTCTCTCTTCCGCCAGGAGGTAGGTTTTATCGGGTTAGGCGATCTCGGCCGTGCGATCTTGCCATTGCTTCGCTCGTTCGGTTGCCGCGTTCGCGCATACGACCCGTGGCTGCCAGCGGAATATATTCAAACCTTGGGATGTGAAGCCTCTTCCCTGGATGAGGTCCTGTGCGGCTCGCGCCTTATTTTCGTAGTCGCGGGGGCCACTTCGCAGAATCAGGGCTTTCTGGGCGCAAAACAGTTCTCCTCAATGCAGCGGGGGGCCGCCTTAGTCCTGGTCAGTCGCGCAGCAGTCGTGGATTTTGACGCTATGCTGGATTTCGCCGCGAAAGGACACATCCGCTTCGCAACCGACGTCTTTCCAGAGGAACCGCTGCCTGGCTCACACCGGGCACGGCATACCGACAATGCAATTCTCTGCGCGCATCAGGCCGGCGCAATGGAAACGGCGATCAAATGGATTGGGAAGCTGGTTGTTGCGGACGCGGAACTGATGGCCCGCGGGCTTCCACCGATTTTGTGCAAAGTTGCCCAGCCTGAAACCATTGCCCTGTTTCGGAGTAAACCCATCAGCAAAACTTGACAGATCAGGAAATCCGCCCGGCCAGCAACTGGATTCGGGGAACTGGCGGCTAGCTCGATGAGCGCTCTGGCTTGATTACAGCAGTCATGTACGCACAATAGGGCACGAGGCACCCGCCACGGGAGGGCTCTACGCTCTCGCGTCCTCTCACTTTCCGAGTAGAGGAGTCCCGGTGAGCTGTAGGCTTCCTTTGGCTGTATCCGCCGTTTCCAGCTTCGTGCCCGCTTAAGTCCACCATGGCTCATCGGGGATCTCCCCCCTCACGGACCCCACCGTGCAGATTTCCCGCAGTGGGTTCTTCAGGCGTGACTCCCTGCGCCCGCCCGGGCCTGTGTGATCCGAGGTAGCAGCAGCGGGTACTGACGTAGGATTTCTGCAAACCTTTCCCACGTCAGCTGCTTTCCACGTGTTCGGCGGCTCAGCCATTCCCGCCAGATGCAACGGACTCTCTGATAGAACTGCCGAATAGCGCGGTAGTTCGTGCGTCGTCCGTAGTACTGGTAATGGCCGCGGAGCTTGGCGTTCAGGGTTTTCTGCTGCTCGTTCACAGCATCGTGCCGGTGCTGTTTGCACCATTCCCAGACTGCCTTCAGACCTCTACCCAGCCGCTTGGCAATGGTCTTCACGTGCACTGTGAACCTCCCCTGTCGGCTGCGGGCGCATATGTGCACAAAGCCCAAGAAATTGAAGGTTGCAGGTTTCTTTCCCTGCTTCTTCGCGTTCTTGGCTGCATATCGCCCGAATTCAATCAGCCGCGTCTTCTCCGGGTGCAGTGTCAAACCGTATTTCTCGAATCGCTTCGGCAAGACAGCCAGCACCTTTTCTGCGTCCTCCTTGTGCTGGAAGCACAAGATGGCATCATCAGCAAAGCGGATCTCGTAGGCTTCCCCTTTTAACCGGGGCTTCACTTCGTTCTCGAACCACTCATCGAGAATGTAGTGCAGGAATATATTGGCCAGGAGCGGACTGATGGGTTGCCCCTGTCCTGTACCTGTTTCGCTCACGAGTAGTCTGCCGTCCTCGATGACTCCGACTTTGATCCATTTTCCGATCAGGCGGAGCACGCTTCCGTCGATCACACGCTTCTCTATCATCTCGACCAGAGCCGATCTCACTATCGAGTCAAAATATGAGCGGATGTCAATCTCCAGAATCCACCCTATGGGCCGGGTACAGATGATCCGCCCCACTTCATCCAGTGCTTGGTGTTGCCCGCGTCCGGGTCGAAACCCGTACGAGCAATCGAGAAAATCCTGCTCGTAGATGGCATTTAATAGGTCAACCGCCGCTTTCTGCACGATCTTATCCTCGAGGGCGGGAATCGAGATCGGCCTCTGTTTCCCGTCTTCTTTCGGAATATAGACACGTCGCAATGGTTGTGCCCGATACTTGCCTTCTTTGAGCCGCTGGTGGAGCTGTCGGATATTCTCTTCCGCGTTCGTCTCGTATTGTTGGTACGTGACGCCGTCGATCCCGGCACTGGCATTCTTTCGCAGACTCCGGAATGCCTCATACAACTTCTCGCCTGTGATCAGGTGAGCAATAGAGGAGAACTGCCGTTTCGGATCTTCCTTGGCGAGTTCAGCTATTCTGTTGATGTCTGTGAACATATCGTTTCGAGCTCCGCGTCTCGTTATGTTTCCTTTCAGCAGATTCGTACGCTTGCTTCCCCCTTCCCTCCAGTGGGTGCCGTGGCCGCCCGTTTCCGGAGCCCTGCGGTTCCCCACCTTCGTCGGTACTATAAGGTTGTAAGACTGCTCCAGCATCCCTCCGTGCTTCCTCCGGTCGACCCTTGGTTGCACGTACCTCTCGACCCATTCCCAGAGGCGGTCCTCCTGGTGTGAGAGGAGATGGGGAGCTCTCTTCGGTTCCTGGGCCATCCCTGTGGAGCCTGCCCTGGGCTAGAGACCCCGGCGAGCCGGCGCGACCTCGCTATAACGGTCGCCGCCAGATACTGCCTTCCGCTGACGCAAACACGTTGGCCTCGCGACGATACATGATTTCGGGGCTGA
>Ga0066710_100000743_pt1 | contig 21362 bp, 18 predicted proteins | sample GraSoiAngelo_159_FD_79666 | JGI IMG/M metagenome (GOLD analysis project Ga0066710, IMG submission 79666) | Grasslands soil microbial communities from the Angelo Coastal Reserve, California, USA - 14_1009_16_40cm | ecosystem: Environmental > Terrestrial > Soil > Grasslands | place: USA...
ACCCGATGCATCGCCGTTTCATTCGGTAAAAGATCTTCAGGGAAAGATCATAGCCACCGAGCTGGTTTCCGCCACAAGACGCTATCTGGCGGGGAACGGCGTGACGGCGAAAGTCGAGTTCAGCTGGGGCGCGACGGAAGTGAAGCCGCCAGAGCTGGCCGATGCAATCGTGGAAGTTACAGAGACCGGCTCTTCGCTGCGCGCGAATAAACTGCGCGTGATCGATACGGTCCTCGAATCGAATACACAGTTAATCGCAAACGTCCACTCCTGGAAAGATAGTGCGAAGCGCCGCAAACTCGAGGATATCCAGATGCTGCTCCAGGGCGCGATCAACGCGCTGGGCAAGGTCGGGCTGATGTTGAACGTCGAGAAAAAGAATCTGCCACGCGTGCTGAACGTGCTGCCGGCGTTGAAGAAGCCGACGATCTCCCACTTGAGCGACGAGGAATGGCTGGCGGTCAACACCATCCTCGATGAGTCGACGGTTCGGACAATTTTGCCGCGCCTGAAGGAAGCAGGCGCACAGGGCATCGTCGAATATCCTCTGAACAAGATTGTGATGTGATGATTCGGATCTTGAATTTCGAGGATGCGGGGGCGCTGGTCGCCCGAAAGGCGATGCGGCTGGCGGAGGCGGAGCGCGTTGTAGCGCCGATCATCGCGGATGTGCGCGCGAGGGGCGACGCGGCGGTGCTCGAATACGCCCGCACGTTCGACGGGTTCGAGGGCGCCAGCGTGCGGATCCCCGTGGAAGGGGCGCTTGCGCCGGAATTCGAGCGCGCGGTCGCGGTCGCCGCGGCAAACATTCGGGAATACGCGCGGTGGCAACTGCCGGACCAGAAGTTTGTCGCTTGTGGCGATGGCCGGCGCCTCGGACAGATTGTCCGGCCCCTCGATTCGATGGGCGCGTACATCCCGGCGGGCCGGTATCCATTGCCGTCCACTCTGCTGATGACCGTGATCCCGGCGCAAGTGGCCGGCGTCGCCACCACGTGCGTGGCATGTCCGAACCCCAGCCCCGAAATCCTCGGCATCGCGGCATGGCTCGGCGTGACGCATCTGTTCCGGATGGGCGGTGCGCAGGCGATCGCCGCGCTGGCGTTTGGCACAGGGACGGTCCCGAGGGTGGATCGCATTGTCGGCCCCGGGAATATCTATGTCGCGGCAGCGAAGAAGTTAATCGCGGGAGAAGTGGGCATCGACTTTATCGCCGGGCCGACCGAAATCGTGATTATCGCCGCGGAAGGCAATCCAGTCTGGCTCGCCGCAGACATGCTCGCGCAAGCTGAGCATGATGTGGACGCGTCTGCGATTCTTCTGACTACCTCGCGCCCCCTGGCGGAAGCGGTCGCCGGGGAGATCGAGCGACAGCTCGCAACGCTTCCGACCGCCGGCGTTGCGCGAATATCCGTTGAAAACAACGGCGCGATTGTGATCGTCGATACGTTGGAGCGGGCCGTCGAGTTCTCGAATGCGCTCGCGCCGGAGCATGTAAGCCTGCATGACCCGTCCTTGCTCCGCGGGATCACACACGCCGGCAGCCTGTTTCTCGGGCAATCGAGCCCGGAGGCGGCCGGCGACTATGTCTCAGGACCGAATCACGTGCTGCCCACGTCAGGCGCAGCCCGGCTGCGCGGCGGTCTTTCGGCTGCAGACTTTGTGAAGGTGATTTCGGTGCAGGAACTGACGCATGATGGGCTTGCAAAGCTTACCCCGGCGATTACGACGCTGGCGCGTGCCGAGGGCCTGGAAGCGCATGCGCGTTCGGTGGAGGTCCGAAACGGGAGAGCGGGCTCGCCGGTCTGTAGCCGCAAACTCGAGCCTCGCGAAGCCGTACTTAAAATGGCGCCTTATTCTCCACCGAGCGGCGGCCGTGCCGGCAAACTGAGGCTCGATTTCAACGAGAACACGGTCGGATGCTCGCCGCGCGTGGTCGAATTCCTGCGCGATCGTCTCACCGCCAGCCAGCTTTCGATCTATCCCGAGTACCTGGAAGCGATCGAGGAACTGGCCGCATTCTACGGCGTCGCGACGGATGAAATCACGGTTACCAACGGAACCGACGAGGCGATTCAATTAGTGGTGAACACCTATGTCGCTAGAGGCGATGAGGTGGTGCTGCTGAAGCCTTCCTATGCGATGTACCGTTTCTACGCGGAACTCGCCGGGGCATCGATACGCGAAGTCTGCTATCGCATGGAGGACCTCGCCTTTCCGCTCGAAGAGCTGCTCGCCGTGCTCACTCCCAACACGCGGGCGGTGCTGATGGCGAATCCGAACAATCCGACCGGAACAGGCGCCGGGCTGGACGGGTTGCGGAGGATCCTCGAAGCCGCTCCGGGCGCGGCCGTATTGATCGACGAGGCTTACTTTGAGTTTTCGGGCACGACCGCGCTCGACTGGATTCGCGAATACCCGAATCTATTCGTGAGCCGGACGTTTTCGAAAGTTCACGGCATGGCAGCCATGCGCTGCGGGTGCCTGTTCTCTTGCTCCGCTAATGTGCGCTGGCTGCGGAAGGCGCAGTCGCCCTATAGCGTGAACACGCTGGCCGCCATCGCCGCGCGTGCGGCGATCCAGGATCGCCAGTACGTAGCGGATTATGTCACGGAGGTGCTCGCGGCGCGCGAGCTTGCCTGTGAGGGCCTGGGAAAGCTCGGCATCCGCTTTTTCCCCAGCCAGGCGAACTTCGTGCTGTTCCATGCCGGCGATCGCGCGCTCCCTCTACGCGACGCTTTGCGCGAGCGTGGCGTGTTGGTGCGCGATCGAAGCTACGAGATTCCCGGCTGCGTGCGGCTTACAATCGGCACTCGGGCGCAAATCCTTCGATTCCTCGAAGAGCTGGAGAGCTTGTGGACTCAATAATCGTCTTTGACATGGACGGTGTGCTGACCGAAGTCTCCGAATCTTATCGAGAGGCGATCGTCCAGACCGTCGCACGTCTTACAGGCCACCAGATCACGCGCGACCTGATTCAGCAATATAAGAATCAGGGCGGCTGGAACAATGACTGGGCCCTATCGCAGAAAATTGCTGCGGATCTGGGTGTCCATGTGGATTACAGCGACGTGGTTGACCAGTTCAACAAGATCTTTCTGGGTTCGAACGGCGACGGGCTGATTCAACGCGAACGATGGTTTCCGCAGCCGGGCTTGCTGGAGCGCTTGATGGAGCGCTTCGGTATCGCGATTTTCACCGGACGCTTGCGCTACGAAGCGGACATCTCGCTCCGGCGCTTCGGCGCGGCTCTACGCTTCGACCCGATCATCTGCACCGATGACGTGGCAAACGGAAAGCCCGCGCCGGACGGACTGCTCGCCATTCAGGAGAGGAAGCCCGGGCGCAAGCTGATCTATGTAGGCGACACGGTGGACGACGCGCGTGCGTCGCGCGCGGCCGGGGTGCCGTTCATCGGGATCGCCGCGGAATCGCATTCGCGCCGCCAGGAGTTGATCCGGCTTTTCCAACAAGAGCGCGCCATAGCGATCCTCGAGAACATAAACCAGATCGAGGAGGCGTTATGAGACACGCCTCGGTTGTGCGAGACACGAACGAAACGCGCATCCGCGGGAGCCTCAAAATCGAGGGGCGCGGCGCTGGCGACATTTCCACGGGAATCCGCTTTCTCGATCACATGCTGGAACTTTTCGCCAAACACGGCGGTTTCGACTTGAAGCTTCACTCAGATGGCGATTTGGATGTCGATCAGCACCATACCGTGGAAGACGCCGGAATCGTGCTCGGGCAGCTCTTCGCGAAGGCCCTGCGCGACCGTCGCGGAATCAATCGCGCGGGCTATTTCGTGCTGCCGATGGATGAGACGCTGGCGGTGGTGGCGCTCGATCTGGGAGGACGACCGGCGCTGGTCTACAAGGACCTCGTGAAGGTCCGTCTGGTTGGCGATCTCCAGACGGAACTGGTGGAGGATTTCTTTGGAGGCTTCGTGAATCACGCCGCCGCGAATCTGCATGCCAGGGTGCTGTATGGACGCTCCAACCACCACAAGATCGAGGCGATTTTCAAGTGCTTTGCCCGGGCAATGCGCTACGCCTGCTCGAAAGATAAGCGGCTGAAGGATCAGTTGCCTTCCACGAAGGGGCTGTTGTGATTTCGATCTTGGACTATGGCGCGGGCAATCTTCGCTCGGTTCAAAACACACTCCGCGAAATCGGCGCGGATTATGAACTGGTGACCGACGCCGATGGCCTTAGGCGTGCCCCAAAGATCATCCTGCCGGGCGTGGGACACTTCGGCCAGATGATGCGCGCGCTGGACGAGATGGGGGTACGCGAGGCACTCAAGGAGCGGATCCGCGCGGGCGTGCCGTTTCTAGGTATCTGTCTGGGCCTGCAGGCGCTGTTCGCTTCGAGTGAAGAAGCTCCGGAGGAGCGCGGTCTCGGAGTCTATCAGGGGCTAGTCAAGAAGTTCAGCGGTAATGCGCGAATTCCGCACATGGGCTGGAACCAACTCGAGCCCAGACGCGAGTCACGCCTTTTGCGCGGCGGAGCTGAGAAGCCGTACGTCTACTTCGCGCACAGCTACTATGTGCCTCCGGTTAACGAAACGGCGGCGGTTTGCGTATACACGGTTCCTTATACGGCTGTCCTCGAACACGGACACATCTTTGGCGTCCAGTTCCATCCTGAGAAGTCGGGCGGTGTCGGGCTGCGGATCATGCGGAACTTCGCCGGGAGCTAGAACATGCTGGCGAAACGTATTATTCCCTGCCTCGACGTGACCGGCGGACGGGTGGTGAAAGGCGTCAATTTCGTAAACCTCCGGGACGCGGGTGATCCTGTCGAGCTGGCGGCGCGGTACAACGAGCAGGGCGCCGACGAAATCGTGTTTCTCGACATCACCGCGTCGAGCGACGATCGCGACACGATGGTGGACGTGGTGGCGCGCACCGCCCGGGAGGTCTTTATCCCCCTCACGGTCGGCGGCGGCGTCCGCACCGTGGAGGATGCGCGCCGCATTTTGCACGCCGGAGCCGATAAGGTCAGCATCAATACCGCCGCCGTGCGCCGCCAGGAGTTGATCCGCGAGCTCAGCGCGGAGTTCGGCGCGCAAGCAGTGGTGCTGGCGATCGATGCACGAAGACGATCAGAGGGTATCTGGAACGTCTATACACGCGGCGGGCGCGACGACGAGGGTCTCGACGCCGTCGAGTGGGCCAGGCGAGGCGAAGAGTTGGGCGCCGGAGAGATCCTGCTGACCTCGATGGATACCGATGGCGTTCAGACGGGCTTCGATTGCGAGCTGACACGAGCGGTGCGCGAAGCGACCCACGTTCCGGTAATCGCTTCCGGCGGCGCTGGCAAACCGGAGGATTTTTTCGAAGTGCTCGAGAATGCGGGCGCTGACGCAGCCCTCGCCGCTTCCATCTTTCACTACGGCACCTGCACGATCGGTGATTTGAAGAAGTTTTTGGCGGCGCGCGGCACACCGGTACGCTTATGATCATCCCTTGCATCGACCTGATGGATGGGAAAGTGGTTCAGCTCGTGCAGGGCCGCAATCGCGCTTTGGAAGCCGGCCCGCCGCTCGAAATGCTGCATAAGTTCGCGGCTTTTCCAGAATTGCAAGTGATCGATCTCGACGCAGCCCTGGGCACAGGTGAAAACGCGGCGGTTGTGGGTCTGATCGCGTCGCGGGCCAAGTGCCGCGTGGGAGGCGGTGTGCGCACTGCGGAGCGGGCACGAAGACTGGTCGAACAGGGAGCGCACCGCGTGATCGTCGGCACCGCAGCGTTCACTCCGGCGCTTGCAGAGATCTGCGAAGCCGTCGGACGCGAGCGCCTCATCATCGCCCTCGACTCAGCGGGAGGCAAAATTGTCGTCAAAGGCTGGCGGGAAGCGACACAGTTCACGGCCGAAGAGGTTGTCAGCCGTTTGGAGCCCTACTGTAGCGGCTTCCTCTGTACATATGTGGACAAGGAAGGCATGATGCAGGGCACCGACCTCGCCTGGTTTCGCCGTCTGCGCTCAGCTACGCAGCACGAGCTCACGGCGGCAGGCGGAATCACCGCGATAGAAGAAATTCGGGAACTCGCCGCACTTGGAATCCATGCGGCGCTCGGAATGGCAATCTACACAGGACGATTGGACTTATCGACGTTGAAAGACGAATAGATGGCCACATCTTCAGGCGTTCCCGGCTGCCGCAGGAGACGTCTTGGAGATCGTGACGAAATCCGTCCGAACCTTTTCCCATTCCTGCAGCACGAAACCGTGCGATTCGAATAGAGCGCGGATCCGGATGGAGTCCCATCCGGCGACCTCTTCCAGGATGGGGACCAGCACGCTCAGAGCATCATCGCTCAGGACGGTACGTTTGGCGATTTGGGTGATGTAATTGTTCTCTGATGCGGCGATGGTAAGCCCATCTCCGCGATGAACGTGCAGCATTACATGAATGTCGGAGCTTCCGTCGCCGACGTAAATGACTCGATCGTGGCTGACTTGCAGTTTGGCCCGCAGCTCTTCAAGGACGGCCACCTTGCCGTAGCCTGCCGGCACGCGAACAATCGATTGGATCTCGCCCGAGGAAGGATCGTAGTGAAAACGGGTTCCATAGATGTGATCCTTGGGAACGATTCCTTCGAGCGCCGATTGAATAACCTCTTCGGGAGCCGCTGAAATCACATAGAAGAAGAACTGTAACCCATCCAGACCTTTCAGTAAGCGCGAAAGCACCCGGATGTTCTCTTTCAGCCGGACCTGCTTGCCGGCTTCGATCAAATGCTCCTTCCGCACGCACCGAAATTCGGGATCGTGAAGGATCAGGTATGCCAGTTCTCCGCCCTGCTGTACCAAGTGGATGCGAGAAAGCCCGGAGATCCTTTCCTGAAAGCCGGATATCCCGAGCAGGTCGCTTAGGATGATCCCGGAATCGTTGAAGCTCAACGTTTGGTCGAAATCGCTCGCGAGCAGGTAATGCTTAGTGATTTGTTCTCCGGCGTGCCTCATTCCACTCATTTCCTTAGCTTTTTCCATTAACGGGAGGGCAAACTCTGCGAGCGGGGCAGAAATCAACATCGGCAGCAACAACGCCTTGACTGGCTTAGATGCGGATGCTACACAAACGATTCACTTAATAAATCACGCGGATCGTCGATCCAGAAGTCGGGATTCCAGCGGGCCAGCTCTGACGGATCACCGTAGCCGTAGCGCACGGCACAGATCCGCACACTCGCGCGGCGCCCTGCTTCCATGTCCGCCGGTGCATCTCCAACCAGCAAACACTCCTCTGGCTGGGCACCAAGAATCTCGAGCGACTTAAGAATGACGTCGGGCTCGGGCTTCGCTGGGAAACCGTCGGTGCCTTGCACGTGATCGAAATGTCCTATCAGGCCGAACTGTTCGAGAACCGCTCGCGTGGTGGGCGTGCCCTTGGTTGTTGCGGTGGACTTGCGGCCGCCAAGCCGGGGCAGAGCCTCGGCAACGCCCGGATACACTGACGTCAGCGAGTGCTGGCGCAGCAGGTAAATGCGGCGGTAATCGGCAATCATTTGGTCGATCGACTCGCGCTTAAACTCCAGATCGAGGAACAGGTCCAGGAGGTGGCGGCCAATGTACCGCCGGAGGAAAGCCTGGGAGACATCGTCACGCCCGGAGGCCAGGAGCACGTCCTGGATAGCGCCGCAGATATCGCGAGCCGAATCCAGGAGAGTTCCATCGATGTCGAACAGATAAACCGGGAACCGCGGAATCACGCGGGCTGCGGTCCGCCTTCAAGCATCGGGCCTGAAACACGGCGGCCCGACTCCGGCTTGATCACGTGCTGCGTGCCGTCGCCTGCGGGCTGGAAGGCCGGCAGCGTCACGCCCTCGATCAACTGGCGCACCTCGCTTCCGTCCAGGACCTCGCGCTCGAGCAACGCCAGCGCGATGCGCTCCAGCGCGTCCGACCGCTCCTCAATAAGCGCGCGGGCACGGCTGTAGCCGCTCTCCACCAGCTTTTTCACCTGTTCGTCGATGCGGATTGCCGTGGCTTCGCTGTAATCGCGATGCTGCGCGATCTCGCGGCCCAGAAAGATCTGCTCCTCGCGCTTGCCGAAGCTGAGGGGACCGAGTTCGCTCATGCCCCACTCGCATACCATCTTGCGCGCCATCTCTGTGGCGCGTTCGATGTCGTTCCCCGCTCCGGTGGTCACGTGATGCATGAAAACCTCTTCGGCAATACGCCCGCCCATGAGGATAGCGAGCTGCGCATCCAGATACTCCTTGTTGTAGGAGTGCTTATCGTCGATCGGCAACTGCATCGTGACGCCGAGCGCCATGCCGCGGGGGATGATCGTGACCTTGTGTACCGGATCGGCGTGCGGCGTCAGCGCCGCGACCAGCGCGTGGCCGGCCTCGTGATAAGCGGTGTTCTTCTTCTCTTCGTCGCTGATGATGAGGCTCTTGCGTTCCACCCCCATCATCACTTTGTCCTTAGCGAGCTCGAAATCGAACTGCGTGACCACCTTGCGGTTCTGCCGCGCGGCAATCAAGGCAGCTTCGTTGACCAGGTTGGCGAGATCCGCGCCGGCGAATCCCGGCGTTCCGCGCGCGAGCACGGAAAGGTCTACATCGTCGGACAGGGGCGTCTTCTTCGTATGAACCTTGAGGATCGCCTCGCGTCCCTTCACGTCCGGCCGCCCGACGACCACCCGCCGATCGAATCGGCCCGGCCGCAGCAGCGCTGGATCGAGCACGTCGGGGCGGTTGGTCGCCGCCACCAGGATTACTCCTTCGTTGGATTCAAACCCGTCCATTTCAACCAGGAGTTGATTGAGTGTCTGCTCGCGCTCGTCGTGTCCGCCGCCAAGCCCCGCTCCGCGATGGCGGCCCACAGCGTCGATTTCGTCGATGAAGATAATGCAGGGGGCGTTCTTCTTGCCCTGCTCGAACAGATCGCGGACGCGGCTGGCGCCCACGCCGACGAACATCTCGACGAAATCCGAACCCGAAATCGAGAAAAACGGAACGTTGGCCTCGCCGGCAATGGCGCGCGCCAACAGCGTTTTTCCGGTCCCCGGCGAGCCGATGAGCAAAACGCCTTTCGGAATGCGCCCGCCGAGTTTCTGAAACTTCTGAGGCTCGCGGAGGAACTCGATGATTTCCTGCAGTTCTTCCTTGGCCTCTTCCACGCCCGCGACATCCTTGAACGTGACTTTCTTCTGTTGCGAAGAGTGAAGCCGCGCACGGCTCTTTCCGAAGCTCAGCGCTTTATTGCCTCCGCTTTGCATCTGGCGCATCATGAAGATCCAGAATGCCAGCAGCAAAACGAACGGGATAGCGTTCACCAGGATCGAGACCCAATTGCCCCCGTTGTCTTTCTCGACCTTGCAATTGACGCCTTTTTGAAGCAGGTGCGTCGTGAAGTCGTTGTAGTTGGGTGGAACGGTGGAATGGAACTCTTCGCCACTCTTATATTTCCCGTGGACTTCGCCGGTAACCGCGTTGATGGTGACGCTCTCTACCTTGCCATCGTCGACTTGCTTAAACAGCTCCGAGAATTGCGGCTGCGCACCCGGCGCTTTGCTGCCCTTGAACACGGCCCAGACAAGGACCACCAGGCACAAAATGATTAACCACAGGACTGCGTTTCTTACGCTTGAATTCATGACTTCTCCCACTCGCCGCCTACTATAGAGACGTTGATACGCTACTGAAAGATTCAACGCCTACAGTTGTTTGGCCTCCCAAACGCAGAGCACAGGCCCCGAATCCTCGGTGGCGGCGAACTCTTTCGCCGCTCCAAACCGCCTGGCCCACAGGATCTTGCCTCCACTCGTAACAATCGGCCAAAATCGCCGCTGCCAGAAGGGCACTCGGGCCCTTTGAAACATTTCCTGGACCTTTTTATCACGCGACTGCCCTACCGGCCGGTAGTGGTCGCCAGGCCTCCACCCGCGCAACTCCAACGGCGCGGGAATCCGCTGCCAGGACAATTCTCCTTTCAGGTTAGCACACATATCCGTCGTTCGTTTGCTTTCAGTAACTTCGAAACAGACTTGTGAGTTTCCGTCGGGAGCTGGGTACCGGCCCGGAACCGCCACCGGGACGGTTTCCACCGGCACTTCGGGCGCAATAGCCTCCATCCGCAGCCGGTCGAACGACCGGATCACGTCTATGCCGGGCAGGCGGATTTTGCCCTCTCCGGCGTTCGCAGAGGCCAATACGAGCACCTGCTCGATATGGCTGAATTCGATACGGCGCAGGTCTCCTTTGACCTGGGCGATCGCGTGCCGGACCAGGCGCCGGGCGGCAGCCTTGGGTAGAGCGGCCAGCGCTGCGGCGGCCAATTCAAGGCCAGGGTTCCCGGCAACGAAGGTGTCGCCGGCGATACGATCGATCTGGGTTTTCCAGAAGCGCTCCTCTTCCCGCGCCAAGTCAGCGAGGTTCGCTAACGTGTCCACGATGTTCGGGTTCCACTCGTCCCGAAGCTTGGGCAAGAGGCCATGGCGAATCCGGTTCCGCGCAAACCTCGGATCCCGATTGGTGGCATCGAAACGGCTGGGGATGCCGCGCGAGCGCAGGAATTCCTCGACTTCGTTTCGCGTGCTGTCGATCAGGGGCCGTACGAAACCATCCGCGGTTACCGGATAGATTCCGGCCAGTCCCGCCAGACCGGAGCCTCGCAGCAGGCGGAAGAGCACCGTTTCGGCCTGATCGTCGCGCGTATGGCCGAGCGCGACGCGATCCGCCACCCCGCCGCGCATCAACTCGAAGAAGAAGCCTCGGCGCGCCCGGCGCGCGGCCTGCTCCAGATTCCCCGCGGAGGCACTCACCTCAGCTTCCGCCCGATGGAAAGGCACGCCCATCTCGGCCGCCATCGCGCCGACGAAGCGCTCATCTTCCTCCGCTGCCTCGCCGCGCAGCTTGTGGTTGAAGTGCGCAACCGCCGCCACAGTCACACCGAGATGGGGAGCAAGCTCGCGTAGAACATGCAGCAGGCACACTGAATCAGGCCCGCCGGACACCGCGACAGCGACGCGGGCGCCCGGCGCCAGCATGCTATAACGAGAAATGGTTCTGAGCACCCGGTCGAGCACAGCCGATTCTTTCATTGTAAGTCTCGATGTGGGCAGTTCCTCGGTTCGTGCGCTGCTTTTCGATGCGGGCGCGCGCCAGATGGAGGGCTATGGCGCGCATCTCCCCTATCAGGAGGAAACCACTCCGGACGGCGGTGTCGAAGTGAATCCTGACCACTTGGCCCGCCTCGCGCTCGATTGTCTCGACGAGTTGCACCGCCAGGTACACGCTGCGGGGCTTCGTATCGCGGCCGTCGCCGGGAGCGCATTCTGGCACAGCCTCCTGGGGGTCGGTGAGGACGGACGCCCGACGCTGCCGATCCTACATCTGCTTGATACCCGCAGCGCGTCCGAGGTGCCTCGCGTCCCTGACGCCCATGCTCGCACCGGCTGCGTTCCGCACGCCAGTTACTGGCCCGCGAAGCTACTCTGGCTGCAAAAGAATCGACCCGCTGAGTTCACCGCGACGCACCGCTGGCTCAGCTTTCCCGAATACCTTTTTCAAAAGCTATTTGGCCGGGCGTCTGTGTCGACGTCGATGGTTTCGGGCACTGGCATCTGGAATCAAAATGCCAACGATTACGATGATGAGATGCTGGCGGCCTTGCAAATATGCCGCTCACAACTGGCCGTGCCCTCCGGCATGGACCAGCCTGAGCAGGAACTCGGGCCCGAATATCGTCGAATGTGGCCGTCATTCGACGGCGTGCCGTGGTTCCCTCCCATCGGCGATGGGGCCTGCGATAACCTCGGGAGCGGCTGCATCGAGCCCGGCCGTTTCGCACTGATGGTGGGCACCACCGCCGCGATGCGGGCGGTGATCGAAGCGTCGCAAATAGAGATCCCCGCAGGTCTGTTTTGTTACCGCGTCGACCGCAAGCGGTTCGTGATGGGCGGCGCTCTTTCAAACGGCGGCGGGGTGTTCGCCTGGATGAAGCGCACGCTGGTGCTGCCGAAGGATGTCGAGGCTAAGCTTGAGGCGGCCGCGCCAGGCGGCCACGGCCTGATGCTGCTGCCATTCTTTTCGGGGGAGCGCTCGCCGTACTGGCGCGACGACCTGCGCGCCGTGATCGCGGGCATGAGCCTCACCACCCAACCGTTTGACATTCTGCGGGCTTCGCTTGAATCCGTGGCGCTGCGTTTCCGCGACATCTACCAGATTCTCTCGAAGCGCCTCGCTCGCCCTGCTGAAGTGATCGCATCGGGGGGCGCGTTGCTGCACTCGCCCGCATGGACCCAGATGATGGCGGATGCGCTCTGCCGTCCGGTAGTCGCGTGCACGGAGCCGGAGGCTTCCAGCCGGGGCGCGGCGCTGTGGGTGCTGGAGCGCATCGGCGCCATCAAGAATTTGAGCGCGCTACCGGCCTCCACCGGCGCCGTGTTCAGTCCGGTGCCGGAGCACGAAGCCGTTTACGATCGTCTGCTGTGCGAACAGCGCGCGTATTACGAGAAACTATTTGGGACCCGCACATGAATCCAGACATTCAACAGCGCGCCGCGCGCGTTCGGCTGTTACTGATGGACGTGGACGGAGTCCTGACCGACGGCGCCCTGATCAATGTTCCCGGCCCCGACGGAAAAATGGTCGAGACCAAGGCGTTCAGTTCGCAGGACGGTATCGCGCTGCAATGGCTTAGCTGGCACGGCATCCAGACGGGCGTCATCAGCGGCCGGGTCTCGCCGGCCACCGAGGAGCGCGCGCGCCAGGTGCGTATGACATATGTCTACCAGGGCCACATCGAAAAGATCCCGGTTTTGGAGGACATTCACGCGAAAAGCGGAATCCCGCTGGCGGAGACCGCCTACGTCGGAGATGATCTCACTGACGTAGTGGTGATGCGACGGGTCGGTCTAGCGATCGCCACGGCAAACGCCCGGCCGGAGGTGAAACGCGCCGCGCATTTTATCACCGCATCCGCCGGCGGCTCGGGAGCCGTGCGCGAAGTTGTTGAAATGCTGCTGGTCGCCCAGGGCCATTGGGCGGACATCCTGCGCAAGTACGAAGCCGAATGAAGATCGGAATTGAGATCGTCGCCAGCTCCGGGCCAGGTATCCTGCACGAGCTCACCGGCGTGATCGCGCGCCATCAAGGCAACATCCTGAGCGTCGAAATCGTCGAAGAAAAGCCGCCTCAGACGCGGATTATGTTCGAGATCGAACTGCCGGGCGAGGCTGCGGCGTTGGTGGCGGGCTTGGCGCAGCTTACCGTGGTCAGCCACGTCGTCCAGGTCGAGACGATGGACAAGGTTTACGGCAAGAGGATCATCATAATGGGCGGCGGCGCCCAGGTGGGACAAGTGGCTCTGGGAGCGATCACCGAAGCCGACCGCCACAACATTCGCGGCGAGCATATCTCGGTCGACACGATCCCGCTGGTGGGCGAAAGACCGCTGGCCGCCGCCGTGCGCGCCAGCGCCCGTTTGCCGCGCGTGAAGGCCATCGTGCTGGCCGGCTCGCTGATGGGTGGCGAGATCGAACAGGCCGTGCGCGACGTTCGCGCACAGGGCCTGCTGGTGGTAAGCCTGAACATGGCCGGCAGCGTTCCCGACGCAGCCGACCTCGTCGTAACCGATCCGGTGCAGGCCGGCGTGATGACTGTGATGGCGGTGGCGGATACGGCGAAATTCGCAATCGAGCGCCTGAAGCGCCGCGTGTTCTAACGCCTGATCCTCGCCGACCCGCCCTTCGCCAGAGCCCGCACTTCCGCGAGTGTCGCCATGGTTGTGTCGCCCGGGAAGGTGGTCAGCAGCGCTCCGTGCGCCCAGCCCAGCTTAATCGCGTCCTCCGGCGATTCGCCGGTAAGGAGGCCATAGAAGAATCCCGAGGCGAATCCATCACCGCCTCCCACCCGATCGTAAACGTGAAGCTCGCAGGTCGGGGCCACGTGCGTCTGGCCGTTGATCCAAGCCACCGCCCCCCAACTGTGCCGGTTAGTCCCGTACACCTCTCTGAGCGTGGTCGCAACAATTCGGATTTGCGGATGCTGTTCCACGACGCGATCGATCAGGTCGAAAAACGTGCTTGGATCGAGCTTCGATTTGCCTGCCACCTCCGGGCCGGGGATTCCCAATCCCTTCTGCAGGTCCTCTTCGTTGCCGACGAGCACATCCACGTTCTTGACGATCCGTCCGATGATGGCCGCCGCACGATCCTGACCGCCCGAAACCTTCCACAGCTTTTCCCGAAAGTTCAAATCGAAGGAGACTACCGCGCCGGCCGCCTTGGCCGCTTGCATGGCTTCGATGATCAATTCGGCCGTCGTCTGGGAGAGGGCCGCGAAGATCCCGCCGCTGTGGAACCAGCGCACGCCGGACGCGAAGATCGAACTCCAGTCGAAATCGCCCGGCTTCAGCTGCGCGGCCGCTTCGTTAGAGCGGTTATAGAAGACGACTGGCGCGCGCACGCCGTGCCCGCGGTCGCTGTACACGGCGGCAATGTTCGGGCCGCTGACTCCGTCGTGCTCGAATCGCTTGTAGAAGGGTTTGACGCCCATGGCTTTTACCCGTTCGGCGACCAAGTCCCCGATTGGGTAATTGACCATAGCCGTCGCAATGCCGGTCTCGAGGCCGAAGCAATCCGCCAGGTTGGCGGCAACGTTGAACTCCCCACCGCTCACGTGGATTTGGCACTCGCTGGCTTTGCGGAAGGGGATGATACCTGGGTCCAGGCGGTGGACAAGTGCCCCCAGAGACAACAAGTCCAGCGTGCCATCCGAACGTATGGTCAGCCCAAAGCTCATGCGTTATATGAACCTGACGACACTCTGCCGCCGCGTCCCGTCCAGTTGGTGTGGAAGAACTCGCCCCGCGGCTTATCGACGCGCTCGTAAGTGTGGGCGCCGAAGAAATCGCGCTGGGCCTGCAGAAGGTTTGCAGGCAGGTAGGCTGTGCGGAATCCATCGTAGAAGGAGAGCGCCGTAGAGAATGCAGGCGTTGGCACGCCGATCTGGATCGCCTGGATGATGGCGCGCCGCCAGGAGGATTGATAATCGTTCAACAGCCCGCTGAAGAAATCGTCCAGCAGCAGATTCGTGAGCTGTGGATTCTTGTCGTAAGCCTCTTTGATCTTCCCGAGAAAGCGGCTACGGATGATGCAGCCTCCGCGCCACATGAGAGCGATTCCTCCCAGGTTGAGATTCCACCCTTGCTCCTTTGCCGCATCGCGCAGCAGCATGTATCCTTGCGCATAAGAAATCACTTTTGAGCAGTAGAGCGCCCTCCGCACATCCTCGGTGAAACTCTTGCGATCCTGATCGGCCGGGCGCTTCGGTCCCGCCAGGATCTTGGAGGCAGCGACGCGCTCCGCCTTCAATGCGGAGAGGCAACGGGCAAAAACGGCTTCTCCGATCAGAGTCACGGGAGTCCCCATTTCCAGGGCGCTAATGCCGGTCCACTTGCCGGTTCCCTTCTGGCCGGCTGAGTCCAGAATCTTGTCGATCAGCGGCGTTCGGTCTTCGTCCTTCTTGGCGAATATCTGACTCGTGATCTCGATCAGGAAGCTGTCCAGTTCCCCGCGGTTCCATTCCTCAAACACATCGTGCAGCTCTGCCGCGCTCAGACCGATTCCCTCCTTCAGCAGATGGTAGGCCTCGCAAATGAGCTGCATGTCGCCGTACTCGATGCCATTGTGGACCATCTTGACGTAATGGCCGGCGCCGTCTTCACCCACCCAGTCACAGCATGGTGTGCCATCCTCGACCTTGGCCGCAATCGCCTGAAAGATCTCTTTCACGCGGGGCCAGGCAGCGGGGTTTCCGCCCGGCATGATGGAGGGGCCGTGCCGCGCTCCCTCCTCCCCGCCCGATACGCCGGTCCCGATGAACAGAATTCCCTTCTCTGCAAGCGCCTTCGCCCGGCGGTTCGAATCCGGATAATGCGAGTTGCCGCCATCGATGATGATGTCGCCTTTTTCAAGATGCGGCAGGATGCTGCCGATCATTTGATCCACGGTATCGCCGGCTTTGACCATCAGCATCACTCGCCGGGGTTTCTTCAACGCCTGTACCAGTTCCGGAATCGAATGCGTCCCCACTACTTGGGTGCCGGCCGCTTCGCGGCTCAGGAATTCGTCCACCTTGGAGACAGTTCGATTAAACACGGCCACGCGATAGCCGTGATCGTTCATGTTCAGAACCAGGTTTTGGCCCATCACCGCGAGGCCAATCAGTCCGATATCACAACTCTGCATGATCTGCTGCACGCCCCATTCTACATTGGGGTTCGCGGCCAGCGCGTTGGCGCGCGACCGCGCAGGGATGCGTCCGTCGGACGGCGTGATGTCAGGGAGATTGGGAGTTTGGTGAAGTCTTCGCCGATCACCTACGTCCGGGAGCCAAAGTTCTCACGTCCGAGATCCACCAGCCCGTGCCAGAAGAACAGGCGCGACGGGGTGGATTTCGGCGGATGGGGGTTTCGCCAGGGCAACTTCCAATTCCGTCGGGCAGCCGTTCGGACATATCATCCACGTGCTTCCGGCCCGATCTTCGGGTTGCATCCGCTCAAGGCAGAGGGGACACTCCGCGGATTCATTGGTCTCCAATCGGTTCTCCTCTCGCTCCTTAGAAGGCTACCACTCTCTGGGCCGCAGTAACAAGGCGCGCTTGACTTCCAGGCCACCCTCATTTGTAACTAGTTGTAACTAGTGATGTGTAGCGAACGATTTCGACCGGGGCGGTTGCGGTTGCTGACATCACGGAAGGATCAGAATGTTAAAGCGTGTTCCCAAGCATCCGTTTCTAAGACTCGCGATTGCGAGTTCGGTTGCGATCATATCCGGCGCCGCCCAACAGCGCACACTCACCAGTGCCGATTACGCGCGCGCCGAGAAGTTCATGCCATATAACACCACGCCGTTGGTATTCCACTCCGGCGTGCGCCCTACCTGGCTGGCGGATGATCGTTTCTGGTATCGGAATACGACTGCGGAAGGGGCCGAGTTCGTGCTGGTCGATGCCGCGCGAGCGACTCGCGTGCCGGCTTTCGACCACGCTAGGCTCGCGGCTGCGCTCTCCACGGCCGCAGGGACGACTTATCGCGCCAACCGCCTCCCGTTCACGGATTTCGAATTTTCGGCGGATGGTCAGTCGATCTCGTTCAACCTTAGGAACCACCGCTGGACATGCGATCGCCAGGGCAGCCAGTGCGCCGCCAAAGTTAATACTGAAGCGGTAGCGGGCGGGCGTGGCGCGAGAGGGCTGTCGCCCGACAAGAAGCGCTCCGTCTTTATCCGCGATTACAATTTGTGGATTCGGGACGTCACGACCGGCAAGGAAACACAGCTCACCACCGACGGCGTGAAGGATTTCGGCTACGCGACGGATAACGCGGGCTGGACCCGGAGCGACCGCCCGATCGTGCTCTGGTCCCCCGATTCAAAGAAGATCGCAACTTATCAACAAGACCAGCGCGGCGTCGGCGAGATGTACCTGGTGGAGACCAAGGTCGGGCACCCGGCGCTCCAAGCGTGGAAGTATCCGCTTCCAGGGGACGACGTCGTCACGACGATTCAGCGCGTCGTAATCGATGTCGACGATCCGCATGTTGTCCGGTTAAAAATGCCCGCTGATCAGCATCGCTCGTCGCTTTGCGACGACATCGCCTGCCGCGGAGGCGAATGGGCTGACGTACAGTGGAGCCCGGACGGATCCCATCTCGCTTTCGTCTCGACGTTCCGGGACCACAAGCGCGAGCAGCTCCGGATCGCGGACGTCACGACCGGAGCGGTCCGCGATGTAATCGAAGAGACCGTATCGACCTTTTTTGAATCCGGAAACGGCCGCGCGAACTGGCGGTACTTGCCGTCATCGAGCGAGGTGATCTGGTTCTCCGAGCGCGACAACTGGGGGCATCTCTATCTCTACGATCTCGAGACCGGGCGCCTTAAGAATCAGATCACGGCTGGCGAGGGCAATGTGGCGCAGTTGCTGCGGGTCGATGAGCAGAATCGCATGCTCTACTTCACCGGCGTGGGCCGGGAGAAGAGCCGAGACCCGTATTTCAATCACTTTTACCGCATCGGATTCGATGGAAAACATCTCTCGCTATTGACTCCGGAAGACTCAAATCACGAGATCACGCTGTCAAAATCCGGGCGCTTCTTCGTCGATAGCTACTCGAAACCCGATGTCCCTCCGGTGGCCGTGCTTCGGGATTCGGAAGGGAAGCTGCTCAGCACGCTCGAAAAAGCTGATATTTCCAAACTGCTCGCCACCGGATGGAAGCCGCCCATGCCGTTCGTGGTCAAAGCGCGGGACGGCGTGACCGACCTCTACGGGTTGATGTTCAAGCCGGCGAACTTTGAGCCGGCGCGGAAGTATCCAATCGTCAACCATATCTATCCGGGCCCGCAATCGGGAAGCGTGGGCAGCCGGAGTTTCTCGGCTGCGCGTGGCGACACGCAGGCGCTCGCCGAACTGGGTTTCATCGTGGTCGAGATCGATGGCATGGGAAACCCGTCGCGCTCCAAAAAATTCCACGAGGCCTATTACGGCAACATGGGTGACAATACGCTTCCGGATCAGGTGACCGGAATGAAGCAACTCGCCCAGCGCTATTCCTGGATCGACATCGACCGTGCAGGAATCTACGGTCACTCCGGCGGTGGTTATGCGGCGGCCGACGCGATGTTCCGTTATCCGGACTTTTTTAAGGTCGGGATATCAGAGGCTGGAAATCACGATAACCGCGAATACGAGGACGATTGGGGCGAGAAATGGCAGGGGCTGCTCGAGCGCAGACCGGACGGCGCCACGAATTACGACGATCAGGCCAACCAGAACATCGCAAAGAACCTGAAGGGACACCTGTTGCTTGCGCACGGCACCATGGACAGCAACGTGCCGCCGTACAACACGCTTCTCGTCGTGAACGAGCTGATCAAAGCCAACAAGGATTTCGATCTGATCATGCTGCCGAATCGGGGCCATGGCTTCGGCAACGAACCCTACATGGTGCGCCGCCGATGGGACTACCTTGTACGCTACCTTCTCGGGGCGGAACCGCCGCAGGCATACGAGCTGCATCCGCCCGCGGAAGGGCGAACGCCGCCGGGGTCCTAATGAAGCTCGAATCGCCACGCATCCTGCACGATTTGACGCAACTCGCTCCGCTGTGGCCGCCAGCCTAACCTCCGCTGCAGCTTGCGGGAGTCCGCCACCAGAATGGGCGAATCTCCTTCGCGGCGTGGCGCGCTGGTGAAAGGGACCTTACGGGCGGTTTCCTCTTCGACGGCGCGCAATACCTCCATCACCGAGTGGCCGGCGCCCGTGCCAACATTAAAAGCGTCCGAGCCACCGCCCGCCATAAGGTGCTCCAGCGCTGCGACGTGCGCTAATGCGAGGTCCCTCACGTGGATATAATCGCGGATGCATGTCCCGTCGGGAGTCGGATAATCGTTTCCGAAGATCTGAATCGGCTGGCCGGAGGTAGCGGCGCGTAGAAGCAGAGGAATTAGATGGGTCTCGGGCTGATGCTCTTCTCCGAGCCCGGCTTCAGGCTCGGCGCCGCAGGCATTGAAGTAGCGGAGGGCCACGCTGCGAAGCCCGCGATAACGATCGAGCTCGCCAAGGATTCGTTCGATGATGGCTTTCGATTCGCCATAGGGGCTCAGCGGCGCGAACGGAGCGTCTTCGGGGATAGGCACCTTTTGTGGGTCGCCGTAGACCGCAGCGGTGGACGAAAACACAAGCCGCGGGACCCCGGCCCGGGCCATGGCTTCAAGCAGGGACAACGTGCCGCCGATATTGTTGGAGAAATAGAGCTCCGGCTCGCGGGTCGATTCCCCGACCGCGATGTAAGCGGCGAAGTGCACCACGGCGTCGATCCCTTCGAGCAGGCGCGTCAGCCCATCAGCGTCTTGAAGGCGCACAACGTGTAGTCGCTCCGGCGCGACGTTGTGGCGATGTCCGCGCGAGAGATCGTCGGCGACGACAACCTCATATCCGCTGCGAAGCAGATGATGCGCCGTGATGGAGCCGATATATCCGGCGCCCCCGGTCACCAGGATTTTCGGCACTGTTTTAGGATCCTAATCGTATTATCGCTTTCCACGCGATGTGTGGCCTATGGGCGTGGAATGGTGTGCCGGTAGCCGGGAGTATATTGAGACCATGAGCCATCTAATGTTCGAGCGCGAAGGATCCCTGGCGGTCATCACACTCAACCGGCCCGAGCGGCGAAACGCGCTTTCAGTCGACCTGATGCTCGAGCTGATCGAGCGCCTCAACGGCATCGCATCGATGCAAGATGTACGCGCGGTTATTCTGGCAGCGGCAGGTAAAGTCTTCTCGTCCGGTCACGACTTCACCGAGATGGTCGGGCGCAGCATCGGCGATTACCGGCGCATCTTCGACGTCTGCACGGAGCTGATGACGAAAGTCCAGTCGATCCCGCAGCCCGTCATCGCACAGGTCCAGGGCATCGCCACAGCCGCCGGATGCCAGTTGGTGGCTACGTGCGACCTGGCGATTGCCAGCTCAGAAGCATCGTTCGCCACGCCGGGCGTAAAGAGCGGGCTGTTTTGTTCCACACCGATGGTCGCGGTTTCGCGCGCGGTGGGGCGGAAGCGAGCGATGGAGATGCTGCTCACGGGACAACCCGTGGATGCGGCCACTGCGGCCGAATGGGGGCTGGTGAATCGCGTGGTGCCACCTCCGGAGCTTGCAGCCGAGACCCGCAAGCTGGCCTGCAAGATCGCCGAGGCGAGCGGTTTCACGGTTGGGCTCGGCAAGCAGGCTTACTATGCGCAAATCGACCTCGATCAACCGAAGGCCTACGCGTATGCCAAAGAAGTGATGTCAATGAATGCGATGGCCGCCGACGCGCAGGAAGGAATATCGGCTTTTCTCGAGAAGCGCACACCCTGCTGGCAGGGCCGGTGACGATCTCGCCGCGCGGTATGCTATCTCACATGTCTCGCATTAGCCGGCGTACTCTTCTCGAACTCACTCCCACGATCGCTACTCTGGTTGTTTCCGAGGCGGGCATCGTCATCGATGCCTCGGCCCAGCAGCCGCAGCCGGACGCCCCGTTGCGCGTCACGAAGGAGCAACTTAAGGACGCGTTGGAGATTCTGGGTCTGGAATTCACAGAGGCGCAGCGCGACATGATGCTGCCGGGCGTGAATAACGCTCTGGCTGGTTACGAAACGCTGCGCAAGATCGACGTGCCCCTCGATACCGAGCCGGCTTTTCATTTCCGCCCCGCGCTGCCCGGCAAAGAGCCGAAGCCGCGTCCGTCCAGGTTCCTGCCTACTCGCGCGACCAAGCTAGCCTCCTTCAAGGACATCGAAGATCTCGCGTTCCTGCCCGTGACCAGCGTTGCGCCGCTGGTGCGCGCCAGGAA
>Ga0066710_100000744_pt1 | contig 21332 bp, 19 predicted proteins | sample GraSoiAngelo_159_FD_79666 | JGI IMG/M metagenome (GOLD analysis project Ga0066710, IMG submission 79666) | Grasslands soil microbial communities from the Angelo Coastal Reserve, California, USA - 14_1009_16_40cm | ecosystem: Environmental > Terrestrial > Soil > Grasslands | place: USA...
CGGCGCCGGCGCTCATCATCGTCGGCTTCTTCATGATGGCGATCGTGCGCGACATTTCCTGGGACGACTACGAGGAAGCGATTCCCGCCTTCATGACCATGCTCGCGATGCCGTTCACGTGGTCGATCACCAGCGGGATCGGGGCCGGCTTTGTCAGCTACACCGCGATCAAGGTCCTGCGCGGCAAGGGCCACCAGCTTCACCTGATGGTCTACCTCGCGAGCGCGGCCTTCGTCCTTTATTTCTGCCTGCCGCTGATCGAAGGCGCGGCGAGGTAGCGCCTCGGCCCGTAGCGTCGTAAGTCTGCGTTATCCCAACCCAATTTCTTGACATGACCCCGGCGCTTGGCTAGACTTTTGCCACTGCTGTGACGCGAGCCGAGTCCCGATCGGCTCAGCCCCACCCTGTGGAATCAACCGGAGGCGACTTGGAGGCGGTCGCGAAGGGCACCGACGCTCTGGCACTCGACGCCGAGCGGGACACCTTTCCCAAGCTCGTGCGGCTCAACGCCCGACGGTTCGGGAGCAAGGTCGCCATCCGTGAGAAGGACCTCGGGATCTGGCGAGCGTACACGTGGGCCCAGTACTTCGAGGAAGCCCGGCTCATCGCCCTCGGTCTGGCCTCGCTCGGCTTCGCGCGAGGCGACCGGGTCGCGATCGTCGGCGACAACCGGCCCCGACTCTACTGGGCCGTGGCGGCCGTCCAGGCGCTGGGCGGCGTCCCGGTGCCGATCTACCAGGACTCCGTCGAGAAGGAGATGGAGTACATCGTCGACCACGCCGAGGCCCGGTTCGCCGTCGTCGAGGACCAGGAGCAGGTGGACAAGCTCCTCGGCGTCCGGGCCCGCTGCCGCCGCCTCCAGCACGTCCTGTACGACGACCCACGCGGGATGCGCGCCTATCGCGAGCCCGGTCTCGCGAGCCTCAGCGAGTTGCGCGAGCTCGGGAAGAAGTTCGAGGTCAGTCACCCCACGTACTTCGACGACGAGGTCGGCCGCGGTACGGCGGACGACATCGCCATCATCTGTTACACCTCGGGCACGACCGGGACCCCGAAGGGCGCCATGCTTTCCCACCGGAACCTGATCGCGACCGCCCGCAACGCGGCCCAGGTCGAAGGGCTCCGCGAGGACGAGGAGGTTCTCTCGTACCTGCCGATGGCCTGGGTCGGCGACCACATCTTTTCCTACGCCCAGGCGATCGTCGTGGGCTTCGCGATCAACTGCCCGGAGAGCGCAGAGACCGTTCTCGCCGATCTGAAGGAGATCGCCCCGACCTACTTCTTCGGGCCGCCCCGTATCTGGGAAAGCGTCCTGACCGGCGTCATGGTCCGGGTCGAGGACGCCGCGCGGCCCAAGCGCGCGATCGTCCACTTCTTCCTGCGGCTGGCGCAGGACATCGAGCGCAGGCGGCTGGGCCGGCAGCCGATTTCCCTCCGGCAGCGTCTCCTCTATCCGCTTGGAAGCTTCCTGGTGTACGGCCCTTTGAAGGACAACCTCGGCCTGTCGCGCGTCCGCCGCGCCTACACGGCCGGCGAGGCCATCGGCCCGGAGATCTTTCTCTTCTTCCGCGGCCTGGGCGTCAACGTCAAGCAGCTCTACGGCATGACCGAGGCCAGCGTGTTCGTCACGATCCAGCGCGACGGTGACGTGCGGCTCGACACCGTGGGGACGCCGATCACCGGCGTCGAGATCCGCATCTCGAACGAGGGCGAGGTGCTCTTTCGCAGCCCGGGCGTCTTTCAGGGCTATGCGAAGAACCCCGAGGCCACGCGACAGACGCTCGAGGGCGGCTGGATCCGCTCGGGGGATGCGGGCTTCCTCGACGCGGACGGTCACCTGAAGATCATCGATCGGGCGAAGGACGTGAGCCGCCTGGCCGACGGGACGATGTTCGCCCCGAAGTTTCTCGAGAACAAGCTCAAGTTCTCGCCCTACGTCCGGGAGGCGGTGTGCATCGGCCAGGGGCGGCCGTGCGTGACGGCGCTCCTCAACATCGATCTCATCGCCGTCGGGAGCTGGGCCGAGCGCCGGAACATCGCCTACACGAGCTACGCCGACCTGGCCCAGAAGCCCGAGGTCTACGAGCTAATCCACCGAGAGGTGGAGCGCGTCAACCGAAGCCTCGCCGAGGACGCGGTGCTGCACGCGACCCAGGTCCGGCGCTTCCTGATCCTCCACAAGGAGCTGGATCCTGACGACGAGGAGATCACGCGGACCCGGAAGGTGCGTCGCGGATTCATCGCGCAAAAGTATGCGCCGCTCATCGAGGCGCTCTATTCCGGGCGAGATCACGTCCAGGTCGAGGCGAAGGTTACGTACGAGGACGGCCGGACCGGCACCATGCGGGCGGACGTGAAGATCCGCGACGTGGACCTCGTCGCGGCGCAGGGGGGACGGTGAGTCGGGCCGAGGCCGGAGGGCCGCTGCTCGAGGTCGAGGGCGTGAGCGTGCGGTTCGGCGCCCTCATCGCCCTCAACCGGGTGAGCCTGGGCGTCGCGCGCGAAGAGGTCGTCGCCATCATCGGCCCGAATGGCGCCGGCAAGACGACGCTGCTCAACGCGATCAGCGGCTTCTACCACCCGTACGAGGGACGAATCGCGTTCGCCGGCCGGGACCGGACACATCTGCGGCCCCCCGACGTCGCCGCGCTCGGTATCGCTCGCACGTTCCAGAACGTCGCCCTGTTCCGCGGCATGAGCGTGCTCGACAACATCATGACCGGACGCCTCTTGAAGATGCGGGGCAGCTTCCTGCTCGAGGCGCTCTACTGGGGTCCGGCCAGGCGCCAGGAACTCGAGCACCGGGCCGCCGTCGAGCGGATCATCGACTTCCTCGAGATCCAGGGGATCCGCAAGACGCCGGCCGGCCGCCTGCCCTACGGGCTTCAGAAGCGCGTCGAGCTCGCCCGGGCGCTCGCCGCGGAGCCCACGCTCCTGCTGCTCGACGAGCCCATGGCCGGAATGAACGTCGAGGAGAAGGAGGACATGTGCCGCTTCATCCTCGACGTCAATCAGGAGTTCGGCACGACGATCGTGTTGATCGAGCACGACATGGGCGTGGTCATGGACATCTCCGACCGGGTGGTGGTCCTCGACTACGGCCGGAAGATCGCCGACGCCCCGCCCGCCGAGATCCGGAGCGACCGGGCCGTGCTGGACGCGTACCTGGGGGTCGCCCATGAGTCATAGTCGACGGGGGCCCTGATGGTGGACGTGGTGTATGCGGTGCTGGTGGCGCCGTTCAAGGACATGGCTGGATCGCCGGCATTCCTCGTGGAGGTGCTCATCGGCGGGGTCTTCGCGGGCCTCATGTATTCGCTGGTCGCGCTCGGCTTCGTCCTCATCTTCAAGGCCTCGGGCGTGTTCAACTTCGCCCAGGGGGTCATGGTGCTGTTCGCGGCCCTCACGCTGGTCGGGCTGCTGGAGCGCGGCGTGCCCGTCGTCCTCGCGCTCGCCCTGACCACCGCCGTCATGGTGGCCTTGGCCTTCGCGATCGAGCGGTTCGTGCTGCGACCTCTGGTCAACCAGGAGCACATCATCCTGTTCATGGCCACGATCGGCCTCAACTTCTTCCTCGAGGGCTTCGGGGAGATGCTGTGGGGCGCCAACGTCAAGAAGCTCGACATCGGGATCCCCGATCGATCGTTCGTGGTCCGCGGCGTCCAGATCAACGAGCTCGAGCTGACGGCGGCGGTGACGGCCGCGCTCCTCGTGACGCTGCTCGCGATGTTCTTCCAGAAGACCCGTATCGGCCGGGCCCTGCGCGCTGTCGCCGACGACCACGAGGCCGCGCTCTCCATTGGCATCCCCCTCAAGACGATCTGGGTCGTCGTTTGGTCGGTGGCGGGCGTCGTCGCCATCGTCGCCGGGCTGATGTGGGGCGCCAAGAGCGGCGTGCAGTTCAGCCTCTCGCTCATCGCGCTCAAGGCCTTGCCGGTACTCATCCTGGGCGGCTTCGAGTCGGTGCCGGGCGCCATCGTGGGCGGTCTCATCATCGGCATCGGCGAGAAGGTGGGCGAGGTCTACTGGGGACCGCTGGTCGGTGGCGCCATCGAGAACTGGTTCGCCTACGTCCTCGCCCTCGCGTTCTTGCTGGCCAGGCCCCAGGGCCTCTTCGGCGAAAAAATCATCGAGCGCGTTTGACGAAATGAAAATCCTCGATCTACGCCTGAAACGCAGGACACCCCACGGGCCGGGCCGGGCGGGGGCGGCCCCGGCGACCCGTGTTTTCAGGACTGCCCTCAGCGCCGCCCGTCAGACATCGACGCCGCGGGTGTCAGCGAGCGTGGTCGCCGGGGCAGCCCCCAACCGGCCCGGCCCGTGGGGCGCCTCGAGGTGATCTATCGCGAGGCCGGGCAGTTCAAAGCGACGTACGCCAGCGACCAGGCGATCTTCCCGATCGTCCAGGATCGCGTGGTCGTCGTGGCGATCGCCGTGGTGGCGTTCGTCGTGCCCCCGCTCGTCGCCGGCGAGTACTGGCTACAGGCGATCTTGATCCCGTTCCTGATCTACACGCTCGCGGCGATCGGGCTCAATTTGTTGACCGGGTACGCCGGGCAGCTCTCGCTCGGGACCGGTGGCTTCATGGCCGTCGGCGCCTACTCGGCATTCAAGCTCACCACCGCGTTCCCGCAGCTCAGCATCGTCGTGGTCTTCCTGCTCTCGGGCCTCGTCGCGGCGGTCATCGGGCTCGGCTTCGGCATCCCGAGCCTCCGCATCAAGGGGTTCTACCTCGCCGTCGCGACGCTGGCGGCGCAGTTCTTCCTGATCTGGCTCTTCAACAAGGTCGCGTGGTTCACCAACTACGCGTCGTCGGGCACCATCACCGCGCCCCATCGGACACTGCTCGGCGTGACCGTCACCGGCCCGAACGCGAGCGCGGCGGCGCGCTACGTGATGGCGCTGGCCTTCGTCGCGGTCTTCGCGCTGGTGGCCAAGAACCTGGTCCGGGGCCGGATCGGCCGGTCCTGGATGGCGATCCGCGACCGGGACATCGCCGCCGAGATCATCGGGGTGCGACCTCTCCGGACGAAGCTGCTCGCCTTCGGCATCAGCTCCTTCTACTGCGGCGTGGCGGGCGCCGAGCTGGTCTTCCTCTACCTCGGCAGCGCCGAGACCCTCGCCTTCGACATCAACCAGTCGTTCCTCGTGCTGTTCATGGTGATCATCGGGGGCCTCGGAAGCATCCTGGGCTCCTGGCTGGGCGCCGCGTTCATCCTGATGCTGCCGATCCTCCTCACCAACCTGCCACATGCCGTGGGCCTCACCATGTCGGTGGCGCTGCAGAAGCAGATCGAGCTGATGGTCTTCGGGGGCCTGATCCTCTTCTTCTTGATCGTCGAACCGCACGGATTGGCGCGGCTGTGGCAGATCGGCAAAGAAAAGCTGCGCCTGTGGCCGTTCCCGCACTGACACCGGAGGACATACCATGACACTGCGAGTCCTGCTCGTCGGCACACTGGCGCTGATCCTCGCCGGCGGACTTCCTCTCACGAAGGCGCAGGCGGCCGGCGAGATCTTCATTCCGCTGCTCGTCTATCGCACCGGGCCCTACGCGCCCAACGGCATCCCCATCGCGAACGGGGCTGCCGACTACTTCACGCTGGTCAACGAGCGTGACGGCGGCATCAACGGCGTCAAGATCACGTTCGAGGAGTGCGAGGACCAGTACGACACCAAGCAGGGCGTCGAGTGCTACGAGCGGTTGAAGGCGAAGAGCCCGGTGCTCGTGAACCCGTACAGCACGGGCATCACTTACCAGCTCATCCCGAAGGCGCCGGTCGACAAGGTCGTCGTCCACTCGATGGGCTACGGCATGACCGCCAGCGCCGACGGTCGCTGGTTTCCGTGGGTGTTCAACTTCCCGATGACCTACTGGAGCCAGGCCTCGGCGTTCGTCAAGTACGTCGCCCTGCAGGAAGGCGGGATGGACAAGCTGAAGGGCAAGAAGATCGCCCACATCTATCACAACAGCCCGTACGGCAAGGAGGCCAACCCGACCCTCGAGGAGCTGGCGCGCCGCCACGCGTTCGAACTCACGCTCCTGGCGGTGGACCATCCTGGCCAGGAGCAGAAGGCGACGTGGCTCCAGATCCGGCGGCTCAATCCCGACTGGATCTACATCTCGGGCTGGGGCGTCATGAACCAGGTCGCCGTGAAAGAGGCGGCGGCCATCGGCTTCAAGATGGACCGGGTGGTCGGGAACTGGTGGACGGGCACCGAGGTCGATGTCATCCCCGCGGGCGACGCGGCCAAGGGTTACAAATCCATGAACTTCAACGCCCCGGGCGCAGGGTTCAAGGTCCACCAGGACATCAACAAGTTCCTGTACGACAAGGGAAAGGGCGCCGGCAGGCGGGACGGCATCGGCGAGGTGCTCTACAACCGGATGGTGGTCAACGCCATGCTCAACGTCGAGGCCATCCGGACCGCGATGACGAAGTACGGCAACAAGCCCCTCACCGGTGAGCAGGTCCGGTGGGGCTTCGAAAACCTCGATATCACGGAGAAGCGTCTCGAGGAGCTGGGCATGAAGGGAATGATGCGCCCGCTCCGCGTGACCTGTGACAACCACGAGGGTAATGGGCTGGCGTTCGTCCAGCAGTGGGACGGCAAGAAGTGGAACATCGTCTCCGACTGGATCGAGCCGATTCGCGACGTCGTGCGGCCGAAGCTCGAGGCGGCGGCCGTCGACGAGGCCAAGAAGCTCAACTACACAATGCGCGACTGCGCGAAGGAGAAGTAGGGGCCCGGTGGTGAGCGACGCGCCGCGGCCGCTCCTGTCGGTCAGCAACATCGAGGTGATCTACGACCACGTGATCCTCGTGTTGAAAGGCGTGTCGCTCACCGTGCCCGAAGGGGGCATCGTCGCTCTGCTCGGGGCCAACGGCGCCGGCAAGTCCACGACCCTGAAGGCCATCTCCGGCCTGCTGCGCACCGAGCGGGGCGAGGTGACCAAGGGCGCGATCGAGTTCCGGGGCCGTGCGATCCACCGGCGGAATCCCTCGGAGGTCGTCAAGCACGGCATCGTCCAGGTCATGGAGGGGCGGCATGTCTTCGAGCACCTGACGGTCGAGGAGAATTTATTGACGGGGGCCTACACGCGCCACAACGGCCAGTCGACGAAGAAGGACCTCGACGTCGTCTATCACTACTTTCCGAGGCTGACCGAGCGGCGCGGCTTCAAGGCGGGCTACGTCTCGGGGGGCGAGCAGCAGATGGTCGCCATCGGCCGCGCGCTGATGGCGCGACCGACGCTGATGCTCCTCGACGAGCCGTCGATGGGCCTGGCGCCCATGCTCGTGACGGAAATCTTCGAGATCGTCGCGCGGCTCAATCGCGCGGAGGGGGTGGCGGTGCTGCTGGCCGAGCAGAACGCGACCATGGCATTACAGGTTGCCCGGCATGGCTATGTCATGGAGAATGGCCGGATCGTGCTGGACGGGGACGCCAAAGCCATCAGCGAAAACGAGGACATCAAGGAGTTCTATCTGGGTCTGACCGGCGTGGGACAGCGGAAGAGCTATCGCGACGTGAAGCATTACCGTCGTCGGAAGCGGTGGCTGTCGTGAGCGCGGTGAGGCCCGTGTGACGGCGCAGCTCGAGATTCGGGGAGTGTCGAAGTCGTTCGGCGGTGTGCAGGCCGTGAGCCGTGTCAGCTTCGACGTCCAGCAGGGCGAGATCCTGTCCATCATCGGTCCCAACGGCGCCGGCAAGACCACGCTGCTCAACTGCATCAGCAGCGTCTTTCACCCCGAGACCGGCGCGATCGTCCTCGATGGCCGTGAGACCACAAGACTCGCCCCACCCCGCGTCGCCGCCCTGGGCGTGGCCCGCACCTTCCAGAACATCGCGCTCTTCCGGGGCATGACCGTCGTCGACAACCTCATGCTCGGCCGCCACATCCACATGAAGAACGGCGTGTTCCGCTCCATGCTCTACTGGGGTCCCGGCCGCCGGGAGGAAGTCGCGCACCGCCAGGTGGTCGAGGACATCATCGACTTCCTCGAGATCGAGGCCATCCGCAAGCGGCCGGTGGGCTCGCTCCCTTACGGGCTCCAGAAGCGCGTGGAGCTGGGCCGAGCCCTGGCGCTCCACCCCAAGGTGCTCCTGCTGGACGAGCCGATGGGCGGGACGAACCACGAGGAAAAAGAGGACATGGCCCGCTTCATCCTCGACGTCAACGACGAGTGGGGGACCACGATCATCCTCATCGAGCACGACATGGGCGTGGTCATGGATATCTCCCAGCGCGTGATCGTGCTCGACCTCGGCGCGAAGATCGCGGAGGGCACGCCGGCCGAGGTGAAGGCGACCCCGCAGGTGATCAAGGCGTACCTCGGTACCAAGGCGACCGTGTAGGAGACGAGCCCATGCCGGAGATGACGCTTCCCCAGTTCCTGCTCAAGAACGCCCGGGAGTATCCGGGGGCGTCGGCGCTCCGGGAGAAGGAGAAGGGCATCTGGCAGGAGTGGACCTGGGCGGACTACCTCGGCCACGTGCGCGCCTTTGCGCTCGGCCTCGTGAGCCTGGGGTTCGGGCGTGACGACAAGCTCGCCATCCTGAGCGACAACCGACCTGAAGTCTACGCGGCCATGGTCGCGGCGCAGGTCGTGGGCGGGGTGCCGGTGCCCGTCTTCCAGGATGCCATCGCGCGCGAGATCCAGTACGTCATCGATCACGCCGACGCGAAGATCGTCTTCGCCGAGGACCAGGAGCAGGTGGACAAGATCCTCGAGCTCAAGGGGAGCCTCTCCAAGGTCTCGAAGCTGATCTACGACGACCCCAAGGGGCTCCGCCACTACACCGACCCGCTCCTCATACCCCTCGAGAAGCTCGAAGAGCGGGGCCGCAAGCTCGACGGCGAGCGGCCCGGCCTGTTCGACGAGCTGGTGCGCGCGACGAAGTCAGAAGACGTGGCGCTGATCTGCTACACGTCCGGCACCACCGGCGCTCCGAAAGGCGCGATGATCTCGCACGCCAACCTCGTGAGCGCGATCCGGGGAATCCTCGAGGTCGAGCACTACGACCGGACGGACCAGATGTTGGCGTATCTGCCCCCGGCCTGGATCGGCGACACGTTCTGGTCGCTCGCCGGCTCCCTCATCGTCGGCTGCACGGTCAACTGTCCGGAGCGTCCAGAGACGGTGCTCGAGAACCTGCGGGAGATCGGCCCGCACTTCATCGTGGCCCCGCCCCGGATCTGGGAGAACCTGGTCTCCACGGTCCAGGTCAAGATGGCGGACGCGTCCTGGGTGAAGCGCCATCTGTATCGATGGCTCATGCCGTCCGGTGAGGAGGCGGCGCGTCGGGCGATGGAGAAACAGCCGCTCTCGCTCCGGCTGCGCGTCCTCCGCGCCCTCGGCGAGTTCCTCGTCTTCGCCCCGCTGCGCGACCACCTGGGGTTCCGGCGCACCCGTTACGCCTATACGGGCGGAGCCCCGCTCGGCCCGGAGATCTTCCTCTTCTTCCGCTCGCTCGGGATCAACCTCAAGCAGGTGTACGGCCAGACCGAGGCGGGCGGCGTGTCCTGCGTCCAGCGCGACGGCGACATCAAGCTCGGCACGGTGGGCAAGCCCTTCCCGAACACGGAGGTCAGGCTCACCGAGACCGGCGAGGTCATCAGCCGGAGCCCGTGCGTGTTCGTCGGGTACTACAAGAACGCCGAGGCGACGAGCCAGACGATTCGGGACGGATGGCTCTACTCCGGCGACGCCGCGCTGTTTGACCAGGACGGACATTTGATCGTCATCGACCGGGCGAAGGATGTCACGGCGCTCGCCGACAGCACCAAGTTCGCGCCCCAGTACATCGAGAACAAGCTCAAGTTCAGCCCCTACATCAAGGAGGCGGTGGCGGTCGGCCAGGACCGGCCCTATGTCGGCGCCATGGTCAACATCGACATGGAGAACGTCGGCAAGTGGGCCGAGCGTCGACAGATCGCCTACACGACGTACACGGATCTCGCGCAGAAGCCCGAGGTCTACGACCTGATCGCGCAGGAGGTCGAGCGCGTGAACCGCGACCTGCCCGAGGGCACCCGCATCAACAAGTACGTGCTCCTGCACAAGGAGCTCGACCCGGACGACGAGGAGGTCACGCGCACGCGCAAGGTCCGTCGCGGGTTCGTGGCCAAGAAGTACGCCGAGATCATCGAGGCGCTCTACACGGAGGCCCCGTCGGTCGGCGTCACCGCCGTGATCACCTACCAGGACGGGCGGCAGGCCAACGTGCGCACTGAGCTCGCCATCCGCCGGGTCGGCCAGGCACGCGAGCTGGCGGGGGCGTAGCGATGGCCTTCTTCTTCGACCTGTTCGTGAACGGGCTGATGATCGGGTCGATGTATGCGCTGGTCGCGCTCGGGTTCGTCCTGATCTACAAGGCCACGAGCGTGGTCAACTTCGCCCAGGGTGAGCTGGTGATGTTCGGTGGTTACATCGCCGCGGCGCTCCTGGTCCTGTACAAACTCCCGCTCGCCGTCGCGCTGCCGGTCCTGCTGGGATCGATGATCGCGCTCGGGTTCATCGTCGAGCGTGGCGTGCTGCGGCCGATGGTGGGACAGAACGTGATCTCGGTGGTGATGGTGACCGTCGGGCTCGCCCAGGTCTTCCAGGGAGCGGCGGCCCTGCTGTGGGGGGCGCAGACCAAGAACATCCCGCTCCCGATCCCCCTCGAGCCGTACGTGATCTGGGAGATCTACCTCTCACCCGTCAACATCGCCGCGGCCGTCGTGTCCGGCGTCTTCATGGTCACCTTCGTGTGGTTCTTTCGAAAGAGCCGCATGGGCATCGCCATGCGCGCGACCGCGAACGATCAGCAGGCCGCGATGGCGGTGGGCATCAACGTGCGGATGGTCTTCGCGCTCTCCTGGGCCATCGCCGGGCTGGCGGCCGCTCTCGGCGGCGTCCTGTGGGGCAACCTCATCGGCGTGGACACCCAGCTCGCGCTGGTCGGTCTCAAGGTCTTCCCGGCCGTCATTCTCGGCGGCCTCGACAGCGTTCCGGGGGCGCTGGTCGGGGGCCTCATCATCGGCGCGGTCGAGAGCGTGGCCGCGGGCTACGTCGACCCCTACGTGGGCGGCGGCACCAAGGACTTCTTGCCGTACGTCCTCATGATCCTCGCCTTGATGGTCCGGCCGTATGGCTTCTTCGGGCGTGAGATCATCGAGCGCGTCTGAGGCCGAGGCCAGGGATGATCAACCGCGAGTGCGGGGTATACCAGACGACCTACGAGGGCGACATGGCCCTCTATCCGCTGCCGCTCGCGCGCTACTCGACGCTGGCCGTCGTCGTGGTCTTGGCCCTGCTCCCCCTCGTCCTCGACAGCCACATGATGTCGCTCGCCAACCTCATGCTGCTGGCCAGCATCGGCGCCATCGGGCTCAACATCCTCGTCGGCTACACCGGCCAGGTCTCGCTGGGGCACGGCGCCTTCATGATGGTGGGCTCCTACACGGCCGCCCTGGTCACGGTGAGGCTCGGTCTGCCTTTCTGGTTGGGCCTGCCGGCTGGCGGGGCGGTCGCGGCGCTGGTCGGCGCGTTCTTCGGCATTCCCTCGCTCCGTATCAAAGGACTCTACCTCGCCATCGCCACCCTGGCCGGCCAGTTCATCATCGAGTGGGTGATCAACCACAGCCCGTGGATCAGCGGCGGCGTGCAATCGACCATCTACGTGCCGACGCCCACGTTCCTCGGCTGGAACATCAACAACGAATATCGGCGCTACTTCATGGTGCTGCCCGTCGCGATCGTCGCCTACGTGGCGGCCATGAACCTCGTGCGGAGTCGCGTCGGCCGCGCGTTCATCGCCGTCCGCGATCGCGACGTGGCGGCCGAGATCATTGGCGTCGACATCTTCCACTACAAGCTCCTGGCCTTCGCCGTCAGCTCCTTCTACGCGGGCATGGCCGGCGCTCTGTGGACCTACTACCTCAAGATCGCGAACTACGAGCACTTCACGCTCGCCACTTCGGTCTCGTATCTGGCGATGATCATCATCGGCGGGCTGGGCAGCGTGCTGGGCTCGGTCTTCGGCGCCGTCTTCATCACCCTGCTGCCGATCGTGCTCGTCTACGTGGTGGAGGGCGGAGCCGCCCTGTTCGGCTTCAAGTACGCGGCCATCGCGGATTTCCTGGCCAACCTCCGGCTGATCATCTTCGGCGGGCTGATCATCCTGTTCCTGGCCATCGAGCCGGAGGGGCTCTTCCGGATGTGGGGTAACGTGAAACGGTACTTCCGGCTGTGGCCGTATTCATATTGATTCGGAGGGGGCGACTGACCAGACGGGCTTCGCCCTTTGGGGCCCCCTCCGATGCTCCCCAGGAGGGTTGCGGCGGCACAGCCGCCGCTCGAAGCGTGTAATACTACGCGGTCCGACTAGATCGACCGCGCACAGGAGGACGACATGAAGATCAAGGGATTGTTGACAGCGGGGTTCGCCGTCGCGCTGGCGGTGGCGCTAGCGGCGCCCGCGATGGCGAGCCACGTGATCAAGGTCGGTGGTCAGTGTGACCGCACCGGGGCGACCAAGGTCGTCGGGGTGGAGATCTGCCCCGGTCTCACCGACTACATCGCGCTCGTCAACAAGAAGGGCGGCGTGCTGGGTCACAAGCTCGAGTACACCGAGATCGAGCACGGCTACCTGGTCGATCGGGGCGTCGAGGCGTACGAGCGGCTCAAGCGCGACGGGGCGGTGGCCACGCTCGACTACGGCACGCCGATCGTGTACGCGCTGACGCCGCGGCACATGGACGACAAGATCCCGGGCATCACGCCGGGGTTCGGCCGCGCCGACTCGACGGACGGCACGTCGTGGCCCTACATCTTCCCGATGGCGGCGACCTATTGGTCGCAAGCGGGCGCCGGCCTGCAGTTCATCAAGGATCAGGGCGCGAAGAAGGGGACGAAGATCGCCCATATCTACTACGACAACCCGGCCGGGCGCGAAGGCATTCCCATCGTGGAGGCCGTCGCCAAGAAGGAGGGTTACCAGCTGAGGCTCTTCGCGGTTCCGCCGCCCGGCGTCGAGATGGGACCTCAAGTGATCGACATCACGCGGCGCTTCAAGGCCGACTGGGTGCTCGGCCACTTGTTCGGTCAGGCACCGGCGGTGTCGATCAAGGAGCTGAAGCGCGCCGGCTTCCCGATGAACCGCTTCGTCAGCTTCGTGTGGGGCGCCGGGGAGACGAACATCGAGGCCGCCGGATGGGACACGGGCCAGGGCTACATCGGCATGCAGTACAGCTCGACCGGCCGCAGCTTGCCCGTGATCAAGGAGATCATGCAAAGGGTCTACCGGGACGAAGGCAAAGAGATCCCCAAGTTCGTCGGCAGCGTGTATTACAGCCGGGGCGTGCTGAACGGCGCCATCCTCGCTGAGGGCGTCCGGCTCGCCGTCCAGAACTTCGGCTTGCCGGTGACCGGCGACAACGTGCGAAAGGGCTTCGAGTCGATCAAGAACTTCGATCTCCAGGGCTTCCTGCCGCCGATGACCGTGACGTCCCAGGATCACGAGGGCGGCGGCTGGGTGCGCATGTACCAGGTCAAGGGCACGGAGTGGGTGCCCATCACCGACTGGATTCGCGGTTATCGCGACGAGGTGATGGCCCTGGTGAAGCAAGCCAACAAGAAGTAACGGCCGATGCTCCGGCTCAACAACGTCGAGGTCGTCTACGACCGGGTCATCCTCGTTCTCAAGGGGATCTCGCTCGAGGTGCCGGAGCAACGGATCATCACCCTGCTCGGGTCCAACGGGGCCGGCAAGAGCACCACGCTCAAAGCCATCTCGGGCCTCCTCGGGCCCGAGCGGGGTGAGATCACCACGGGCTCGGTCGAGTTCGCGGGGGCGCGGATCGATCACCGCGGACCGGAAGAGATCGTCAAGCTGGGCATCACGCAGGTCATGGAAGGCCGGCGGGTGTTCGACGACCTGACCACGGAGGAAAACCTCCTGTCGGGAGCCCACACGCGTCGGGGCGTGGCCGCGATTCGCACCGATCTGGCCGCGGTCTACGAATACTTTCCGCGGCTGGCCGAACGGCGCACGCTGAAATCCGGCTACCTGTCCGGGGGCGAGCAGCAGATGCTGGCGATCGGCCGGGCCCTGATGGCGCGGCCGCGTCTCATGCTCCTCGACGAGCCGTCACTCGGGCTCGCGCCGCTCCTCGTCGAGGAGATCTTCCAGATCATCCAGCGGCTCAATCGTCAAGAGAAGCTCACCGTGCTGCTGGTCGAGCAGAACGCGGCGATGGCCCTCACCATCGCCGAGCACGGCTACGTCATGGAGAACGGCCGGATCGTGCTGGACGGCCCGGTGGCGGCGCTACGCGAGAATCCCGACGTAAAGGAATTCTACCTCGGGCTGACGGAAGTCGGGGCGCGCAAGTCCTACCGCGATGTGAAGCACTACAAGCGGCGCAAACGGTGGCTGAGCTAGGGAGGACGGCGAACGATGCGAGGGATTAGCGTGATGCGACAGCTCGTCCTGGTGGGGGTCGTCGGCCTGGCAGCCTGCGCGACGATGCAGCCGGAGCCGACCCTCTACGAGCGCCTGCGCGCGGTCGACAGCACGGGGATGACGCGCCAGGGACGGGACGCGATCGGGGTGGTGGTGGAGAGCTTCGTGGCCAACCTGGTCACCGACACCCGCGTCAATGCGAGATTCCAGGGCAAGCCGCTGGGCAAGCTGACGTCCAGTCTCGCCGACCAAATCTGCGAGGCGAGCGGCGGACCCTGTTCGTACTACGGCCAGAACATGAAGACGACGCACCAGGGCATGAAGATCACCGAGGCCGAGTGGAACGCGACGGTCGAGGACCTGGTCAAGGCGCTCGACAAGCACAAGGTGGGAGAGCGCGAGAAGAAGGAGCTCCTCGGCGCGCTCGGTCCAATGAAGGCCGACATCGTCGGCCAGTGAGCCGGGGACCCCTCCCGGCGTGACGATCTTCGCCGAGCACCACCACCTGTTTCGCGCGGCGGTGCGGGCCTTCGTCGACCGTGAGGTCGCGCCGCAGATCGAGGCGTGGGAAGCGGCCGGCCGCATCCCGAAGTCGATCTGGCCGCGCATGGGCGCGCTGGGCTTCCTCGGCGTCGAGTACGACGAGAAGTACGGTGGTGGCGGCGCCGACCTCTTCACCACGGTGGTCCTGCACGAGGAGTGCGCGCGGTCGCGCAGCGGATCGTTCGCGATGGCCGTCGGCGTCCACACCGACATGGCCTCGCCGCACCTCTACTGGACGGGCAGCGAAGCGCTGAAGGAGAAGTACCTGCCGGCGATCTGCCGCGGCGAGAAGCTGTGCGCGATCGCCGTCACCGAGCCCGGGGGCGGCAGCGACGTCGCGGCGATCCGTACCCGGGCCGCCCGCGACGGCGACCACTACGTCCTGAACGGCTCGAAGATGTTCATCACCAACGGCGCGCTGGCCGACCTCTACTTCGTGGCCGCTCGCGTCGAAGCCGGCGACGCGGCCCAGCGCCACCGGGGCATCTCGATGTTCCTGGTCGAGCGTGAGACGCCGGGCTTCACCGTCGGCCGGACGCTCGACAAGACGGGGATGCGCGCCTCCGACACCGCCGAGCTGTCGTTCCAGGACGTGCGCCTGCCGACCTCGCATCTCCTCGGGCGCGAAGGGGTGGGGTTCTACGAGGTCATGCGCGTGTTCCAGCGCGAGCGGCTGGTGGCCGGCGTGCACGCGGTCGCGATGGCCGAGCGGGCGCTCGAGGACACGATCGCGTACGTGCGCGAGCGCCAGGCGTTCGGCGGGCCGCTGTCGGAGAAGCAGGTGGTGCGCCACAAGCTCGCCGACCTCGCCACGCTGATCGAAGCCGGCAAGCGGCTCACCTACGCAGCCTGGCAGAAGCACGCCGCCGGCGACGACGCCGTGCGCGAGGCGTCCATGGTCAAGCTGTTCACCGCCGAGATGGCCAACCGGGTCGCCTACGACTGCGTCCAGCTCCACGGCGGCTACGGCTACATGCGCGAATACGCCATCGAGCGCTTCGCGCGCGACGTCCGGCTGTTCACGATCGGCGGCGGCACCAGCGAGATCATGAAGGAGATCATCGCCAAGGAGCTCCGGCTCTGACGCGGGCGTGAGCGCGCCTGACTTCGTCGCCATCGGGCACGTCACCCTCGACCGCATCGGCGACGCCACCCGTCCGGGCGGCGCCGCGCTGTTCGCCGCCGTCGCCGCGCAGCGACTCGGGCTCTCGGTCGGGCTCCTCACGAGTCACGGCGACGACTTTCCGCTGGACCTGATCCCACCCCAGATCGAGGTCGTCAGCGTCCCCGCCGGCGACACGACCCGCTTCGAGCACCGGCAGGATCCCGAGGGGCGCGTGTCGCACGTCCAGGCCGTCGCCGGACCGCTCGCGAAGGCCGACGTTCCCGACGACTGGCGCGGGGCCTCGCTGACGCTGCTCGCCCCGGTCCTCGACGAGGTCGACCCGATGATCGCGACCCTGTTCACCGACGGCGCGGTCGGCGCCGCCGCGCAGGGATGGCTGCGGGCGACGTCCCCCGACGGCCTCGTCGTGGGCCGACCGTGGCAGACGCCGGAGGTTCTGCTGCAGGTGGTCCAGGCCCTGTTCCTCAGCCGCGAGGACATCCGGGGCCAGGAAGCCGCGGTCGTCGAGTGGTTCCAGCGCACGCCGGTGGGCGTCCTGACCGCCGACCGCGACGGCGCGCTCCTGTTCGTCAACGGCGAGCGCTACGACGTCCGGCCCCGGCCAGCGCACGAGGTCGACCCGACCGGCGCCGGCGACGTCTTCGCCGCGACCTTCCTCGTCCAGTATCAGCGGGACAGCGATCCGTGGCAGGCCGCCGCCGCCGCCGCGTGCGCCGGCTCGCTCGCGGTCGAAGGCTTGGGCTGGTCCTCGCTCCCCGACCGTCCCACCCTCGACGCCGCCCTCTCTGCTTACCAGCGCTACGAGTAAGGGCCCGGTGGTGGGGCGGGCGGCGGCGGGTGGGGTCGCGGCGACCACGCGGCACGCGCTCGCTACCCCAGTGCGGCTGGGCTCCATCCGGGCACAGTGACGTCCGTCGCCGCTTGGAGGGAACGGGTCGCGCTGACCCCACCCGCCACCGCCCGCCCCACCACCGGGCGCCGGTGCGGTGGTTCACGCGCGCGCCTCGGGTCGTATCATGGGCGTGCGGCGCGAGGTATCAAGCGCGTGCGTGGCACGAATCAAGCGCGCGCGTGATCTGGCGGTGGGCGAGGACGGTGGGGGCGGAGGGGGTCGAAGGAACCCGTTCCCTCCACGCGGCGGCGGGAGTGGCGCGCCCGGATGGAGCCCAGCCGCCCCGGAGCAGCGGACGCGTGCCGCGTGGTTCTCTCGACCCCCTCCGCCCCCACCGTCCTCGCCCGCCGCCAGCCACCCGCGCGGCTTGACACGCGTTCGAAGCGCGGCCTAGGCTGATCGAGAGATGGATCACACGATCGTGATCACGGCGGGGAAGGTCGCGGCGTCGGCGCGGCTCAACGACTCGGTGACGGCGCGTGCGATCTGGGACGCGCTGCCCATCGAGGCGAAGGGCGACACGTGGGGCGACGAGATCTACTTCGACATCGGCCTCACCGCGGCGCCCGAGGGCGCGCGCGAGACCGTCGAGGTGGGCGACCTCGGTTACTGGCCTCCCGGGCGCGCCTTCTGCATCTTCTTCGGACCCACGCCGATGAGCCGGGGCGATGAGATCCGTCCGGCGAGCCCCGTGAACGTCGTGGGCAAGGTCGTCGGCGACCCGAGCATCTTCAAGAAGGTGGGCGCAGGCACGCGCGTCACCCTCAGGAGGGCGGAATGAAGATCTTCCTGGACACCGCGAACGTCGGCGAGATCAAAGAGGGCGTGGCGCTCGGCGTCGTCGACGGGGTGACCACCAACCCTTCGCTGATCGCGAAGGAGAAGCGCCCGTTCCGCCCGCTCATCGAAGAGATCTGCTCGATCGTCGCCGGCGACGTGAGCCTCGAGGTGGTCGCCACCGACTTCGAGGGCATGGTGAAGGAAGGCGAGGAGCTGGCCCAGGTCGCCACCAACGCGGTCGTGAAGTGCCCGCTGACCAAGGACGGGCTCAAGGCCGTGAAGTATCTCTCGGGCAAGGGGATCCGCGTCAACCAGACCCTCTGCTTCTCGCCAACCCAGGCGCTCCTGTCCGCGAAGGCGGGCGCGTTCTACATCAGCCCGTTCCTCGGCCGCCTCGACGACATCGCTCATGTCGGCATGGACTTGATCCGCGACATCTGCGAGATCTACCGGGTGCAGGGCTACCGGACGCAGGTGCTCGCGGCGTCGATCCGCAACCCGCTCCACGTCGTGGACGCGGCGAAGGCGGGCGCCCACGTCGCCACGATGCCGTTCGCGGTGCTCGAGCAGCTCATGAAGCATCCGCTCACCGACATCGGGCTCAAGAAGTTTCTCGACGACTGGGCGAAGCTCGGCGAGAAGATCTAAGGCGAGTCTCCTGGGGATCGCCGTCGATCATGAAGGCGATGGTGATGCGCGAGTGCGGTCCCCCGGAGGTGATGCGGCTCGAGGAGATCCCGACGCCGGCACCGGGCCCGGGTGAGGTCCTGATCCGGGTTCACGCGGTCTCGGTGAACCGCACCCTGGACCTCGCGGTCCGCGCCGGAACCTACGCGGTTCGACCCACGCTCCCGCACGTCCTCGGCGTCGACCCGTCCGGCGTGATCGCCGCGGTTGGCGACGGCGTCGTCGTCCGCAGGGTCGGCGACCGCGTCGTCACTCGGCAGATCGTGCGTCCGGCCACAGCGACCCAGGGCCCGGGCATCCTCGGCGTCCACGCGTGGGGTGGTTACGCCGAGTTCGTGAAGGTCCCCGCCGACGCCACGCACGCGGTTCCGGACGGGCTCGATTTCGTCACGGCGACCGTGGTGGCGCGCCACGCGCCGACGGCCCTCAGCATGCTCCGCGACGTCGCGAAGCTCGCGGCCGACGAATGGGTCCTGGTGATGGGCGCGTCGGGCGGGCTGGGCATCGCCGGAATCCAGGTGGCGAAGTCGCTCGGTGCCCGCGTCATCGCGGCGGCCGGCGCCGACGAACGCGTGCGCGCGGCCCTCGACTTCGGCGCCGACTGCGGCGTCAACTACCGGGCCCGCGACCTGACGGACGAGGCGCGCCGGCTGACCGGCGGCCGCGGCGTCGACGTCGTGTTCGAGAACATCGCCGACGTCGAGCTTTTCCCCAAGGCGTTCGCCAGCCTGGCGCGGAACGGGCGACTCATCACCGCCGGCGCCCACGGCGGCGGCACCGTCCCGCTCGACGTCAAGCACCTCTACTTGAACGCGATCTCCGTCATCGGCTCGGTGGGACGTATCACGCCCGAGGACCTCAAGCTCACGCTCGAGGCGGCGGCGGCGGGACGCCATCGCGTGCTGGTCGACCGGGTTCTCCCGCTCGCCGAGGCACCGCTGGCGCATCGCATCGTGGACGACCGCGCCGGCATCGGCAAGGTCGTCCTCCAGCCCTGAGCGTCAGACCCGCGGGCGGACGTCCTTAGCGAACTTCTCGTAGAGCGAGATCAGATCGTCGAGGTCGCGGACGCGCGATTCCAGAATGACGTGGGTCACGCCGAGGGCAGCGAGGTCGCGGATCTCGCGCACGAGCGCCTCGGCGTCCTGACGCGCCGGCATCCCCATGCGCGCGCTGATCGTGAGCGACTTCACGTCACGCCCGGCCTTGCCGCAGGCCGTCGCCAGATCGGCGAGCCCGGCCCGCATCTTATCGGCGCTGGGGAACGCGGCGTGCCAGCCGTCGCCGAGCTCGACCACGCGCCGGAGCGCGCGGCGCGTGTGGCCGCCGATCCAGATCGGAATCGTCCCGCGCGCGGGCTTGGGAGCGACGCCGAGCGCGTCAAAGCGAAAGAACTCGCCCCGGTGCGCCACGCGCTCGTCGCGCCAGCACGCCTTCATGACCCGGATCGCCTCGTCGCTCCAGGCGCCCCGTCGTTCGTAGGGGACGCCGAACAGCTCGATCTCCTCCTTCATCCAGCCGACGCCCGCGCCGAGAACGACGCGCCCGGGTGCCAGGTGATCGAGCGTCGCGAGCATCTTGGCGGCGAGCAGGGGGTGACGATGAGGCAGGACGAGGACGGTCGTGCCCAGACGGATGCGCTCGGTCGCCCCGGCGACGAGGCCGAGCGCCACCAGCGGCTCGAGGAAGCTGGCGGTGGGCGGTAGGGGAAAGTCGCCGGTCGGGCTGTACGGATATTTCGACGCGATCGCGTACGGGATCACGACGTGGTCGCTCGCCCACAACGAGTCGTAGCCGAGGGCTTCCATGCGCCGCGCGAAGCCGAGCAGCACGTCGCGCGTCGCGGCGGCGCCGTAGACCGGGAGATGGCAGCCGAAGCGTAGCTCAGGCATCGCCGTACACCACGCGCTCGCCGAGCTCGTCCTCCTGGATCATCTGTACCAGGCGCGAGTGCTGAATCTTCCCGCTGGACGTCTTGGGAATCGTGCTCGACCGGACGAGGATGACCCGGGCCGGCCGGTGGCCGCGCGCCCGGTGGACGCGGCTGGTGATCTCGCGCACGAGGCCGTGGTAGTCCTCGGACGAGGCGGTCTCGCTGCGCACCTCCGCGACGACGTGCAGCCGCTGGGTGCCGGTCCGCTCGCTGTCGATGCCGACGGCGGCCGAGTAGCGCACGCCGTCGACGCGGTCGACGACCTCCTCGATGTCGGCCGGCAGCACGTTGACGCCGCCCAGGATGATGAGGTCCTTGAGGCGGCCGGTCACGTAGAGAAAGCCTTCGGCGTCGACGAACCCGAGGTCGCCGGTCCGGAGCCAGCCGCCCGGCATGAGCACCCTCGCCGTCGCCGCCGGGTTGTTGTAGTAGCCCTTCATGACCCCGGGGCTCTTGACACAGATCTCGCCTTCCTTGCCCACCGGACGCTCGGCGTTCGGCGCTTCGTCCCGCGGCGCCAGGATGCGGACCGACACGCCGCGGCACGGCTGGCCCACCGAGAGGAATCGCCTGCTCGCGTCGAGCCGGAGCGGGACCGCGCGCGGCCAGATGGCGACCGCCAGTGTCGCCTCGGCCAGGCCGTAACACGGCCGGACGATCCGCTCCAGGCCGAAGTGCGACTCGAACGCCTCGATCGTCGACGTCCGCACCGGCTCGGCGCCGGAGAGGGCGGCCTTGAGGCTGCTCAGATCGAGCCCGGAGGTGTCGCGGACGTTGCGCACGCAGTTCCGGTATCCGAAGTCCGGCGAGACCGTGAACGTCGCGCGGATCTCGGTGACCAGCGTGAGCCACTGGCGGGGGTTGCGGAGGTCGGGCGGCAGCAGCCAGAGTGGCGTGGCGGTGAGCGGCGGCGTGAA
>Ga0066710_100000745_pt1 | contig 21327 bp, 22 predicted proteins | sample GraSoiAngelo_159_FD_79666 | JGI IMG/M metagenome (GOLD analysis project Ga0066710, IMG submission 79666) | Grasslands soil microbial communities from the Angelo Coastal Reserve, California, USA - 14_1009_16_40cm | ecosystem: Environmental > Terrestrial > Soil > Grasslands | place: USA...
GCGAGAGCGACCACCGCCGAGATGACAACGATCAGATGTCTCCTGTTCATGGTTCTCCTCGAGTCGTTGTGACACTTCTGACGCTTCCTGTACGGAGACGGCCGGCGATTGGTTCGGTTGCTCAACCGATTGTTGTTGCCTTCCCGGAATCCGCCGATGCGAAGAGCGCCTCGATCACACGCGCCTGCGCGACGGCGTCGTCGCGCCCGAGCAACGGCGCAGCGGCGCCGCGGACCGCCGCGCCGAGATTCTCGAGCTCGAGCCGGTACGGGTTGGCTCGTTCCATCTCGATCCGCTCGACGGCGTCGCGCCGGCGCAGCTCGATGACGGGCTCGAGGCAGTGCCACGGATCGTCGAGGAAGATCGAGCCTTCGGTCCCGATCGCCTCGAGCTCGTCCCGTCTCGCCATCGCGGTCCCGCAGTCGAAGAGCGCGACGACGCCGTCCGCGAAGCGCAGCGAGCCGGTGAACACCCAGTCGGTTCCCGAGGGCCCGGTGTAGGCCCGCCCGAAGACGCTCTCCGGCTCCCCCGCGAGCAATCGCGAGCCGCTCACGCAGTAGCACCCCACGTCCATGAGCGAGCCGCCCTCGACGTCCGTTCGCAACCGGATGTTCGCCTCGTCGAACAACGCGTAGCTGAAGACCGACCGTACGAGGCGAAGCTCACCGACGGCGCCGCCACGGACGAGCTCGACGAGGCGTGCGGTCTGCGGATGGTGGCGGTACATGAATGCCTCCGCGAGGTGCCTCCCCGTCCGCGCCGCTGCGTCGAATGCGCGTTCCACGTCGGCCGGGTGGCGGCTCATCGGCTTCTCGCACAGCACGTGCTTGCCCGCCTCGAGGGCGCGGATCGACCACTCGCAATGCATCGTGTTGGGCAGCGGGATGTAGACGGCCTCGACGTCGGGATCGGCGAGGACCTCGTCGTACGAGCCGTACGCGCGCCGGATGCCGTGCTGCGCCGCGAACGCCTGCGCGCGCGAGAGGTCGCGGCTCCCGACGGCGATCACTTCCACGTGGGGCGACTCGGCTGCGCCGGCGAGCAGCTTGCGGTTGATGTCGGCCGTCGAGACGATGCCCCAGCGGACGGGCTCCATCACGTCACCTCGTGGAGAGCGGGATACAACGCGCGGTAGCGCGGGTAGACATCTTCGTAGACCGGGACCCAGACGGGATTGGGCTCGACGACGTCGCGTACGCGAACGCATCGTGAGACCGCGTCGTGCACGTCGGCGAACGCGCCGGCTGCAACGCCTGCCAGCAACGCAGCGCCGAACGCAGACCCTTCTTCGACTGCGGTCAGCTCGAGGGGGATGCCCTGCGTCGAGGCGACGATCTCGAGCCACAGACGGCTGTGTGCGCCCCCTCCGGACACGCGGCCGGCGGCGGCCTCGACGCCGAGGTCGCGGAGCAGCTCGAGCGAGTCGCGAAGCCCGCACGCAACGCCTTCGAGCACGGCTCGGACGAGCGCCCCGCGGTCGTGGCGAAGCTCGAGCCCCACGAAGGCACCGCGCGCGTCGGGGTCGGCGTGCGGTGTCCGCTCGCCGGCGAGGTAGGGCAGAAACACGAGACCGTCCACGCCCGGTGGCCACTCGGCCGCCTCCGCCACCAGGGTCTCGAACGGAACGTCCGGGGCGATCGTGTCGTGGAGCCACTGCAGCGATCCCGCCGCCGCGAGCATCACACCCATCGCCTGCCAGGCGCCGGGAACCGCGTGGCAGAACGCGTGCACTCTCGCCTCAGGGTCGGCGCGGTACGCGGGCAGCGCCGCGAGCACGACACCGGACGTCCCGATCACGACGGACAGCCGGCCGGGGGCATCGATGCCGACGCCGAGCGCGGCGGCAGGCTGATCTCCCGCCCCTGCCGCCACCGGGATGCCGGCCGTTTGACCCGAGACCTCCGGGCTCTCCTGCAGGCGTGGCAACCACTCGGTGTCCAGCTCGAGCGCGTCGAGGACCGCGGCGCTCCACCGACGCGCCGCGACGTCGAGCAGCAGGGTGCCCGAGGCGTCGGCGACATCCGTCACGCGCTCGCCGGTGAGCCGGAGCCTCACGTAGTCCTTGGGCAGGAGCACGTGGCGGATCCGCGCGAAGGCCTCGGGCTCGTGGCGGCGGAGCCACAGCAGCTTCGGGGCCGTGAAGCCGGTGAGGGCACGGTTGCCCGTCAGCTCGATCAGGCGCGAGAGACCGACGCGGGCTTCGATCTCCGCGCATTCGGCGCCGGTGCGCTGGTCGTTCCACAAGATCGCCGGCCTGATCACGCTGTCCGCGTCGTCCAGCACCACCAGCCCGTGCATCTGGCCCGACAGCCCGACCCCCGCCACCTCGCGGCCACGTGAGACCTCTGCGAGAGCAGCCTCGGCCGCGTGCCACCAGTCCTCGGGATCCTGCTCCGACCGGCCGGGCTGCGGCGTCGACAGCGGGTAGCCGTGCGTGGCCTGCGCGACCATGTCCCCGTCCGGCGACACGGCCAGCGCCTTCACACCCGTCGTGCCGACGTCGATCCCGACAAGAACCTCCGTCACGGGGTGAGTACCTCCTCGATCCGCACCGGCCTGCGCTCCTCGGTCGAGCGGGCGAGTGCCAGCACAGCGGCAAGGCTCTGCAGGTTGTCGGCAGCCGAGCATTCGGGCTCCTCGCCCACCGCAGCGGCTCGGCGTAGCTCGTGAAGCACCCCCAACCGGTCGAGGGCCGGAAGGTGCGGGAGCACCGCTCGCCTCTCCTGGCCGTCGCGGCGCTCGAGCGTGACGTGGCCGCGGAGCGCGTCCCCGACACCGCCGTCCCACACCGCCCGTCCCTTCGTCCCGACCAGCTCCCAGTCGCCGTTCCAGGACGTCCAGCCCCGCGGCTCGACCCAGGTCCCGTCGTAACCGAACGCGATCCCACCCGAGAGCGTCAATACCCCGACGACGGTGGGGTCGTGCCGGAACGGGCCCGTCGGGGACGGCCAGCTGCGGGCGTCCACCTCGACGATCTCGAGACCGGTGATCATCCGCAGCAGGTCGACGTGGTGGATCGCCATGTCGAGCAGGTACGGGTGCGGCATCCGTCCGCGCCAGTCCCGGGCGGCATGCACCCGGCGGAGATCGCGGCGGCACGAGATCCGGCCGCCGCGCAGGTCTCCGAGCGCGCCCGTCGCGAGCAGCTGCCGGAGCGCCCGAGGCTGCCTGCGGAAGCGGTAGTTCTGCGTGACCATGGCGCAGCGGCCGGTTCGGGCGGCGGCGTCGGCGATCGCACGGGCCTCGCCGACGTCGAGGGCGATCGGCTTCTCGACGGCGACGTGGCAGCCGGCCTCGAGCGCCTGCTCGGCGAGAGCGCGGTGTGAGCCGGGAGGGACCACGATCAGAACGGCGTCGCAGGCAACGCGGCGGAGAGCCGCGCGGAGATCGCGGAAGGTGGGGCAGCCGAATGTTGCGTTTGCCCAGTCGCGCGCGATCTTCGACTCGTCGACCAGCCCGGCCAGCCGGAACCCGCGCCCGCGGGCGACGAGCTCGGCCCAGCTATCACCCCACATGCCGGCCCCGACCTGCACGACGCGGAACGGCACTCCGTTCACGCGCACAGGTCGGCGGCGACTGCGAGGTACGTTCCGACGCAGCGCCCGAGGCTCGCGATCGACACCCACTCGACCTCCGCGTGGGCTCCTTCCCCGCACGGCCCGAAGAGCACGCACGGAATCCCGGCAGCACCGAGCAGCGCAGCGTCGGTCCAGAACGGCAGACCGATGCGGTCCGGATCGGCCGCATGGTGGGCGACGAGCTCGACGATCTCTTCGTCCCCGGCGACCTCGAACGGCCCTCTCGTCACCGTCAACGACCAGGACGCATCGACATCGCCGACCAGTTCGGCGACCTCCCGCTCGACGTCGGCGTCCGTCTCGCCGGGAATCGTCCGCCGTTCGCCTTCGATCTCGCAGAACGCCGGATAGCTCGAGTACTCCTGCCCGCCCGAGATCAGCGACGCATGTGCCGAGCCGGTCCCGACGAGCGCGTGCGGAGATGAAGCACGAAGCCGCTCGTCGAGCTCGCCGAGCCTCGTCAGGATCGGTCCCGCATGGGTGATCGCGTCGATGCCGAGCGCCGGCATCGAGCCGTGCGCGGCCCGGCCGGCGACGCGGATCTTGAACCCGGCGAAACCACGATGCGCGATGCCGAGCTTCTCCTCGGTCGGCTCCGCCACGATCGCGGCAGCGGCGGGAATGGCAGCGGCGACCGCCTCGGTGCCGATGCTCGCCACCTCCTCGTCGGCGACGGCCGTGACGACGACGTCTCCCCGCAGCGCGAGCCGGGCTGCCGCCTCGCACGCGACGAGGCACGCGGCGACGGCGCCCTTCATGTCGTAGGCACCCCGGCCGTACAGGCGGTCGCCGTCGATCAGGCCCGAGAACGGGTCGGACATCCCGGCGACGCCGACCGTGTCGAGGTGACCGTTGAGCAGGAGAGTCCGGCCGCCTCCGCTACCACGCGCGCGGGCCACGACGTTGTGCCTGCCAGGCGCGACCTCTTCGACCGCCACCTCGAGCCCGGCCTCCTCGCACCAGTCGGCGACGAGCTGCGCAACGGCGCCTTCGCCGCTGCCCGCCGGGTCGAGACCCGGGTTGATCGACCCGACGCGGACGAGAGATTGCGCGAGTTGCGCGACGTCGTGCACTTACGAGTCTGGTGCACCCAGGGCGGCGTAGACGATCTCGTACGCCCGGACGGCGTCCTTCTGCTGCTGCGCGTCGCGCAGCGCGGCGTCGTCGATGCGCCCGGCGACGTCCCAGATGAAGCGCCACTGGATGACGCTCCGGCGCACGGCTGCGACCGCGTCCTCGGTATAGGGATAGAGGTCGAAGCCGAGCCGCTCGCCCCGCTCGCCGTAGCCGGAGCGCCGGAGCTCGAGCGCGAGCTCCAGCGTCTCCATGAACGCCGTCGCGCCGACCATGTTGTCGTCGTCGAACGTGCCCCAACCCGAGTTCGCGTGCTGGTGCCCGAGCAGGCCCTGCGCCGCGAGCATGGCCGCGTACTCGCCCAGCGACTCGCCGTTCATGAGCAGGTGCTGCCAGTCCATGTTGACCAGCACGTTCGTGATGCCGCGGGCTCGCAGCGTGTGGATCACGTGCAGCGTCATGCCGACGTTCCGCATCAGGATCTTCATCGCCGGCTCGGAGTTCTTGTGCTCCAGGAAGAGCGTCACGCCCCGCTCGCCGCATCGCGCCGCGACCTCGCCGACACCGTCGACGAAGCGCGCCCACGCGTCTGCGTACGGCGTCTGGAAGGGATAGTTGTAGCCCTCGACCCCGGGCCAGAGGATCATCTGCGCGCCGATGTCGCCGGCGAGGTCGGCGGCCTCGAACGCCTCCCGCAGCGCATCTCCCCGCACGGCGTCGTCCGGCGACGAGAGTCCGCCCTTGCCGAAGCGCGGATTCAGGTGCGTGCCAGTGGCGATCGCATAGATCCCGTGGCCGGCCAGCGCCGACCGGACGTCGTCGAGGTTGTCCCGCGACAGCTCCTGCGGGTAGTGGAACTCGTAGTCGTCGATGTAGCCCTCGAGCCCCGCGACGGCGCGCGCCACCCGCTCGGCAGTGGTCTCCCCGGCGTGCTGCGGCTGGTAGCCGCCCGGCACGAAGCGCGTGACCATCGAGCTCAGCGCCCAGATACCGAGGCTCGTCTTCACGCATTGCTCCCTCGGTAGCCGATCGTCTCTTTCACGCCGCTCGAGGAGGAGCGGAGAATCGCGTCGGTCACCTCCGAGCAGCGATAGCCGTCCTCGAAGGTGGCGCCGTGGGGCGCCACCGTTCCCTCGCCGGCGATGGCGGCGAGCAGGTGCGCGATCTCGTGCGTGAAGGTGTCGCCCCAGCCGACGATGTGCCCCGGGGGCCACCAGAAGCGCATGAACGGGTGCTCGGGCTCGGTGACGAGGACGCGGGTGAAGCTGTGCTCGTCGGCGACCTGGAGCTCGTTGAGCCGCTCCACGTCGAAGGCGATCGAGCCCTTGGAGCCGTTCACCTCGAAGGCGTTGTAGTTGATCTGCCCGCGCGCGAGTCGTGAGGCCTCGAGCGTGCCGACGGCGCCGCTCTCGAACTCGACGGTCGCCACGAAATGATCGTCGACGGCACGACCAGGGACGACAGTCCGCACGAGGGCCGAGACGGAGACGATCTCTCCGACGAGGTAGCGGGCGAGATCGATGATGTGGGTGCCGAGGTCGCCGATGGCGCCGGTTCCTGCCTGCGCGCTGTCGAACCGCCAGACGCCCTCGTCGGCGTCCCAGCCCCAGCTCTGGAGATACGTGGCCCGGAAATGGACGACGTCGCCGATGCCACCCGCCTCGACGATCTCGCGCGCACGCCGTACCGCGGGAACGAAGCGGTAGTTGAACCCGCACATGTGCTGCACCCCGGCCCGCTCCGCCTCCATCCACATGCGGTGCGACTCCGCCGCGTCCATGCCGAGCGGCTTCTCGCAGAGAACGTGCTTGCCGTTGCGGGCAGCCTCGATGCTGGGCTCCGCGTGGAGCGCGTTGGGACCGCCGTTGTCGAACAGCCCGACGCGCGGATCCGCGACCTGCTCGCGCCAGTCGCCCACCGCCTCTGCCCAGCCGTAGCGCTCCTGCATCGCGACGAGCGCCTCCCGGTTTCGCCCGGACACCGAGACGAGCTCCGGTGGGAGCGCGGGCTGTGCCAGGTACGTGACCTCGTGGAAGGCACGGGAATGCGCCTTGCCCATGAAGGCATGGCCCAGCATGGCGACCCCGATCGTGTCCGCCATACCCTGGTGTCTCCTAGCGTCCGGACCGAACCTGGACCCGCCGCACCACGGTGTCGAACGTGACCGCGAGAAGGAGGATGAGGCCGGTCACCGCGTAGATCGTGCCCGTCTGCAGGCCGAGGATGTTCATGCCGCTCGCGATCGTCGCGATCACGAGCGCGCCGATCAGCCCGTTCCGGATCTCGCCTCGTCCGCCGAAGAGGCTCGTGCCGCCGATCACGGCCGCCGAGATGGCGTCGATCAGGAGGGTGCCGCCTCCTGCCTGCAGGTCTGCGCTCTGGATGTTCGCGGCCAGCACGACGCCCCCGAGACCGGCCATCGCGCCGGAGATCATGAAGACGAGGATCCGGATCCTCGGGACGTTGATGCCCGCGCGTCGTGCCGCCTCCGCGCTGCCGCCGACCGCGTAGACGTGACGGCCGAAGACCGTCCGTTTGGCGACGAACGTCCAGATCAGGAGCGACGAGACGACCAGCAGCAACGCGAACGGGATGCCGCGGTCGGCGTTGCAGATCAGGACCGTGATAACCGCGATCACCGGCACCACGACGAGCTTCGCGACGAAGAGGATGGGGTCAGTCAGCGGTATGCCGTGGCGGTGGCGCGCGACCGCACCGCCGACGACGCCGACGACGTAGGCACTGCTGACGACGGCGGCGATGATCCAGTCACCAAGATCGCTGAAGAAGTAGTTGGCCGTGTTGTTGATCGTGCTGTCCTGGATCGTGATCACGCCGCCGAGGATCCGCTGGATCGCGCCCTGCCAGATCAGGAAGCCGGCAAGCGTGACGACAAATGAGGGCACGCCGACCAGCGCGACGATCGAGCCCTGCATCGCTCCGATTGCCGTCGTGCACAGGATCGCGATCACGATGCACCAGATGCCCGGAAGGTGCGCACCGTTGGGAAGCTGGAGCTCGGCGACGATGACTCCGGCCATGCCGCTGACGTAGCTGATCGAGAGGTCGATCTCGCCGATCAGCAGCACGAAGACCACGCCGTAGGCGAGCAGGCAGGTGCCCGCCATCTGCGTGATGATGTTCGTGAAGTTGCCCGGGGTGAAGAAGTTCGTCGCGGTCTCGGCGAAGACGACGACGATGATCGCGAGCGCGATCAGGACCGGCCAGCTGCCGAGGTTGCCGGACTTGATGCTGTCGCGGATACGGCCCGGATAGGAGCGAAGTCCGGTTTCGCGCAGCTCTGCTGCAGCGGCGTCCGCGTTCAAGCCGGTACTCCTGTCTCGGTGCCGGGGATCCCCGAGACCTTCGTCGGCTGACCCGCCGTGATCGCGTGGACGACCACTTCCTGCGTCGTCTGCTCCCGCACGAAGACACCGGCGTTCCGGCCCAGACGCAGCACGGTGATCCGGGTGGCCGTCTCGAAGATGTCGTGCAGGTTGTGGGAGATCAGAATCACGCCGAGACCCTGCTCGGCGAGACGGTTGACGAGCGAGAGCACCTGCTCGGTCTGCGCGACCCCGAGCGCCGCCGTCGGCTCGTCGAGGATCACGAGCCTCGAGTTCCAGAGCACCGCGCGGGCGACCGCGACCGACTGCCGCTGGCCGCCGGACAGCGTTGCGACGGGCTGGCGGATCGACCGGATCGTCGTCACGCGGAGGCTCTTCAGCGTCTCGGAGGTCTTCGCCTCCATCGGCGGCTCCTGTAGCCGCTGCAGCCGGTCGTGCACCTCGCGGCCGAGGTACATGTTCTGGACGACGTCGAGGTTGTCGCAGAGCGCCAGGTCCTGGTACACGACCTCGATTCCGAGCTTCGCCGCATCCTTGGGGCCGTGGATCGACACCTCCTGGCCGTCGAAGATGACCTCCCCCTCGTCCATCGGGTGGATGCCGGCGACGCATTTGATCAGCGTCGACTTGCCCGCCCCGTTGTCGCCCACGAGCGCCATCACCTCGCCCGCACGGACCTCGAAGTCGACGTCGATCAGAGCCTGAACCGAGCCGAAGCTCTTCGTCACTCCGCGAAGGTCGAGAAGAGGTGTGTCGCTCATGGCGTGTCTCTCAGGTGATAGGTGTGGTGGAGGCGCCCGCGTCGAGCGCCTCCACCGCTGTTCGCGGGTCGTCTACTTGCAGTACTTCGTGTAGTCGCCGTTGCAGACGTCGCTCTTCTTCATGAAGCCCGAGGTGAAGAGCGTCTTGTAGTTCGCCTTCGTGATCGCCTGCGGCGCGATCAGATAGGCCGGCTCCTTGCTACGGCCCTTCGTGACAACGGTGCCGGTCGTCTTCGGCTTCTTGCCGTGCAGCAGGTCGACTGCCGCCGCGGCGGCCACCCTCGCCAGGATGCGGACGTCCTTGAAGACCGTCATCGTCTGCCAGCCGGAGATGATGTTCTGGATGCCCTGCGGGCTGGCATCCTGCCCGCTCATCGGGATCGGCTTCAGCTTGTGCGTCTTCAGCTGGACGATCGCCGCGTTGGCGAGACCGTCGTTCGCCACAGCCAGTGCGTCGATCTTGTTGCCGGTCTTGACGAGCATCTGCGCAAAGATCTTCCCGCCCGTCGGGTTGTCCCAGCCCGGCGTGAACTGATCCGGGCCCTTCTTAAACGTGCCGTTCTTGTACAGCGGGCCGAGCACGGAGTCGTACCCGCCCTTGAACAGGAACGAGTTCGCATCCTCACGGCCGCCGTTGAGCTCGGCGACGACCGGGTGCTGCGAGTACTTCCCGTTCGCCTTCAGGCCGTTGACCACTCCCTGCCCCTGCAGGATTCCCACCTTGTGGTTGTCGAACGACAGGTAGATCGACGCGACGCCGCCCTCGACTTGCCGGTCGTAGTCGATCGACTTGACGCCCTTCGCGGCTGCGCTCTTCTCGATCGCGGATGCGGAGCCCGAGTCGATCGGAGCGATGATCAGGACCTTCGCACCGTTAGAGATGCACTGGTCGGCCTGCGCCTTCTGCTTCTGGGGATCGCCGAGCGAGTTCTCGATGATGTAGCTGACCTTGTACCCCTTCAACGCCTTGACCAGCGACGGCGCGTCGTACTGCGTCCAGCGAATCGACGTCTTGGTGTCCGGCATCAAGAAGCACACGTCGGTCTTGGCCGACGTCTTCGCCGTCTTCGCGAGCGCGCCGGTCACGGTCAGCCCTACCGTGAGCGCAGCGGCTGCGAGGACGAGTGCGAGTTTTTTCACGTTCTCCCTCCTGGCTTGCATTGCGTAGTCGGATGCGTGGCAACGCTACAGCGCCGCCCCGCAACGTTCAAACCTGGTTTGACCTGCTGCGTCTCGGTCGATGGGAACCTCCTCGTGGTTCGTGGGAATCGTTGGTCGCTCGACGGGGGTCCAGAACTGGAGCACTAGAGCGCCGCCACCTTCGCTGGTGCGCGTACGTCCGCGACCGTCCAGGGCTCGGCGAGGAGCCCGCGGAGCATCAGCGCGGCAGCGCCGCGTACGGCCGCCAGCTCGCCGATCGCCGACGGCCGCAACTCGCAGGAAGACCATTCCGCGGACAGCACGCGGAGACGGAGTGCGGCCTCGACCTCCTCCGTGAGCCACGGCGCCAGCGGGCCGAAGCAGCCGCCGAGGACGACGACGTCGAGGTCGAACAGGTTCACGGCCGAGGCGAGCGCGAGCCCCAGCGACGTGCCCGCCCCATGGAGCGCCGTGAGGACGGCGTCATCGTGCGCCTCCGCGCGCCGCACGAGCTCCGCGGTGATGCTGCGCATCCTCTCGCCCGACTCGATGCGAAGCCCCGACTGCCGCGCGATCGCCTCCTGGCCGACGAGCGTCTCGAGACAACCGCGGCTCCCGCACGCGCACTGCGCGCCGAGGGGGTCGACGGTCACGTGGCCGAACTCGCCACCGAATCCGTGGGCGCCGCGGAAGAGCTCGCCGTCGACGACGATCCCGGCGCCGACGCCGACGTCGCCGAAGACGCAGATGAAGTTCCGGACGTCGCGGGCAGCCCCCTGCCAGTGCTCGGCCAGCGCGGCGAGGTTGGCCTCGTTCTCGACGCGAATCGGCAACTCCGGCAGCCGCTCGCGCAGCTCAGCGACGATCGGTAGCCGCGACCAGCCGAGGTTCGGTGCGCGGAGCAGGGTGCCGGACGTGAGCTCGACCAGCCCCGGCACCGCCACCGCCACACCGGCGACACGCAGACCGTCGCGCTCGACGTCGGCGATCGCCTCATGCGCCATGCGAGCCATGCGGTCGAGCACGGGGCCGGAGGCCGAAAGCCGGTTGTCGGCGAACACCCGGCGCTCGTAGCGAACGCGGCCGGTGAGATCCTCGACGGAGACCTCCAGCGAGTCGACGCTGATCTCGAGCCCGACAGCAACTGACACATCCGCAAGCTCGAGTGGCTGTGCGGGCCGGCCCACACTGCCGTCCCGCCCGTCGTCGCAGCTCTCCCGAAGCAGCTCCAGATCGACGAGCTCGGCGACGAGGCTCGACACCGTCCCGCGCGTCAGACCGGTCTCGGCGGCGATCCGAGCCCGCGAGCAGGGCCCGTGGGAGGCGACATGCCGTAGGACGACGCCCAGGTTCGCGCGCCGGACGGTGGTCTGGTCGGCCGCCTGGCCGCGGTCGAAGCTCACGCGCGGTCGGCTCGCGGGTGAAGGCGGGTGTGCGGGAGGAGGTGGCGGACTGCGCTCGGCATCGAATCAGGGGCTGCGTGCCCCCGCGGTGGAACCTGGTCGTAATTTGTATGGAAGGCGGGCAAACTAACTCGGTGGGTGGGTGAAGTCAACCGCCCTCGGCGCGTTTCCGGCGCTATCGTCCTCTTCGTGCGGCGCCGAGCGATCACCGTGATTGCGCTCGCCGCGGCGCTGCTCGCGGTCTCCGTCGCGAGCGCAGCCGCGCCGAAGCAGCGGACGCCGGTGCAGGTCGTTCGCGCGTGGAGCAAGGCGCTCAACGCAAGCGACGACAAGACGGCCGGCTCGCTTTTCGCCCCCGGGGCGCTCGCGATCCAGGGCGGGTTCGTCGTCAGGCTCAACACCGCGAAGAGCGCCGTCCTGTGGAACTCCGGCCTTCCCTGCTCGGGCACGCTCGTGCGCTTCCGCGTGAGGCGCAACGTCGTCACAGCCACGTTCGTCCTCGGTCGTCGCAAGGGCCACAGGTGCGACGCGCCGGGACAGCTCGCCGCCGCGAAGTTCACGATCGTCAAGGGCAAGATCACACGCTGGGAGCAGGTCGCGCCCGACACGACGGGGCTCGTGGCCTGACCGAGTCCCGCGCCGCCCCGATGCTGATCGCGGACGCCCACGTCGACCTTCTGCTGGAGCTCGCCTACCGCGAGCACCGGCTTGGCGAGCAGGGCGTCTTCGCCCACACCTGGTTGCCGCTCCTCGACGCCGGCGGCGTGTGTCTGCAGGTCTGCCCGATCTTCGTCGAGCTCGAGCGCCAGCCGGAGGGGACGCTGCGCGACGCGCTCGGACAGGCCACGTCGTTCCTTCGCGCAATCCGCGAGAACCGGGAGCGGGTCGTGCAGATCCTCGGCGCCGCCGATCTGGACGCGGTCGAGCAGGGCGGGCGCCTCGGCCTGATGCTGTCGCTCGAGGGAGTGGAGCCCTTCGGCTACGAGCTCTGGCCGGTCGATGCCTTCTGGGAGCTCGGGCTGCGGATGGCATCGCTGACCTGGAACCGGCGCAACCCGTACGCCGACGGAGCCGCGGAGGACGGCGGCCTCTCGAGGCTGGGAAAGGCGCTCGTCGACCGCCTCTGCGAGCGCGGCGTGATCCTCGACCTCGCGCATGCGTCGCCCGCGCTGTTCGACGACGTCCTGGCGAGGACCGACCGGTCGCCTGTGCTCGTCTCGCATGCCGCGTGCCGCGCGGTCAACGACCATCCTCGCAACCTCGGCGACGATCAGCTACGGGCTCTTGCCGACCGCGACGGGCTCCTCGGGCTGATGCTGCATCCGCTCGCGATCGACCACGAACGGAGGACGATCGGGCGCGTCATCGACCACCTCGAGCATGCCGCCACGACGATCGGGCTCGACCAGGTCTGTCTGGGAGGCGATTTCGTGTCGCGCATCACCCGCGAGCTGCCGCGCATCCCGTCTCCGGCGGACGGGCTGATGCCACCCGGGCTCGAGGTCGGCTCGTCGATCGAGGGACTCGCGGGCCCCGAGGACTATCCGGCGCTCGCGACCGCCCTCGCGGCGCGCGGCTGGAGCACCGAGGACGTCGCGGCCGTGACGCACGGGAACCTGCTCCGGTTCCTTCGCGCTGCGCTCCCGGCCTGATCCAACTAGGCTCGGAACGAAGGGGAAATGGAGCCGTCAACGCACCAGGAGCTGGTCGACCGGCATTTCGACGCCTATTCCGAGCACTGGCGCGACCTCTACGGCGACGCGACGCTCGAGGGCGTCATCCATCAGGACCGCAAGGCGCTGACGCTCGCCTGGATCGACGAGCTTGGTCTCGCGCCGCGCTCGCGCGTCCTCGACGTCGGCTGCGGCGCCGGTCTGCTCGCGACCGACCTCGCCGAACGCGGACTCGTCGTGCGCGGTATCGACACCAGCGAGCGCATGATCGAGCTGGCAGAGGCACGTGCAGCCTCACTCGGCCTCCAGGACCTCGTCACGTTCGGCACCGGCGACGCCCACCGGATCGGGCCGGAGCCCGGATTCTTCCGGCTCGTCGTCGCGCTCGGCGTGATTCCCTACCTGCACACGCCGGTTGCCGCTCTCATCGAGATGGCGCGCGTGCTCGACGACGACGGCCGTCTGCTCGTGAGCTCGGACAACCGGTTCCGCGTCAACCACATCGTCGATCCTCGCCGCACACCGCTTCTCCCAGGGCGCACGCAGTTGGCGCGGGCGTACCACCGCGCCCGGCGCGCGCCGGGGCCGCCGAACCGCTTCCTGAGCTTCGCGATGGTGGAGCGCACGCTGAGGGAGGCGGGGTTCGCGGTCGAGAAGAGCGTGACGCTGGGCTACGGCCCGTTCACATTCTTCGACCGCAAGCTGTTCTCCGAGGAGCGGGCGATCCGCATCCACCGTCGCCTGGGTGCGCTCGCGGCGAGACATCGCCTGCTTGCCCGAGCCGGTGCACAGCATCTGGTTCTCGCGCGCCGGAGCTCCTGATCCCCAGATGGTTGATGCCACGAGATCGTCCGTGCCGGGGCGCAGGCTGGCCGCTCTGGGGCGCGACGGCAGACTGTCGCCGATGCCGGACGCATCGGTGACAGCCTGACGGCGCGAAGCTGCAGACGGGGAGAGACCGGCTCTGCCCGCTGCGCCATGACCGCCCCCAATCGTCGCCGACACGAACGACGTTCGCGATCAAACAGCGGGTCCCTGCGAACTACCGACTCAGGACACTAGCCGCCTTGCGGCCTGCCGCGCCGCCACCATTCCGGTCTGCGATCGGTGACGCCGACGAGGTTGCCGGCAGCGTACCGCATCGAGTGCGCGCACATCGCAGCGAAAGGCCGAAGATCGTCCCGCGCGAACCAGGCCGCCTCCTCGACTCCCTTGAAGGAGCCGAGCCAGCGGCGCGGCGTCAGCACGCCGTCGACGCAGTACTTGATCGAGGACGCGACGTCGTAGTTCTCGACGAGCCATCTCCGATCCTCACGGGGACGCTCCGCGGGAACGCTGCGGCCGGTCAGGTCGAAGTACAGCGCGCGCACGACGTCCATTCCGCCGGTCCCGAGAAACAGGCGAAATGCGGCACCGATCCGAGGGTTGACGTCGAGCAGCTTGTACTGGTCGTCTCGCCTGTCGTAGCGGTAGCCGATGTCGAGTATGCCCCGGTAGCCGAGGCGCTTCATGAACTCCCGTGTCGTCTCCGCGACGCGCTCGTTCCAGGTACACAGACCGAGGCTCGTCTGCCCGGTGTACGGGGGGTACTGGCGCAGCTTCCGACCGGTGAAGACGATCGCGCCATCCGACTCCGCGTCGAAATAGCCGTTCAGCATCCAGACGGATTCGGCTCCGCCCGGAATGAACTCCTGGAGAAGCACATTCGGGTCGCCGCTCAGCTCGAGCTTGTCGTAGCACTCGAGCAGATCGCTGCGGTCGGCCGCGATCAGCTTGCCGCCCCCGGCCTTCAGCGGGTCGTCCTCCTCGAACGGCCGGGTCTCGATCGTCTTCAGCATCACCGGAAACGTCACGTGCTCGGCGAATGCCAGCACGTCCTCACGCGAGGTCGGAAACACCGAGTCCGGCGTGGGAACACCGTGCTCCCGGCAGAGGTGGAACATCTGCTGCTTGTTGGAGAGCGCGCGCGCGAGCCCCGAGGGCTGGTCGGGAAAGAGGAAGCCCGCTCTGAGCGACTCGGCGTTGTCGGCGACGAACAGGCAGCTCAGATCCTCGGTCGGGATCAGGATGGGTGTCGACCCGATGCTGCGGCCGATCTCGAGCAGACGTGCGATCGACGCGTCCGGCGGCTCGTGCGACAGATCCCAGGCGAAGGTTCGCTTGAAGTACCGTGACGCTGCCGCGGGAGCGCGGGGAGTCTCATGCACGGCGTAGACGGGTACGCCGAGCCGCCCGAGGCTCCGGGCGATCCCCACCCCGGTGTGGTTGAAGAGATTGAGGACCAGCACGGGCGTGCGGTTGCCGTTGTTCGTGCCGCCGGCCAACGCGTGACTCACGACCCGTTCCGCAGGATCTCCGCTCCGTCGAACACGAAGACGTCGTCGAGGTCGTCGACGCAGCCGAGGATGAACTCGAGATCGTGGAGCTGCCCGGTGCGGCGAAGGTACTGCGTGCTTCCGCCTCCGACGAACGCATCCGTCGGACACCCCCGCCAGCGATCGACGATTGCCTCAGTCTCCTCGTCGGCAGGCTCGTAGCCGCGATCGAGGAGCGCGGCTGCGATCCGCGCGCAGCAGAGCTGATCCTCTTCCCGGAATTCGCCCCTCGTCGCGGCCCCCACGAGCAAGACGCGCGGGTGGTGCCGGTCGAGCTCGTTCACCTGGGCTCGGAGGTTGCGCAGGCAGGCGACGTAGACCCCGCGACCAGCGGACGTGATCAGCCTCGTGCCCGACGTGGACAGAAGGACCATCGGTCGCTCCACGTCGTCACGTTCGGCCAGCTGCGCAGGGCTGTTCGTGAGGTCGAAGCCGTCCGGCATCGAGCCCTCGGACTCGCCCACGAGCAACGGATCGTCGAGCGACTCGGCCAGGCGGAGCGCGTCGTCGACCGACGCCGCCGGGAAGCAACGCCGGCCGAGTGCAACTCCTGTGACGGCCGTCGTGGTCGATCGGATGACATCCACGGCAACCAGGGTGTACCCGTCACGGTACGACCCGTTGACAAACGTCGCGGAATCGATCTTGACGATGCGATCCACGCCGACTTATGTGGAGGCGAGATCCGTGGACAAGGACGGCGCTGCCGGGCGAAGGGTCGGGTTCGCGAAGGCATCCGAATGCAGCCCCCGGCGGTAGATCTCCACGCGAAGGATCTCTTCGAGCCGCACGTTGCACAGACGGACGTCGGCGCCGAAGTGATCCAGGAGCGCAAACTGGCTGGGCTTGTTCGGCGCCTCGAAAAGCACCGTGTCGAGCCCGAACGCGTCGGCGAACCGGTCCGCGAACAAGCGATTCAGCGTGCCGTCCGCACCGAACAGGCCCACTTCCTCGGCACTCTCACGAGCCTCGACGACGAGCGCCAGAGCGCCCGCGTCCAGCCAGCGGCGACCCTGCTCGACAAGCTCCGAGACGGTGTCGGACGTGAAGGCCCCGGAGTGCTTCTTGCCGAGCTCGAATTGCGCCTCGAGGCCGTGGGCGCTGACGAGCGAGATGACCTCATCAGGTGTCATGGGCAGATCGGTGAATCCCTCGGCGCACTCGATGCGCGCAAAACCGATGTCCGCGCAGAGCTCGAGATACTCGGCCAGCCGACCCTGGTGAACGGCGATCTCGAACGGGCCCCCTCCGGCATGGGCCTCGACTCCGCGCTCGCGCGCGGCAGCGACCTTCCTGCGGGTCGATGCCTCGTCGGCGATCAGCCAGCACGCCATCGAGATCTTGAGCCCGGCCATCAGGTGGCCGCTCTGGTCGAGATGCGCCGCAAGCGTCACCGGGTCGTAGCCCGGGTCGAACGGATTCGTCAGCGGCGGCAGCTCACGGACGCCGAGCAGCGCAACATAGTCGCCGGTGTGCACGCTGCCGGAGAGCTCATCGCGAACCGAGCCGCTCACCAATGCCCTCCTATCCTCTGCCCGACCGGCCACGTCGAGGCGTCGACGCCCGTCGTCAAGTGACCACTTCCTGGTGCATCGTCTCCCCCGTCGCGGGCTTCCCACCCCGCCTTCTGAGCATAGTCATCATCGGCCAGGTTACAAACCACTCATCGACACATGACCATCGCCGAGCTCCCAACCAGCCTGGAGACCGAGGAGTCGGACGAGCTCGAGCGGCGCACGAGCTACCTCGAGCTCTTCTTCGACCTCGTCTTCGTCTTCGCGATCACGCAGGTAACGACCCTGATCGAGTCGCACCCAACAGCCGGTGGCTTCGCGCGATCCGCCCTCCTGCTCGGCATCGTCTGGTGGGCCTGGTCGGGTTACGCGTGGCTGACGAACGCGGTTGACATCGAGAGCTTCGGCGTCCGGCTGGCCATGCTCGTCGCCACGCTCGGCAGCTTCTTCGTGGCGCTCGCCGTCCCGCACGCCTACGACACCCAGGGTGCGTGGTTCGCGGTTCCGTACCTCGCAGTCCGCGTGCTCCATATCGGGCTCTATGTCTGGGGGCTGCGCTCCGACCCGGAGCACCAGGCGGCGGTCCGCAAGCTCGCACCCTGGTTTCTCGTCGCTCCGCTCGTCCTCCTGGTGGGCGGCCTCGTGTCGAGCACGGATGTCCGGACCGGGCTCTGGGCGCTTGCGCTCACGATCGACGTGACCGGGGCACTCGGCGTCGGCCGATCGGCGTCGGGGTTCCGCGTCTCGCCCGCCCACTTCGCGGAGCGATATGCGCTCTTCGTGATCATCGCGCTCGGCGAGTCGATCGTCGCCATCGGGCTTGGTGCGGCGCATGAACGCCGCGACGCGACCTTCGCCGTCACGGTGGCGATCGCGTTCGCCGGCGCCGCGGCGCTGTGGTGGGCCTACTTCGACTTCGTGGCGCTCGCGGCGGAGCGATCCCTGCGCTTCCTCGCGCCCGAGCTCCGGGGCCCACGTGCCCGGGACGTCTTCACCTTCTTCCACTACCCGCAGGTGCTCGGGATCATCTTCTTCGCCGTCGGCGCCAAGGACACCCTTGCCGCTCCGCTCGAGCACCTTCCCCGTTCGGGACGCTGGGCGCTGGTGCTCGGGTTCTCGCTGCCCCTGCTCGCGACGATGCTCGGCCGCTATCGGGTCACGCGCCACGTTGCGTGGGAGCGAGTCGGGGGGATGACGGCCGCAGTGCTCGCGGGGCTCGTGCTCGGCGGCGTCGACGCCGTGTGGCTGCTGCTCGTGTTCGTCGCGATCCTCGTGGCGACGATCGGAGCGGAGACACGCCGGCTGCGCGAGGCGCGTCAACGCATACGCGCGGACGGCCCGTCTGCGTAGGTCTGGACCTTGGGGTCTGACCTAGGGCCAGACCCGAGCATGCTGGCGCCGATCGCACCACCCATGTCGCCGAGCTCCGCGAGCTTGAAGACGGGCGTCTCGCGGAAGAACGTGTGCTCGCGTGCGGCCTGCTCGATCCGGCTCAGCCACGTCGGACCGAGTCGCTCGCCGAGCCCTCCGCCGACGATCACCGCCTCGACGTCGAGCAGGGTGACTGCCGAGCCGATGCCGACGCCCAGAGCTCCGACCGCCTCGCGCAGGAGATCGCGCGCGACGAGGTCTCCGGCGTCGAGTGCGCGCAACCACACACCGCTCGTGAGCTGGTCGCGACCGCGCTTTCGCATCAGATCGAAGAGCACCGTCTTCCGCTTCCTCGCCTCGCGCCGCGCCCGCGCTTCGAGTGCGCCGCGCCCGGCGTAAGCCTCGACGCACCCGCGCAGCCCGCAGTTGCAGCGCCGGCCACCCGGCTTCGCGCAGACGTGGCCGATCTCGCCCGCCGACCCGCGTCCGAGCAAGAGCCGGCCGTCGACGACAAGCCCTCCCCCCACGCCGGTGCCCCAGAAGACGCCGAGGAAGGAGCGGTAGCCACGGCCGGCGCCGTACCTGCGCTCGGCCTCGACCGCCACCGACACGTCGTTCCCGAGCGCGACGGGAACACCGAGCTCCGCCGCGACGGCCGGCCCCAGCGGGAACGGCTCGTCCAGCCCTGCGACGTTCGCGACCTGGATGACCGTTCCGGTCGTCGTGTCGATGCTGCCCGGGGCGCCTACGCCGACGGATTGGAGCTCTCCCACGTCGACCCCGGCCGCAGCGGCCGCCTCGCGGACGGTGCTGACGACATCCCGGACGATTACCTCCGGTCCGCCGCGCAACGGCGTGTTCCGGCGCGCCTGGCCGACGACGCGCGCGCCCTTGGCGGTCACTACCACCTGGATCTTGGTCCCCCCGAGATCGACACCGGCTCTCACGGAAGGCGCCGGACCACCTCGTCGAGCGCCCGCCGGTTTGCACGCGCACTCCACTCGTCGGCCGAGCGCGAGGACGGGTCACGCGGCTTCGCCGGCCACCCGAAGCTGAGGACGATGGCGATCTTCTCCTCCTCGTCGGTGATCTCCAGTGCCGCGCGAGCGGCTTCCGAGTCGGCGACCCCGTTCGGAGACGACCCGACGCCCTCGCTCCAGGCCTGGAGCAGCATGTTCTGCGCAGCCCGGCCCGCATCGAACGAGATCGGCCCCTTCCCTCGTACGACGATCGCCACGACCAGGGTCGCGCCGAGGACGTTGGCCGGAGCGAACACGGCGGCCGCAAGGTGCTCGATCCGCTCTCGTGACTCAGGGATCAGGAACTGCCAAGGCTGCCGGTTGGACCCACTCCCCGCGAGCCGACCGGCGTCGAGGATCCGTGTGACGACCTCGCCGGGGAGCGGATCCGGCGCGTACCGGCGAACCTCGCGGCGAGACGCAACAGCAAGACGGACGTCCATTCAGCTGTAGCCTGCCACGGATGGCCGACCAGGCAACCGTCAGCCTGCTCCGCTGGCTGCGCCGTCAACTTCGCCAGTCCACGCCTCTCCGCGAGCATCTCGAGGCTGCCGTCGCCAACGACGACCCGGACGAGGCCAGGCGTGTGCTCGAGCGTTTCTCCTTCACCGACGCCCAGCGGCGGCACGTCGAGGGGCTGATCGCGCGCTGGGAGGAGACCCGCGGGCGGGAGTAGCGATGTGGCGGTCGGAGAGAGATCGGAACGAAGCGCTGATCCGGCGGCTGTTCGACGCGTTCGAGCGAAAGGACGGCTTCGGCCTGCGTGACGTCTTCGCCGAGGATGCCGTCTGGCACGTGCCCGGAGACAGCGTCATGGCCGGCACCCACAGCGGGCGCGACGCGATCTTTCGATTTCTGGGACGGCTTCCCAAGGAGACGAACGGAACCTACGGATCGCGCCTCATCGACGTGCTCGCGTCGGACGACCGCGCCGCGGCGCTGTACCGGGCATCGGGCGAGCGAAACGGTGACCGTCTCGACCTCGACCAGCTGCTGCTGTTCCGGATCGAGGGCGGTCTCGTCCGCGAGGCCCTGGCGCTGCCGACGGACCCGGCGGTGTTCGAGTCCTTCTGGAAATAGGCTTCGCCTCGATGAGCGACCGCCGATTCCAAGACGGTCTCCGCTACCGGATCGAGATCCCGTCCGTCGAGGGCCCGGACGTCATGCGCGCCGTCCTCGAAGAGGCGGAGACCCGCGGCGTGCCGGTCCGGCGCGTCTCGCAGGGCAGCGGCGTGATGATGCTCACGGACGCCGAGATCTCGGAGATGGCGCGGCTCGGCGCAGGAGCAGGTATCGAGGTGAGCCTGTTCCTCGGCCCACGCGGGGCCTGGGACACGGGCGGACAGTCGGCCGCGACTGCGGCAGCCGGCGGGGCCGCCCGAGGAGCGGCCGGTGTCGAGTGGTGCGTCGCCGAGGCGCGCCGCGGAGTCGCTCTCGGCATCCGCTCCTTTCTCGTCGCCGATCTCGGCGTCCTCGCGGCTCTCGGCGCGCTGCGCGCCGCAGGCGAGCTGCCCTCGAGCCTCGTGCTCAAGACGTCGGTCCTGCTCCCCTGCGCAAATCCGGAGACCGCGCGCGAGCTGGAGCGCGTCGGAGCGTCGACCATCAACGTGGCAACGGATCTCTCGCCGGCCGAGCTGGGCGAGCTCCGCACCGCATGCTCGGCGCCGCTCGACGTCTACGTCGAGGTCCCCGACGATCAGGGCGGCTTCGTCCGCTTCTACGAAGTGCCGGAGATGATCCGGCTCGCGGCGCCGATGTACGTCAAGCTCGGCCTGCGCAACGCACCGGGCATCTACCCCTCCGGCTTGCACCTCGCCGACGTGGCCGTGAAGCTCGGCCGCGAGCGGGTGCGCCGCGCCGAGCTCGTCCTGCGGCTTCTACGCGAGCGCTCCCCTGAGCTCGTCGAAGGCCGCGGGGCCCCCCACCCTGCTGACCTCGCCATACCCGAGCCTTAGAGGCTTTCACACAATGACGTTCGTCGATCCGGGCGCGATCGGCGAGTGCGATGCAAGGACGCAGGGAGGCCCGATAGTCGCACTATCGGGCCGACCGAGGACGCCGCAGCGCGCCGC
>Ga0066710_100000746_pt1 | contig 21321 bp, 20 predicted proteins | sample GraSoiAngelo_159_FD_79666 | JGI IMG/M metagenome (GOLD analysis project Ga0066710, IMG submission 79666) | Grasslands soil microbial communities from the Angelo Coastal Reserve, California, USA - 14_1009_16_40cm | ecosystem: Environmental > Terrestrial > Soil > Grasslands | place: USA...
GCCGAAGAAGAGGGACGCGCCGCGGTGCGGGCAGTGGTTCTGGATGAGCCCGATCTTGCCGGACGTCACCCGGAAGGCGATGAGGTTCTCGCCGAGGAGCCGGACGCGGACGGGCGCGCCGTCCCGCTCCGGGAGCTCGCTCGTCATGAGGGCGGGGATCCAGTACTGGCGCAGCAGATCGCCCGTGGGCGTGCCTCGCCCGACCCGGCAGAGCAGCTCGTTGTCCTCTCTGGAAAGCATCGCCTTGCCTCCTGTCCTGGACTGGCCTGCGTGCCTACTATGCCACGGTCGTGGTCCGCACGCTGGCGTGGACGAGACGACGGACCAGCACGACCACCGCGAGTACGACCGCCGTCATCATCAGGGCCGCGACGGCGGCTTCCTCCAGGCGTCCGTTCGACCACTGGCTCAGGAAGAGCGTCGGCAGCACCGTCGACTTCGCCCCGTAGAGGAACGCCACCGTCGCCAGGTCGCTGAACGACACCGTGAACTGGATCACCCAGCCCGCCAGGAACCCGTTCATCACCAGGGGCAGCCAGATGCGCCGGAAGGTCGAGGGCCACGAGGCCTTGTGGATGCGGGCGGCCTCCTCCAGCTCGCGGCTGATCTGGATCATGCTCGAGCCCATGATCTGCGTGCCGAACGGAAAGCCGCGCACGATGTGGGCCAGGATCAGCACCGTCAACGTCCCGTAGAGGATGGCGAGCGGCGACAGGAGCACGGCCCAGAGGATCCCGAGGCCGAGCACCAGCGACGGCACCGCCCAGGGCACCCACGCCGCCAGGTCGAGGAGCCGGCGGCCCTTGTAGCGGCTCCTGGTCACCACGTAGGAGACGAGCGAGTAGATGATCATGCCGACGGTCGTGGCGACGATGCTCATCACCAGGCTGTTGGTCAGCGCCAGGCGATTGATTCGCAACGTGAGCATCCGGCGCCAGTTGTCGAGGGTGTAGCTGGCCGGATCGAAGACGTTGAGCCCGATGAACCGGATGAAGCTCACCTGGATCAGCATCACCGCGGGCAGGACCACCGTCACGATGAAAAACAGCAGCACGAAGCCGAAGGCGACCCAGCGCAGCCGGCCGAGCGCCATCGGGCGCGCGGAGTAGCCGCGCCCGGTCACGGTCGTGTAATCGCGCTTGCCCAGGAACCGCCAGTTCACCAGCACGAGCCCGAACGTGATCACCAGCAGCATGACCGCCATCGTCATGCCGGTGCGGAAGTCGGGCGGGAAGATCTGCACCATGCGCTCGTAGATCTTGTTCGTGAGCACGTAGATGCCGGAGCTGGTGCCGAGGAACACCTCCGTCTCGAAGGACGAGAGCAGCCGCGTGAGCGACAGGATGAACGCGGCGAGGATGGCCGGGCGCAGGAGCGGCACCAGGATGCGCGTGACGGTGCGCCGCGGCGAGGCGCCGCACATGCGCGCCGACTCCTCGAGCGCCGCGTCCATGTTCCGGAAGGCCGGGATCAGGAAGATCGCCAGGAGCGTCGCCCAGCCGGTGACGCTGACGAAGATCAGCCCGCCGTACGAGAAGATGTCGAGCGGCCCCGTGTCGCCCGCGAACATCGGCAGCAGGCGCAGGAGCTGGTTGAGGTATCCCTTCTGCGGGCTCAGCAAGAGCGCCCAGCCGAGCACCTTGCCCAGGAGCGGGAAGAAGAACGAGAGGATCAGCAGGAACTCCAGGCGATTGCGAAACGGACAGTCCGTGCGGGCGATGATCCACGCCAGCACGACCGCCAGCGCGAGCGCCAGCACCGCGCGCACGGTCGAGAGCCACACGGTGGTCCAGAGAATCCGCCAGACGTCCGGCTCGGCCATCACGCCGAGCGAGGCGCGGATCGACTCCCAGGTGATGGCGCCGGGACGGCCGGGCGGCGCGTCCCGGAAGCCGGCGACCAGCGCGGTGACGACCGGAGTCACCGTGAGCACGGCCACCACGATCAGCAGCAGGGTCGGCAGCCACGCCCACGCCCAGACGCGCGGCCACGCGATGCCCCGCGCCCGCGCGGTCAGGACCGCCATGTCAACGCCTCCCGGCCCCGTCTAGTTCAGTAATCAAAGAGTTTGGACGCGATCACCCACTTGAGAACCTCGGTGATCTGGCGCTCTGCCTTGTCGTCGCCCGCGAACTGGAGCTTGTGCTTGGCCGGGTCGTCGAGCGGGCGCGGCGCCACGTCGGCCCGGGCCGGCGTGTTGCCGAGCGCCTGCACGCGCCACTCGGCGTACTCGCGGCTCAGCATGAAGTCGACGAAGACCTTCGCGGCGTTGGGGTGCGGCGCGTTCTTGACGACCGCGAAGAGCGGCGATTGAGTGCTGACGCAGCCGGGCTCGAGACAGACCTTGGTGATCGGGACCGTGCCCATGCCGTACTCCACGCGCCACGGGCCGCCGAGCATCGCGTGCAGCTCGCCCCGCGCCACCTCGCCGGACTCGTTGAAGCCCAGGAGCTTGGGCTTGAGCCCGGCGAACTCGCGGATGAACGCCTCGCCGTACTCCTTGCCGTTTACTTCCTTCAGCCCGTACATGTGATAGACGCCGATGTTGGCGATGCGCGGGTCGGTGAACGCCACGCGCTTGCGCTTGATCAGGTCGACCCAGTACGGGTCGCGCACGAGGTCCCAGTAGCTCTTGGGATATTTCTCGGGCGGGACCAGCTTGGTGTTCACGTTCAGCCCGCTCACGCTGGCGAAGACGCCGGCCAGATGAGTCTCCTTGTTGATGATCGGCCAGCGCCACTTCACGCTCGGGTCGAGCGCCGTCGGCGGGATGAAGTCTTCGGCGAGCCCGCGCCACGAGAGTGTCCGCCCGCTCTGCCCGCCGCACTGGTAGACATCGGCCTGGACGCGGCCGGCCGAGGCCTCGGTGCTGATCTTCTCGACCAGCTGAAAGCCGGGCGACAGAACCTGGCTCACCTGGATGTCCGGATAGGTCTTGTTGAAGGCGGCGATCGTACCCTCGGCTTCCGTCGCCTGGGCGCAGCTGTACCAGATGACCTCGCCTTCCTTCTTTGCGGCCGGAACGATCTTGCTCTTCCACTCGGCCATCGCGGCCTGATACTTCGCGGGAGTCGCCGTCGTATCGGCCGGCGCCGGCGCGGCGGCCGGGGCCGGCGGCTTGCTCTGCGCTCGGAGGGCGTCCGGGGCGAGCCCACCGGCGACGACGACCGCCGCGAGAAGCCCGGACACCATCGCTGCCCATCGCCGCCTCGTCATCCCACCGTCCCTCCGTTCGCGTCTGGCTCCCGCGGCCACAGCCTGACCGCACGCGGCGACACGCAGAGCTTCGCGCGCGCGTCGTGCGGGAGGCGTGCGTCCTCGGGCCCGGTCGCTCTCACGGTGAAATTCCCCATCTCCACCACGTACTCGACGCGGCCGCTCACGTAGACCGACGAGCGCACCACGCCGACCCAGGCGCCCTCACGCTCGGCCGCCCGCGCCTCGACGGCCTCCGGGCGGAAGGCCAGCAGCACTGCCTGACCGACGCTCCAGCTGCCGCCGGCGGCGACGGGCACGCTGCAGCCGCTCTCCTCGATCTCGGCCACCAGGCTCCCGTCCTCGCCCTTCGCGATGCGCGCCGGCAGATGGTTGGCGCGGCCGAGGAAGTCCATGACGAATCGCGTGCTCGGCCGCTGGTACACCTCCTCGGGGCTGCCCTCCTGCTCGATGCGCCCGGCGTTCATGACGACGATGCGGTCGGAGAGCGTCATCGCCTCGGCCTGATCGTGCGTCACGAAGATGCTGGTGATCCCGAGCTTTGCCTGCATCTCGCGCAGCTCGAACCGCATCTCTTCCCGCAGCCGCGCGTCGAGGTTCGACAGCGGCTCGTCGAGCAGCAGCACCTGAGGATTCGACACGAGCGCCCGCGCCAGCGCGACCCGCTGCTGCTGGCCGCCGGATAGCATGGGCGCCGGGCGCGCGTGCAGGTCGCCGAGGCCGACGGTCCCGAGCATCGCCATCACCCGCTCGCGGGTCTCCGCGCGCGGCACACGGAGCTCCTGCAGCGGGAACGCCACGTTCTCGTAGACGGTCATGTGGGGCCAGATCGCGTAGCTCTGGAAGACCATCCCCATGCCGCGCCGCTCCGGCGGCACGAAGAGCCCGGACTCAGTGGACGAGAGCGGACGGCCCCCGACCTGGATCTCGCCTCGATCGGGGCGCTCGAGCCCGGCGACGAGGCGTAGGGTGGTGGTCTTGCCGCAGCCGCTCGGCCCGAGCAAAGTCAGGAACTCCCCGGCTTTGGCTTCGAAGCTCAAGTCGTTCACCGCGACCACGGTGCCGAACGTCTTGACGAGGCCGGACGCCCAAACAGTACCCATCGACTGTGGTCGGTAATCGAACCATCAGCCGATGCCCACGGCAAGCCCAAAATCCTCTGGCGACAGGAGGATGGCCGCTTAGACTGTGCCGGGATGGACTGGAAAAAGCTCGCCTGGGTGCTGGCGCCGGCCCTGCTCGTCGTGCTGATCGTGTTCGCCGTCCTGAACCGGCTGGTCGAGCCGCTGCCGCCGCGCCGCATCACCCTCAGCACGGGCCGCGAGAACGGCGCGTACTACCTGTTCGCGAAGGAGTACGCGAAGCTCGCCAAGGCCGACGGCTTCACGGTCGAGATCATGACCGGCGCGGGAACGGTCGAGACGCTCAAGCGGCTCGCCGCCGGCCAGGCCATGGCCGGATTCGTTCAGGGGGGCACCGCCGAGGCGGCGCCGACGGAGGGGCTGCTCTCGCTGGGAAGCCTCTACTACGAGCCGATCTGGCTCTTCCACCGGCGAAACCGGCCGCTGCGCGGGCTCAACGATCTCAGAGGGCTCAGCATCCAGGTCGGCGAGGAAGGCAGTGGCATCCGACCGCTGGCGATACGCGTGCTGCGCGACAGCGGGATCACCGCGCAGAACTCGCATCTGATGGCCCTCACGAGCGAGGGGGCGGCGACGGCGCTCGAGGCCGGCCGGATCGACGCCGCGTTCTTCATCATGGCGCCGACCGTGCCGCTGGTGCGGCGGCTCCTGCTGAGCCCGAGCGTGGGCCTCTGGAGCGTGCGGCGCACGATCGCCTACACGGCCCGCTATCGGTTCCTGTCGACCGTGACGCTCGGCGAGGGCGTGGTGGATCTGGTCGCGAACGTGCCCGATCACGACGTGCTCTTGCTGGCGGCGACGGCCACGCTGGTGGTGCGCGAGGACGTCCATCCCGTGATCGTGCGGCTCCTGCTCAAGACCGCGGAGATCGTCCACAGCCGCCCGGGCCTGTTCGAGGCGCCGAACGCGTTTCCCTCCGACACGCTCGTCGACCTGCCGCTGCACGAGGTCGCCCGGCGCTACCTCCGGAAGGGACCGCCGTTCCTGGAGCGCTATCTACCCTTCTGGATCGCGGTCACGGTGGAGCGGTGGGCGCTCCTGATCCTGCCGGCCGTCGGGATCCTCCTGCCGCTGGTTCGCATCCTGCCCACGCTCTACAACTCGCAGATGCGCAAGCGGGTCACGCGCTGGTACCGAGAGGTGCACGCGATCGACCAGACGCTCGCGCACGCCACGCCCGAGGAGGCCCGCGCGGCCGCCGAGCGGCTCCGAGGCGTGCAGACGAGACTCGCGGAGATCCCGCCCCCGCCGCCCGGCCTCATGGGCGAGTACTACGACCTCAAGCTCCACCTGCAGAGGCTGATCGAGCAGGCCGAGGAGCGCGCAGCCGCGCGTCACTCGCCCAGATAGAGCTCGCGCGTCCGCGGGTGGGCGACGACCTCGCCGCGCGTGCCCTCGACCACGACCTCGCCGAAGTGCAGCACCGTGATCCGCTCGGCGAAGTCGAGCGCCACGTCCATGTCGTGCTCGATCATCACGATGGTCACGTCGCGCGGGATGCTCGTGACCAGCCGGAGCACGTCGCGCCGCTCGTCGACCGACAGCCCGGCGAACGGCTCGTCGAGCAGCAGGACCCGCGGGTTCTGGGCGAGGGCCATCGCGACCTCGACGCGGCGGCGCTCACCGTACGAGGTCTGGCCGAGCGGGCGGTCGGCCATGTGATCGAGGGCGACCCGCGCCAGGATCTCGCGCGCCTGCGCCGCCAGCGACGCCTGCCGGCTGAGCCTGACGAACGGGTTCCAGCGACGGCGCGACTTCCCGAGGAGCGCCAGGGTCACGTTGCGTAGCAGGGTCTCGCCGGGAAAGAGCGTGATGATCTGATAGGTCCGCGCGATTCCCAGGTGAAAGCGCCGGCGGCTCGGCACGCGCGTGATGTCCCGGTCGAACAGGGTGACCGAGCCGCGGTCGGGGCGAAGCTCGCCCGTGATCAGGTTGAAGAGCGTGGTCTTTCCGGCCCCGTTGGGGCCGATGATGAGACGGCGCTCACCGGCCTCGACCGTCAGGTCGACGCCGGAGGTGACGCGCAGCCCGCCGAACGACTTCGTGAGATTGCGGACGGCCAGCGCGCTCAGATCACGTTCCGCGCTCGCAGCTCGGCGATCTGCGCCTTCTGATAGCCGAGCTCGGCCAGGATCTCGTCGGTGTGCTCGCCCAGGATGGGCGCGCGCCGCTTGAGCCGTCCCGGCGTCTCCGAGAGGTCGACCGGCGTGGGCGCGAGCGGCACGCCGCGCGCCACACCCGGGAATTCCGTGTCGCGGAGCAGGCCGGCGGTGCGGATGTGCGCGTCGGCGAGCGCCTGCTGGGGCGAGTAGAGCGGCGCCGAGGGAATTCGCGCGGCCTCGAGCTCCGCGAGCGCCTCTGCGGTCGTGCGCGACGCGGACCACTCGGCCATCCGCTTGGAGATGATCTCGCCGTTGTCGCCGCGGGCGCTGTCGTCCCTGAAGCGCGGATCGGTGAGCCAGTGATCCTCGCCCATGAGCTTGGCCCACCGCCGGAACATCGGATCGCCGATTGCGAGCGCCAGGATCCAGCCGTCCTTCGTGCGGAACAGGTCCGAGGGCGCCGAGGTCTGGCCGCGGTTCACCGTCGCCACGCGGTCGACCTGGATGGCCTGCTGCTCCACCAGGGTCGGGTTGTTGAAGGCGATCGCGGTCCGCAGCAAGGCCCCCTCGACCTTCTGGCCGCGCCCGGTCTGGCGACGCGAGAGGAGCGCCGCCAGGGTGCCGAAGGCGGCCAGCGACGCGGTGCCGCAATCGACCCACGCGACGGCCGCGCGCAGCGGCTGCTCCGGCGTGCCCGTGAGGTACGCCGAGCCGCACATCACCTGGCCGATGCCGTCGAACCCGTGCTTGGCGCTCCACGGCCCGCCGGCCCCGTACGCCGTCACGGTCGTCAGGATGATGTCGGGCTTCACGCGGCGCAGGCTCTCGAGGTCGAGGGCCAGCGAGCGCAGCACTTCCGGCGGCAGGTTCGCCACGACGACGTCGGCGGTGGCGACGAGCTTTCGCACGATCTCGCGGCCCTCGGGGCACGCGGGGTCCAGGGTCATCGCGCGCTTGTTACGGTTCATGACGACGTACATCGCGCCCACGCCGTCGTCGGTCACGGGAGCCACCCAGCGGTCCTCGCCGCCGCCGGCGCGCTCGATGCGGATCACGTCGGCGCCGAGGTCGGCCAGGAGCGCCGCGCAGTAGGGGCCGGCGATGTAGCGCCCGAAGTCGAGGACGCGCACTCCCGTCAGGACGCCGTCGAGGTCGCTCACGGGAGCGCCAGGGGCTGGCCGTCGAGGTCCTCGGCCCGCTCCACCTTGATCAGCACGGCGAAGCCCTTCTTGTCCGGATCGCGCTCCTTCTCGGGCTGCACGAGACGGCGCCAGACTTCCTCGTACGCGGGGCCCGACTTGTGGATCTCCGCGGTGCCGTAGAAGCGCGCGATGCCGCCCTTCGGCAGCACACCGGCCTCGCGAAGCTGGGGCTTGCGCAGGAACACCGTGACCTTCGTCTTGTCCCGGAGGTTCGCGTTCGTCGAGCCCTTGCCGCGCTCCCAGAGCGCCAGGTGCTCGTCGTCGTAGACCATCGTGCTCCCGCGCGGCGTGATCTGGGTGAAGCCGTTGGGCAGCACTGTCCCGACCAGACACACGTTGGCCGGGAACGCGGTGTTGATGTGCTCGTGGAGAATCTTGGGAATGGTGGCCAATGGTCGGTACCTCCGGCGGGATTATAATTCGGCGGGCACGCGAGGAACATCGTAAGAACGGGCGCGGAATACCGCGAGGCGCTGCGCGACGGAAGGCGGGTGTGGGTCCTCGGCGAAGGTCTGGTCGAGGACGTCACCGTGCACCCGTCCACTCGCACGACCGTCGACGAGTACGTCGCCTGGTACGGCTCGGCGCTCGACGGCCGCGAGTCCGCGTTCGAGCTCCACGCCAACGGCGGCGTCCCGGCGTGGCGCGGCCGGATGCGCCGCTACTTCACCCGCTACAGCGAGCTCGCCAACGCGGTCCTGCGCTCGTTGAGCCTCGACATGCCCAAGCTCGACCTCGAGAGCCTGCGCGCGGCTCCTCTCGCCCCGCGCCGCCCGGTCACCCCGCCGCGGTAGGGCGCGGCCGCAGCGCGGCTAGCGCGCGGCGCCAGCGCCGAACCGTACCCGGCACCAGCCCCTCGGGCATGAAGACCACGATCACGACGAAGATCGCGCCCAGGACGAAGTTCCAGCGCTCGATGTAGGCGCTCGCCACGTTCTTCACGACGACCACCAGCGCCGCGCCGGCGATCGGCCCGAGCAGGGTCGCGGTGCCGCCGGCGATCACCATCAGGAGCGCCTCGGCCGAGGCGGTCAGCGCCACCGCCTGCGGGCTCACGAACTGGTTGTAGTAGAGGTAGAGCAGTCCGGCCACGCCGCTCCAGAAGCCCGAGAACAGGAACGCGAGAAAGCGGATCATCCACACGTGGTAGCCGAGCGCGTTCATGCGGAGGGGCTGATCGCGCGTGCCTCGCACGCTGGCGCCGAACGGCGAGGCGACGAAGACCGCCATCGAGCCGACGGCCAGCAGGAAGACGACGAATGTCGCCCAGTAGAAGCTGGCCGGCGTCGTCAGCGAGAGCCCGAGCGGGCTCGGCCGGCCGCGGATCGCGATGCCGTTGTCACCGTTGGTGATGCTGATCCAGCGGTAGGCGACGCCCCACACGATCTGGCCGAGGGCCACCGTGATCATGACGAAGCCGAGCCCGGTGCCGCGCAGCGCCAGCACGGCGAAGGCCGCCGAGACCAGCAAGGTCACGCCGAGGGCCCCCGCGGCGACGACGAGCTGGCCGTGGCCGTCGTTCATGATCCTCGCACCCGCGTAGGCGGCGATGCCGAAGAGGCCGGCGTGGCCGAGGCTGACCAGCCCGGCGTAGCCGGCCAGCACGTTCACGCCGAGCGCGAAGATGGCGTAGAAGAGGATCTGGCTCGCGATATTGATGTAGTAGGTCCCGCCGATCCACCAGGGTACGGTGCCCAGGATCGCCAGCGCGGCCGCGAGCGCGAGCCGCCTCAAACGGCTTGCCGTCCGAACAGGCCCTGCGGTCTGACGACCAGCACGACGAGCATCGGCAGGAACAGCACGACGTAGGCGAGCTCGGGAAACATCGCCTGACCGAAGTTGTAGAGGAAGCCCACGACGAAGCTTCCCACCAGGGAGCCGACCAGGCTGCCGCTGCCGCCGAGGATCACGACGACCAGCGCGAGCGGCAGCATCTCCTGGTCGAGCCCCGGATAGACCGAGAGGATCGGCCCGCCGATCACGCCCGCGAAGCCCGCGAGCCACGCGCCCAGGCAGAACACGATCGTGAAGAGCCGCGAGACGCGGATGCCGACGACCCGCGCCATGGCCGGATCGTCGACGCCGGCGCGGATCATCGCGCCCAGGCGCGTGCGGTCGAGCAGCATCCAGAGCAGGACCGCGAAGACCACCGCGATGAGGCTGATGGCCAGCCGATAGGTGGGAAAGCCGAGGCCCATGACCGAGGTGGCGCCGCGAAGCGCGGCCGGCGTCGCGATCCTGATCGGGTCGCCCGTCCAGACGAGCAGGCACACGTCGGCGATCATGAAGGAGAGCCCGAGGGTGACCAGCACCTGCGCGAGCTCGGCCCCGACGAGGCGCCGCAAGATCAGGCGCTCGACGATGCCGCCGAGCGCCGCCACCAGGAGCCCGCCGAGGATCGCGGCGGTCCAGAAGTCGAAGCCGTGCGCGATCAAGCTCGTCGCGAGATACGCGCCGAGCATGAAGAACGAGCCGTGCGTGAGGTTGGGGATCTTCATGAGCCCGAAGATCAGCGAGAACCCGGCCGACAGGAGAAACAAGAGCCCCCCGAGAGTGATGCTGTTGACCGCAAGAACGACCCACAAGTTCATGATCGTCCGGTACGAGCGGCGGCTTTGCCGCCGGAATCGATGTCCTGGGGGAGGTCGGGAGGGGGTCGCCGAGGCCCCCTCACGATTTGAGAGGCGGATAGTCCCGCGAGTAGACCGGCTGAGCCAGGAACCACTTCTCGTCGTAGGTCCAGAACTGGCTGACTTTCGGATAGGTCTTGATCGTCGTGTTGACGAGCTTGTCGCCCTTCCGCTCGGTCCGCCGGATGTAGAAGGTCCCGACCACGTTACCGAAGTGATCGAACGTGAACGGCCCTCGGGGCGTGTCGACCAGCGAGACGCTGCGCAGCGCCCGGTTGAACGCCTCGCGGTCGTCCGTCTTGCCGCCTGTCTTTTCCAGCGCCGCCTCCGCGACCATGCCGTTGATGTAGAGGCCCGCGGAATAGAGGCCGGGAATGTTGCCGTAGTCCTTCACCATCCCGTCGATGAGCCGCTTGTTGCTCGGCGTGTCGAGATCGCCCGTGTAGGCGGAGACGGAGATCATGCCGACGGCCTCGTCGCCATAGCTTTTGAGAAGCGCCTCGTCGCCGGCGGGTCCGCCGCCGAGCACGGGCAGCTTGAGGCCCTGGTCCTGGTACTGCTTCATGAACTTCAGCGGATTCGAGCCCGCGAAGCCTTGCACGACCGCGTCGACGCCGCCGATCTGGGCGATGTACGGCGTGTAGTCGGGCGTGACCAGCGGCGGCCAGAGCTTCTTCACGACCCGACCGCCCGCGTCCTCGAAGACGCGCTGGAAGCCAGCCATCTGCTCGTGGCCGAACGCGAAGTCGTCTGCGATCGTGATGACCCGCTTGAACTTCAGCTCCTTCGCCGCGTAGTCGGCGAGCGGATGCATGTACTGCGCGGAGGTGCCGGAGGCCCGCACGAAGTACGGGTTCGGTCTCCGCTGCGTCATGTCCTCGGCGGCGGCGAGGCTCAGCACCGGCATCTTGGCCTGCGCCGTATAGTCGGTGATCGCGAGCAGCTCGAACGCGGCGAGCGGGCCGAAGATCATGTCGACGTTGTCCCGCTCGACCAGCTCCTGGGTCTTGGTCTTGGTGCCGGCGGGGTTACCGCCGGTGTCCGCCACGACGAGCTCCACCTTGCGGCCGGCGAGGTTGTGGTTCCGATCCTTCAGGAACCGGATGGTCCCCTGCTCCATCTGGATGCCGCCCGCGGCGAGCGGGCCCGTCTTGACCGTGAGCAGGCCGATGCGAACCGGCTTGGGCTGGGCGATCGCCGGGAACGCCAGGGATGCGGTGACCGCCGCGCCCGCGGCGCCGGCCAGGAACTCACGACGACGGACCTTGACCGCCATCTCGCGCCTCCTCTTCGACTCAGTAGCGCCTTGGGGCTCAGTAGCTCTTGGGCAGGCCCAGCACGTGCTCGGACAGGTAGTTGAGAACCATCTGCTGCGAGACCGGCGCGATCTTGTAGAGCCGCACCTCGCGCCAGAGCCGCTCGACGTAGAATTCCTTCGCGTAGCCGTAGCCGCCGTGGGTCTGCAGCGCGACGTCGCAGGCCTCGAAGCCCGCCTCGGCGGCCATCAGCTTGGCGGTGTTCGACTCGGCGCCGCATGGCCGGCCGTTGTCGAAGAGCCACGCCGCCTTCAGGCACATCAGCTCGGCCGACTCGAGCTTCGCCCAGGCCATCGCCAGCGGGTGCGCGATCGCCTGGTTCTGGCCGATCGGCCGGTCGAACACGACGCGCTCCTTCGCGTACTGCACGCCGCGTTCGAGGGCCGCACGGCCGATCCCGACCGCCTCGATCCCGGTGAAGACGCGCTCCGGGTTCAGCGAGTCCAGGAGGTGGTAGAAGCCGCGGCCCACCTCGCCCACGACGTCCGTCGCCGGGACCTCGAGCCCGTCGATGAAGATCTCGTTGGAGTCCACCGCGGCCCGGCCGAGCTTCTCGATCTCGCGCACCGTGATCTTCGCGCGGTCGAACGGTGTGAAGAAGAGCGTCATTCCGGAAAACGGCGCCGCCGCCTCGCGCGGCGACGTGCGCGCCAGGAGCAGCATGTGCGTCGCGTGCTGGGCGTTGGTGTTCCAGACCTTGCGGCCGTTCACCACGAACCGGTCGCCGTGGCGCTCCGCCCGCGTGTGGATGCGCGACGTATCGGTGCCCGCGTTCGGCTCGGTCACGCCGAACGACATGACGATCTCCCCGGTGGAAATTTGTGGAAGATAGCGCCGCTTGAGCTCTTCCGACCCGTGCTTGATCACCGGCATCGGCGGAAACATGTAGAAGTGGATCGGCGAAGCGCCCGTGGTCCCGGCGCCGGCGGCGCAGATCTCGTGGAGCATCAGCGCGGCTTCGGTCACGCCCAGGCCCGAGCCGCCGTACGCCTCCGGGATGATCATGCCGAGCCAGCCCGCCTGGGCGAAGGCGCGGATGAAGTCCGTCGGATACTCCGCCTTGCGGTCCTTCTCGAGCCAGTAATCGAGGGAGAACGAGCGCGCGAGCGCGGCAACTTCTTTCCGGATCAGCTCTTGCTGCTCGGTCAGCTGGAAGTCCATGCCGCGGATTGTAGCCTAACCCCGGCCGGCGGTCAGGGCGGTGCTATGATGCGCGGAATGGCGGTGCTGGGGCTCTACGCGCTGCAGAATGGCTTCATCGGATTCGAGCGGTCCGGGCTCTTCTACGGCGAGTTCTCGGGCGATCGCGTTCAGATCCCGATCGCGTGCTGGCTCGTGCGGACCTCCGACGCCATGATCCTCTTCGACACCGGGCTCTCGCCGCGCGCGGTGCCGGGCCTCGTGCGCAACGATCCGCTGGCTCGCTTCACGGAAGAGGACTTGCTCGTGCACCGACTCGACCTGGTCGGCCTCGAGCCCGACAACGTGGACCTGGTGGTGCTGTCTCACCTCCACTACGACCACGCCGGCGGCGCGGCGCTCTTCCCCAAGTCCGAGCTGATCGTCCAGAAGGACGAGTACGCGTACGCTCACTACCCGGCCGCGTTCTTCGAGTCGTTCTACTACCGCAAGAACTTCGACCTGCCGGGCTATCGCTGGCGGTTGCTCGACGGCGACACCGAGCTCCTGCCCGGCGTGACGATTCTGAGATCCGACGGGCACACGCCGGGCCACCAGTCGCTGCTGGTCGAGCTGCCCGAGACGGGGCCGGTCATACTCACCGGCGACGCCTGCTACTGGCACGAGCACGCCGACAAGGAGCGCGTGCCCGGCGTCGTCTGGAATCCGACCCTGGCGCTGCACTCCCTCAGGAAGCTCAAGACGATCGTGCGGCTCGTGCGCGGTCGGATCTTTCCGGGTCACGACCCGATCTTCTGGGAGACCGTGAAACAGGCGCCGGACGCTTACCGCTGAGCGCAGTGGTCGTGCGAGCCGCAGCACGTCGCGGGGCTGGGGCCCCGCCGGCCGAGGCGAGCTTATAAACAGGAGAGTGTGATGAAGGACGGGCTCAGGTTCGTGGACAGCGACATGCACATCATGGAGCCGCCGGATCTCTTCGACCGCTATCTGGATCCGAGGTTCAAGGACCGGATCAGCGTGCCGGTCGGCGCCGACGGCCGGCCCAAGCGCGGCGCGGCCGGCCTCACCACCATCGACGGCCTGCCGACGTCCGACATGGACCTGCAGCAGTACCGAAAGCGCGTCCGCAACAGCGGGCCCCAGAGCACGCAGCCTCTGTCGGGCTCGCGGCTCTTCGACACCGGCCGGCTCGACTTCGCCGTCGCGCGCGACTACGACGCGGTCGCCCAGGTGATGGGCATGGAGATGGAGGGCGTCGACATCGCGGTGAACTATCCCACCGCCGGCCTCGCCCTGCTCGGGCGCGACAACATGGATCCGCAGCTCTCGCTGGCCATCTGCCAGGCCTACAACAACTGGATCCACGAGTTCTGCAGCTACAGCCCCGACCAGCTCAAGTGGGTCGCGATGCTGCCGGTGCACGACGTCCACCTGGCCTGCCGCGAGCTGATCCGATGCGTGCGCGAGCTCGGCGCCGTGGGCTCGTTCATCCGGCCGAATCTGGTGAACGGCCACTACTGGCACTCCAACTACTGGGATCCCCTCTACTCCGTCCACGAAGAGCTCGACGTGACCTGGGGCTTCCACGAGGGCGTGAGCGCGATCTACTCGCGCATGATCCCCCTCTACGGCGAGAACCGGTTCTATCGCCACGTCGCCAGCCACTGGATCGAGATGCAGCAGGCGCTGATCGCGATGATCATCGGCGGCGTGTTCGAGTTCCATCCCAAGCTCCGGGTCGGCTACCTGGAGGCGCAGAACTCCTGGGTGCCCGGCCTGCTCTCGCGGATCGAGTGGGACTATCCGCAGTATCGCGACTCGCACGCGCCCTATCTGTCGCTGACGCCGCGCGAGTACTTCCGGCGCAACTGCTGGGCGGCCGTCGAGGGGAGCGAGCCCGAGATCGAGCCGACCGCGGGACTGATCGGCGCCGACCGGATGTGCGTCTCGACGGACTATCCCCACTTCGACTCGAACTTCCCGCACGTATCGACGAATCTCCTGAAGAACGTGCCGCGCGAGATCGCCGCGCAGATCCTCGCGGGCGGCGCGCACCTCTACGGCTTCACCGCGGAGCACTTCAAGAAAGCGGACGCCGCCGCTGCGAAGATCGCCGCGCGGCGCTAGCCGGTCGGGCCGAGCCGGGGGCTTGCGAGCCCCCGGCTCGCGTCATCGCGAGGGACGAAGCTGCGGGTCGACCGCCAGCAGGAAGATCAGGAGGTACGCGGTCCCGCCGGTCACGCCTCCGAGCACGTCGCTGAGCCAGTGCGAGCGCAGGTACAGCCGGCTCGCCGCGACCCCCAGCATGAGGAGCAGCAGTGCCGCTGTCCCCACCCATCGCCAGAGCGGGCGCAGCTCCACCGTCCACAGCACGTAGATGGCGCCGCCGAAGAAGACGAACGCGCCGAAGGTGTGGGCGCTCGGAAAGCCGTAGGGCGAGAGCTTGGGCCGGGGCCGCGCGACGATCCACTTGGTCAACGCCAGGACCGCGAACGCTCCGACGAGCATCGCGGGGATGTATCGAGCCGCGCGATGACCGCGCCGCTTCAGCAGCACGTACGCGACGACGGTCAGCGGAATCAGGACGTACCCCGAGCCGATGCGGCTCAGCGTCTGCATCAGCGGCCTGAGCTGCGGGTAAGGCCCCGAACGGATCAGATCGTGCGCGGCGTGATCGAAGTCGAAAAACTGCTGGTTGAAGGCGAGCACCGCGAGCACGAGGAAGGCGAGCGCGGAGACGACCGCGAGGAGGAGCACCGCCCACCGGAGCGCTTGCATGCGCCAGGAATTATGACACCCCGGCCCGCGAATCAGACGAGAAGCTGCTTGCCGTCCTCCGCGGCCTCGACCCCGAGACCGTCGAGACGCGCCAGCATGTCCTCGCCCATGTGGGTCAGCACGAGCCGCCGGCATTCGAGCCGCGAGCGGTGCTGGAGCAAGGTCGCCAGGTCGAGGTGGTACTTGACCCGCTTGTCGTAGAAGAGCGCTTCGGCGATGAACAGATCCGCGCCGCGCGCGGCGTCGATCAAGCTCTCCGTCCATTCGGTGTCGCCCGAGTAGGCGACGACTCGGCCCTCGCCGGCGACCCGCAGGGCGAACGGTGGAGCGCCGCTGGCGTGAGAGACCTCGAATCCGGTCACGCTCACCGGCCCGACCGCGACGGCCGCGCGATCGGCCAGCTCGACGAAGCGGGTCTCGAACCTCCGCTCGACCCGGGTCGACCCGGGGAAGAACACCTCCATGGCCTCGCGCACCCGCTGCTCCACTCCAGGCGGACCGGCCACCAGCAGGGGCCGCGTCCGGCGCTTGAACTGGCCGTCGAGGATCAGGAACGGCACGCCGCCGAAGTGGTCGCCGTGCAGGTGGGAGAGGATCACGGCGTCGATCGCCTGCGGATCGACGCCGAAGCGGCGCATCGCGATCAGCGACGAGGCACCGCAGTCGAGGAGGAGCTGGCCCGCGCCCGCTTCGAGATGGATGCAGGTCTGGAACCGGCCGCCGCTGCCGAACGCGTCGCCGCATCCGAGGAATCGGACCTTCACGGAGATCTCCTCCCCGCGGTCATGATATCGTGCCGTCCATGAGTGCCGCGGCCCGGCTCGCCGAGTTCGTCGTCAAGACCTCGCTCGAGGAATGCCCGCCCGAAGCGGTGGCGCGCGTTCGGCGCGCCGCGCTCGACACGCTCGGCGTCACTCTCGCCGGAGCCGCCGAGCCCGTCGCGGGCATCGTGCGGAAGGTCGTGCGCGCCGAGGGCGGTATCCCGCTCGCGACCGTCGTGGGGACCACGCTCAGGACGGCGCCGGGCTGGGCCGCGCTGGCCAACGGCGCCGCCGGCCACGCGCACGATTTCGACGACACGAACTTCGCGCTGCTCGGGCACCCGAGCGTGCCGCTCTTGTCGACGGCCCTCGCCGCCGCGGAGGCCGAGATGGCCGCGGGCCGGGCGCTCGTGCTCGGCTACATCATCGGCTTCGAGATCGACGTGGCCCTCGGCACCGCGCTGAACCCGGATCACTATACGCGGGGCTGGCACGCCACCTCGTCTATCGGGACGCTCGGCTGCGCCGCCGCGGCTGCGCGCATCATGGGGCTCGACCTCGTCCAGACGCGCCACGCGCTCGCCATCGCGGCCTCCCACGCCTCCGGGCTCAAGGAGAACTTCGGCTCGATGACGAAGCCCTATCACGCCGGACACGCCGCGCGGAACGGGCTCCTGGCCGCTCAGCTCGCGCGCGAAGGCATGACGGCGTCCGCGACCGCGCTCGAGGGCAAGCAGGGCTACGCCGCGGCCTTCGGCGGGGCGCACGGTCTCGATCAGGCGCTGGAGAGCCTCGGCCGGACCTGGCATCTGCTGAGCTCGGGGATCGCGGTGAAGCCCTATCCCTCGTGCGCCCTCACGCACTCGGCGATCGACGCCCTGATCGACCTCAGGACGGAGCACCGTCTGAGCGCCGGCAACGTCGCCGGCGTGCAGGTCGGCGTGAACCGCGTGGTCCCCGACGTGCTCGCCCACTCGCGGCCGACGACGGCGCTCGAGCGCAAGTTCTCGATGCAGTATTGCGCCGCCGCCGCGCTCGCCGAGGGCCGGGTCGATTTCGGCTCGTTCACCGACGGCGAGGTCGTCAACCGCGAGACGCGCGCGCTGATGGAGCGCGTCGCGATGGTGGTCGACCCGGGGCTTCCCCAGGGCGCCGAGCAGCACGCGTGGAGCCGCGTGACGGTGCGCCTGCGCGACGGACGCACCTTGTCGACCGCGGCGCGTGGCGCGCGGGGGCATCCCGATGCGCCGCTGTCCGATGCCGCGCTGCGCGAGAAATTCCTCGCCTGCGCGCGAACCGTTCTGTCATCGGACGAAGCCGAGGGCGTGGCCGAGCAGATCGGCCACCTCGAGGACATCCCGGACATCCGGGCGCTGACCTCGCGCCTCGAAGGCAATCTAGACTAGGAGCCGCACAATGGGCGTACTCGACGGGATCAGGATTCTCGAGCTGGCGCGCGTGGCGCCGGCCGAGCTGCCGGCGATGATGCTGGCCGACATGGGCGCCGAGGTTCTCAAGATCGAGACGCCCGAGCCCGGCCGCGACACGAGCGAGGAGTGGGTCCGCCGGACGATCCACACCTTCGTCAATCGCAACAAGCGCTCGATGACCCTGCACATGAAGTCCGCCGAGGGTCAGAAGATCTTCCGCAAGCTCGCCGCGACGGCCGACGTGATCGTCGAGGGCTTCCGGCCGGGCGTGATGAAGCGCCTGGGCGCCGACTACGAGACCCTGCGCGCGCTCAACCCGCGCCTCGTCTACTGCTCGCTCTCGGGCTTCGGCCAGGACGGGCCGTACCGCGACCGCCCGGCCCACGACATGAACTATCTCTCGCTCGCCGGCGTCCTGAACCTGATCGGCGAGAAAGACAGAAAGCCGGCGATTCCGCTCAACCTGGTCGCCGACTACGCCGGCGCGAGCCTGCACGGCGCGCTCGGGATCGTGCTGGCGCTCTACGCCCGCGAGCGGACCGGCCGTGGCCAGCACGTCGACGTGTCGTACCTCGACACGACGGTGTCGCTGCTGGCGGCCACCCCGAACATGCGCTTCTTCTTCAGCGACGGCATCGCTCCGCGCCGCGGCGAGGGCTTCCTCGGCGGCTCGTACCCGTACTACGCGATCTACCAGACGCGCGACGACAAGCTCCTGACGATCGGGTGCACCGAGCCGTGGCTCTGGGAGAACTTCTGCAACGCGATCGGGCGGCTCGACTTCAAGCGCTTCGCGCGGACCTCCGATCAGCTCGTGCGCGCCGCCAACGCCGAGGAAGAGGCCGCGCGGCGGGAGATCGAGGCGCTGATCCGGACGCGCGACCGCGACGAGTGGTACGAGCTCCTGGTAAAAGCAGACGTCTGCGTCGGCAAGGTCTACGACATCCCCGAGATGGTCACGGACCCGCAGATCAACCACCGCCGCATGATCGTGGACGTCGAGCACCCGACCCAGGGGCGCGTCCGGCAGATCGGCGTCGCCATCAAGCTGTCGGAGACGCCCGGAGCGATCCGGAGCGCCGCGCCGATGCCCAACGAGCACACCGAGGACGTGCTGAAGGACCTCGGGATGACGGCCGCCGAGATCGCGGACCTCAGACGGAAGGGAGTCGTCGAGTAGCCATCGCGTGAGGCGAGCCTGGCGCCAGCTCACGCTGCTCTCCCTCGCCGAGCTGCTCGCCCTCTCGCTCTGGTTCAGCGCGTCGGCCGTCCTGCCGGCCCTCGCGCGCGAGTGGGGCCTCACTGCCGCCGGCGCCGCCAGCCTCACGATCGCGGTGCAAGCCGGGTTCATCGTCGGCACGCTCCTGAGCGCGCTCACCAACCTGCCCGACGTCTTCTCGGCCCGCGCGGTCATGAAGGCCGGCATCGTGCTCGGCGCCGCGACCAACGCCGCGCTCGCGCTCTGGGTCTCGAGCCTCTGGCCTGCGCTGCTCCTCCGCTTTGCGACGGGGGTGTGCCTGGCGGGGGCCTATCCGCCGGCGATGAAAATCATGTCGACCTGGTTTCGCGAGGGCCGCGGCCTGGCGATCGGCATTCTGGTGGGCGCCCTCACGGTCGGCTCTGCGACGCCCCACCTCGTATCGGGCGTGACCGCCTTGCCGTGGCGCGAGACCCTGCTGATCGCCTCCGCCCTCGCCGTGGCCGGCGCCGTCGTCGTCCAGCTCTGGGTGACCGATGGCCCGCATCGGTTTCCATCGGCGCGGTTCGACATCCGGATGGCGGCGGCCGTCTTCGGCGAGCGCGGACCGCGGCTGGCGTGCTTGGGCTATCTCGGCCACATGTGGGAGCTCTACGCGATGTGGGCGTGGATCGCCGTCTTTCTCGGGGCCAGCCTCGAGGCGCGGGGCGGCGGCAGCTACGCGGGGCTCAATGCCAGCGCCGCCACGTTCGTCGTGATCGCGCTCGGCGCGCTCGGATGCTGGGCGGGCGGCCTCGCGTCGGATCGCTGGGGTCGGACGACCTCGACGATGGTCGCGATGGCGCTGTCCGGAGCCTGCGCGGCGACGATCGGCCTGACCTTCGGCGGCCCACCGCTCGTGACCCTGCTGGTCGCGATCGTCTGGGGGATCGCGATCATCGCCGACTCCGCTCAGTTCTCGACCGCGATCACCGAGCTGTCGCCGCCCGCCTACGTGGGTACCGCGCTCACGACCCAGACGTGCGTCGGCTTCGCGTTGACCATGATCTCGATCTGGCTCGTCCCGCCGCTGGCCGCGCGCGCCGGCTGGCAATGGGCGTTCGCGAGCTTGACGATCGGGCCGGCGCTCGGCGTGCTCGCGATGGGCCGCCTCCGCGCGGTACCCGAATCGATGAAGCTCGCAGGCGGTCGACGTTAAATGGTCTGCGGACTCGTCTGGAGCCGGCGCAGGAGCGGGAGCCCCTGCTCGGTGAGCCACTCCTTCGTCGATTCGTAGCCGAAGCGGAGCGCGGCGCGGCTGGCCTCGAAGCCCATCGATGGGCCGAAGAGCGGCGTCTCCTCGCGCGTGGGCTGGATCAGGTGGAACTCGGTGCGCGGATGCTTGATCCGGAGGGTCGAGAGGCCGAGCTGGAGCAGGTTCTGGCTGTAGATGCGCCCGGCCTGCTCCATGATCGTGTAGAGACCGCGATTGCGCAGCGGCACGCCGCCGTCGTCCGGGTTGGGCACGAGCGGGTTGACCACGATCACGACGTTGGCGCCCGCGTCGGCCGCCAGATCGGCGTGGCCGCTGAAGCCGACCCCGCCGTCGACGTAGTCGCGCCCGCGCAGGGTGTACGGCTCGAAGAACCCGGGAATCGCCGATGAGGCCGCCACCGCCTCGCTGATCGGAACGTCGCGAAGTCCGTCGCGTCCGAACACCACGCGCTGCGCCCGGTCGAGGTCGATCGCCGGGATCAGGAGCACGCGCTCGAGCGCGGTGAAGGAGTTCTGGAGCCCGACGGCCGCGAAGGTCTCACGCATGTAGCGCTCGAGGGCCACCAGCGAGAAGAACCCGGCGGGCAGGTCGCGCTCGGCTGCGGCCAGCATGTCGGGGACCGAGCCGCGCACCGCGGTCATCGCGTTCTTGCCGACCGCCCAGAGAAGCCGGCCGAACCGCCCCGCGGCGTGCCGGAAGGAGTTCGAGGCGTAGACGGCGCCACGTCTGAAGTTCAGCGGGTGCTCGAGATCCTGGTCGATGATGCGATAGACCTCGGCGGCGCGGACGCCGTTGGCGAGCAGGCTCGCCACCACGGAGCCGGCGCTGCAGCCCACGTAAATATCGAAGTCGCCCGCGCCGTTGAGCCGCTCCTCGATGGCGGCGATGACTCCCACTTCGTACATGCCGCCAATGACTCCACCGCCCGCCAGGGCCAGCGCGTAGCGCGGCCGTCGCGACCGCCAGCGCCCGACCACACGCTTGAGAATGTTCATGTACGCCTCAATTGTAGCAACCTTGTCAGCAATCGACTTGCCAGGGCCTCCCGTATCCGGAAACTGCTAATTTCACTGACGATCGACCCACCCGATCTCTTCACGAGCGCCAGCCAAAGCGGCAAGTTCTTTGTCACCTGGTCGATCCACTATCCA
>Ga0066710_100000747_pt1 | contig 21319 bp, 12 predicted proteins | sample GraSoiAngelo_159_FD_79666 | JGI IMG/M metagenome (GOLD analysis project Ga0066710, IMG submission 79666) | Grasslands soil microbial communities from the Angelo Coastal Reserve, California, USA - 14_1009_16_40cm | ecosystem: Environmental > Terrestrial > Soil > Grasslands | place: USA...
GCGCGGTCGGTGCCGGCTGGTGACTTGCGGAGACTTCGTATGTCCTGGTTGCGCTCCTCGAGATCGTGGAAGCGGTTGGAGGTCTTGGTCAAGCCTTCGCTGTTCGTGATCATGAGCGCGGCGCGGAACTCGTAGTATTGTCTACCGGCGGCTTCGAGGTGGGCGTGGGTCTCCCATTCTTGGGGGAAGGGGAAGGTCTCGAAGCAGTCGGAGGGAGTATAGCGGAGATCGTCTCTCATGGACGACCCGAAGAACCGCGCCCAGATCTCGTGGGGGCGGGACTGCAGGGTACAGAAGGCGGCGTGAGTCGGGAGCGGGAAGACGATCAGTCTCTCGGCGTACACCATGCGGTGGGGGAGGCGAGCGAACGCGGCTTGCTGGCCGACTCGCGAGATCACCACCAGCCGCTCCAGCCCTGCGATGGCAGCGTATAGCTCGATCCGTTTCTCCGCGTACTGCCACCAGTAGCGTCGGTATCCTTCCCGATTGTTCTGGAGGCGTTCCGGCTTCACCTTGGCTTCGACGATCGCCATCAGATCCGGCCAGCCACGACGGCAGTCCTCTTCGCTCCGATCGCGAAAGTTGATTACGAAGCGGTCGTGCGCGTGGGTCGGGCTCGTGTTCACCTCTTCGCCGCCAATGTATGGGAAGATCACCTCCTGGTTGCGAGGATTCCTCTCAATCAGTCGCTGCATCTCGGCCACGGGAGTAGCCACACCCTTGGTGTCTGTGTCGTCGAACGTAAACCCCATGCCGAGGATGTAACTGCCCACGAAACTGTGGCTAGCGTTAGCGGACAGACGAGCCGGGTCGTCGTGGCCGCCGCGGTGAAAGAGGAAGGCCGTGATCGCTTCGACCTCGCGCTCGTTGAGCCACTTCCGCCCCGGTAGCGTCCCCTTCATCACGTGCAGCACGCTGACCACCACAGCAGCGAGCCCCGGCCAACCGACGCGCTTTAGGGCGCAGAAGATCTCGCCACCATGCAGGCAGATCCAACGCAGCCCCGTCGAGCGCGTGTCTCCTTGGGCGATCGTATTGGTGGCGATGAGGCCGAAGGCACCGTTCATGCGGATCAGGTGAAAGCTCCGTCGGAAGAATTGGGCGACTAGGTCCGCGTTGCCGTGACTTTCGTCGTGCAGATGCTTGAGCCAGTCGGGGTACCCGACGACATTAGTCGCGGAAACGGAGTTCTTCCCCGCAAACGGCGGATTCCCAACGATTGCGTCGAAACCGGGGTTGTCCCGCTCGAACACCTCCGGGAACTCGATCTCCCAATGAAAAGGCGCAAGCGGCGGATCCGCGTGCCGCCACTCGGAGAGTCGGCCGCTGTGGCGCTCGGCCTCGCCGCTCACGACAACGTCGGCGTATTCGCTTCGCTTGCGCTCGCGCTCCTTGGTCTTCTCCCCTCCGAAGAAGGCAGCGAGCACGAGATCGCCGAAGAGCCGAACTTTGGAGACCTCAAACTGGGCCTCGTCCCAGAGGTGACGTAATTCCCAGTCGGGCACGGCCTCGTCCGCCTCGCGGATCCGTGTCCGCAGCGCCGTGACCTTGGCCAGGTGCTCGCGCACTTGCATGGTCTCGAACCCCGCCTCAAAGCGAGGCGCGTCCGGACCCCAGTGGAAGGCGTCGATCTGCTTTTGCGAAAGCCCGACGAGCGAGTCACCGTGCCGCAGCGCGTGGTCCAGAAAGGTCAGCGCATGGTCCTTGGCCAGCGTCACGAGCCAGAGCGAGACCTTGGCGAGGTCGACCGCGACGGGGTTGCGGTCCACGCCGTAAAGGCAGCGCTGTGCGACGAGTCTCCGACCGAGGATCACCTCGTCCTCGTCGGGGGGGATCTGGGGCCTTCCGCCGTGGACGTTCCACGCTTCAATAAGAGCGTCACCGAGCTGGCGGCAGGCCTCGACGAGGAACGCACCCGACCCCATTGCCGGATCGCCCACCTTGAGGTCGAGGATCTGCGCTGGTCGGGGCGTGCGGCCGTCGGCTCCGCGCAAACGCGCGAGGATCGGCTTGAGAGTCGTGCGCACGATCGGCTCGGTGAGCGCACGCGGCGTGTAGTGCGAGCCGGAGCGGCGCCGCTCCTCGCTCGGCTGGAGCACCATCGCGCCCTTCGGCACGAGATCCGGTGTCGCCGCAAGGTCGATCACCGGGAGCAGAGCGGCGTGGAGGTGCTCGAGGCTGCCGGCCTCTCTCACTGCGTTCTTCACCGTATCGGTGAACTTCCGGTCGGTGCGCTCTTGCAACCATTTCTCGCGTTTGTCCGGAAGCTCGCCGAGCAACGCCTCGAGATCCACTGTCGTCGGTGCTGCCCATTTTTTCTGGGGACGGATCGCGACCGACCGGCCGCTTGCGGTCTCGAGCCGAAAACCCATCATCGCCTGGTACACCGAGCCGATCTCCTCGACGTCGAGTGCGCGGTACGAGATGCGCTCGCCATCCAAGACGAGAAGCTTCTCGAGCGCCCGATAGATAGTGCCGTCAGGCACGAGCGGTGGCTCGACCCGCTCATGAATCTGGCGGCCGCCCGCCGCGACCCGCCCTTCAAGGAACGGAAAGCGGTCGGGGTCAAAGAGGACGCCGTGCCGCTTGGGAAGCCGCATCGTGCTCGCCTCGGCGCCGTCGTGGATTATTCGAAACAGGACGAGGAGCTGCGCCCAGGCGCCGTAGCGCTGGTCCATGGTGTCCGGGAAAAAAGCGGCGTCCTCGCGCAAGTGCTCGTAGAGGCTCGCCAGCGAGTAATACTGGAGAAACGTCTCGTCCTCGGGCAGCATGTCTCGCTCCTCAGCGTACAGGATGAACACAAGCCTGAGGATTACGGTGAGGAGCGCGCGGTAGACATCGTCGGGGTGGTCGACGAGCGCCTGGCGCAGCAGCTGCCCTCCCGAAGCGTCGTGTGCGGCCTGAAGACCGCGTAAGAGTTCGTAGAGCGCGTGCAGCACCTGCTCGGCCAGGCGTTCACTTACCTCGTTCTGGAACCTCCGGCTGTCATCAAGAAGGGCGGCCAACCGCTGCCGGCGCGGAAGGCTTAGGAGCCGAGTCTCGCTAAGCAGGAGCCGCAAGGCCGTGGAGATCGGCCGGCCCGCCGTCTGGACCATGTCGGCGACGCGGAAGTCGAGCCAACCAGAACTCTCGCCCCGGGGCGCCGACACGAGGCGGAGCGCTAGGCCGTTGAAGAGCAGACCCCCCGGCACTCCCGTCTGACGCAGCAGCCGCTCCATCCGGCCGTGCGCCGATGCCTCGAGGTGGCCCTTCGCGCTCACCACGCGATCGAAGTCCTCGCCGGACTCGAGCACGTGCACGAGGAGCTGCCAGGGCGAGGCGCCGTTCTGCGGTTCGAGCTCGCGCACGGCAAAGTCTGGCCGGAGCGTCTCGCCATATTCGGGGAGCGCAACGTGGAGCTCGGGTGGGATCGGGTTCTCGGCCGTTCCCGCGTATGCCTTCGGTGGGAAGCTCCAGCCAAGGACGGATTCCGCGAAACCGCGGAAGTCGGGCAGGTACTGGACCGGGCCTTCCTTAGGGTCGAATGTGCGCTCCTGGACGGAATCCCGTAGGAGTCGCTGCCCTTCGGCGTCGCGTCGGTCGAGGATCGCCCCGGCACGGACGAGCGCCGGAGCGGAGACTACCAAGCCCGTCGGCCGGACGAAGCCGAGCCACTCGAGGTGTGCCAAGATCTCGGGGGCGAGCTTGGCCATTGTGCTCAGTTGGTCTCCGGCCAGAGGTAGACGAGCCCGACAGGCTCGATGCGCGTCGCGCGCACCTTGTAGAACTCGCGGATGCGCTGCGGCTCGCGGTCGAGATCGCGATCGAACTGTTCGAGGCGACTGCGCCAGGAGCGCATGTCGGATTCGAGCTGGCGCTTCTCCTCGTCGCCGAAGTCGAGGGTCAGCTGCCGGAACTGGTCGCCCTCGTGCCTGGCGAGCTCCTCGCGCACCCGCTCGCGCTGACGCTCGAGGGTTTCGCGCAGGTCCTTCTCCTCGCGCTCGCCGCGCTTCTTGAGCTGCTCGATGGCGAGCGCTGCGAGTTCCTTCGCACGCGGCTCGAGCTGGGGCAGAAGGTCCTGTATGTCGCGGGCGGCCGCGTTGAGCAACTTGCGCTGGATCGCCTCGCTGGGCATGCGGCGGCCGGGGCCGCCGAGCGAACGCTCGAGGAGGTCGAGCGTCTTCGCCTCTGCGTCCCGCGCGTAGGCCTGAAGCACCTCCTTGCGCTGCGACGGCTCGACCCAGCGCGCCGTGACCGGCACCAGCTCCTCGTGCAATCGCTCCGCGCCCTGACCATAGAGCGAGAGGCGGCCCAGAAGGATCACGCGCGGGATCGAGTCCGCGGCCTGCGCGAGACAGGCGCGCGAAAGGTCGTGGTGAATGAAGCCCTGGGAGCGAAAGCGGGCCAGCAGCCGCTGGGCGACCCGTTGCTCGAGGTGCAGGTGAACAGTGTCCTCCGTCAACACGCCCCTGTCCTCGAAGACGACTGGCCGGATCGGCGCCTCGCGGCGCCAGTCGGCGATCTTTTGGTTCTGTTTTCGGGGTGAGCGGAGCGTGTCGAGCGTGGAGGCCCAGCTCGGGTCGGTCCCCGTGCGGCGGTCGAGGGGCGGGAAGGTCCAGACTCGCCGACCAACCTCGTCGGCGCTCTCGGCGAGCGGCTCGGCGCCGATTAGTTCGAGCGAGCAAGAGAGGGCGTCGCGGAAGGGCGCAGCATCAAAGCCCGTCCAGACGCGGGAGGCCTCGAGGAGGTTGCGGCACCGTTCGATCTGCGCCTTGAGATCCTCCTGACGCTCGCGCGCGGCCTCGAGCTCTTCTTCGGTAATGCGCTTCTTCTCGACGTCGAGGTCCGCCTGCTCGATCTCACGCGCCAAGCGTTCGGCGTCCCGGTGCCGGATGCCCTGCCCGAGCCGGCGCTCGATGTCGTCGTCGATCACCTTCGAAAGGCTGCCCAGCTCCTTTTTGATGGTCTCGGTCTTCCTGACGAGCACCTCGAGCACGCGATCTTCGACCCGCTGCGGTAGCACGAAGTAGTGGCAGCGGACCTCAGGGGCTGGCTGGAGCTTGCGGTCGATGCGGCCATTCCGCTGCTCGATGCGACCGGGGTTCCACGGGAGATCGAAATGGAAGAGGTCCGCGCAGTGCGCCTGAAAGTTCAGACCCTCGCGGGCGGCGTCGGTGGCGAGCAGGATTCGCAACGGGTCCTTCGCGGGGTCGGTGTTGAACCGCCGTTGGATCTCCTTGCGGCGGGCACCGCTCGTGAGGCCATCGATCACCTCGATACGCTGGTCGGCGCAGTCCGTGCCCTCAATGGCCTGCTCGAAAATGGTCTTAAGGTGACGCTTCGTGCCCTCGCGGTTCTCGGTGAAGATGAGGACCCGGCGGTTGTTCCACTTTGGCGATGGTCCCTTGGCCTGCTGGCCGAACGGTGGCAACGCCTGACAGAGGTTGTCCCTTATCCAGTCGATGAGTCGCCGAGTCTTCGCGTCGGGCAAGTGCCGGTTCTTCTCGGCAATGTCCTGCATGTGATCGAGGAGCTTCTGCTCGCGGCGCCAGAGCGCCTCAGCGGTGGCGTCTCGGGGCGAGTCGGCCTCGGCCGTGGCGGTGATGGCCTGGATCTCGGCAGTCTCCTCGGCCTCAAGCTCCTCCCACGTCCAGTCGCCGCGTTCGTCGTCCGCGTCCGGCGCGGTGGTAAAGAGTTGCCCTTCGTTGTCGCTACCGTTCACCGCTTCGGCGGCGACTGCGCGCCCCTTCTCCCACTGTCTCTCGACTGTCGCCCGGTGGACCTTGAGGCTGCGTGCAAAGGCCTCGATCGACGAGAGAAGACGCTGCTGCAGCCCCACGACGAGGAGCCCCGCAGCAGCTTGCGCCCGGCGCGTCGTGCTCGCGAAGCGCTCCTCCCGCGCGCTACGGTACTCGTCGAGGAGGCGGGAGAGCACGAGCTCGGGCGCGTCATCAGGAAGCCCGTCGATGACAACGCGCACCACGTCCCGCTTGGGAAACCCGCCTTGCACCGAGCGGATGTCCTCCTTGAGCCTGCGCACCATGACATCTTCGAGCGCCTTCTTGCCTCGCACCTTCACACCGCGGGTAAAACGGTATGGGTCGAGAAGCTCGAGGAGCGTGGAAAAGCTGTTGGAGTGGCCGTTGTGCGGCGTCGCGGAAAGGAACAGGCGGTGCTCGAAACGGCCAGCCAGATCCCGCAGCGCCCGGGTCAACTTGGTTTCGATGCCGTAACGCCCACCGCTGGCCGGCGCGGCGTGATGCGCTTCATCGAGGATAAGGAGACTACCCGGGAGCAAGGACCCGAGCCACTCGCGCATCGGGTCAGCGTAAACGGAATCGATAAGAAGGTTGTGCGAGACGAGGAAGCGACTATGCGTGCGCCAGGGGTTCACGCCAAAGCCACGCTCCCGCCGCATCCGCGTCAGGTAGGCGCGATCGAGGACCTCAAAGACGAGGCCGAACCGCTCCTCGAGCTCCGCCTTCCACTGCTCCAGGACGGACGGCGGCGTGGCAACCACTATCGTCTTGGCCTTCTTGCGTAGAAGTAGCTCGCGCGCAATGAGGCCAGCCTCGATCGTCTTGCCGAGGCCCGTGTCGTCGGCGATGAAGAGGTTGACGCGCGGGAGGCGCAGCGCTTTGCGGAGCGGCTCCATCTGGTAGGCGTCGATCTGGATCCCGGCGCGGAACGGAGACTGGAAGAGAGTCGGGTCGGTGGCCGTGACCCGGCCCCACCGCAGCGTGTGCAGGAACGCCGCGAACTGGCGGGGGTCATCGAACCCTTTGGTTGCCAAATCTCCCCAACCTTCCTCCACGAGGATCCGGCGGTCGACCTCGTAGTCCCAGAACACGTCGAGGGTCTGGCCCTGGGCGTCGTCGTCTGCACACGCGAGCCGGACCAGGGATGACTGACCAGGGCTCGTCGAGGGAACCACTTCCTCGACTAGCCACCTCCTGGAACGAACCTGGACCAGCTCGCCCACGTCCGGTGGGCGTTCAGGTAGCGATCGGATTGCTGTCGGAGCTGCCAACGCGGTATCTCCTCCCACCATCCATTCGTTTGGTCGAACTGTCGATCAGTGTGTTTTGATCGCGAACGACGGTCAAGAGAGGCTCCTGGACCCTAGGCGAGCCGCCACGGTTCTCGAGGACCGTTGGCCCGAAGCTTGTGAGCCTTACGAAGCTTGGTGGCCGCCCAGCGGACATCGTATTGCCAAGTATAGAAGAGGTCTCCAGCACGGCGAAGGTCGGACTCGTGGTGCGTCCAGATGTGCTTGCACACCTCCGTCACGGCAGCACTGCCGCCGGCCGCGCGCAGTGCGTCGAGAACCCAGGGCATGAGGTCGTCGCGGCTGGCCATCAACAAGCTCCTGAGAACGGGGCGATTATAGCTTCAGTGTGGGCAGGCTGTGCGACCTAAGCTAGGGTGTTTTTGCGGCAGGATAGGCCGGAAATGCGGCGCGTCCTCAAGCCCGGCTGGACGCTTGCGAGTTTACCGTATGAGTCGATGTCGCTTGCCGCCATGCCGATCCACGAATAGAGTGAGGCGTCTTCCCCGTGTCCTTGGAGGCTGTCGAGCAGTGCAGTTTCGACGTAGGGCAGATTCACGCAGTACGCCATGAGGAGCGATTGCTCCGCGTGGACGTCCGCGAGGGCGTTCAGAAGTGAGATCAGCCAAGTGGAGAGGCTGCTGCCTTCATAGGCGCCATTCTCCAGCCATGTCGAACGGCGACGCGGCGTGCGCTGGCGCCTAAGGAACTCAGTCACCACGACCTTTCACGAGTCGCCGCGCCACCTCAGTCAAGTCCTCACACCGAAATGCCGAGTATTGATCACTCGAATACATGTCGATGCTCGGTCGTATGACGAGTATGTCACCCTGGCGTCTTGCCACGGCGGCCAGCCGGACCATCGGAATCAACCATGCGCGCTGGACCTGGAGAGTCTCGAGGGCAATGAGGACTGCGAGCAAGAAGGCCCCTTTGTACTCGCGGAAAGTGGCTATGCGGGTCTGAAAATGCACGATCTTCGGGTGGCGCCGCAGCCTCTTGGTTCGGGACTTCACCTGGATGGGAGTGACTCTGCCTGTCTGCTTGTCCAGAACTAGAAGGTCGATGCCGCTGTCGTCCGCCACCGGCCGGTAGGGCGATAGCCGCCCGAGAGAGGCCAGAATGAGCTGACTGGCCACCAAGCCCTCACCTATCGCTCCAACCTGCGTTTCACTGACTCTCCCATCCTTCTTAGGCATTCCTTCCTCCTGGCACCGCGCCGATGACAATCGGCAACGACAAAGGTCCTACGAGCCGCGACTATCCCGATCCGGAATCATGCTCGGTCGCCTGACGATCACGACACCGCGGATTCTGGGGTCCCGCGCCAGCAGCGCGGTGCGTAATTGGGTGTAGCGCTCGGGAGCCGGCGCATCGCAGTCGTCGTACACGTACACTACCATGTGGTCGAAGAGCTGCGGATCGGCGAAGTAGATGCCCAGGTCGCCGGCCACCTCTTCCTCTATTCGGCCGAAGTCGTTCGGTCGACGGGCGATCTTTAGTTCGATGATGACCTTCAAGTCGGCCACGGCCAGATCGAACCGTGGCTGCACCAGGCCGTAACCCCGCAAATACTCCTCCCCACGGAGCGCCGCGCCGAACACAGGGTAGAGCGCCGCCCAGAGAAACGCCTGGACGTGCGCCTCGTTGTCGATCAGCCAGCGCGACGGCACGACCTGCGAGCGGCCAGCCCGGTCCTCCCACACCCATCGCCGGAGCGCGGATTGCGTGCTTTCCAGGACTCGGACAACGTCATCGACCCTGGGAACTAGCGTGAGGGCGCCCTGATCGACCACCGCTTCGAGGGCTGCTAACCAGACAGCCGCCCGTTCGAGGTCACCGACACCAGGAGCGGCCGCGGTCAAGAGAGCCTTCATCAGGGCCTCGCGCGCTCCTTGATCCGGCGGTGGTGTTCCGACGAAGCGACCTGGCCAGGTGGAGCGGAGCACGACCTCGAGGGCCGTCAGTTCCGGATCCCGAGATTCCAAGGGCGCCCGCAGGCGACCCCGCTCGTCTAGCAAGTCCAAGGCGAGTTCCCGCAGCCGACGGGCCCAGGAAGTGCTGGCGCTGCGCCCCTCGACGGTCGCTACTAGCCAGCGGGCGAGCGTGGTGGCACCGCTGCGATCCGACAAGCGGAAACCGGCAACGCCATCCGCGAGGCCAAGGACTGCAAGATCGTCCTCAGCGATAGAAGCCATTCCTTCGGCCGAACGCTTCTGCAGTCTGGACGCCGCTTCGCGAAATACGCCCACGAGCGCGGCTGGTGCGTCTTGGCCGGCTCCACCGAGGGTGAATCCGAGTGCGGCAGCCTCTGGGGCTCCGCCGTACCGGACTGCGGCAGCTCGGGCCGAGACATCCCGGTTAGGTGAGATTCCTGAAGGCAGGTCGCTTCGTGCGAGGATGCGGCGGGCAAATGCCTCCGCATGTAGTGGCGCATCGGCAAGAGATGTGGCAACCACGCCGCGGAGTGCTTCGCGTCGGGCGTGGAGCCAGTCGGTGGGTGTCAGAGGAACCACTTCCCGTCTCGTAGGCTGCCAACCGTAAGCACGCTGCTATTCCACCCGGTCACGTTTCGCAGGTTCGCCAGCGCCTTGGCGATCAGCCGCGAGTAGCTGATTGTCACCGGCTCCGTGGCTGGGAAGAAGCTGCGCCACGAGACGTAAGTGAAGTGGTAGATCTGCCGGGCCAGATAGGCAAGATCAGTGAAGTCGGATCGCGGATGCACGTCGACCAACAGCGGCCGTGGAAGGCCCTGCTGATCTGTTTTCAGTTCGGCGGGTCCCGTGAGGTGCAGCAACGCTGTTCTGCGACTCAGCTGCAGGCAGATGCCGCGGTCCGGCACGCCGACCCCTTTCTTGCGCCGTCCGGCGCTCGGACTCCAGAAAGTCCTCCCCTTCGAATTGGGATCGAAGAGCTGATACACGTGGTACTGGGAGATATCCAAGAAGGCGAACTCGACGCGATACTTCTCAGCCAACATCGTCTTTACCAACTCCTGGATGGCGTCCATCTCCACGTGTTTCAGATGCTTGTAGACGTGGAAGATCAACCGAACTTGATCGCCCGGCTGCCAGCCGTGGCTGTCAGACACATAGCGCACCGTCGTGCGCAGGCTCTCGAGGAGGGCGTCGACATAGGTTGCGAACTCGACCTCCCGGGTCAGCCCCCAGACGACGTATCGACCGTCACCCTGGAAGAGCGTTGTGATCCCGACATAGCGCGTGCGATCGCCGAGCCGGCGATCGCTGACCTCGGCATAGCCCATTCCGACCACGAGCTCGTGACTCGCGGGGGCGCGCGTCGAGATCACCCAGGGGACGCCACGCATCTTGGCGTAGCTCGCCAGCGCCAAGTTGTTCAGGATATAGGGGAGCTGCCCGTCGTGCGCCTCGACGCTCTCGATGCGGACGTTTTGGACCGGAACACCCCCCATCATGAAGGCTGCTTTGCCCACGAAGTATGGGTTCTGGTCCCCCCGCAGAATCGTGAAGTCCTTTCGGATCTGGACCAGCGCTAGGGCTGGGGGTGTCGGCAGGCGGCGCAATGCACGCTCCGCTGCGGCTCCATAGGCCTCAGCGGTCGGGCTCTGGACCTCTTCCCACTCGTAGCTGACTCGCCGGAGCCGAAACTTGCCCACCAGGCCACCAGCGAACGGGTTCGGGCGTGGCTCGGGGCCGTGCGTAGCCTTCCGCCAATCGGCATCGGGGAACCCGCTGCGCAACAGCTCGACGAATTGCTCCATGCGCCCGCGGTGCGCAGCCTCACACACCACGACGATCACGGGCTCGTTCTGTTCGTTGTGCATGTACTTGTACGGACCCCACCGTTGGACTCCCTCGTCGGGTACGCGGGATGTCTGCAGCCCATCCCCGAACAGCATCGTTGGTCTTGACGTGGAGATCTCCTCCGGGAAGCCCTTGTGGCCGCTGATCAACAGCTCATCGATCGCCGCCACGAGCGAGCCAGCGACGCGGAGTTCATGCTCCCTGCGGAGCGTGGTCAGCGTCTGGCGGATGACTTGGAGCTTGCCATTCGCGCTCGCATGGGGGGCACGAAGTTCCGAGGCACGTCGGAGAATCCGGTCAGCGTTCTTTCCGTATAGAACGGTCACCACGGCGTCCAGGTTTTCGTGCCGGGGCTCGAGATAGGCCTGGTCTGCGCGGACTCGGTCTACGCCCACCGCGTCGGTGAGCAGCAACTCGTCGTCAAGAACCTCACTCACGCAGCCGAGCGTCTCCAACCGAGGCCGGTACCAGGGCTCGGCCTCTTCTGCAGGTTCCGGCCTACACACATACCGGCCGACCAAGTTCACTCCGGCCTCTGCGAGCTGACCCGCTGGGATGTCGATGACATTAGACGTGCTCAAGTCAATCACAAGCGCGAGCGTGGTTGATCCCTCTTCGGGCCGCTCAAGTACACGGGTGTCGAGCGTATAGCGAACCAGGATCTCAAGACCCTCACGGGGCTCCAGCCCGGATTCGTCGATCGCTCGTGACAGAAGACGTGATCTTGTTGCACCTCCCCAGAAGCTCACGGGACGGGCTCTGTGGACAATGGTGAACCGCTGCGCGAGCCATTGAAGCAGTGACTGCTGAACTGCCTTCCCGAGGAGCAAGAGATGGTTCGCGACGGGCTCCGCTCTGCATTCACCGAGCGGCCGCGTGCCGGGCGCAAGGGTCACGTTGGCGATCTGGCCGTCCCGCTGGTCGAACCGGAACACGTGCGTATCTCGGTGCATCTGCCGCAGGGCAGCGTACGTCTCCTCGTCGGTGTATGGGAGGCGCCCGACCTCAACCGTCTCGGCCGAGAAACGGATCGGCGCGAGGTTAAGGATCAGAGCACTGTTGGCAGCAGGACTGGTCACGAAGTCTCCACGGGCAAGCGTACTTGGTCCCTTCGCGCCGTCACCTTCGATCCGAGTGAAGGGGGAGGGGATGTTGATGAAGAAGGTAAATGTTGAGGGGAACCACGCCAAACGCTGTAGTTATGGCCGAAGGCCAACGCCGTACCGTTACGCTCTCAGGCCGGGGTTGCCTCCTCACAGCCGCAAGTTCCCGCCGCGCTCGTCGTCTCCCAACAACCGAGCGCGTCGGAATATCGAGAGAACGATCTTCAAGCCTGCAACTTCATTCGTGGTCAGCCTACGCAGGGCGTCGAGGTACGGGAACCCCATCACTTCTGAGAGTCGGTCTTGTGCCTCCCGTGCAAAGGCTAGCTGTTCCTGAGTGAGCTCTAGTTCGCGTCGCTTGATGTCCAGGTCAGTGAGCTTTCTCTCCTGCATGCCTCGGTGAATCTCGCTGTACAGAGCATTCGCCTCGCGCCCGGCACCAGCGACCGCCCTCACGACCCGAGAGATCGACAGGGCGACGGCCACAACCAAGGCAAGCTCCATGATTCCCGGAGACTCGTAGACGACTCGTTTGAGCACAGGCCGGGAATTAGGCGGGGTAAAGTAGCGCAAGGAGGCGTAGAAGTTTACCGCGCTGTAGCCACCACGCCACGGATACGCCGCGTATATACGTCGAAGGCGCTCTTCGCCTTGCTCATCGAGAGACGACAGGATCGTAGGGTGCTGGGAGTAGAAGGCACTGTAGAGCTGCTCGTATGTGCGTGTGAACCTGGAGAAGTGCTCTAGCGTCCAGACGCCATCGATTCCAACGGTCGTGTTGCCTAGTTCCAGCTTGTCGTTCACGACCATCCTCCAATCGTCTGGCGATACCTCGGACTATGGACCTGCCCGTGTAAGGACAGGTGAGTAACTGAGCATCAGCCCGCCCGGCAGCCAGTCGGCGTTCATGCTCCGAGAGAGCAGCAAACACTGGTGCATGCCCCGACTCGCCGATAGGGCGTTTTTGCGGCAACGATGGGCGGTTTTGCGGCATTGACCTGAGGTTTATTCGTGTTGGTGGACGAGAACGCCGGGCGCAGTGTCGGACGCTGTCTAACGCCGGTCCGCGCCACCCCGGGCTCCCGACAAGCTCGAGGTGACAATGTAGCGACGGGATCTTGAGGGACCTCGAGTAGGGAGAAGTCAGCCAGGGAGGCCTTCACGCATCACCGATGCTCGTCAGGTGGCCGTTTCCGGCGTATTGATCGCACTGAAGTTCTCCCCGGACTGACCTTCTGGTGCCCCTCCTCTGGTCGCGCTTGCGTCTCACGACACGCGTCATCGTGCTGAAGACTGCTTGCGGACGACAGAGTCCAACCCTGGGTGCTTCGAGCCCTGACATGCGGACAACACGAACTCGCGTTAGGTATGGCAGGGCAGATGGTTCATCGCAAACAGGGTTGGACTCTAGGTTCTCCCTTCGACACAATTCTCAATTGACCAAGTGCGGGCTGCAGGGTAAAATGATCACGAGCCCGGCTTGTCAGAAGTCTGAGGACGGGAGTAATACTGCCCCTTGGTGTAACTGGCAACACGCCTGACTCTAGCGGCACCTCGCGGTGCACTGGCTGGACACCACGCCGGAAACGGCGCGCGTGAATGCTCTCGAAGTCGGCGAACCCTTCACTGGCAACGCCGAGCCAAGCCCCGAGAGGGGAAGGTGTAGAGACTGGGTGGGAGCCACCTGACCGCGTCGCAGCGAAGGTGAAGGCACAGTCCAGACCACGAACGCTCGTGTATCGAGCGGCGGCGAAAGCCGAAGTGGCATGGGATCAGGAGAGTCCTGGTTCGAGCCCAGGAGGGGCAATTCGGAGCCCGACGTCGCGATGAGCGGCGTCGGGCTCAGTGCTTTTCGGAAGAATCAGGAGGGCTGCCGCCAGACCAACCCTTCCGTGTGCGACTAGGCAAGCCCCTGGGTGCATCCACCGCCAGGGCGCGGCGGGGGACAGAGGACTGCGAGTCCACGGCTCATGTCTAACCATCCTTCGGGCTGGCGTTCCGACGGGCCTTGCCGAGATGTTTGCCACTCGGGTCTCGGCTCCAAACCTGTCAGGGTTAACACTCCTACGCATAAGGCCTTGGCCTCATGTCCCCATCGCAACGGGCTGCCTTCCTCGGGAATCGTTTCGTTCTGCTTATAGCGCGCCCCATCAGCCCCATTGCTGAAGAGACGGCAACGGCTATGACGATACCCGAAGTCCCGAGATCGAGGCATCCGATAGCCTCCTAGCGGGCCGCTCAATATCGGTGGGCCTCCTCATGGCCGCGAAGTGTCAAACGAAGCGCTCTTCCGCAAGCTGGTTTACCGACCGATCCCACGAAGTACTAACTCATGGCGATTACCATCAGAGGTGACTACCGCGAGAGTTCCGGTACGCAGGCCTGTCGCAGTTGGTTGGAAGATGACGCGGAAGCTGCAGGACGTCTGAGGTCCCAGAATGCTGCCGCAGGTCGTGCTGTATTGGAACTCGCTAGTGATTGCGATCGTCGTAATTTGAATCTCGATGTTACCGCGATTCCAGAGCAGTGCGGTCTCCGCCGCGCTGAAGGTGCCAACCGGCTGCTGATTGATTTCGAAACTCATTGTCGTCGGGTCAAACACAAGGAGCGCGCCAGTTCCGGTTCCTCGTAGACCAACGCTGCCGACGACCGAACCATCGACGATCAGGGATAGTTCGCCGGTTCGCTCTCCGATCACGCTAGAGCGAAATACCGCCGCCACCTGACAACTCTGCCCGCTTGCCAAGACAGCGCCCGAACAATTGTCGCGGTTCCTTCCAAAGTCAGTACCCGAGATTGTCACATCGACACTAGCGGGCGGGGAGCCGGAGTTCTTGACCGTAATGACTCGCTCGCTGACCGTGCCGACGGCTTGGTTTCCGAACTGAACCTCGCTCATGTCAGCAAAGACGGCCGGGGACGTGGTGCCTGTTCCCGTCAGGGGGATCGGCGACGGTGGTGTTGCGGACGCGTTGTGGCTGAAAAGCAAGGCGGCGGAACGAGGGCCGACGACGGTGGGCCGAAAAGTGAGCCCGACCACGCACCACTGTTCAGGGGGAACAGTCCGGCCAGTGCAAGAATCCGACTCGACTATGAAGTCTCCGGAATGAACACCGGTGAGCGTGGCGCCCTGCACTCGAAGAACAGCCGTACCCCGATTCTCCAACCGGACCTCTTTTGCTGGACTGCGCGTAGCGAGGCTCTGATCACCAAAGTCTACTGAGAGCGCTTGAACGAAGGCGAGAGGCGCGGAGACTCCAAATCCCACGAGCGGGACGATCGTGGGGCTCTCTATCGCGTTTGATTCGATTCTGAGCTGGCTGGGCCTTGATCCGCTCGACACTGGCCGAAAAGCGGCCGTCACTGAACAGGTGTTGCCGACCGCGACAGTCTGGCAATTCGACGAAATCAGATAGTCGCTGGAGGAAGAAACCTTGTTCACTATCAGCGCCGCGGTTCCGACGTTCGAAATGGTAAGGGTCTGTGGCGCGCTGGTCGTGAGCAGAACCTGTTGACCAAAGTGGATGCCTGCGGGGTTAACTGCTACGACAGGAGCTATAGCGATGCCGGAGAGCTCGATATTGAAGTGACGCGTCGACGTGGGATTTGCCGTACGAGCAGTCGTTCGAATCATCGCCTGGGCGTGCCCGGCTTTGGTAGGTGCGAAGTCAATGTCCAGTGTGCGTGACTCCCCCGGAGCAATGGGATTGAATGAGGTGGCTACGCTCGCAAGCCGAAACTGTTCCGCGGGACGTTCGTTGGTGACAAATAGATCGCTCAGGCTAAACGCAGTATTCCCTACATTTCGTAGGGTAACGGTCCGGCGCAGCGAGCTTCCGACCTGGACGTCGCCAAAATTGACTGACCCACCTCCTCCCCGATGATTCGCCGGCGCGATTTCGAGCTTCGGGACGGCGATGCCACTACTCCGGAAGTCGAGAACGACTTGATCCCTCGCAGGATCGTTGGTTTGGATCTCGATCTTCCCGGCGAAATCTCCAGGGCCGTTGGGAGCGTAAAGTCCCTTCAACGTGACTGCCGAGAAGGGCGGCACTGAGATGATCGCATTATTCGGGAAGCGAACGACATCAGAAGCGGGGTTACTCTCGCCATCAGCGGTCTTGCGCATTATTGCCCAGCCGATGTTGCTGACAAGTACCTGATCGCGGCCACGATTCCACAAATATAGGCGTATCTCGCGCTTGGTATCGTCCGCGGTCGGGGCAAGCTCGACTGAATATGAAGCGCTGTGCGTCGTAGGACTCTCGACGGGCAGGAGCCGGGGCAGCCACCACACCTCGTACTCCGCTCGAAACACGGAGCGTCCCTTGGCCGGATCGTGAATGCTAGCGGTGCCGACGGCATTGACGTACCGAAATACCGGGGCCACGACAGCGGCGCTGATCCTGATGCCGTCGGCGAGCTTGTCAATCCTACGGACGCGTTCGAGCGGCTGGTGCGTTCCGTTGAGAGTTACCGCCTCTCGGTAGGCGATGAGATTCCCTTGCGGGCGAAATGGCACGGGGAGGGGCGGAGCCTTGACGACTGGGTTGGCACGAACGGTGTTGTGGTAGTTGCTGCCATCCCCTGCAACGAAAACGCGGCCCTTCACGCCGGCAGCCCTGGCAAAAGGGCCGCCCCGTTGATACGTCTCTTCATAGATCGGCGCAGCTAGCGCGAGCATGTACCTCTGCTTCTGAGAGGCAAGGGGCGTCCGAACGAGGCTGATACTGTCCCAGCGAAACGGGTGGAGCTCTGCCCAGACGGAACCAACCTTCAGGAGCCCGCGGAAGCGCGTCCACCTGAAGTCTTCGTGCTCGTTCTCGATGCACCACCGCCCAACCAAACGTACGTGGTCACCAAATCTCAACACCCTGATGCGCTGCCCGGTGAGGGGATCTCTGATCTCGAACGGCTGAGGCGGCTTAGAGGGAAGGTCCCATGTGGGATTGGGATGGTTAATCCCGTATGGCGGCGGCCCGGCAAGCGTGGTGATCCCATGGAGATCCGAGTAACCCTCCACATGGATTAGGCCATGTGGCGCGCCGGGTCCGAAGAACCATACGGTTGGATTGTTTCCCTGCTGCAACGCTACAATGTGTTGGTAATTGGGATCGAGCTGCAGATCGAAGTCATCTAGGTTATCTGTGAGGCTGTCCTGGTCAGGACCATCCGTTCCGGTTCTCATCTCGAAGAACAGAATGCTCCGTGCACCTTGGTACCACTGCGGTCCCACTTTACAGATCAGCGAGAACTCTCTAAGGCCCGGCGCCGGAAACCGGGAGTCCGGCGGCGCCGCCGTGGGATCTCCGTCGGGATCGGCCCGGGGGCGGGGAACAAGTCTCCTCCCAGTGCTATCCCGGCGAGGGTCTTCGAGATAAATCGTCCCCGATGCCTCCATTGAGACGGTGGCTTGTTGCGGCACATGTATTCCGGTGTGAACGAGCTGATCCGCGACCGAGAAGGGGCCGGAACGCGACCCATTGACGGTGACGTAGACTGTCCACGAGCCGGTGTTGTCCTCCGTACTTGTATCGTTGATGGCGAGGATGAGATCCAAGCCGTCCTCGGGTCGTCGCACGATCCCTTCGACTGCCATTTGGTCCATCATCCAAGTCCATTTGATCAGTTCTTCGCCAGGTCCCCCGTTCTGAGCCGAAGCAACGCAAACGAGCGAAGAACCCAAAATGATGGTGGCAAGTCCGGCCACACCTGAGACGGGCACAAACCGCGGGCGTGTCATTGACGCAATGAGAGCACACAGCGGGTTGGCTGCCGAATCGGGAGAGTCGGAACGCTCCTGCGTGGATGCCGCATCGCCTTGCTTAACCTTGTTCGACAATTCAGGTCACGGTGACGTTCCACTTCAGTAGCCGCTCACCAAACGGAGCCTTCGCGGTCCCAGTGATCATCGTTGCCTCGAAGTTGTAGGTCCCGGCTGCGGGCGCTGGCACCTTCACATCCATCTGAATTAGTTCGCCGGGGCCCACATCCTTCGGAAGGGGGAAGTCGGTCGTCGATACAGCTGTCCCCCCACCCTGGTCGGCAAATGTCACGCGCAGCGCGTCCCCGTCCGCTGCGGTCCAGATCCGGTTGCCGGTGTTCTGGAGCGTCAGGAGAGGACCATAGGACTGTCCCACCTTAGCAACGCGCGACTCGTCGGAGGCGGTGACACGTGAGGCCCACTGCCTCATACCGTACACCCGCACCAGGTTGGAGAACGTCGCTAGGTAGACTCGGCCGTCGGCCACGACAGGGGCAGCGTTCTTGGCGAACAGCCCGACGCCGTCGCGCGTGGAGTTCCCCTCGCTGCTCCAGATTACCGTCCTAAGATTGTTGGCGTCGAAGGCCCGGAGCACCCCTGGCGAGAGCTTGGTCAGCGCATCATCCCAATCCTTGATGGGGATCGACGCCCAGAGGATGGCGGTGCTGTTACGGGTGCCGTCCCAGGAGAGGGTGACGAGGCCTCCAGGCATGCTGTGCCGGGGCGCCGTAAAGGCAGAGGAATCGATCGGGGCCGGCACGCCCGGAGTCGGCGTGGTAGTAATGGTGAACGCCTTGAGCCGAGAGTGCTCAGGCCAAACGAAGAGCCGGACGGTCGAGGGTGAGTCGCGCCATGCAACCGGTGTGCCGTGCACGTGGGGCCAGCCGCAACCGAACATCATGGGGAAAAGGCAGTAGTCGAAGTCGGTGCTGATGACCGTCTGCGACAGGATGCTCATGTTCGAGGCGTCGATGACAAACAGGTTCGCGTCTTTCCCCGCACCGGCGAGGAGCGCTGATCCTGGGAGGAGCACGGGCCCAGATGAGCCGAGATCCACGTCGTTCTCGTCGCGCTTCGAGGCACTGGGGTGGCGGGCGGACGCTGGCGCAGACAGTCCAGGCCCGAACTTGAGGAAGCTCTCCTCCAGCCCGGTCAGGGAAGCGAGCCCAGGGTCACCAACACATACCCGCATTTCGTGGTTTCATGTCATCACGAAGACCGATCCCTTACCGTCGCCGACCGGGCCGTTGCCGGCTTGCCAGATCGCCGCGCCAGACGAACGGGCGTTCGTCGCGAAGACACCTGTCTGGCGGAGAGTGTTGGGGTCGTACTCGAAGATCCACCCGTGAAACGGTTCGGTATCCTGGTGTGACCCGAAGGCGACGTAGAGCTTGCCCGATTCCAGCAGAAGCGCCGCCCTCTGGAGATGGAGCGTTGGATCAAATGCCAGCATGCCACCCGAGCTGCCAGCCCCGTCCCCAGGCACCGATGCAGCGATGGTCACTGGGCTCCCGGCGCGCTCATTCAGTTTGGGCAACAGCGTGAGCGCGTGGAGGGCGTACCGAGCCTTCCCGGCTGACACAGAATCCTTGGTTGTGAGATAGGCCGTCATTGTGGTCGTGTCGACCACGGGAGTACTCGCGATGCCGATCCAGGGGAAGATGTTGTAGGGGTCGCCGGTCTTCAGATCAGCCGACCGAGCGGCGCTCGGCGTTTTCCAGGGACACAAGGTCACCTGTTGCGTGTAGGCCATGGGGATGAAGTTGTAGGCGACAGGCGAGCCGAAGTTGATGCTGTCGAGCGCGGTGCGGCCCAGCCCGTTGAGGCGGCCGCTTACGTCGAAGACATAGACCTTATTCTTCATGGTCGCTACGATCAATAGATCGCGGCCAGTACCCTCATAGTTGACATGGGGGATGAACAGGGGTTGCGAGTAGATCTGCCCATCGACGCGGAGGCTATCGAGAAGTTGGAACTCTCCGGAACTAAGCGCGTCTGGTGACAGAACGTACTCGCGATCGTTCACGCCGGTACGTCCGTTGTCGTTGCGTTGGGTGGCAACGACAGGGACCGGCCGCCGGAGCAGCTCTATTAGATTGACGGGCCCCGGCGACATGGAGCCTCGCGAGCATCCCAGCAGCAGGGAGAGGGCCATGCACAGTTCGCGGCGCGCTCGTCTGGAGCGCTCGAGCAATGCCCAACGTGGCTTACTGCTACGCCAGCCTACGGCCGGCCACGATGATGCGAGTGGCGAAAGGGCTAGAATCAAGTGGTAGGTGCGAGCCATGGCCCGTCTCCGGCCGACGACCGTAACGTGCAGCGCGCGCCTCACGCCATCAAGAGCGGTCTTGCAGCCAACTGAGCGCTGAATCCGAGAGCTCGGCTAGTCGATGGTGGCCAGGTTCGGGGGCAAACAGTTCGGCAAAACGCCGTCTAATTGCAACAGGTCGAGCCGGTTAGCGTGACGCAGCGGATGACCAATCCGCCGCCATCGACGCCCCCAGCACCGAAACCATTCTAGAACGCCCGTCGCGGGCGGCGGGCACTGATGGACACGCCCGACGGGGCGTGTCCTCGGGGATGAGAGGAGCCTGGCTGCGTGTGCAGTACCAGATGGCGCATCACGACATCTGGTGGGTGAAGGCGCAGCAGATGGCCACGACCCGGCGTGATACATTGGGGCACGTCTGCGAGGGGGCAGGTGGCGATGATAGACGACGTAATTCTCGTCGTCTTGGGCTGGCTCTTGGGGACACTCAGTCCCGGGATATCTGACGCGATTGGCCGCGCCAGGCGGCGTCGAGCCATCAGGCGGGTTTTAGCGACCGAACTCCACGAATTGCGATTCATGCTGGCGCTCGTCCTCGAACGGATGCGGTCCAAGCTGCGCACAATGGACCAAGCGGTTCTCAACCTTGTGCGTCCCATCCTACTTGCGTATCGGGACAACACCGAGGATGTCGCCATCCTGGAGGCCGCTAAGAAGCTGTTGGAGAAGGGTGACGCCGTGTACATCGCACTGCACAACGCGCCCAGCCCGGCTGGGGAGGGGTCGTGGTTGCTGCCTGTGCCCTACGATGCTCCCTTTCTGAAATCCCGCCTCGAAGATTTGTCCCTCTTCCCTCCGGCAACGCAGCAACGCCTGCTCAGGATTGTTGGGGAACTACACCTCTTCAACGAGCAGGTTGCGATAGTGCGCCAGGCCCACGACCGCACCTTCGACACGTCGCTGAGAGGCGAGAACTACGCCGCCAACGAAAAGAACCTCACGACGGGCACTGAGAAGCTGGCGGTAAGAGCCGAGGCGCTGATTCGGGCCATCAATCGGGTCCTGGGGCCCGATGGTCAGCCGCTGCTCTAACACGAAAGCGCCGCTGGTGAACGGGGCGCCCGAAATCTTAGCTCCCTACACTACGGGATACGGATGCCAGAACTTGCCGCGACCACCGGCACCGCTTTCAACGAGGCGAACCCACCGCGCGCCGCACGTCTTGCACCTGTAATGGGTGTGGATTTCGAGCGCTTTTCCCTCCATGAAATCGTGGCGCTCGAGTTCGCCCACCTGTTCCAGCGCGTCAGATTCCCCACGGCGGCAGGTCGCACATCCATGTGTTCGCGGGTCGGGACGCATAGGCTCCTA
>Ga0066710_100000749_pt1 | contig 21289 bp, 19 predicted proteins | sample GraSoiAngelo_159_FD_79666 | JGI IMG/M metagenome (GOLD analysis project Ga0066710, IMG submission 79666) | Grasslands soil microbial communities from the Angelo Coastal Reserve, California, USA - 14_1009_16_40cm | ecosystem: Environmental > Terrestrial > Soil > Grasslands | place: USA...
ACGATGTCGCGCGCCGCGAGCGAGTCGGTGAACTCCTCGCGGTCGACGTTGAGCAGCACGGCGCCGTACGCGCGCGTCGTCTCGGGGATCGAATAACCCTGCATGTTCGCGGGCCAGGCGCCGCCGTTCGGGTGGTACTGGAGCGCGTCGAGGTCGCGCGCCTCTGCGCCGAGATCGAGCGCCGTCCGCGTCACCTCGCCCGTCGCTCCCGGATGGTTCGTCGACAACTCGCCCCGCTCCTCGGCCTCCCTGAAGCAGCGCCCGCCGGCTGCGAGCACCACCGTCGTCGCCTCGACCTCTTCGTCGCCGACCCGCGCACGCCAGCAGCCATGTCCCGGGGTCAGGTCTTGCAATGCCGCATTCACGAACGTCGTCCCGCCCCCGGCCTCCCAGGCGTCGCGGAACGCCTTCGTGATCGCGTGGCCGGTGCGGTCCCCGACCTGGAGCAGGCGCTTGCGACTCGCGCCGCCGCAGCGGGCGAGGCGGTAGCCGCCGCCGTTCCGCGAGCCGCTGCCTGCTTCTGCCCGTGTGAACTCGACGCCGAGCTCCTCGAGCCAGTGGATCGCCGACGGCGCCTCGGTGGTGAGGATCTCGACGAGGCGGCGGTCCGCAGTCTCGTGGCTCGACTTCCAGACGTCCTCGGCGTGCAGCTCGGGCGAGTCGTCGTCGCCGAACGCGGCCTGGATGCCACCCTGCGCCTTCGAGGAGTTGCACGATTGGAGGGAGCCCTTCGTCGCGACGGCGACGCGGGCGCCCGCGCGCTCCGCCGAGACGGCGGCCGCGAGACCGGAGGCCCCGCTGCCGATGACGAGCACGTCGAAGCTGTGACTCCCGGTCACGGCCGACGAGTATACCCAACGGCGCTAATCCGTGGCATGAGGACGCGTTATCGGTACGACGGTTCGGCCCCGTCCGATTTTGCCATCTTGATTGTCAGTTCTGGCAACGCTACCGTCATTGGCGCCATCGCCCGCCCGAAAGGAGACGCCAATGCTCCCGCACCTCGAGGACCTGCTCGACCTGACGGCGAGCCGCAAGGGGTACCGCAACGCGGTGCTCGCCGACGGCTACACGCTCTGCTGCTGCTGCTCGTGCTCCGTCCATTACCTGTGATGACCGCGCTCCCCGATCTGCTCGACCTTCGCGCGTGCCGCAAGGGCTACCGGACTGCAGCGCTCGCGGATGCGCCCCTCTGCTGCTGCTGTTGCTGTTCGTGCTGCAAGTGGGAGTACCTGTGACGGACGGGCTCCCCCAGCGTCCGCTCCTGACCCCGTGGCACAGGATCGCTGACGAGCCGGGCCGCCTGGTCCTCGAGTACGGCGGCGAAGCCGTCTGCCTCGAGGGCCGGGCGACCCGGGCGCTCCTGCCGGCGCTCCTGCCGCTCCTCGACGGGACGCGGACGCTCGACGAGATCGTCGCCGTCCTCGGCGCGGAAGCCCGGGCGGGCGTCGAGTCGGCACTCGCGCTCCTCGCGGAGCACGAGCTGCTGACGAACGGGCCGCCGCTCGACACGCTGGTCCCGGTGCCGTTCGCCGCTGCCGCCGTCGCGTACGCGGCCGCGTCCGGGTTGACGCCCGCGGTCGTCCGCGACCGGATCGCGGGCGCTAAGGTCGCCGTCGTCGGCTCCGGCGCAGCGGCCGCGGAGATCGCGCGGCTGCTCCGGCTCTCCGGCGTGGGTCGTGTCGAGGGTGGGACGTGGGACAGCGTCAAGGCCGGCCTCGCCGTCGTCGCGCCGGGCGCAGGCGAGCAACCGCTCCTCTCCGGCTGGAACGCTCACGCGCTCGTCTCGGGCCGGCCCTGGCTGCAGGTGCTTGCGTTCGACGGCGCGTTCGCGGCGATCGGCCCGCTCTACGTCCCGGGCGAGACGTGCTGCTACGAGTGCTATCTGCGCCGCCGCGCGTCGAACGTGGGCTATCCCGACGAGTTCTGGGCGCTCGAGCGCGCTCCGGACCGTGCGCCGGAAGCGCCCGCGACGATCGCGGCCGTCGCGGGGCTCGCCGCGGGTCTCGCATTGCGCTGGCTCCTCTTCGAGGATCCGTTCGTCGCGGGCGTACTCGCGACGCTCGAGCTCGGCGACGAGACGCGCCTCTCCCAGCACGCCGTCTACCGGGTCCCACGCTGCGCCGCCTGCTCGCCGGCAGCGGCGCAGGCACCACCGCTTCCCTGGGCCGAGGCGTCGTGAGCGCAACGCCGCTCGCAGAGTCGCTGCCGCGTCTCGAGACACTCGTCTCGCCGTACACGGGCATCGTCCGCCGTGTGCACGCTTTGCTGGCGGCACCGGACGACGCGAGGCTGATTCGGATCGGCGCGACGACCGCCGACACGAGCGTCCTCACGGGCGCCCATCCCGAACCGCTCGAAGGGGGCACCGGCGGCTGGGCCGAGCAGGCCTGCGAAGCGCGCGCCGCGGCGATCGGCGAGGCGGCCGAACGGTACTCCGGCTCGTACGTGCCGGACGAGGCGTTCGTCCTCGCGACGGCGGAGGAACTGGGCAACGTCGCCGTCGATCCGGAGCGGTTCGCGCTCTTCACGGCGCGGCAGCACGAGCAACCCGGCTTCCCGTTCAAGCCCTTCCGGTGCGACACGCGCGTGCGCTGGGTGCGCGGGTTCTCGCTGCCCGGCGGCGCAGACACGTTCCTGCCGGTCCAGCTCGTCTATCTCACGTGGCGGCGCGTGCCGGGCGAGGACGCGATCGGCTACGCGACGAGCAGCGGACTCGCGTGCGGGCCGACACAGGTCGAGGCCGTGCTCGCCGGCCTGCTCGAGTTGATCGAGCGCGACGCGTTCATGCTCACCTGGGCGAACCGCCTGTCGCTCCCCCGGCTCGACTGGACGGACGACGCGGAGCTGTGCGCATTCGAGGCGCGCTACCTCGCGCCCGCGGGCGCGCGTCACGCGGTCGTCGACCTGTCCGCGTTCCTCGGCGTCCCGGCCGCGTTCGCCGTGGCCGAGGGCGACGGCGTCGCCGAACCGGCCGTCGCCGTCGGCGCAGGCTGCGCGCCGACGATTGCCGCAGCGGTGAAGAAGGCACTCGCCGAGGCGTACGCGGTTCGCAGCTGGGGACGCGGGCTGATGCAGGAGCCGAGGAGATACGCCGACGACTTCCGGGACGTCGTCACGTTCACCGACCACATCCGCCTCTACGCGTCCGGCGAGGTGGCCCCGGCTGCGGCGTTCCTCACCGCCTCGACCGACAGACGGCCGGTCGGTGACGTCCCGCCGCTCCCCGGCGCGACGGCACTCGAGCAGATCGAGCAGTTGACTGATCGACTGGCCGAAGAGGGGATGTCGGCGTACGCCGTGGATGTCACGAGTCCGGACGTCGCCGCCGCCGGCCTCTCGGTGGCCAAGGTCGTCGCCCCGGAGCTCTGCCCGCTCGATGTCCGCCACGACAGCCGCTTCCTCGGCGGCCCGCGCCTGCTCAACGCGGCCTTCGAGCTCGGGCTCACCGCCGAGCCGCTCGCGCTCGACAACGTCAATCCGTCCCCGCACCCGTTCCCGTGAGCGAGCCCGAACGGATACCGACCGTCAACGTCGCCGCCTCCGTCTACGGCGACGACCCCGACGAGGCGGATCCGGCCGAGCTGCTGCACGAAGCCTCGAAGCTGAGCCCGTCCACCGTCGTGCGCCAGATGCGCGGTGTGTGGAAGCTCGAGCAGAGCGCGCCGCTCCGTGCAAGCACGGCACGCGCGGTGCGGCGGAACCGCGCGCTCGTGGGCAACGCCCTTCCGCCAGCCGAGCTGCCGCCGGTTCCGCTCGCCGACGTCCTCCGCAGCCGCCGTTCGATGCGGCGCTTCGCGGAGTCGCCTCTCACGCTCGAGCAACTCGCGGCGCTGCTCGAGGCCGGCTACGGGGTGACGGAGCAGGACGAGCGGGACGTGCTCCCCGCGCTCCGCTCGGCGCCGTCGGCCGGCGCGCTCTACCCGCTCGAGCTCTTCGTCGCCGTCCGTCGCGTCGACGGTCTCGATCCGGGGGTCTACCACTACGACCCCTTGCGACGCGAGATCCGGCACGTCGCGGACGCCGCCGAACCTGCCGCCGTCTCGCCGCACGCGGAGGTCATCGAGAGCGCGGCGGCCGTTCTGATCCTGACGGCCGTCTTCTGGCGCTCGCGCTTCAAATACGGCCTGCGCGCGTACCGGTTCACGCTGCTCGAGGCGGGCCACGCGGCACAGAACGTCCTGCTCGCCGCGACCGCGCTCGGCCTGGGGAGCATCGTCCTCGGCGGCTTCTACGACGGGCGTGTCGACGGCCTCCTCGGTCTCGACGGCGTCAACGAATCGAGTCTCGTCCTCGTCTGCGTCGGAGAGCCGCCCGAGTGAGCCATGCAGTTCGTCTTCTCGGCGGCCGCGTCGCCTATGCGGGGGCGGGCGCCGCGCTCCTCACGTGGGCGCCGATCGAGCCACCCGCGCCCAGGGTCGCGCTCGGCGCCGCGGCGCTCCTGGGCACGGCAATGGGATGCGCGGCCTTCCTCGTCCTGGCGCGCCGCCTCCCGCCGCTCGGACGGCCGGCCATTGCCCGGGCGGTCACGATCGTCGCGCCCGTCGTCGCGCTGGGTGCGGCAGGCGAGGAGGCGGTCTGGCGCTTCGGCGTGCTGCGCGGCCTCGAGCCGATGCTCGGCCCGACGGGCGCATTCGCGGTGAGCACCGCAGGCTTCGCCGCGGCACACGTCGGACGCACGCGCCTTCGCGTGCTGCCGGTGCACGTGCTGACGGGTACGACATTCGCGTCCGCGTACCTCCTCACCGGGAGGCTCGTCGCCGCAGTCGTCGCGCACGTCGTCTACAACGTCCTCGTCGTCGCGGCGTGCGCCGCATGGCTCCGGCCGGGCGAGGAAGAGGCGCGTGTATGAACGTCGTGGCGGCCGAACTCCGCGGCGCCCGGAAGGCGTACGGCAGCGTGACCGCGCTCGACGGCGTCGACCTCACGGTCGCACCCGGCGAGATCGTGACGCTGCTCGGTCCGAACGGCGCCGGTAAGACGACGGCGATCCGGCTGCTGCTCGGGCTGCGCAGACCGGACGCCGGGACGGCGCGCTTGTTCGGGCTCGATCCCCACCGTACCGAGGCCCGCCGCCGCTGCGGCACGACGCCGCAGGAGACGGATCTTCCCGAAACGCTCCGAGTGCGGGAGATCCTCGAGCTCGTGCGCGCCCACTATCCACGGCCGCTGCCTCCGTCGGACCTCCTCGAGCGATTCGGACTCGCCGCGCTGGGCTCGCGTCAGGCGGGCGGTCTCTCCGGCGGCCAGCGGCGACGGCTGGCCGTCGCCCTCGCGTTCGCCGGCGATCCGGAGCTCGTGTTCCTCGACGAGCCGAGCAGCGGCCTCGACGCGGCATCGCGGCGCTCGTTGTGGCAGTCGGTGCGGGACTTCGTCACGCGCGGGCGGGCGATTCTCCTGACCACACACGATCTTGTGGAGGCGGAGGCCCTCGCGACGCGCGTCGTCGTTCTCGAGCGGGGCCGGGTCGTGCTCGAAGGCTCGGCGGCCGAGATCGCGGCGCGGTCGGGACTGCAGCGCGTGCGGATTCGCCTCCAGCCCCTGCCGGACCTGCCCGGCGTCGAGCAGCTGCTCGAGAACGGTCGTCACCTGACGCTGCTCGTGCGCGAGGCCGGCGAGGTGCTGCGCGCACTCGTCGCGGCCGACGCCGACCTTCGCGAGCTCGAGGTCGGCCAGGCCGGGCTCGAACACGCGCTGGGTGAGGGCGAGCCGTGAGACTCGCGCTCGTCCACGCCCGTTTCGGCACGCTCGAGCTGCTTCGGTATCCGAGCTTCAGCGCGCCGACGCTCGCGCTGCCGGCGGTCTTCTTCGTTTTCTTCGCCCTCCCGCGCGCGGGTGGCCGCGAGGCGGTGCTGCTCGCGTCCTTCGCCGCCTACGCCGTCCTGAGCGTTGCATTCTTCCAGTTCGGCGTCGGGATCGCGACCGATCGCGCGCGGCCGTGGGAGACGTACGTGCGCACATTGCCGGTCGGCGCCGGCGCGCGCATGGCCGCGCGCGCGCTCTCGGCGATCGTGTTCGCAGCTGCGTCGGTCGGCGTGGTCGTGGTCGTCGCGGTGCCGACGACCTCCCCGGACATCGACCTCCCGGCCTGGGGACGGCTGGCGGTCGCGCTCGCGGCCGGAAGTGTCCCGTTCACGTTGCTCGGCATCGCCTTGGGGTACTGGCTGCCGGCGAAGGGTGCGCTGCCTGTGGCGAACATCCTCTACCTGACGCTGTCGTACGCGGGCGGTCTCTGGACGGGTCCCACCGGCCTTCCGCATGCGGTCGAGCGAGTCGCCGGGGTCTTGCCGACCCGCCAGTGGGGAGACGTCCTCTGGTCCGCCGTTCTCGGCCGCGGCTGGCCGATCGGCCATTGGCTCGCGCTCGCCGGATACGCCGTCGTCTTCGGCGTGCTCGGCGTCTGGGGCTATCGGCGCGACGAAGGGCAGCGCTTCCGGTGACGCTCACCAGACCGAGCGCAGCAGCTCCTCGATCTCGGCCGGCTCCGCCGGCCGCGGATTGGCGTGGTTCCCCGGCCGGGCCGCGGCCGCCTCCGCGAGATCGCTCAGGTCGCCCTCCGGCACGCCGAGCTCCCGCAGCCGCGTGGGACCGGCGAGCGCCGCGAGCTCCTCGACACGCTTCGGGGCGTCGTCGACCTCGAGCGCCTCGCCGAATCGTCGCAGTGCATCGGGCGCGAGCGTCGCGTTGAACCGGAGGGCCGGCGGCAGGACAATTCCGTTCAGCGTCCCGTGCGGAAATCCGTAGCGGCCGCCGACCACCTGCGCGATCGCGTGTGCCAGCGCCAGCCCGGAGCCGCCGAGCGCCGCGCCCGCGTGTGCCGCTCCCTCGAGCATGCGCGTGCGCGCATCGAGGCCGTGGGGTTCGTCGAGCACGCGCGGCAGCCACGCCGCGATCAGGCCGGCGCCGAGGAGTGCGTGCTCGTCGGCGTCGGGATTGTGGCCGCGGACGTAGAGCGCCTCGGCACTGTGAGCAAGCGCGTTCATCGCCGTGCCGACCGTCGTCTCCGGCGGGAGCCCGAGCGTGAGCCGCGGCTCGTACACGGCTGCGGCGAGCCGCGCGCCGCTCCCGCCGCCGCGCGTGCGCCGGTCCGGATCGCGGATGCCGAAGTACGGTGTCCACTCGGCGCCCGCGTACGTCGTCGGGACGGACACGAGCGGCAGTCGCGTCGCCGCCGAGACGGCCTTCCCCAGATCGATCGCGCTGCCTCCGCCGACGGCGAGCACGGCGTCAGCGTCCGCGGCGGCCTCGGACGCGTCGGCGATGCGGTCGGTCGGCACCTCGCGCCAGACGGCGGCCGGCTCGGCGGGCAGGTCCAGGGTCGACCAGCGCTCGCTCGCCACGACGAGCGGAGCGGCGAGGCCGAGCTCCGCGAGGACGGCCGGAAGCTCGTCGAGCCCCCAGCGGACGATCACCCGAGTCGCTCGCGCGCGAACGCGACGAGCGCCTGCGCGACGCGTGTCTCGGCGCGACCGCTCGCACGCACGAGCGAGATCTCGCGCGCCGGCTCGAGGCCTTCGACGCTCGACTCGGCGATCGTGCCCGCCGAGAGATCGGCTTCGATTGCCGACCGGGAGATGAACGTGACGCCGTACCCGGCCGCAACCGCGCTGCGAACGGATTCCTGAAGACCGAGCTCGACGCGGACGTCGAGATCGCGGAGGCGCATGCCCACGCCCCGCAGCTCGTCCTCGATCACCTGGCGCACGCCGGCTCCTTCCTGCATCACGATCACGGGCTCCTCGCGCAGCTCGTCCAGCGTCACGGTCCGGCCCGCGAAGGCGTGGCCCGGCGGACATGCGAGCACGACCTCGTCACGGAAGAACGGCTCGAAGACGACGGCGCGATGGCGGCGCGCCGCTCCGACGACGCCGAGCTCGAGCTCGCGGCGGGCGACCTGGTCGACCACGCGTTGCGTGTCCGAGACCGACAGCGCGACGCGCACGTCGGGATGGCGGCGCTGGAACGCGCAGAGCAGCAGCGGCAGGACGGTCCCGCCGGGTCCGGTGGAGGCGCCGATCTCCAGGCGCCCCGACAGCGCGCCCTCGGCGTCGCCTGCGAGCTCGCCGAGAAGCTGCTCTTCGAGCGCGAGCATCCGCTGCGCATTGCGATAGAGCCGGCGTCCCGCCTCGGTCGGCTCGACGCGGCGTCCCGAGCGGTCGACGAGCTGCTGCCCGAGCCGCTTTTCGAGCGACCTGATCTGCAGGCTGACCGCCGGCTGTGTGACGCCGAGCTGCTCGGCGGCGTGCGAGAAGCTCTTGCGCTCGACGACGGCGCAGAATGCGGCGAGCTGACGCGTGTCCATAAGGATTCATTATGCCTCGGGCACCAGCGCGCGCCGTCGCCGGGCGACGGTCTAGCATCGTGCAGTGCCCGAGACGACACCACGCCTCGAGGACACGCTGGTCCGCGGCTACCGCCAGCTCGCGCAGGCCTCGCCGAAACGCGGCCGAGACGGGGTCCTCCGCGCGCTCGACATCGTGTTCTCCGCGCTGTTCCTGCTCGTCTCGCTGCCGCTGTCCGTCGTGATCGCGCTGGCCGTCGCCGCGAGCGGCGGTCGGCCGATCCTGTACGGCGGCGAGCGCGTTGGCCGCGGCGGTCGGGTCTTCACGATGTTCAAGTTCCGAACGTTGAAGCCGGACGCCGAGTCCCGCCTCGGCCCCTACCTGGGCGCCGAGCTCGTCGCGCGTACCGAAGCCGAGTACACGCGCCTGGGCCGCTGGTTGAAGGCGAGCCAGCTCGACGAGATCCCGCAGCTCTGGAACGTGCTGCGCGGTGACATGAGCCTCGTCGGGCCACGGCCGATCCGGCCGATCTTCTTCGAGGAGCTCGCACACGAGTTGCCGGCGTACTGGCAGCGCCTCGTCGTGCCGCCCGGCCTGACCGGTCTCGCCCAGGTGCGCCGCGGCTACGAGACTTCGATGGCGGAGAAGCTCGCGCACGACCTCGAATGGATCGCCGACCGCTCGGTCCGGCTCTACCTGCGGACGGTCGTGGCTACGGGCTGGCGCGTCCTTCGCCAGTCGATCCGTCCGTAGAGTACGAGCCCATGTGTGGAATCTGCGGAATCGCGTCCGGGAGCGCGGTCGATCCCGACCGGCTGGGCGCGATGAGCGCCGCCCTCGCCCACCGCGGTCCCGACAGCATCGGTGAGCACGTCGACGCCGGTATCGGCCTCGCCGCCCGGCGTCTCTCGATCATCGATCTCGAGACCGGCGACCAGCCGATCGCGAACGAGGACGGTACGTGCCACGTCGTGCAGAACGGTGAGATCTACAACTACGAGGACCTGCGTCGCGAGCTCGAACGCGCGGGCCATCGTTTCCGGACCCACGGCGACACCGAGGTGCTCGTGCACGCGTACGAGCAATGGGACACGGACTTCGCACGCCGGCTGCGTGGAATGTTCGCGGTCGCAATCTGGGACGCGCGCCGCCGGCGACTCGTCCTCGCCCGTGACCGCTTCGGCATCAAGCCGCTCTACTACCGTACCGACGGCGCCGAGCTCTCCTTCGCGTCGGAGCTGCGAGCGCTGCCGCGCGGCGAGCTCGACCTCGACGGTCTCGAGGCCTTCCTCGCCTTCAACTCGATCCCGGCACCGCTCACGATCTTCCACGAGAGCCGCAAGCTGCCGCCCGGCTACCTGCTCGTCTGGGAGGCCGGGCGCGTGCAGCTGGAGCGCTACGCGAGGCCCGGACCAGTATCTCTCACTGAGCTGCGCGACGACGACGAGGCCGAGCTGCTCGAGGAGCTGCGCGGCCGGCTGCGCGACTCGGTCCGCGCGCATCTCGTCAGCGACGTTCCGGTGGGTGTGCTCCTGTCGGGCGGGGTCGATTCCGCCGCGCTCGCAGCGCTTGCGGCGCAGGAGAGCTCGGAGCCGCTCCGGACGTTCTCGATCGGCTTCGAGGAGCGGTCGTTCAACGAGCTCGACGATGCGCGTGCCGTGGCGCGCATGTACGGCACCGATCATCACGAGCTCACGGTGCGGCCGGATGCGGCGCTACTGCTCCCGAAGCTCGCCGACGCGTTCGACGAGCCCTTCGCGGACTCGTCGGCACTGCCGACCTACCTCGTGTCGCAGCTCGCGGCCGGGCACGTGAAGGTGGCACTCTCCGGCGAGGGCGGCGACGAGCTCTTCGGGGGCTATTACACGTACGCGGCCGACCTGATCGCCGACCGCGTCGCACCCGTCGCGCGGCTGGCCCGGCCGCTGGTCGAACGGTTGCCGACCTCGAGCAGGAAGGCCAGCTTCGACTACAAGGCGAAGCGCTTCGTTCGCGCGGCGCACCTGCCGCCGCTCGAGCGCCACCATGGGTGGAAAGAGATCTTCGGCCCCGACCTTCGCGCTGAGCTGACCGGGCGCACGCACTCCTTCGATCCGCTCGACCTGTATCGCGCGCGCTACCACGAGACCGACGGCGCGGATCCGCTCGCGCGCCTACAGGACGTCGACTTCGGGATCTACCTCGTCGACGACCTACTCGTGAAGACCGATCGCGCGTCGATGGCGCACTCGCTCGAGGCGCGCGTCCCGTACCTCGACCCGATCGTGACGAACTTTGCGTTCGCGCTGCCCGCACGGCACAAGGTGCGCGGGCTCGCGAAGAAGGTGCTCCTGCGGCGGGCGGTCGCACCGCTGCTACCGCGGAGGATCGTGCAGGGCCGCAAGCGCGGCTTCTCGATCCCCGCGGCCGCATGGCTGCGCGGCGGTCTCGAGCCCTTCGCGCGCGATACGCTCTCGGCGCAGACGCTCGGCCGGCAGGGGTTCTTCCGGCCCGAGGCGGTGACCGCGCTCATCGACCGGCATGTCGGCGGCCGCGAGGACCTGAGCCGGCAACTCTGGGGCCTGCTCGCGTTCACGCTCTGGTACGAGCGCCACGTCGAACGCGAGCCCGCGCCCCTCGTCACCGCCCGCATGGAGGCGCTCGTCCGCTAGTGCGCGTGTGGATCGACATGACGGCCTCGGCACACGTGCTGGTGTTCCGGCCGCTGATCCAGATCCTGCGAAGGCGCGGCGACGAGGTGGAGATCACCGCGCGGGATTACGCGCAGACGCTGCAACTGCTCGAGCTCCACGGCCTCGAGGCCGAGGTGCTCGGACGGCACGGCGGCCGCTCGCGACTCGGCAAGGCCCGCCAGATGGCCCACCGGCTCGGCGCGCTCCGCCGCTGGGCGAAGGGGCGCGGGTTCGATGTCGCGCTTGCACACGGGTCTCATGAGCTGACGATCACCGCCCGCCGGCTCGGTATTCCGAGTGCGACGACGTTCGACTACGAGTGGGCGTGGCTCCAGCACCAGCTCGGCTGCCGGGCGGCGACGAAGGTGGTCGTTCCGGACACGATCCCGCCGGAGCGGCTCGCGAAGTACGGCGCGACGCCCCCGAAGCTTCTGCAGTACCCCGGGCTGAAGGAGGAGTACTACCTGTCCGACTTCGCACCCAGCCGCGCCCTGCTCGATCGCTTCGGCGTCGATCCGGGGCGCGTACTCGTCGTTCTGCGCCCGCCGCCCGACGTCTCGCTCTACCACCGGCACTCGAACCCTCTGTTCCCGCAGACCCTCGACTTCCTCGGGCGGCACGCGAATGTGCACGCCTTCGTCCTTCCGCGGACCGAGGAGCAACGCGACTTCGTCGCGAACCTCGATCTGCCGTCGGTGATCCTGCCCGAGCGCGCGGTGGACGCCCAGAGCCTGATCGCGCTCGCGGACGTGGTCGTCTCGGCGGGCGGGACGATGAACCGCGAGGCCGCGGCGCTCGGCGTCCCGGTCTACACAACCTACGGCGGCCGCCTCGGCGGCGTCGACGAGGCGCTGATCCGCGAGGGGCGCCTCGTCCCGCTGACCGACCCGCGCGCGCTCGAGCTGCGAAAGCGGGAGGGCGACGCCGGCGACCGCGTCCGCCGCGACCCCGGGCAGCTGCTCGAGCTCCTGCTGTCGGCGCGCACCGCGTGACCGCTGCGGACAATTTCTCCACTTTCGGCACAGACACGTGCGCTTTCCTCGGGTAGCGTCGACCGCGAGGGTGGCGGGAAGTTAACCCCACCCTTCTGAAGGGTGGGGGTGTAGATCGGTAGCGGCCTCGTCCGGAGCGGGCCTGTTCGTGTCGGACACTCCGGCGTTCGACCGACGGGCGATGCCTGCGTTTCAGCCGGTTGTGGCGAGTGCGGCCAGGACGTCCGCGCCGTAGCGCTCGAGCTTCGCCGGGCCGACGCCGGGGACGCGGGCCAGCTCCGCGAGGGTTCGCGGCTGGCGCTCGGCGATCTCGGCCAGTGTCGAATTGTGGAAGACGACGTAGGCCGGGACCTCGTCCGCCTTGGCCCGTTCGAGGCGCCACGTACGCAGCACGCCGAACGCCGGCGGCATGTCCTCCGGTTCACGGACTTGCGGCGCGCGCGCCGAGACCCCGAGCTCGTCCAGGAAGCGGCTCGGCTTTCCCGACCAGGTCACGTGCACCCACCGGCGGGCCCGCGTCAGGCCGACATACAGCAGCCGCCGCTCCTCCCCCAGCGCCGCGCCCGTCCGTGCCTGCCGGATCGGCAACTCCTTCTCCTCGACCCGCGGCAAAAAGACCGCGTCCCATTCGAGGCCTTTCGCCCGGTGGAGCGTCAACAGGTGGACGCCTGTTCCGGCCGTCGGGCCGAAGCGCTCGCGGAGGTCGGCGACGAAGTCCGCGACCGTCCCGCGACCGTCGAACTGCTCGGCGAGCTGGATCAGCCGCGCCAGATCCTGCTGGCGCACGAGCTCGCGCTCGCCGAGCTTGTCGGGCGGGTCGACGACGTAGCCCTGGTCGACCGCGGCACGGCGCACGTCGACGGCCACCGCGATCGAGTCGCTCGCGCCGAGCCGCTTCAGGAGCTGTCGCGCTGCGTCGCGATCGAGTAGCGATGCGCCCTGGAACGGGATGCCCGCGTCGTGGAGCGCCTCCTCGAAGTCGGTCGTCCGCGCGTTCGTGCGGCAGAGGATCGCCATCTCCTCGAGGGCGACGCCCTCGCCATGAAGCGTACGGATCCGGCCGACGACGTACTCGGTCTCCTCGCCGAGCGCGTCGAAGGCGCAAAGCTCGGGCGGAGGGCCGTCGCCGACGTCCGCACGCAGCGTCTTCTCCGCCCCGCCGAGCTTCGGCACGAGCCGGTTCGCGAGGTCGAGCACCTGCGGGGTCGAGCGGTAGTTGCGCTCCAGCCGGACGACGACCGCGTTCGGGTAGCGCTGCGGCATCGCGAGCAGGTAATGCGGTGTTGCGCCGGTGAACGCGTAGATGGACTGGTAGTCGTCACCGACCGCACACAGGGCGTCGCGCTCGCCGAGCCAGCGTTCGAGCAGGCTCTGCTGCAGCAGGTTCACGTCCTGGTACTCGTCGACGGTGAACGCCCGGTAGCGCTCGCGCACGTCCGCGAGCACGGCGTCGTCGTCGTCGAGCTGCCGGATTGCGAACTCGAGCAGGTCCTCGAAGTCGACCGCGCCGGCCCCGGTCTTCCTCTCCTCGTACTGGCGGAACACCCGCTGCATCAGGTCGGGAGGGATGGGCGGCTCGTGGTCGCCGAGCCCGCCGAGATACGTCTTCGGCGTCAGCCGCCGGTTCTTCGCCCACTCGACCTCGGTCGCGAGATCGCCCGCCGGCCGGAAGCGGAACGCGCCGGGGAGCGAATTGCCGATCTGCCGCAGCAGCAGCGCCTTCGTCGAGAGGATCTTCGCCGGCGGCTCCGAGGAGTACCGGCGCAGCTGGCCGAGCGCGGCCGAGTGGAAGGTCGACGCACGGACACCCTCGACCCCGAGCCGCGCAAGCCGCGTCCGCATCTCGCGCGCCGCCTTGTCCGTAAACGTCACGGCGAGGATCTCGTTTGGCCCGACCGCTCCGCTCGCGACCTGCCAGGCGATCCGCCGCGTGATCGTCGTCGTTTTCCCCGACCCGGCTCCGGCCAGGATGCAAACCGGCCCGTGCACCGCTTCCGCGGCGCGCCGTTGCTCGGGGTTCAGCCCGTCGAGAACGTCCACGCCGCCACGCTATCGGGCCGGCTGGACAGCGTTGTGCCGAAAGTGGGACAGTCTCTCCGCGGGGTCGAGCGAAGTCAGGAGGTACCCATGCCCGTCGTCTCGATGATGCGCATCCCCGGGGATGCGAAGGAGCTCGAGGCATCGGCCCGCGAGCACCTCACAGACGTGACCGAGCGTCTGGGGGAGAAGCACGGCCGGATCCTCAGCATCGCCGCGAAGACAGACGACGGCCTGCTGCTGATCAACCTCTGGGAGCACGAGGAAGGTCGGCACGCGATGGCCGAGGAGCCGGAGATCCAGGACGCGTTGCGCGCCGCCGGATTCCCGCCGCCGAGCTTCGAGGCCCACGAGGTGGTCTGGTCGAGCGGCGTCCCTGCCGCAGCACGGACCTAGGACACGGTATCGGCGGCCGGCTCTGCCGCAGCGGCAGCGGCGGACCGGCCGTCGGCCGTGCCGATCTGCTCGCGCTTCGGGTCGCGCACGAGCTCTCCGAGCTTGGCGACGACCTCGAGCGTGTCCCCGGCCGCGACGAGCTGCTCGAGCTCGCGCAGCCGCTCGTCCAGCCACACCGGATCGACCGGCGGCCGGCTCGTCCGCATGATCTTCGGATGGGTCGTCCCGGCGACGGCTTCGCTCTCCGTCCAGAGCTCCTCGTGCAGCTTCTCGCCCGGCCGTGCGCCGACGAACGAGATCGGAATGTCCGTCTCCGGCTCCTTGCCGGAGAGGCGGATCATGTTCCGCGCGAGGTCGAGAATCCGTACCGGCTCGCCCATGTCGAGCACGAACACCTGGCCGCGGCCGCCGATCGCGCCCGCCTGGACGACGAGCGAAACGGCCTCCGGAATGGTCATGAAGTACCGGGTCATGTCCGGGTGCGTCACCGTTACCGGCCCGCCCTTCTCGATCTGGCGGTGAAAGATCGGGATCACGGAGCCCGACGAGCCGAGCACGTTGCCGAAGCGGACGGCGACGAAGCGCGTCTGCACGTCGGAGCGGTGGCCGAGCGCCTCGACGACCCATTCGCACACCGCCTTCGACTGCCCCATCACGGTCTTTGGGTTGACCGCCTTGTCGGTGGAGATGAGGACGAAGCGCTCGGCGCCGAACTCTGCGGCGATCTCGGCCACCACCTTTGTCGCGAGCGTGTTGTTCGCGGCCGCCTCGAGCGAGTTCGACTCCATCAGGGGCACGTGTTTGTACGCAGCGGCGTGGAACACGACGTCGGGCTGGTACTTCTCGAACACCTGGCGCATCCGCGCCCGGTTCTTCACGTCGGCGAGGACGGGCATCGCCGCGGTGAACTCGCGCTCGTCGAGCAGCTCGCGCTCGATCTCGAACAGCGGCGTCTCCGCCTGGTCGACGAGGATCAGTCGCGTCGGGAGGACACGCGCGATCTGGCGGCAGAGCTCCGCGCCGATCGAGCCGCCGGCACCCGTCACGAGCACGGTCTTCTGGCTCAGGTAGGACGCGATCGAGGCGAAGTCGACCTCGACCTGCTCACGGCCGAGCACGTCCTCGACCTGGACCGGGCGGATCTGGCCCGCGAGGTCGAGGTCGCCGGAGATCAGCTCGTAGAGGCCCGGCAGCGTCTTGACCGGGACGCTGAACTCGTGCGCGATCTCGACGATCCGCTGGCGCGTCGAGCCCGCCGCGGACGGAATCGCGATCAGCAGCTCGTCCGGCTTGTTGTCCCGCAGGATGTGCGGCAGGTCGTCTGTCGTGCCGAGCACGCGAATGCCGTGGAGGCGCAGGTTCTTTTTGCGCGGGTCGTCGTCGATCAGGCCGATCGGCGTATAGCCGAGCGCCGGGGTCTTCAGCATCTCGCGCAGTATCAGCTGGGCGGCGTCGCCGGCGCCGACGACGATCACCTCCTTCCCGCGCGCGACGAGCCCGCCGCGGGGGCGCTCGATCACGGTGCGCGCGAGCATGCGCGCGCCGGCGACGAAGGCGAGGGTGAGCAGCAGGTCCATCACGGCGACGGAGCGCGGCAGCCGCACGTTGTGCACCGGCGCGACGAGGTAGATCGTCACGTCGGCGACGAGCGACGCGACGATCACGCCGCGTGCCGCGCCCCACATGTCGCGCGTCGAGACGTAGCGCCACCAGCGGTTGTAGAAGCCGAAGAGGACGAAGACCGTCAGCTTGATCAGCAGGACGATCAGGATCGTCCGCTCGAACAGCGTCTGGTAGTAGACCGGCGGCCCGTTGTCGAAGCGGAGCTCGAAGGCGAGCCACCACGCCGCGGCAACGATGCCCGCGTCGGCGGCGAGCTGCCAGAGGCGGTGTCTGTTGACGGGGAAGTGCTTCACCGCATGACAGGGGCCGCAGCGCGCACGGCATCCACGACCCGCTCCTGCGTCGCCGCGTCGATCCCGGCCCAGAGCGGGAGCGCGAAGTTCTCCGCCGACGCGCGCTCTGTCTCCGGGAACGAACCGTCCTCGGCGTCGAGGAAGCGCAGGGCGGGTTGCCGGTGGAGCGGCGTCGCGTAGTAGACCGCACACGCGATCCCGGCGTCGGACAGTGCCGCGCGGATGCGGTCCCGCTCGGGCGAGCGGCAGACGAACATGTGGTACACGTGGCCCGCATCGGGCTCCGGAAGCTCGCACAGCTCGCCGAGCCCGAGCTCGGCGTAACGGGCGACCGCCTCGCGGCGCAGCCGATTCCACTCGTCAACATGCTCGAGAAAGAGTCGCAGGAACGACGCCTGCAGCTCGTCGAGACGCGAGTTGTAGGCGATGAGGTCGAAGCGCGTCTTGTCGTGAGACCCGTGGAACGCAAGCAGCCGGACGCGCTCGGCAAACTCCTCGTCGTTGCAGGCGACGAGGCCGCCGTCGCCGAGGCAGAAGAGGTTCTTCGTCGGGAAGAAGCTAAAGGTTGACGCGACGCCCACCGTCGCGATGCCCTGTGCGCCCCACGCCTGCGCCGCGTCCTCGACGATCGGCAGCCCGAGTTGCACGAGCTCGTCGAGCGGCGCCGGGCGGCCGAACAGATGCACGGGCATGATCGCCTTCGTCCGACCCGTGATCCGGCGCTCGACGTCGGTCGGATCGACGTTGAGCGTCACAGGGTCGATGTCCGCGAAGACGGGGGTCGCGCCGCGCCGCGCGATTGCCTCCGCAGTGGCGTAGAACGTGAAGGACGGGCAGACCACCTCGTCGCCGGGTCCGATCTCCATCGCGTCGAGGACGAGCACGAGCGCGTCGGTGCCGTTCGCGACGCCGATCGTCTTCAGGACGCCGAGGTAGGCGGCGGCCTCCTCCTGGAACGCCTTGAAGTTCGGGCCCTTGATCAGCCCGGGCGCATTGTCGAGAACGGAACGGAAGCGCGCCTCGAGCTCGGGGATCAGGGGCTCGTACTGCGCGCGAACGTCAACGAGCGGAATCGGCTGCACGTCGCCTCAGTGTAGAAGACCGGATCTTCCGCCAGATCACATAGGCCGCGAGCAGCAGAACTCCTGCAAGGACCGCGTATTCAGCGTAGGCGAAGTCGTGATGGAAGCGCTCGTAGCTCTTGCCGAGCGCCCACCCGGCACCTGCGATTGCGAAGGCCCAGATCGCCGAGCCGACCGCGGTCAACACCGTGTAGGACGCAAGCGGCATCCTGAAGACCCCGGCCGGGATCGAGATGAACGACCGGACGACGGGAGTGATGCGTCCGAGGAACACAGCCCAGACGTCCCAGCGGTCGAACCAGCGCTCGGCGCGGTCGAGATCCTGCGGGGTCAGATGCAGCCAGCGGCCGCGGCGCTCGAGCAGGGGCCTGCCGCCGTAGTAGCCGATCGCCCAGCCGCCGATCGAGCCGGCCAGGTAGCCGAGCGTGCCGGAGAGCGCCATCGCGAGGTAGGCGGGCCAGCCGAAGCCGACCTTTGCGCCGAAGAGGGAGACGTGGCCGGCGCTCGAGAACTCCCCCGCAGCGACCGCCCCTGCGTAGAGCATCACGAGCTCGCTCGCGGCGGGAAACACGGCGTCGATCGCCATCAGCACGAAGACTGCGTAGATGCCGTGGCTCGCGACCTGAGAGGTCAGGTGACTAGAAAGGCTCGCGACCACGCGATGACTCTAGCCGCGCGTCGCGGTGAACGGCTGAGTGAGCTCGACCCGCCCGACGGCGTTCTCGGCGACGACGCGGACGACATACGCGCCGCCGAAGGCAAGGCTGCCGCCGGCGGTCCGGCCGTCCCAGACGAGCCGCTGCTCCCCCGCCTGCAGCTTGCCGGCGTCGAGCGTCCGGATCACGATGCCCGTCTTCGTCTCGATCGTCGCGATCACGGTCGCCGGGCGCGAGAGGGTGAAGCCGACGCCGAGCGCCGTGCGACTGCTGCGCCGGATGCGCGCCGTCGAGGGACTGACGCTCAGCGAGGCGAGCGTGTTGTTCAGCGCGAACGCGCGCTCGGCAGTCGAGCGGCGGCCCTGGTCGTCCGTCGCATTGACGACGAACTTGTAGCCGCCCTCCGCGAGCGGCGTGCCGTCGGCCGTCTTGCCGGTAAACGTGAACGTGTGCACGCCCGGCTGCTGCACGCCGGCGTCGAGCACCTGGCGGCTCCGCGCGCCCGCGACGGTCGCGCTCACCGTTGACGGGCGGACGATCCGGTAGCTGAGCGTCAACGTCTCTGCGACGCCGTCGCTGTTCGGCGAGATGACGACGTCGGTCGGCGCCGGAACGTAGACGCCGGTGTAGAGGACGACGAGTGCGTCCGCCACTTCCGCCTCCGTCTTCCCCGACGGCCTGCTGAGCAGCGACCCGTCGAACGACATCGACGCGGCCGCGCCGCTGCCGAGCGCCATCGCCTGCGTCGCCCCGAGCCGCACGAGTGCGAGCGCGAGCTCGAAGTTCGTCATCCCGACGCTGTAACCGGGGACGCCTCCGTCGGTCGTGACGAGCAGGATCCGCCCGTCGGCGAGCTGACCGACGGCCGAACGGGAGGAGCGCGGATTCAGCAAGGTGGCCGCGATGTCCTCGTTCGCGCGGAACACGGGTCTGCCGTTCTGGACGAGGACCGGCCCGCCGCCGATCGCGCCGGTCATCCCGCTCCAGTCCGGCGTGAGCGAGAGGCGTAGGAAGAGCGGCGTGCCCACGGGCGCCTCGCGCTGGAGGATCGCGGCCTGGCTGCCGCGCGCGACGAGAACTCCGCCGCCGGGCGGGATCGGAACGTTGCCGCCGCCGGGGACGAGTTGGGAGACCGTCCCCGTCAGGTCACTGTTCGGCCGGGTCACGGGCAATGCCGGGATGACGGCCTCGACGGCGCCGTTCTCGGCCGGGGTCGCGGGTCCCCACGCGGACGTGTAGAGCGTGACGAGGCCGCCGGAAGCCGGCTGGTTGAGGGTCATCGACCGGCGCTGGCCAGTGCCTCGCCAGATGCCGTTGAAGCTGACGCGTGCGACCTGCAGCGTTCCGTCCGCCGCGATGCCGGCGCTCGAACGGCCGCCGGCGGGCGGGCTGTCGAGCGAGCCGTCGCGGATCAGCACGCCCGCCGGGTCGCCCGGGTTCGGATTGAAGTAGTCGCCGTTGACCGCGGCCGCGGTGCCCTGCGCTGCGAGGTCCTTCTCCATCACAGTCACCGGCTGCGTCGCGACGATCGCGTTGTTCGAGAGCACGGGCAGGAGGCGGTAGAGACTCCCGTCCGGCTTCGGCGCCGTGATCACGTGCAGGACGACGGGTCCGTGAGGCGTGAACTCGACCTGGCGCTCGTAGGTGATCCCCGGCGCGAGCAGCGTCGGCGCGGCACCCGCGGGCGCGGCGAACGAACCCGCGAGGAGGACGGCGATGAACAGCTTGCGGCGCGGCACGACCCCGCGCCAGGGTACCGGCCTCAGCCGGACAGCAGGGAGACGTCGTCGTCGTCCAGCCGCAGACTCGCGGCCGCGACGTTCTCCTCGAGGTGCTCGAGCGAGTTCGTTCCCGGAATCACGAGGATCGCGGGCGAGCGGTGGAGGAGCCAGGCGAGCGCGACCTGAACCGGAGTCGCGTCGTGTTTGTGCGCGACCTCGTCGAGCTGACCGCCGGTTTGCGCGAGTGCGCCGGCGCTCAAGGGGTGCCACGGCAGGAAGGCAAGCCCTTCGGTCTCGCACACCTCGAGCACGTCCTCCGAAGCGCGGTCGCCGACGTTGTACTGGTTCTGCACCGAGACGATCGGCGCGACGGACTGCGCACGACGCAGCAGGCCGACCGTCACGTTCGAAACGCCGATGTGACGGATCTTCCCCTCGTCCTGCAGCTCCTTGAGGGCGCCGACCGACTCCTCGATGGGGACCTTGGGATCGGGGCGGTGCAGCTGATGCAGGTCGATCCGTTCGACGTGCAGGGCGCGGAGGCTCTGCTCGGTCTGCCGGCGGATCGCCTCCGGACTCGAGTCGATCGGCCACTCGCCCGGGCCGGTTCGGTAGAGGCCGGCTTTGCTCGCCACGACGACGCCGTCCGAATACGGCGCGAGCGCCTCTCCGATCAGCCGCTCACTCGCCTCGTAGGCCGAGGCCGTGTCGATGAAGTTCACGCCGAGCTCGAGGGTGCGGCGGAGGACGCCCTTGCTCGCCTCGGGGTCAGGCGGGTCGCCCCAGATCCCGGGCCCGGTGATCCGCATGGCACCGTAGCCCATCCGGTTGACGGTCAGGTCGCCCAGCGTGATCGTGCCGGCGTCGGCAGCTGGAGCCATGCCGGGAACGTACTAGAGATGCGGCGGACCACCGACGATGAACATCGCGCAGAGCACGACCATCCCGTACACGAAGAGCAGGAGGTGAGGCCGTTGGATCCCCAGTCGCTGCATGGAGATCGTGTCGGCGCAACCGCTCCGACACCAAATCCCCCGAGCTAGGTAGCTAGTTCCAGACCTTGACGTCGCGGTAGAGCGTGTCTCGCTGCACGGGCGTCTTGCCGATCGCGCGGATCAGATGCGCGAGTTCCTCGGCGGAGGTGCGATGGGTCGTCCCCGCGGCGGAGACGACGTTCTCCTCGATCATCACCGAGCCGAGATCGTCGGCGCCGAAACCGAGTGCGACCTGGCCGATCTTCTTGCCCTGCGTCACCCACGACGAGCCGATGTGCGGCATGTTGTCGAGATAGATGCGCGAGACCGCCTGTGTCAGGAGATAGTCGAAGCTCGTCGGCATCGCCTCGCGCGGCACTTTCGCGCTGAGCCGGTTGCCGTCGCTCTGGAATGTCCACGAGAAGAAGGCGCGGAAGCCTCCCGTCTCGTCCTGCAGGTCGCGGATCCGCCGCATGTGCTCGATGCGCTCCGCGAGCGTCTCGACATGGCCGTACATCATCGTCGCGGTCGTCGAGATGCCGAGCCGGTGCGCCTGGCGCA